>Ga0302314_10020671_pt1 | contig 10876 bp, 10 predicted proteins | sample III_Palsa_N2_3_FD_200533 | JGI IMG/M metagenome (GOLD analysis project Ga0302314, IMG submission 200533) | Peat permafrost microbial communities from Stordalen Mire near Abisko, Sweden - III_Palsa_N2_3 | ecosystem: Environmental > Terrestrial > Soil > Palsa > Peat permafrost | place: Sweden... | reverse complement strand
GGCGAGGTGCGCTCGGACTTGGCCATTGCCCGGGGCCTGGAGCGCCCACCGCCCGGCCTGTCCGCCCGGGTGTACCTGCTCGGGCGGCGGGGGGACTTCCAGACGCACCAGGGCCTCACGCCCGTCTTCGTCGCCGGCGACGAGCGGCTCGGCCGCCATGAATTTCTCCTCTGGCTCGGCGAGGCTGGCGCCTACGCGCTGCTTCAGCGTCGCGGGAAGGGCGCCACCTGGGGCTTTCACACCTCCGACGTCGCCGTGGTGGACGGCCTCGTCGCCAAGCTGCAGAGCACCTACGACTTGCAAGCCTACTAACGCCGCCCCCTCGTTTCTCTTGGCACACCCGCCCCGATGACAGCCGTCCGCAAAGTCCTCATCGCCGACCCGGACCTCGATGCCGTGCGCACGCTGAGCAAGGCCCTGCGCCAGAGGGGCTACCAGGTGCACTACGCGGCCGACGGCTCGCGTGCCCTGGAGCTGGCGGTGCTCCGCCATCCGGACGTCGTGTTGTTTGACGAGGCCTGCACCCTCATCGAGCCCTCGCTCTTCGCGCAAATTCTCGAGAGCAACCCGCGCACGGAGGGAATTCCGGTGGTGGTGACGGGCGTCAGCCCGCCCAAGGCGGGCGCGGTCCAGGACGTCTTTCAGAAACCCTTCGAGCTGGGCGAGGTCCTCTCCCGCATCGAGGAGATTCTCAGCCGGGCCGACGGGGCGCAGCTCACCGAGTCCCAGGAGTTGGAGGGCTCCTTCGCGCAGCTCCCGCTTCCAGACTTACTGCAGATGCTCAAGCTGAATCGCCGCAGCGGCCGGCTGGAGGTGAGCCGCGCCAGCGAGCAGGGAGCGGTGGTGGTGGCCGAGGGACGTCCGGTGGATGCTTCCCTGGGCACGGTGCTGGGCGAGAAGGCCCTCTTCCGGCTTCTCACCTGGACCGACGGGAATTTCGCCTTCGTCCCCGGGCCGCCCCCCAGCGTCACCCGCATCAGCCGCGGCATGGACGACGCCCTCTTCGAAGGAATGCGCCAGGCCGACGAGGTGCGGAGGCTCGAGCCGCTCTTGCCTCCCCTCAAGGCGCCTCTGGTGCGGGTGTCCGGCGCCAGGACGCAGGGCGATGCCTTGACGCAGGCGCTGCTCGAGATGCTGGCCGAGCCGCACACCCTGGCCGAGCTCCTCGACCGGCAGCCCTCGCCCGACGTGTTGGTGCTGGAAGTGGTGGTGCAGCTGCTGCGGCGGGGACTGCTGCGCGTCACCGAGTCCGACGTGCCGGCCGAGGCCGGACCGCTGCTCGGTGCCGCCGAGGTGCATGCGCTCAGAGCGCAAATGCTGCGGGGCCGGCCAACATCGCGCCTGACGGTGGCCAAGGTGCTGGTGTGCAGCGAGAGCGGCGAGCGGACGCGCCGTTACCTGGGCCAGCTTCCCAACCTCGGCGCGGGCTCGGACGAGGCGGCGGCGCTGCAAAGCGGCTTCGGCACCGTCGCCCGGCTGGAGCTGGGAGAGAGTCTTCGCTTGGACTTCTGCATCCTGCCGCCTGGCGAGGCCGCGCGTCCTCTCTGGCGGCCCTTCAGTGCCTGTGCCGTCGGGGTGCTGGTGCTCGACGGGGAGGAGGAGACGCTGGCCCTGGCCGCGTCCCTCGCCTACCAGCGGCGCCTGCGGGTGGTGTGCGCGCTCTCGGACGTTCCCCCGTTGCTGGCTGCCGCGCCGCTCGGAGCCGTCGCTGCCCCCACCGGCGTCGAGGCCGCGCTGCGGGCGCTGCTGGCGGCGCCCCAGGGCCGCACCAGCGCCTGGGCCGAAGCGCCCGCTGTGCCCTAGCTCGCGCGCCGGGCGCTCGACGCTGCGCCCAGCGCCTCGGAGACTCCCGGCAGTCCGCGCAAGAGGTCGAGCTCCTCCTCCGAGAGGAAGGCCCGGTGCGTGCCCACCCGGTGGGCAAGGCACAGCTCCAGTGCCCGGGCCCGCCCGTGCCCGGGGTGGGCGTGGAGCTCGAGGCTGCCCCCCTCGGCCCGGCACCGGGTGACGTCGCGTTGGAGAGCCCGGAGCCGGCGCGCCGTGCGCAGCGCTAAGCGGCCCTCGGGCGTGTCGAAGGTGTGGAAGTGGCGGTTGCGCGAGAGCGGCCGCCCTTCGGCGACCAGGCGCTCCACGAGGCGGCGCACGAAGCTGTCCATGGCAAAGGAGCGCGGCTCCTTCAGGGGCGGCAGTGTAACAGCAGGGCGGGGCGAGGCCCTGGCAGAAGTCTCACGCCCGGCGGACGCGCAGGACGAAAGTGGTGCCCTCCGCGAGGGAGGAAGTGCAGGCAATGGAGCCGCCGTGGGCTTCGAGAATCTGTCGCGCCAGGGCCAGGCCGAGGCCGGTGCCTCCGGACTTGGTGGAGAAGAAGGGCTCGAAGAGACGGCCCTGCACGTCTTGGGGGATGCCCACACCGCTGTCGGCGATGGTGACTTCCACCGACTCGCCCTCGGTGCGCGAGCCGACCCGCAGCGTGCCGCCCGTGGGCATCGCCTCGCGGCTGTTTCGCAGCAGGTTGAGGAAGACCTGGCGAAGCTGTCCCTCGTCGGCCAGGGCGCGGGGCTGGCCCGGGTCGAGGTGCCGCTCCACCCGCACCTTTGCCCGCTCCAGCTCCTGACTGGAGAAGTCCAGCACCCGGGTGAGAAGCTGGTTGACGTCCTCGGGCTCGAGCGAGGGCGGGGGAAGGCGCGCCAGGCGAAGGTACTGGTCCGTCACCTCGGTGAGGCGGTCGACCTCGCCGGCGATGGCGGCCAGAAGCTGCAGGGCCTCGCGCTCGTCCCCACCGGCAGGAAACTGAGCCTTCTTCACCGCCTCCTCGAGGAGCTCGGTGTTGAGGCCAATGGAGGACAGGGGGTTTCTGACCTCGTGGGCCACCTGCGCGGAGATGCGCCCCACCGCCGCCAGGCGCTCGGCGAGCAGCAGCGCCCGCTGCTTCTCCTCCAGCTGTCTTTGCCGTTCGGCGAGCTCGCGGGCCATGGCGTTGAATTCCCGCGCCAGCTGGGCAATCTCGTCATCCCCACGCACCGGCAGCTGGGCGGCATAGTCGCCTCGGCGGACCCTCCCCACCCCGGCGATGAGGGTGCGCACCGGGGCCAGCGAACGTGCCGAGAGCGCGGTGGCCAGCAGCCCCACGCCGACGCTGAGCACCGTCAAGGCAATGACCAGAAGCCCGCGGCTGCGCTCGCGCCGCGCGGCCAGCTCCACCCGGGTGGCAATGCGCGCCTCGACGGCGGCGCGCAAGGCGCGCACCTCCCGGCCCAGTGTCTCCTGGTGCGCGGCGAGCGCATCCATGGCCGCCGCGGCGTCGGGGGAAGCGGCGGAGAGTCGCTGGTAGCCCTCGGCCGCCAGGTGCTCCGTCTCGTCCTCGTGCTGGACGAGCTGCTCGAGCCGCGTGCCCAGCTCGTCCAGGGTATGTCCCTCGTCGGCCGGAGCGTCCAGGCGCATCGCGCCGAGGGTGGTCACCGCCGAAGCCAGGCGCTGGCGCAGCAGGGGAGGGAAGGTGCGAGGCGCGAGCTGGATGAGCGCGGCGCGGGTCTCCGTGTTGCGCTCGCGCGCAATCTGTGTCGACTCCTGCACCTGGTTCTTCAGAAAGCTCTCCAGCGTGGCCGCATCCTGGAGCAGCTGGAGGTAGCCCTGGCCGACGAGGCGCATCTCCTGCTGGCTCCGGTGCAGCTCCGAGACGCTGAAGAGCGCCACCACGCCAAACGTGCAGAGCACGGCGGCATGGCCGAGAAAAATACGGGTGGCGAGCGACAGGGCGGGGCGCCGCATGCCCCTAGCGCGGCCGGCTCAGGTCGCGCTCTCCTGCCCTGAGGGGACTGGGATGGGTTCGGCGGCCAGTGGCTGGGGGAGGGCGGCGGCCTTGGATGTCCCGTTGGCGTCCGCGCTCAGCGGCACCGGGACGGTGGTGCGGCGTTCCAGCCGCTCCGCCTCGGCGCGAGAACGCTCGTCGACGCCCTGGTCCGAGAGGTTAATTTCTTCCTGGGTGAGTTCTGTGCGTCCGGCGGTGAGGCCGCCGCGGCGCTCCAGCTCGCCGATGGCCCGCTTGAGGAGGTCCCGTTCCAGAAGCGTCCGGTTGAGGCGCTTCTCCAGGGCCTTGAACTTGTCCTTCAAGAGGTCGAGCTCGCCCTTGGTGACTACCCACACCCGGTGCTGCGTCTCGGTACGGCCCTTGAGGCGGCGGACTTCCGTCTGGAATTCCAGGGCCCGGGTGCGCTCGCGGTTCGCGGTGTGCTCGAAGCGCTCCAGCTTCTCCCGGTCAGAGTCGGAGAGCTCCCGGAAGCGGCGGGCGGAGCGCTCCGCGTCGGCCGCTGCGGCCGGCGTCGCTTCGCTCGGTGGCGGACTCGGCGCTGGCGCGGCCGGTGCTGCGGCCGGCGGGACCGGCGCCGCCGCACGTCCGCGCGACCGCGACGTCTCGGCATCGGAGCGCAGCTTGGTGAGCTCGGCCAGGGCGTGGGCCAGCTCCCCGCGGACCACCTCCAGATGTTGCGAGGCGGCACGCTCCACGTCGGTGCGCGCGCGCACCAAGTCCTGCTCGCCCTTCTCCGTCGTCCGTTGCTCGTGCAGCTTGCGCTTCACCTGCTTGAGCTCGGCGCGCAGCTCGTTGCAGGTCACCTTGGCCTCGTCCGCCTCTCGCCGACGACGCTCGACGTCGGTTTCCAGGGCGCGAAGTCGCTCCGACTCGCGTTGCGCGGCATGCGGGCTGGAGGAGGGGGCCCGGTGGGTCCCAAAAAACAGGAACCAGAGGAGAACCACGCAGACGAGGGAGACGACGATGAGCGCCGGAGCCATGACGTCTCTTCCGTTATCAGGTTTGCCGCCCTTACAGGTAGAACCGGTCGACCACCCCGGCCGTACGCTGAAGGATGCCTGCCCACCCCAGCACCTGGTCGACGTGTGGCGCGGCCGAGGCGACGTCTCGGCCCAGCGCCGCCAAACTCCCGGTGCAGGCCACCAAGAGGCAGCGGCCCGAGGCCCTCAGGTGGGCAAGCAGCGCAGCTGCGGTGGGGAGTCCCCTGGCCTCGAAGCGGTCCGAAATGTCCGGCCGTGGGGGCTGGAAGTCCGGCTCGTCCAGGCGTCCATCGAGAAGACGTTCTAATGCCCACCAAAAAAAGTATAATTCCACCTGTTTCCCAAGTGCCGCCGCGGCCGCTCCAATGGCCAGGCCCTGGTGCACCCGGTCGTACTCCGCGCTATGAAGAAACAGAACGACTCTGCGGGGTTCCACAGTCACGGCCGGGACTGTGGCAAGTCTACCGCCTTGCGTCGAGAACACCCCGTTGCTAGTTCCCAACTCCGCGCCGATGCCCGACTCCACGACTCCACTCCGTAAGGACGCGCATCTGGACCTCTGCGCTGCCGAGGAGGTCGAGCCGGCCAGCAACTCCACGCTGCTCGAGTGCGTGCACCTGGTGCACTGCGCAATGCCCGAGCTGTCTCTGGACGAGGTGGACCTGGCGACGCCCTTTTGGGGAAAGACGCTCAAGGCCCCCCTGCTGGTCACCGGCATGACGGGCGGCAGCGAGCGGGCGCGTGCAGTCAACCGTGACCTGGCGCTGGTGGCCGAGCGGCGCGGACTGGCCTTCGGCGTGGGCAGCCAGCGGGCCATGGCTGAGCACTCCGAGCTCACCTCGACGTTTTCTGTCCGGGACATCGCGCCGAGCGTGCTTCTCCTTGGCAACATTGGGTTGCGCCAGGGAATTTCGCTCGGCGCAGATGGCGTCCGGCGACTCATGGACGCCATTGGCGCCGATGGGATGGCGCTGCACCTCAATGCTGGCCAGGAGCTGACGCAGCCCGAGGGGGACCGGGACTTCCGGGGCGGCTACAGCCTGGTGCAGACGCTGAGCGCCTCGCTTGGCGAGCACTTCCTGGTGAAGGAAACCGGCTGCGGACTCTCTCCCGCCGTGGCCCGTCGTCTCGTTGACTGCGGGGTGCGCACCCTGGACGTGAGCGGCCTGGGGGGCACCTCCTGGGTGCGGGTGGAACAGCTCCGCATCAAGGGCGGTCCGGCGCGCGAGGTGGGCGAGCTCTTCAGTGGCTGGGGCATTCCCACCGCCGCGGCGGTGGCCACGGTGCGCCGGAGCGTCGGCCCGGGCGTCCGTCTCATCGCCTCGGGCGGTCTTCGCAATGGGCTGGAGGTGGCCAAGGTTTTGGCGCTGGGCGCCGACGTGGCCGGGATGGCCCTTCCCCTCTTTCGCGCGCAGCAGGCCGGCGGCGTTCCCGCGGCCGAGTTGGTGGTGGACACGGTGGTCGGAGCGCTCAAGCAGGCCGTGCTCCTCACCGGAAGCCGCAACGTCGCAGAGCTTCGTACGCAACCCAAGGTGGTGGCCGGACCACTGAGAGACTGGATGGGGACACTGTGAGGGGAAAAGGCATGGGCGCCGTCGCCCGGAACACCGCCGAGCCAGAGGAGAACAGGCCGTCGTCACGACTGCCGGGTTTCCACAAACTGACGCTGCAGCAGCGCCTGGAGCACCTGGCCCGCATGCATGGCCTCTCCGCCGAGGAGATTGCCACACTGCACAGCCCTGGTCCGCTCCCGCTCTCCACCGCCAACTCGATGATTGAGAATGCGGTGGGCACCTTCAGCTTGCCACTCGGACTCGGCCTCAACCTGCAAGTCAACGGCCGCGACTACCTGGTGCCGATGGCGGTGGAGGAGCCGAGCGTCGTGGCTGCGGTGTCCTTCGCCGCGAAAATTGTCCGGGAGGCGGGTGGTTTCGACGCCGAGGCCGATGACTCGTTGATGGTTGGACAGGTGCAGGTCACCGGCTACGGCGACCCCACCGAGGCGATGGAGAAGGTGCTCGGTCACCGCGAGCAAATTCTCGCCCTGGCCAACAGCTTCCACCCCTCCATGCAGCGGCGGGGTGGCGGCGCCAAGGAAGTGGAGGTGCGCGTCCTTCCCGCGCCCGAGGGAGCCCGGGGCGAGCCCCTGTTGATTGTGCACCTCCTCATCGACACCCAGGAGGCGATGGGGGCCAACCTCATCAACACCATGGCCGAGGGAGTGGCTCCCTTCATCGAGCAGGTGACGGGCGGCCGAGTCTACCTGCGCATCCTCTCCAACCTCTCGGACAGGCGCCTGGCGCGCGCCACCTGCCGCATCCCGGTGAAGGCCCTGGCCGATTTCGACATGGATGGCCGGGACATCGCCGACGGCATCCACCAGGCAAGCCGCTTCGCCATGGCCGACCCCTACCGGGCAGCGACGCACAACAAGGGCGTCATGAATGGCATCGACGCCGTGGCCATCGCCTGTGGCAGGACTGGCGCGCCATCGAGGCCGGGGCGCACGCCTACGCTGCCCGCTCGGGCCAGTACCGGCCGCTCTCGCACTGGACGCTCGAGGAGAACACCCTGGTGGGCCGCATCGAGCTGCCGCTGGCACTGGGCATGGTGGGCGGGACGATGAATATTCATCCCGGCGTCCGGCTCGGCATGAAGCTGCTCCGATGCTCCAACGTCCGGGAGATGGCCCGGGTGTTTGCCGCAGTGGGTCTGGCGCAAAACTTCGCTGCACTTCGCGCCCTTGGCTCGGTGGGCATCCAGAAGGGCCACATGGCGCTGCACGCCCGCTGCGTGGCGGTGACTGCCGGCGCCCGCGGGGACCACGTGGAAAAGGTGGCACACCTCTTGGTGAAGTCCGGGAACGTGAAGGTGGACAAGGCAAGAGAGATTCTCGCCACCCTGCCTCCCCTGGAGCCCTTCGAGCCGCACAGCGCCAACGACCGGCCGTGAGGCCTGTCCCCTCCGGCCCGCTCCAGGCATTCGGTCCGGGGAAAGTCATCCTCCTGGGGGAACACGCGGTGGTGTACGGCGGCACCGCGCTGGCGGTGCCGCTCTCCCTGGGTGTGACGGCGAGGGCGACCCCCTCGCGCACCTGCGGCTTCGACGTCCCGGATGTCCTCCACGGCGCCAGGCGCACCCAGCTGTTGCGCGCCTTCTCACTGGCGGCCGATGCCGCCGGCCGTCCCCCGGTTTCTGTCTCTTTGCGAAGCACCCTGCCGGTGTCGATGGGCCTCGGGAGCTCGGCTGCGGTGGCGGTGGCCCTGGCGCGCGTCCTGCTCCGGGCCGCCACCGGACGGCTGCCCTCGGCGCAACGCCTGCGCGTGCTGGCCCTAGAAATGGAGAGGGTATTTCACGGGACGCCCTCCGGCGTGGACGATGCCTGCAGTGCGCTGGGAGTGCCCATCAGCTTTCGCCGGCGCGGCGCGGCCCAGCAGCCCCTGGTGCGTCGGCTTGCACTCCTCCGCCCGCTCGAGCTCCTGGTGGCCCTGGCGGGCACCCGGCAGCCGACGCGGGCCACGGTGTCCTCGCTGCGCGTGCGGCAGCAGCGCTGGCCGAGACGCTACCGGCGCCTCTTTTCTGAGGTGGGGCGGCTCGCCGAGGAGGGAGTGCGGGCTGCCGAGGCGGGAGACCTGGAGGGCCTCGGGGACGCGATGAACGTCAACCACGGGTTGCTCGCCGCCCTGGGCGTGAGCTCTCCGGCCCTCGACGGCATGGCGGGATGGATGCGCGAGGCGGGCGCGCTGGGGGCGAAGCTTACCGGTGCCGGCGGCGACGGGGGGGCGGTGGTGGGACTCTTCCGGAAGGCCGCCCCCGCCCAAGCGCGGCTGCGGCGCGCCGGCGTCACCTGCTTTGTGAGCCGGGTGGAGGCGAGTCGATGAAGTCCGCCAAGGCGACGGCGCGGGCGCACCCCAACATTGCCCTCGTCAAGTACTGGGGGAAGCGAGACAGCGAGCGCGTGCTTCCGCACCAGTCCAGCTTCAGCGTGACACTCGCTCCGCTGGAAGTGACGACGACGGTGGAGCTGGGCACTCAGGGCAGCAGCGTGGAGCTCAACGGCGAGCAAGCCCAGGGCCAGGAGCGGGAGCGGGTGCTGGCGCTGGTGGAGGCCCTGGGCCGGCAGACGGGAAAAGCGCTGGGCGGGGTGCGGGTGGTGTCACGGGGAAACTTCCCCATGGCCGCCGGGCTGGCCTCCAGCGCCGCGGGCTTCGCCGCGCTGGCGCGGGCGACGCGGAGCGCGGCCGGGCTGCCCGACGACACGGCCGCGACGTCGCGCCTGGCGCGGACGGGCAGCGGCTCGGCCAGCCGCAGCGTCCAGGGTGGCTTCTGCACCTGGCACCGGGGGAGCAGGCCCGACGGGGAGGACAGCTTTGCCACCCAGGACTTCACCGAAGCGCACTGGCCCGAGTTGCGGCTGCTGGCCTGCGTCGTCTCCAGCGCGCAGAAGGAGGTCTCCTCCCGCGACGGCATGCAGTCGACAGTGACGACGTCGCCCTACTACCCGGCCTGGGTGCAGGACGCTGAGGCGGAGGTCGCCCGCGCGCGGGACGCCGTCCGCCGGCGGGACCTCGCCTCCCTGGGCGCCCTCGCCGAGCGCAACGCCTGGCGCATGCACGCCACCGCTCTGGCCGCGGACCCGCCGCTCTGCTACCTCATGCCGGAGACGCTGGCCGTCCTGCTCGAGCTCCCTCGGGCTCGGGCCAAGGGCTGCCCGGTGTTTTTCACGCTGGACGCCGGGCCCAACCCGGTGCTGCTCACCACCGTCGAGCACGTGGCCCGCGTCGAGGCACTGGCCCGGGCCGCGGGGGCGAGCGACGTCGTACGCTGTGCGCCCGGAGGCGACGCCCGCCTTCTGGACGAGCCGCTCTTCTAGAGGAGAGGTTGCCGAGCGCCCAGGGCCGGGGCGCCACGGACGCGACGTTGCCCCGGGGTTGTGTGTCCGCGCCGTCCGGCTTCCAAGGGGTGGGCGACCGCAGCTGGGCTGTGCTACCTCAGCGCCGTAGCGTGGAACGCGCCCTCTCCGCTCCCTCGAAGCTCTTCCTGTGCGGCGAGTACGCGGTGCTGTGGGGCGGGGCGGCCAGGGTGCTGGCGGTAGGGCCTCGTGCCGAGGCGCTGGTGCGCGCCCGCGAGGACCGCACCGTCGAGCTCCTCACTTCCGAGGGGCGACTGCTCGGCATTAGCACGCCGCTCGGCGTCCGCTGGGATGGTGAGGTGACGCCCGGCGTCCACTTCGCCGCGCGCGCGCTCGACGTCACCTACCGCGCGCACGGCCGCGAGAGCCTCGGCCTCTCCCTGGCGCTGGCTCCCTCCAGGCTCGGGCCCGGTGGCAGCAAGCTCGGAACGGGAAGCAGCGCGCGGACGGCGGTGCTGGCCGTGGAGGCGGCCGCGGGCGTGCTGGGGGTGAAGTCCGCGCTCCCCCTGGCCCTCGTTGCCCATGCCGAGGCCCAGCTGGGCAAGGGAAGCGGAGCGGACGTGGTGGCCTCCTCGGTGGGAGGGCTCGTCCGCTACCGGCGTTGGGCGGTGGAGCAGGTGCTGTCCAAGGACCGACCGCTGCTGGTGGCCCTCAAGGACGTCGGCCCGGTGGACGTCGTCCGCACGGGGCTCAGCCCGGACTTCCTCTCCTATGCTTTTGCCGGACAGAGCGCCGCGACGCCGGGGATGATTGCCGAGGCCGAGCGCACCCTCGACCAGAAGGCGCGCGCGGCCTTCGTCGCCGAATCCGACGTGCTCGGCGATGCCTTCGAGGACGCGCTTCGCGGCGAAAGCTTCGCTGCCGTGCGGGAGGCCTGCGAGGCGCTGCAGCAGCTCCTCGCCTCGCTGGGCAAGGTGGTGACGCCGGCGCTGGAGCGCATCCTGGCGCTGGCCCGGAGCGCGGCCAGCACCGGGAAGGTGAGCGGCGCAGGGGGCGGCGACGGCTGCCTGTTGCTCTCGCCCGACGCGCAGGCGCAAACGCGGCTGCTCGAGACGCTCCAGGCCCGCGGCATTCACGCCGAAGCCCTCGCCCTCGAGCCGGGGGTGCGCATCGAGCCGCGCCCGGACCCGGCTCTTTCCGCCTGGCTGGCAGCCTAGGAGACTTGCGAAGGCAACATGG
>Ga0302314_10020670_pt1 | contig 10876 bp, 13 predicted proteins | sample III_Palsa_N2_3_FD_200533 | JGI IMG/M metagenome (GOLD analysis project Ga0302314, IMG submission 200533) | Peat permafrost microbial communities from Stordalen Mire near Abisko, Sweden - III_Palsa_N2_3 | ecosystem: Environmental > Terrestrial > Soil > Palsa > Peat permafrost | place: Sweden... | reverse complement strand
TCTCGCGTGGTTCGCTGCTCGACCAAACAAAAAACGCTCCGATGCTCGTCATCAACGGCGCAAACGACTATTTCGTCCCGCAGGCGGATACGCTCGTCTTCAAAGGTCGCCCCAAAACCGAAGTCCACTTGCTACCGGACATTGGACGTTGTGCCGTGTTGGGTGGTGTCTCGAAGCTGCCGGAAGTAATTGACTTAGTTGCGCAGTGGCTCCCGAAGCAGATCGGTTTGGCTAGCCGTAGCGCTCATACGGCACTCGTCCACGCCTGCGGTTTCGAGCGCCAGGCTAAATTCATTTTCCGCCAGGCCGACTTACGCGTGGCCCGAAGCCTCGCCGGCGGCCTGCTGGTTGCGCACAAAACCGGTGATCGTGGTTTGGAAGGGAGTGGTGGGTCGCCCGATCAATCGGGCAAGCTGGCCGCGGTTATCGAACAGCGCTCCTTTGGCCACACCTGCATCGGTGTCGGACAGGATCCTGGCGAGCATCTCCGCCGCGCCGGATTGCACCGCCGCCGATCCGAACTCTTCAGGCGTCATATTCTGGTAGGCCATCGGCTTGCCCGACGCTTCGGCCACCAGGGCGACGAGCTCGGCCAGCGTGAAGGATGCATCGCCCGCCAGCTCATAGATGCGACCAGCGCAGCCGCCGCCGGCCAATACAGTCGCCGCAGCCCTGGCATAGTCGGCACGCGCTGCGGAGGAGATGCGTCCATTCCCCGCTGCGCCCATGAGGACGCCATGCTTCAAGGCGAGCGGCAGCCGCCACGTATAGACCTCCGTGTACCAACCGTTCCGCAGAAGGACGAACGGCACGCCGGCTTCCGCCAAGGCCGCTTCCGTGTCGCGATGCTCTTCAGCGAGGAACAGCGGCGACTCGTCCGCGTGGAGAATGCTGGTGTAGGCGATCAGACTGGCACCGGCATCCTTCGCGGCCTTAATGACGTTACGGTGCTGTACCTTGCGCTTGCCATTCTCGCTGCTGGAAATAAGGAGAAGCCGATCCACGCCCGCAAGCGCGCTCGCCAGCGTTTCTGGTCGGGAATAGTCAGCGGCACGAACCTCTACACCCTTTTCGCGAAGCGCATTTGCGGTTCCTTCATCCTTGGCCGGATCACGCATACCCGCGACGATAGCGTTGGCGGGCACCGTCTCGAGCAGCGTGTCGATGACGAGCCGGCCAAGCTGGCCGGTAGCGCCAGTGACGAAGAGCTTGGGGTTGACGGGCATGGTCGTTCTACCTTGTGGTTTGCATTGGGCACAAGGATACTAAGTGAGACCATGCGCAGCGTGAAGGAGGCAGGATTTTGGGACAGGGTGAGGCGGAAGTAACCGCTCCGGTATCCGGTGAAGTGCTCAGCCATTCCTCCCCCGAAAATCAGGGGAAGTGGTCGTACGACCCGCAATGCCCGGTGAGGGATGTTCTCGACCGGATCGGTGACAAGTGGTCAACGCTCATCCTGGTTACTCTGGCGAACGGCCCGCACCGCTTCAGCGCCGTTCAGCGCTCGATCCCGGACATCTCCAAGCGAATGCTGACGCAGACCTTCCGCGACCTGGAACGTGACGGCCTGATCGCTCGGAAGGTGTTCCCGACCAAGCCGCCCAGCGTCGAGTACCGCCTGACACCCCTAGGCGAGACAATTCTCGAGCCCCTGACCGTTCTTGTCCGGTGGGCCGATCGCAGCCATGCAGCGATCAAGATCGCCCGCTTGGCATACGACGAAACGTCGTAAGGGCTTAAATCAGCGCGCCGGCTTTCCCTCCGACGCGCAAGACATGCGGCGTTGCATAGATGCGCATTCAGCGGTATTGATCGTCAGCCATGCGTGAATCCGCTTCTGCTTGCCCATTCTGCCCAACAGCGAAACGTTTTCGCCCAAGCGCCTAATGCCAGTCGCAGCCAACATAATTGAACAGACGTACGCCGAATGTCGCGAAAAGCGGGATTCTACTAATGAAACAACAGCGCACCAGGTATCGCAGAATATTTGAAGTACGCCACTTGTTTAATTACACTCCCAGCCACGCCCACTTGGCTTTCAGTCGATTGTGAAAAGTGGGCATGTCGGCGACGCCCATTCCGTGCTCCCGGAACTATCCCAGACAAGCCTGGCTTGGTCGTAAACGCTTCCGCCGCCGGCAGAAGCTCTAAGGGGACCCAATTGAACGATAAGCATCTCGAGTTTGAGAAGTACGATTTCTTCCGCAGCGATCGGTTCGTGAACGATCCGTACTCCTATTTTGATTACCTGAGAGAAAAGTCTCCGGTACTGCGTGAGCCGCATCAGGGCATTGTCATGGTAACGGGCTATGACGAAGCCCTCGAGGTCTACAACGATCCCGATCGCTTTTCCTCCTGTATGTCGACCAGTGGACCGTTTGCGGGCTGCCCTATTCCCCTGGAGGGGCATGGAAACGAGGACATTTCCGAGCTGATAGAAGCTTACCGCGACAAAACGGCATTCAGCGATCAGCTCCCGACCATGGATCCGCCGAAGCACACCGCACACCGGGCGTTGCTGATGGCTCTGATCACTCCAAAGCGCCTCAAGGAAAATGAGGACTTCATGTGGAAGTTGGCCGAGCAGCAGATCGACAGCTTCATCTCTCGTGGCGAGTGCGAGTTCATGAACGACTACGCCCAGCCTTTCGCCGTGCTCGTCGTCTCCGATCTGTTGGGCGTGCCACCCGAAGATCGAGTGCAGTTCCGGAAGAAACTCATACGCCAGGAACAGGAGGGTGGGGGAGCCGGGGTAGGGGGCGTGAAGGAAGGCAAAGTCGAGCACTCGCCGCTGGCGTGGCTTTACGATACCTTCTCGACGTATATCGAGGACCGTCGGCGCAACCCTAAAGGGGATATCCTCTCAAAGCTCGCGGCAGCCACCTTTCCCGATGGTTCGGTGCCAGAGCCTCTCGATGTCGCCCGGGTTGCCTCCAACCTGTTCGCTGCCGGGCAGGAAACCACGGTGCGACTGCTCAGCTACGCTTTCCAAGTGATCGGCGATCGCCCCGACCTCCAGCAACGCCTTCGCAAGGATCGCGGTCTCATCCCCAATTTTGTCGAGGAATGCCTGCGGATAGAGGGTCCTGTCAAGGGCGACTTCCGATTGGCGAAGAGGCCGACCAAAGTCGGCGGCGTCGATATTCCGGCCGGCACCTTCATGTATATCGCTAACAGTGCCGCTAACCGGGATTCCCGCAAATTCGAAAACCCGGGAGAGTTCCAGATAGAAAGGGGCAACGCACGGCTACATGTGGCATTCGGCCGCGGCCGCCACGCGTGTCCCGGCGCCCCCCTGGCGCGAGCGGAGGCGGTCGTCAGCCTTAACCGGATGTTTGACCGAACCAGCGACATTCGCATCTCCGAGAAAGTCCATGGGCCGCCCGGCGCACGACGCTACAGTTATCTGCCAACCTTCATATTGCGCGGATTGACTCACATCAACTTGGAGTTCGACCCCGTGCCGGGTAGTTCACAATGAAAGTCCATGTCGACGCGAACGTATGCGCCGGTTTCGGGGTCTGCGTAGGGCTCTGCCCCGAGGTGTTCGCGTTGCACGACGACGGCTACGCCATCGTGCTGGTCGACGAGGTGCCACGGGAGCACGAGGATGCGGTACGCGAAGCCGTCAACCACTGCCCGGCGCGCGCGATTTCCCTCGGTGACGATCCACGGTAGTACCAGGCGACCTACACGCCGACAAAAGCGGGCAGCGCTTCGAAATTCAATGCGATCTTGTCCGGCAGCACGCCGAGGCGTTCCGTCGGCGTATTGAGCCGATTCATCCATATGGTCGGATAACCAAAAGTTTTTGCGCCGGCGGCATCCCAGCCCCCGAAAGCGACGAAGGCGATTTGCTCGCGATGCAGCCCGAAGGCGTCAAGCCCCATCTGGTATGAACGAGGATCGGGTTTGTAGGCTTTTACAAGGTCGGTGGATAGTAAATGATCGAACACACCGCCTAGATCTGAATTACGGATCGCGACTTCGAGCATGGGCACGGTAAAGTCAGTCAGGGGTGCAAGGCCAAGGCCCTGCCTTTTGAGAGCCTTAAGAATTGGTACCACATCTGGCCACGCTGTCATGTTCATGAAACCGGCCATCAATTGCTGTCGCTGTTCCGCCGATAGGGGTATTTTTTCCGCCTCTGTCGCGAATGATAATGCGTCGTCGGTAACTTGCAAAAAATCAACGTAGCTGCCGACGATTGTGCGAAGCCACGTATAGTCAAACTGCCGGCCTCGCCACGTTGCAACGAGCGACCCGCCTTTGCCTGGGAAAAACTGCTCTGCCAGCGCGAAGATGGGTCGTGGATCGAAAAGCGCCAAGCCGTCGAATGCGATCGCTTTTATCCCGCTTGGCGCGGACCAGGTGGGAATGGCATGAGTTGCTGCACCTGCCATTACAGAAGCTCCGAATGTACGTCGATCCATGGTGCGCTCCGTTAGTTCGGGATAATTCATGGGCTTTGACAGGATATAGGAATTGGCGCGATGCCAGAAATCATAGCTCTGTCTGATTGACCTCAAGCGGTGTGTGGCGCGCATCGGAGGCGTACACTTTGCTCAGGCCGCGGGGTGATAAATGGATCGGAGCGTTTTCTAATTCAAAGAGGGGTGTAAGCCATGGCATGTTCACATTCACGTTCCATTGGACGAGTATTGGGGTTGACTGGTGCACTGGCCCTTTTTGCTGAGTCTGCTTATGCTGCCCAGCCACCTGACCCTGTGGGTAGTGATGAATACGAGAACACCGCAATGGGCGCGGGAGCGCTGTTGGATCTCACCGCCGGACGGTTCAATACTGCGGCGGGCAATGGCGCGTTGGGTGCCAATTCGATCGGGGCATTCAATACGGCCATTGGAGACGATGCTCTGAGCTCCAACACAGGCGGTGGCTCTAACACCGCGTCCGGCACCTATGCGCTGCGGTTCAATACCACCGGGTTCTCCAACACCGCGTCGGGCACCGGTGCCCTCTACACCAACACGGTCGGGACTGATAACACGGCCACCGGATTTGCCGCGCTCTATAACAATACGACGGGTTCATACAATCTTGCCGACGGCGATCACGCGCTATACAACAATACAACCGGCAGCAACAACGCCGCCTGCGGCGCCGGGGCGCTATTTTATAACAAGACCGGCAGTCTCAACACTGCGTCCGGATATGAGGCGTTATTTTCCAACATCACCAGCGGCGATAACGCCGCGTTCGGCTATGAAGCGCTATATTCCAATACGACGGGCGCTGACGGTACTGCGAGTGGCTACAAGGTCCTTTATAGCAACACCACGGGCATCGATAATCTCGGTGCGGGAAGCTTTGCTTTGTATGCCAACACGACCGGCAACTTCAACAGCGCCCTCGGCTTTGAGGCGCTGTTGCACAGTACCGACGGCGTGAGCAACACCGCCGTCGGGCGCAACGCTCTTTACGCCAATACGAGCGGATCCGATAACATCGCCGTTGGCGACAGCGCGGGCTATAACCTGACGACGGGCTCCAACAATGTCGATATCGCGAACCAAGGTATTGCGGGTGATAGTGGCACGATTCGCATTGGCGCACCGAGCACGCAAAGCGCGACCTACGTTGCGGGTATCAATAGCTCCCGGGTCACCGGAAGCGCGGTCTATGTCACCGCCAACGGACAATTGGGAGTGCTGGCCTCGTCGGAGCGCTACAAGACCTCCATTGCTCCCTTGGCTGGCAACCCTGATAAATTGCAGCGCCTCCGTCCCGTCTCTTTTCATTTGAAATCGGAGCCGCAGGGTGCCGTGCAATATGGCCTGATAGCGGAAGAAGTCGAGCGGGTGTATCCGGAGCTCGTGATTCGCGATGATGCAGGCAAGATCCAGGGTGTTCGCTATGACGAGCTTGCTTCCCTGTTGCTCAGCGAGGCACAGCAACAGCGCAAAGCCATTGCGGCTCAAAACGAAAAGATCGATCTCCAAGGCAGGCAACTTGCTGAGTTGAAGGAAATGAACCGTGTTATGCAGGGCGCAATACTAAGGCTTACCGCCGAAGGTGGCCGGGTGGCGATGCGCTAGTGTCATCGACCCGATGCGAGGGTCAATCGGTGTCAAATCGTTCCGCCAAGTAATCTGCCACCTGAGCGCGGTCGGCAAGTCATGGCGATGGGTGCCGGTGAACTATTCAACCCAGGACTTCGATGCCGAACAGGGCGATCGGGCACTGTTGATTCGCGAGCATCAGGCACTTGGCTTCACCCTTCGGGAGATCGCGGTGCTCAGTGAAGAATTTTCACGTGGCATCAGTCTTCAGCGGCAGGCGCAGGTGATGCGCGAGCGGTTGGCCGCCATCGAGGAGCAGGCGGCAAAATTGCGGCGTTTGCGCCGTTACTCTGTTGCCAAGATTGCGTGGTTGGATGGCGGTGCCCTATCGAAGCGGCCGTCGTTCGCCAAGTTTGTTGGCGATGCCGAGAAGAAGGCAGCGAACGCCCATTTCTGCTGCCCTCCGGCGCCGAGATCGTCAAGTACAAGACGCCGCTCACCCGAAGCCCGAGATTGACGCGGCGGGTCAATTCCAGGGTTGGCCCCTGCCAAAAGACCAATCCTCACGGTCGACGAACACCATGTTGACCATGATGTCATCGGGGCGGATGGACAGTTTTTTATTCAGTTCATCCGCGATGAATTGGTAGAAGGCAAGCTTCGACTCTTTGTTATCCCCTACGGTGCTGGTTACCTGGATCAAGATGAAGTCAGGGGATCGCTTCATGCCGAGGAAGGTGGGGTCGTAAATTAAATTCTCGGGCGAATGCTCGCTGACGACGACGAAGCGGTCGCCGTCTGGCGCTTTGAGTACGTTGACAATGCCTTGGTATACGACGTCGGCCACGGCGGCGCGATAGTCGGTGCTTTTTCCTCTAGCTAGATCGATACGTGCAAACGGCATGAGAATCTCCTTTGATTGGAACGGCTGAGACGTGCGGCAGAAGCGGTAGTCAGGCTCAGGTATCGAGTTCCGGTACGCCGCTGTTGCGGTCGGCGTACGCGGCCAGAAGGGTCGGCCGGCGCAGCCAGCGCCGCCAGAAGGCATCGATATGCTCGAAGCGCTCGTCGAGAGGCATCGCGTTGACCGGGAACTTGGAGAACGCAATGACAGTCGCCATGGTGATGTCCGAAGGTCGGCTCGTCACCACCGAGTAGCCAGCTGCGGCCATCCGACAGGTGTTGGTTGACGAGGCTCGCATGGGCCAAAGCCTCCTTGCGGCAGGCGCGCCGAAAGGCGGGCGTGAACCAGCCCGTCGTCTTGGTGCGCGTGCCTAATCCAGCGGCCAAGGCGCCGCCGCGGGCAACGTGACCGCTCCATCGGTCGCCTGCGCCGGCGCGATCTGAGCGTTTTCAACTTCCCGCCACCAAGGCCTAACAGTTTCCGCGTGCGCGGGTTCCACGGGTTGACCCAGTATGGGCATGAGCAACTGGGCTCCAGTTTTAGGAGCGAGTTCGAGCAATCTTTCCGCGGGCTCGTCCCACGGATGCATGGCCAGAGAAAATGTGCCCCAGTGCACCGGCATGAACAGTCCACCCAGCATGGCGTGCGCTTCGAGCGCATTGTCGGGACCCAAATGAATGTCGCCCCAGGCTGGATAGAACGCGCCGACCTCCAACATCACGACATCGAACGGGCCCAATTTTTCGCGAATGGATTTGTACTCGGTCGTGAGGCCGGTATCACCGCTGAAGAATACAGAATGTCGCGGCGAGCGAATGGCCATCGACGACCACAATGTCGCATTCCGATCCTTGAGACCGCGGCCGGAGAAGTGTTGCGAGGGTGCCGCGGTCAACGCCACCTCGGTGTTCGGTACCCTGTACGACTGCCACCACTCGAGCTCGGTGATGCGTTCCGGGCGCACGCCCCAATACTCCAGGTGTGCACCGAGGCCAAGCGACACGACGAAGGGCACATTCGATTTCGCCAGTGCGCGAATGGTCGGATAATCCAGATGATCGTAATGGTCATGCGAAATGGCCACCACATCGACCGGTGGCATCTCGCGAAGTGAAATCGGCACCGGCTGAAAGCGCTTCGGCCCGACGAGCGCTGAAGGCGACGCCCGCGGTCCCCAGACAGGGTCGGTGAGGATGCGCACACCTTCGATCTCGATGAGCAGGGTGGAATGTCCCAGCCACGTGATTCGCAAGCCGCTTTGCGGTTTCTTGGTCCATGTGTCGAGTGGGCTCATCGACGGTAGCGGGCCGGAAGGGACGCGCCGCTCGCCGCCGCAAATGAAGTCCTTGATCGAGGGCATGGGCACGGCTGGATCGCGCAGATTGGGCAGTATGGGGTGAATGTTCTGGAAGCGATCGCCCGTCCACAAGGGTGAAGCCTTCATGCGTTCAAGTCGTGCGCTGTCAGAGCGCTGGCCCAGTGATTTCATGGAATCGAGTTTAGCACTTGAGTATCGAAATGAGCCTCTGCGCGGCCGCCGGGGCCCGCTCTTTGGCCCCGTTGATGAAATAAATGAACACCTCGCGTGGCGTCTCCGCCGTCGTCGGCTTGGGCGCAATTCTTGGTAGGCCTGCCGGGTCGCCGCCGCGTGCCCACGTTTCCGCCCGGCGAGACCATTGTTTCAACGCCGCCAAGCTATATCCCGTTGCGACCGAGGCGGCGCTGCGCCGCAAGCGCGCGTAGACGAACGAGGATGTCAAATCGCCGCACCCGGGATACGCCGCATCGTCCGCGTACACCACCGCGACGCGGTGGCGACGGACAATGTCCAGAAACTCTCGGTTCAAAAAGCTCGCATGACGGACTTCGAGTGCGTGCCGTAGCGGAAGCTTCTTCGCTCTTGCGGGCAGCAGATCTAGAAAACGGTCGAGTTCTTGCGCATCGAATTTTTTCGTCGGACTCAATTGCCATAGTATGGGGCCGAGTTTGGACCTCAGTTCGTCGATACCGCTCGCCAAAAATCGCTCCACAGCCGTTCCGGCGCTCGACAAGTCTTTGCGCTGAACGATAAAGCGCGGGGCCTTCACCGAAAACATGAATTCCTTTGGTGTGGCGTCATGCCACTTTCCGAACACCTCTGGCCTCCGTAATCGATAAAACGTGCCGTTGATTTCGATGGAGGTTACTCGTTGGCTGGCGTACTCGAGCTCGCGGGTTTGCGCGGTGCCGGGCGGATAAAAAATTTTCCGCCATGGCTCGTAATTCCAGCCGCCGATTCCAACGCGAATCCGACCTTGGGTTTTTCGAGCGGGCATCAGTCTTCTCAGCAATTCACCAAGGGACAACTTTTCCTAGGTAGTCCAGGTAGTGCAATCCAGAGCGCCCCATGTGAGCCTCCATGGTGTTGAGCAGATTCGGAATGCTTTCCTCGATACTCAACCGCGCACCAGGTCCGCCCAAGTCCGTCCGTACCCAGCCCGGCGCCATCAGCAGTAGCGTTCTCGTGTCGTTGGCATGACGCGCGGCGAAGCTGCGCATGAGCATATTGAGCGCTGCTTTGCTCGCTCTATACACCTCGTAATTGCCGTTGGTGTTGTTCGTGAGGCTGCCCTGTCCTGAAGACATGACGCCGATGGTCCCGCCGGGCGGGACGAGGTCCTGCAACGTCTCGATAGCCCTCATGGGACTCAACGCGTTGGTCACCATGACGCGTACGAACTCCTCCGTCGACACATCCGCTATGGTTTCGCGGTCGTCATTCTTGACGCCGGCGTTCACAAACAGCACGTCGATTCGGCGTTCCCCGAGATGAGCGCGTAAAGCCGCGACTTGTTCGGGAACGTTCACATCCACCGTTTCGACTGAGAGCGCTCCCTGGGCAGTGTCGACGAGGCGGCGAAGCTTGTCCGTCGAGGTGGTTCGGACGGTGGCGATCACCCGCCAACCACGCTTCAGATATTCCTCGACCATCGCAAACCCAAGTCCACGGGATGCGCCGATCAACAACACGGTTTTTTGCGGAGATGCTGGCTGCACGGAGGGGGCCCTTGGATGGCTCGAGATCTGCCCGCCCAGCTCATTCAATTGGTCACGGCCGAGAGTTCACCTATGTGCCGCAACACGATCCGGTGGGTCTCGGAGGCGAACGCTTTGAGCGCGGCATTGGAGCCACCCGTTGATTCCTTGGCGAAGGCCGCGCCGTCTTTTGCGTGGATGTCCTTCATATCCCTTAAATAGGCCGCATCAAAGGCGGCGCCGGACAATGCGGTCAAATCGTCCAGTTCTTTCTGAAATTGCGGGTTGAGTGACTGCGGAAAATCAAGACCGTTGGCCGTGGCAATGGATTTCAGCTTGTCGCCCACCAATTGGTGGTCATGCGCCTCGGTGAACCCTTGGTCCTTGATGTCTTGTGTGCTGCCCTTGTCGGCTGCTGCTTGGCCTGCCTTGACTTCGAACATTCCGCCCTGGCTGACCTTGGCGACGAACGCGCGATCGGCGCTGGACAGAGAATCGTCTGCGAAAGCCGCTGAGGCGAATAGGACGGTTGTCGCGAGTGCGCCGAGGATGATTGCTTTCATTATTGTATTCCTATGAGTGGTTGCTGTGGCGCAGGCCGACACAGTAGCGGGCTGTCGGCCCGGGCGCTGTAAGCGCTTGCGCCGTCCGCGGGAAGGAGTGCGCCGACGCCGGCGGCTGCAAGCGCAGCCGAACATACGAGGCCCACAGCGGCATCAGGCCTACGTGGTCCCACGGCGACAGAATGCCGCCCCCGCTTTTCGACGGCGCCGGTGAATCAACCGTGGCCGCTGCATTGATGGCGGTTGTCGAACCGCTGCTGTTGTTGGCGCCGGCCGACAGCCGTGCGTACAAGGTCGTTCCATCCCGGCTCACGGCAATCGCCTCGGCGTTGGCGACTGCGGAAGGGAAGGTCGCCGAGGGTGCCAACGTACTG
>Ga0302314_10020669_pt1 | contig 10876 bp, 7 predicted proteins | sample III_Palsa_N2_3_FD_200533 | JGI IMG/M metagenome (GOLD analysis project Ga0302314, IMG submission 200533) | Peat permafrost microbial communities from Stordalen Mire near Abisko, Sweden - III_Palsa_N2_3 | ecosystem: Environmental > Terrestrial > Soil > Palsa > Peat permafrost | place: Sweden... | reverse complement strand
CAGGCCGCCACGGCTCAAAAGGCTTGAAGCGCTTGGGAAAAGCACATGGGCTTCGGAACCTGAAAAAGCCCCTGGCCCGCAGCCGCGCGCCTGATAGCACGCGATGTTTGGCGCCGCAACCAAGCGCAAGGTGAGGAATTGACGCGGCTTGGCCGGGGCGGCCCAAACCTCACAAGCGCCAGACTCAGCCAGGGCCGGCCTTATAAGAAGCTGTAGGGATCCACGTCGATCACGGCCCGCACCGAGGACGGAATCCGCACCCGCGCGCGCCAGGCGGCGAGGAAGGCCTGCAGATCGACATTGCGATCTGCCCGCACCAGGAAGCGCTTGCGGCGCCGGCCGCGAATCAGTCCGAGCGGCGCGTCCGCCGGCCCATAGACCTCGACGCCCGGCGCATTGGGTGCGGCGGCGGCCAAGGCCCGCACATAGGTCTCCAGCGCCACAGGGTCTGGACCCGAAGCGATCACCGCCGCCAGCCGGCCGAACGGCGGCAGGCCGGCGGCCTCGCGCTCGCCCATCTCGGCGGCGACGAACGCATCGCGGTCCTGACGCAGCAGCGCCAGCATCACTGGATGGTCCGGGGCATAGGTCTGGATCAACGCGCGGCCCGGCCGGTCGTGCCGGCCCGCCCGGCCGGTGGCCTGGGCCAGCAACTGATAGGTCCGCTCCCCGGCGCGCAGATCGCCGCCTCTCAGGCCCAGATCCGCGTCGACCACCCCGACCAGGGTCAGGCCCGGAAAGTTATGGCCCTTGGCGGCGACCTGGGTGGCCACCAGGATGTCGATCTGGCCGTCCGCCATGGCCTCGATCATCCGCCGCGCGGCCTCGGCGTCGGTCACCGTGTCGGACGAGAAGACCGCCACCCGCGCCTCGGGAAACAGCAACCGGCATTCCTCCTCCACCCGCTCGACGCCGGGGCCGATGGAGACCAGCGAGTCCTTGGCGCCGCACTTGGGGCAGCGGTCGGGCTTGGGCATCGAAAAGCCGGTCAGATGGCAGACCAGCCGGCCGGTATAGCGGTGCTCGACCAGCCAGGATTCGGTGTCCGGGCCGGTCATGCGCTCGCCGCAGGCCCGGCAAAGCACGACGGGGGCATAGCCGCGCCGATTGAGAAAGAGCAGGCTCTGTTCGCCGCGCCCATAGGTCTGCGCCATCGCCTTGACCAGCGGCGCGGAGAGCCATCTGCCGTGTTCGGGCGGGGTTTCGCGCAGATCGATCAGCTGGATCTGGGGCAGCTCGGCGGCGCCGTGACGATCGGCGAGCCTCAGCCAACGGTAGCGGCCGGTCTCGGCGTTCCACAGGGATTCCAGCGACGGCGTCGCCGAGGCCAGCACCACCAGGATGTCCTCGATCTTGGCGCGAACCACGGCCAGGTCGCGGGCCTGGTAGATGAAACCGTCCTCCTGCTTGTAGGAGCCGTCATGCTCCTCATCGACCACGATCAGCCGCAGCTTGGCGAAAGGCAGGAACAGGGCCGAGCGGGCGCCGACGACGATGCGGCATTGGCCGGCCGCCACGGCCTCCCAGACCTGCCGGCGGCGCGGGGGGGCGACGCCGGAATGCCATTCGGCCGGCCGGGCGCCGAAACGCTGTTCGAACCGGGCGATCACCGCCTGGGTCAGGGCGATTTCCGGCAGCAGCACCAGAACCTGGGCGGCCGGATCGGCCGTGAGGATCGTCGCCACAGTCTCCAGATAGACCTCGGTCTTGCCAGAGCCTGTGACGCCGTCGAGCAGCGCCGCCTGGAAGCCGCCCGTGGCGATCAACCCCTCCAGGGCCTTTACGGCCGCGGCTTGGCTGGGGTTCAAAGTGGCGGCCGGGCGCGTTGGGTCGGGCGGATCGAAACCGGCGGACGGGATCGTCAGGCGGACCTCCAGAGCGCCGTCCTCGATCAGGCCGCGAATCACGCCGCTGGAGACCTCGGCGGCCTGGGCCAACGCGCCAGCGCTCGTGGGTTCCTTCGCCGCGGCCAAGACCCGGTCGCGTGCGGGGGTCGGCCTTTTCGGTGGCGCGCCCGTGGCCGCGATCAGCCGCTCTGGCCTGGGCTTGGGCGCGCGCGCCCCGCGTAGGGCGATCGCCAAGGCCTGGCCCGGCGCGTCCACCGCATAGCGCGCGGCCCACTCTATGAAAGCGAGGGTCTTGGCGGGCAGCGGCGCCAGTTCGCGCCGCTCCATGACGGGTTTCAGCGGCCGGTTGTGGCCGGCCGCGTCTCGCAGCGCGATGACGACGCCGGCCAGCATCCGCGGGCCCAGCGGAACCACGACCTGCTCGCCGACTGCCAGCGTCATGCCCTCCGGCTCGGCATAGTCGAACGCCTCGGGCAGGGGCAGCGGCAGAAGGATGCTGGCGATTCTCGGCATGGACGGCGTTGTTAACACGCCTGGCGACGTCGAAAGAGCCGCGCCTATCAAGAGGGCATTAACCGTCGCGGCGCATCAAGGACACAAGCGTCGTCGCGTGCGTCGCGCATCGATTTAAGCATGGGGTGATCCTGCGTTGAGCGAGACTTCCAAGGAACTCAAGAGCGCCGCCGATTCCGCCCAGGCCAGGGCCCTGGAAAAGGACTGGAAGACCGTCAGCGCCTTCCTGCGCGAGCATGCCGGCATGATCCGCGAGGACGCCGACCTGCTGTCGGATCTGGGGCTCTGGATCAGGGCCGCCAACATCGTCGAATTCGGGCCGGCCGCCCTGGCCCGCCTGTCGGCCGCCAAGACCCGGGAAAAGGCCGCGCGCAGGCAGCTGGAGGCCACCGCGCGGGCCAATTTCGCGGCCCAGGCCCAGACCCACGCCGCGGTGATCGATCTGATGGAGGCCCGCAATCACGCCGACCTGGCCCGCCGGGTGGACGAGATCGCCCGGCTGCGTTTCGGTCTGGTCGCCGGCGTGATCGGCCTGGAGACGCCCGGCGGCGTGCCGGCCGGCTGGCGACCGTTGCCCGCCGACGGCGCCGACGGCCTGCTGGGCGAAGCGCGCCTAGCCCTCATGGGCCCGCCGGGCGCCGCCGGGGCCTTGTTCGGCGAACAGGCCGAGGCGGTCGCCAGCATCGCCATGGTCCGCACGGCCATCTGGGCGCCCGCCCGGCAAGGGGTGCTGGTGTTCGGCTCACCCAACCGCGAAGGTTTCACCGGCGACATGGGCGTCGAACTGGTCGCCTTCCTGGCGCGCGTGGTCGAGCGCATGGCCGAACGATGGCCGGTGCTATAGCCGATCCCCCGCCTTCCAGCGCGCGCGAAGCCCTGGCCGCCTGGCTGGACTATCTGGCCCATGAGCGCCGCGCCTCCCCACGCACGATCCGCGCCTATGGCGACGGCGTGGCGGCCTATCTGAACTTTCTGGAACGGCATCGCGGCGAGAGTCTGGGCCTGGCCGGACTTGGGGATGTCTCGACGGGCGATGTGCGCGCCTATCTGGCCTTCCGGCGCTCCGGCGCGCGTCCGCTGTCGCCGCGCTCGGTCTCGCAAGCGCTTTCGGCGATCCGGGCGTTCCACCGGTGGATTGATCGGCGGCTGGGGGTGGCCAACGCGGCCGTCGCCCTGGTCCGCGGCCCTCGCCTGGCCGCCGGCGTACCGCGCCCGGTGTCTGAGGACCAGGCGCGAGGTCTGATCGAGGACGCCGCCAGCGATCCCGATCGCGAAGACTGGCAGATCGCTCGGGACGAGGCTCTGCTCACCCTCCTGTGGGGCTGCGGTCTGCGGATTTCCGAAGCCCTGTCGCTGACCGGCGCCGATGCGCCGCTCGCTGACTCTTTGCGGATCACCGGCAAGGGCGGCAAGACGCGGATGGTCCCGGTGCTGCCCGCCGTGCGCGCGGCGGTCGACGCCTATGTGCAAAGCCTTGGCGACGGCAAGCCCGGCCCCGGCGAGCCGCTGTTTCGCGCGGTTCGCGGCGGCGCCTACAGCCCCCGTCACGCCCAGGCTCTGATGCAGAAATTGCGCGGCCATCTGGGCCTGCCCGCCAGCGCCACGCCGCACGCCTTGCGCCACTCCTTCGCCACCCACCTGTTGGGCGCGGGCGCGGATCTGCGCTCGATCCAGGAACTGCTGGGCCACGCCTCGCTCTCGACCACCCAGCGCTATACGGACGTGGACGCGGCGGGCCTGCTGGCGGTTTACGCCAAGGCGCACCCGCACGCCTAGCCGAGGGTCTCTGGCGCCGTTCCTAATCCCTCACCCCCCCCCCCCCCGCCTTCGCCAAGGCTTTGGCGGTCGGGCCCCTCCCTCTCCCTTCGGGCGAGGTGTTCCTTGCGAGCCTTCCAACCCTTCTCCCGCGGGGAGAAGGAGGGGCCCGCGAACGAAGTGAGTGGGAGGATAAGGGCGTACGAACGGTTCAGGATGCGTAGACCTGCACGCTAAACCCGCCCCTACGCCTGCATGGTCCAGCCCTCGACGCCCATGGCCGCCTGGCGCAGCGCCTCGGAGCGCGTGGGGTGGGGGTGGCAGGTGCGGGCGACGTCTTCTGATGACGCGGAAAACTCCATCGCCACGCAATATTCGGCGATCATCTCGCCCACGTCGGGGCCGATCATGTGCACGCCCAGGATCCGATCCGTCTTGGCGTCGGCCAGCACCTTCACGAAGCCCTCGGCCTCGTGATTGACCTTGGCGCGGGCGTTGGCGGTGAAGGGGAACTTGCCGACCTTGTAGTCGACGCCGGCCGCCTTCAACTCCTCCTCGGTTTTGCCGACCGAGGCGACTTCCGGAAAGGTGTAGGTCACGCTGGGAATGACGTCGTAGTTCACGTGGCCGGCCTTGCCGGCGATCAGCTCGATGCAGGCCACGGCCTCGTCCTCGGCCTTGTGCGCCAGCATGGGACCGCGGGTGACGTCGCCGATGGCCCATACGCCAGGCGCGCTGGTGCGGAAATGATCGGTCTCGATAATTCCGCGCTTGTCCGGGACGATCCCGACGCTGTCCAGGCCGAGGCCTTCGGTGAACGGCTTGCGGCCGATGGCCAGCAGCACATAGTCGGCCTTCAGGGTTTCGGCCTCGCCGCCGGCCACCGGCTCGACGGTCAGTTCGACGCCATCATTCAGGGCCTTGGCGCCTGTGACCTTGGAGCTCAGCTTGAAGGCGATGCCCTGCTTGGTCAGCGCCCGCTGGAAGGTCTTGGCGGTCTCGGCGTCCATGCCCGGCGTGATGCGGTTCAGGAACTCAACCACCGTCACCTTGGAGCCCAGCCGCCGCCAGACCGAGCCCAGCTCCAGACCGATGATGCCAGCGCCGATCACGATCAGGCTGCCGGGGACCTCTGGCAGCGCGATGGCGCCGGTGGAATCCACAATCCGTTTCTGATCCACGACCACGCCGGCCAGGGGCGCGGGCTCCGAGCCGGTGGCGATGACGATGTTCTTGGTCTCGAGCGCTGCCTTCGAGCCGTCCTCGGCGGTGACCGTGACCGCGCCGGGGCCGGCGATGGCGCCGGCGCCCTTGATCCAGTCGACCTTGTTCTTCTTGAACAAGAATTCGACGCCCTTGGTCAACTGGCCGACGCTGTCGGCCTTCTGCTTCATCATGTTGGGCAGGTTCAGCTTGACGGTGGCGTCGATGCCCCAGCCCGCGAAGTCCTTCTCGGCCTGCTCGTACAGTTCCGAGGCGTGCAGCAGCGCCTTGGACGGGATGCAGCCGACGTTCAGGCAGGTGCCGCCCAAGGTGGCGCGCTTTTCGACACAGGCGACCTTCAGGCCCAGCTGACCGGCGCGGATGGCGGCGTTATAGCCGCCCGGGCCGCCCCCGATGATGACGACGTCGTATTGGGCCATGGGTGCTCGTCCTGAATCAAACCCGGCTCTCGCCCTTTTGCAAAGGAGGGGCGCCGGAAGGTTGCTGCTCAATCACCGCTGGGCGTCGACCAGTCAATGGTGCGCAGCCCAAGCACGGGGTAGCCAAACAAGGCCGCCGCGCGCCGTGCGGTCGCCGGCGGCCTTGGCTCCCAGGACACCAGGGCCCAGTCATTGTTTACGGCCTGCGCCGCGCACAACAGCTCGCTGGCGTCAAGCTGGATAGGATGGCCGTGCTGCTTTTCGTGGTCGGCGCGGATCCTGGCCGCGGTCAGGGCGTCTTCGGAGGTCCAGGCCGCGACCTCGACCTGGGCGATGAACCGGTCGAGTTGGGCCAGCCGTCGCGCCGCCTGTTCGCTGGCCATGGCCGCATAGGCCAGGTCATGCAGCACCAGGGCGGACATCCAAAGGCTGTGGCCGGCCTCCAACGCCTCATCCATCCGGTCGCGAAGATGCGGCGGGTCGCCGTCGAGCAGTTGGGTGATCGTCTTGGCGTCCAGGGCGATTTTCATCGCGGCGCGCCCGCTTGCGGCGACGCCGCGGGCCGCGCGAGCGCCAGGTGGGCGAAAGGCTCGGGATCATCCGCCGGGTCGCCGCCCAGGCAGGCGTCGATCCGCGCCCAGAACGTTATGGGGTCGTAGCCGACCGGCTCCAGGATCACCCGGTCGCCGTCGCGCCGGATGCGGACCTCGGCGCCGCCGAACCGGAACGCCTTGGGCAGGCGAACAGCCTGGCTGCCGCCATGGGTGAAGAGCTTGGCGCGGGTCTGGGTCATTTCGGTTCCGTATCTATATGACGTAGATACGGATTGTGGAAACGCGTCGCAAGACGCTGGATCAAATATCGAGGAGCAACCGCTGCGGGTCCTCGATGTGCTCCTTCACCTTGACCAGGAACGTGACCGCGCCCTGGCCGTCGACCACGCGGTGGTCGTAGCTGAGCGCCAGGTACATCATCGGCCGGATCACGATCTGGCCGCCCACCACCATCGGCCGATCCTGGATCTTGTGCATCCCCAGGATGCCCGACTGCGGCGCGTTCAGGATCGGGGTCGACATCAGCGAGCCATAGATCCCGCCGTTGGAGATGGTGAAGGTCCCGCCCTGCAGATCCTCCATCGCCAACTGTCCGTCGCGCGCCTTCTTGCCCAGCGCGCCGATGGCCTTTTCGATGCCCGCCAGGTTCAATTCGTCGGCGTCCCGCACCACCGGCACCACCAGACCCCGCTCGGTCCCGACGGCGACGCCGATGTCATAGTGGTTCTTATAGATCAGGTCGGCGCCCTCGATCTCGGCATTGACCTCGGGAACATCCTTCAACGCGGCGACGCAGGCCTTCACGAACACGCTCATGAAGCCGAGCTTGACCCCATGTCGCTTTTCGAAGGCGTCCTTGTAGGTGTTGCGCAGGGCCATGACCGCGCTCATGTCCACCTCGTTGAAGGTGGTCAGCATGGCGGCGTTGTTCTGGGCTTCCTTCAGGCGCCGGGCGATGGTCTGGCGCAGGCGCGTCATCCGGACCCGCTCCTCACGCTCGGCAAGCGGACGCTCGACCGCCGCGACCTGCACCGGCGGCGCGGCCGGCGCGGCGCTGGCCGCGCTCTGCTCCAGGGCGGCCAGAGCGTCGCCCTTGGTGATCCGGCCATCCTTGCCGGTGCCGGCGATGGCGGCTGGGTCCAGCCGGTTTTCCGCCACGATGCGCGCCACCGAGGGGGCCAGCGGCAGGTCGGCGGCGGGTTGCGGCGCCACGGCCACTGGAGCCGGCGCCGGCGGCGCGGCCTTCACCGGCTCCGGCTTTGGCGTCTCGGCCGGTTTCGCAGCGGCGACCTTGGCGGGCGCCGGCGCGGCCGCGCTTTGCGTGACGCGGCCCAGTACGGCGCCGGGGATCACAGTGTCGCCTTCGCCTGCGGTGATTTCCGACAGCACTCCGTCTTCCGGCGCGACCACTTCCAGAGCGACCTTGTCGGTTTCCAGCTCGACCAACAGCTCGTCCTTCTTGACCGCTTCGCCCGCCTTTTTCGCCCAGCGCGACACCGTCGCTTCACTGACGGACTCCCCCAGCGCCGGGGTCATGATGTCGGTCATCCGGTTGTTTCTCCTTGGTCGGGACTTAAGCGCCCGATGATCGAGTTTAGGCGAACGCCTCGGTCAGGAAGGCGTTCAGCTCCTTGGTGTGCCGGCTCATCAGGCCCGCCGCGGTGGAGGCGGAAGCGGGACGGCCGACATAGCGGGCGCGTTTCGCCGTCACCGGCAGGCGCGCCAGGGTCAGCTCCAGCCAGGGATCGACGAAGGTCCAGCCGCCCATGTTCTTGGGTTCTTCTTGACACCAAACGAATTCCGCGGATTTGAAGCGCGAGATCTCGGTCGACAGGGACTTCATCGGCCAGGGATAGAACTGCTCGAGGCGCAGGATGTAGACGTCGTCGACGCCCTTCTGCTCACGCGCGTCCAAAAGATCGTAATAGACCTTGCCCGAGCAAAGGATGACGCGGCGGATCCGATCTTCCGGCTTCAGCGTGATCTTCGTCAGACCGGTGTCCAGCTCGCCGTCGTCCCACAGAACCCGGTGGAAGGACGAGCCCTCGGCCATGTCCGCGATCCGCGACACCGCCTTCTTGTGCCGCAGCAAGGATTTGGGCGTCATCAGGATCAGCGGCTTGCGGAACGGTCGGTGCATCTGGCGGCGCAGGATGTGGAAGTAGTTGGCCGGGGTCGAGCAGTTGGCGACCTGCAGATTGTCTTCCGCGCAGAGCTGCAGATAGCGCTCCAGCCGGGCGGAGGAATGCTCCGGCCCCTGGCCTTCGTATCCATGCGGCAGCAGCATGACGAGGCCCGACATGCGAAGCCATTTGCGTTCGCCGGACGAGATGAACTGGTCCACCACCACCTGGGCGCCATTGGCGAAATCGCCGAACTGGGCCTCCCACATGGTCAGGGTGTTCGGATCGGCCAGGGAGAAGCCGTATTCGAAGCCCAGCACGGCTTCTTCGGACAGGGCCGAGTCGATGCCCTCGAACCAGGCCTGTCCCGGCCGGATATTGTTCAGCGGGGTGTAGTGTTCCTCGGTGGTCTGGTCGATCAGGTCAGCGTGGCGCTGCACGAAGGTGCCGCGCACGCTGTCCTGGCCCGACAGCCGGATTGGCACGCCCTCGTCCAGCAGACTGCCGAAAGCCAGATGCTCGGCGGTGCCCCAATCGACCCCCTCGCCTTTGACGATGGCGTCGCGGCGATTTTCGATCACCCGGCGGACCGTCTTATGGGCGTCCAGGTGTTCGGGAATGGCGGTCAGCTTGACGCCGATATCGCGCAGCTTCTGCGCGGGAACAGCGGTCTTGCCGCGGCGCTCGTCGCCCTCGGCCAGGGCCATGTGCGACCATTTGCCGTCCAGCCAGTCGGCCTTGTCGGCCTGGTAGCTTTTGCCGCCCTCGAATTCGGCGTCGAGGAAGGCTTCGAATTCGGCCACCCATCCGTCGACATCGGCCTGGGTGATGACGCCTTCCGCCACCAGTCGCTGCGCGTAAAGCTCGCGGGTCGAAGTGTGCTGCTTGATGATCGCGTACATCAAGGGCTGGGTCATCGTCGGGTCGTCACCCTCGTTGTGACCGAAGCGGCGATAACAGAACATGTCGATAACCACGTCCTTGCCGAACTTCTGGCGATACTCGGTGGCTACCTTGGCGGCGTAGACCACCGCCTCGGGCGCGTCGCCGTTGGCGTGGAAGATCGGCGCCTCGACCATCAGCGCCACATCCGATGGATAGGGGCTGGAGCGCGAATAGCGCGGATTGGTGGTGAAGCCGATCTGATTGTTGACGATGAAGTGGATGGTCCCGCCGGTGCGGTAGCCTTTCAGTCCCATCAGGGCGAAGCATTCGGCCACCACGCCCTGGCCGGCGAAGGCCGCATCGCCGTGCATCAGCAGCGGCAGCACATGGCTGCGCCCGGCGGTGGGGTCCTCGCGCAGCAAAAAGGCCTGCTTGGCCCGCGCCTTGCCGATCACCACCGGATTGACGATTTCCAGGTGAGACGGATTGGCGGTCAGCGACAGGTGGACATTGTTGCCGTCGAACGAGCGGTCTGATGATGCGCCCAGATGGTATTTGACGTCGCCCGAACCCTCGATGTCGTTGGGCAGGGACGATCCGCCCTGAAACTCATGGAAGATGATGTGATAGGGCTTGCCCATCACCGCGGCCAGCACGTTCAGCCGGCCCCGGTGGGGCATGCCCAGCACGATGTCCTCGACCCCCAGCGCGCCGCCGCGTTTGATGATCTGCTCCAGGGCCGGGACCATGGACTCGCCGCCGTCCAGGCCGAACCGCTTGGTGCCCGGGAAGCGCTTGTTCAGGAACCGCTCGAAGGTCTCGGTCTCGATCAGCTTCTTCAGGATCGCGATCTTGCCCTCGGGGGTGAACACGATCTCCTTGTCGCGTCCCTCGATGCGCTGCTGCAGCCAGGCTTTCTCGTCGGGATTGGTGATGTGCATATACTGCACGCCAACATCGCCGCAGTAGGTGCGCCGAAGGATCGCCAGGATCTCGCGGATCGTGGAGGTCTCCAGACCCAGCACGAAGTCCAGGAAGATCGGCCGGTCGAAGTCGCTGTCGGCGAAGCCGTAGCTGGCCGGGTCCAGTTCGCTGGCGTCCTGCTTTTCGGAAATGCCCAGGGGATCCAGATTGGCCGCCAGGTGGCCGCGCATCCGATAGGCGCGGATCATCATGATGGCGCGCAGGGAGTCCAGGGTCGCGGCGCGCACCGCCACGGGACTGGCGGCGGGTTCGCGCTCGACGATCTTGGCGGCCAGCTTGGCTTCCACCGAAGGCCACATGCCGTCCAGGGCCGACAGCCAGTCGGTCCGCGCCGGCGCGGTTTCTGTCGGGGTCCAGGCGGGCTTGTCGGCCGACCGTTTCACCGCGTCGGTCTGCTCGTGCAGCGAGGTGAAGAAGGCGCGCCAGGAAGGCTCGACCGCGTTCGAGTCGCTCGCCCACCTTGCATAGAGGTCTTCCACGAAGGCCGCGTTGCCGCCGTAAAGGAACGAGGTCTCGCTGAGAACCTGGTTCAATCGCCCTGGGGCGATACTGGAGTCGTCCGCCATTGTCTC
>Ga0302314_10020665_pt1 | contig 10877 bp, 7 predicted proteins | sample III_Palsa_N2_3_FD_200533 | JGI IMG/M metagenome (GOLD analysis project Ga0302314, IMG submission 200533) | Peat permafrost microbial communities from Stordalen Mire near Abisko, Sweden - III_Palsa_N2_3 | ecosystem: Environmental > Terrestrial > Soil > Palsa > Peat permafrost | place: Sweden... | reverse complement strand
CTGTGCGTGAAGCCGGTGGCGCCGACCGCGCGCATCGCCCTGGTGCTGACCACCAACACCCTGCACGCCTACAACTACTGGGGCGGGGCCAGCGCCTATTGCGACGTCGACGCCCTGATGAGCGGCCACGCGCCCCTGGCCGACGCCATGGCCGCCGCCATCGGCGTGCTGTCGGCCGAACGCCCCTTCCCGCCCATGCTGCTGGCCCCGCCCGAGGGCATGCCGCGGCTGGTCAACCTCGCGCCGCGCGGTTTCGGCCAGCGGCCCTGGGCCGGCGCCGATTCGGCCTGGTCGAAGGCGCATCGCCAGACCCCGTACGACGGCTCGGCCGGCTTCCTGCAGAAGTGGGAGCACGCCTTCGTACGCTGGGCCGAGGCCGAAGGGATCGGGCTCGACTACTTCACCGACTACGACCTGGAGACCGACCCTGGCGTGCTGGACGGCTATCCGTGCGCCGCCCTGGTCGGCCACTCCGAATACTGGTCGGCGGGTCAGCGCGATGCGCTCGAGCGGTTCGTCGATCGCGGCGGCGGCCTCGCCATCCTCTCCGGCAACACCGCCTTCTGGAAGGTGCGCTGGGAGGCGGACGGCAAGCGGCTGGTCTGCCGCAAGTGGAAGGGCATGGAGCAGGAGCCGGCCGGACCGGACGCCACCCACCTGTGGTCGCACCCCGTGTTCGGCCGGCCGGAAGCCGAGATCACCGGCCTGAGCTTCCTCTATGGCGGCTATCACCGGCTGGGCCTGTGCGTCGCGCGCGGCGCCGGCGGCTATACCGTCTACCGCTCGGACCACTGGGCGCTCGAGGGCTGCGATCTCTACTACGGCGACGTGATCGGCGGCGACGTGCCGCTGGTCGGTTACGAGAACGACGGCTGCCTGTTCGACTTCGGCGACGACGGACTACCACGCGCCATCGCCCGGCTGGGCGTACCGGAAGGCCTGGAGATCATCGCCGTGACGCCGGCCGCCTTCGCCGAGGCGCCCAGCCCCTATCGCCCGCTGATCCCGCCCGAACAGCTGCCGGTGGTGTCCGAGATCGCCCACGGCTCGTCCTCCGAGGCGGCGCAGGCGCGCATGCTGCGCGGCCACGCGGTGATGGCCGCGTTCCGGCGCGGCCAGGGCCAGGTGTTCAACTCGGGCACGACCGAATGGGCCCACGGCCTCGCCGCCGGCGACCCCTTCGTCGCCCGCATCACCCGCAATGTGCTGGCGCGGTTCGGCGGGCTGTAGCCAGGGCAAACCTCACTCGCGCAGCGGGGGAGGAGGCGCGCCGACGAGACCCAGTCGGGGGGGTTGCCCCTCGCCGCCTGACGCGGAATGTCTTGGCTATCCGGGACGCCGTGCGCTTCAGCCGCGGACAACGCCGAGCTCGAGGAACGCCTATGAACAGTTTCAAGCGGCCGATCACGTTTGCGGCGATCGCCTTCGGGGCCTTGGCCTGCTGGGGTGCGCGCGCCTCGGCCGAAACCTGCGGGGACCTGACCCAGCTGAAGCTGCCGGGCGCCAAGGTCGTGACCGCCGAGGCGATCGCCGCCGGCGCGTTCACGCCGCCGAAGTTTCCGCGCGCCGTCCCCACCGCCTTTTGCCGCGTCACCGGGGTGATCACCCCGACCAGCGACTCCAATATCCGGTTCGAACTGTGGCTGCCCGCGAGCGGCTGGAGCGGCCGCTATGAGTCGGTCGGCAACGGCGGCTTCGCCGGCGGCATCCGCTATGACGAGATGTTCGGGCCCCTGGCCGGCGGGTCGGCCGTGGCCTCCACCGACGACGGCCACAACGCCCCGGCGGTCGGCCCCGGCAGCGCCACCTGGGCGCTGGGTCACCCGGAGAAGATCGTCGACTACGGCTGGCGCGCCGTCCACCTGACCGCGGTGACCAGCAAGGCGATCACCACCGCCTTCTACGCCCGCGCGCCGAAATATTCCTACTTCTCCGGTTGCTCCAAGGGCGGCCAGGAAGCCCTCATGGAGGCCCAGCGCTTTCCGGACGACTTCGACGGCATCATCGGCGGCGCCGCCGCCAATCAATGGACCGACCTGTTCTCCAGCTTCTCGTGGGCTGAGAAAATGCACCTGGCCGCCCCGGAGAATTACATCTCCGCGGCCGACCTGGCCCGCGTGGCCGCCGCCGTGACCACCGCCTGCGACGAGGGCGACGGGATCAAGGACGGCCTGGTCGGCGACCCGCTGCGCTGTCGCCTGGCTCCGGCTCGGATGGATCTGACCCCTAAGCAGCGGGCCGTGATGGCCGCGCTCTACGCCGGACCCCGGACCGCGTCGGGACGGCGAATCTATCCCGGCCAGGCCTATGGCGGCGAAGGCGTGGAATGGGCCTCGGTGCTCAGCGGACCCAGCTTCGAACAGGCGCCGGCCATCGCCCAGGAGAGCATGTACGGCGACGGCTTCTTCGCCAACTTCGTCTATCAGGACCCGAGCTGGACCTTCCGCAGGTTCGACGTCGACAAGACCCCGGCCGAGGCGCGCGCCAGGCTGGGCCAGGTGCTGAACGCCGAGGACGTCCAGCTCGCCGGGTTCAAGGCGCGGGGCGGCAAGTTCATCCAATACCATGGCCTGGCCGACGCGGTGGTCACCCCGCTGGGCGCGGTCAGCTATTATGACAAGGTGGTCGCCGCCCAAGGCCGAGGCAAACCCGGCGCCCTGGCGGCGACGCAGGCCTTCTACCGCCTGTTCCTGGCCCCCGGCGTCGGCCACTGCGCCGGCGGCCCGGGCCCCAGCCAATTCGGTCAATTCGGCGGCGACGGCGATCCGCAGCACGATCTGATGGCCGCGCTCGAGCAATGGGTGGAGAAGGGCGTCGCGCCCGACCAGGTGATCGCCACCAAATATACGGTGGTCGACAACCCGCGGACGGCGGTCATGACCCGTCCGATCTGCGCCTATCCCAAGGTGGCGTTCTACAGCGGCTCGGGCGACCCCAAGGCGGCGGAAAGCTTCGTCTGCCGGGCGCCGGCGCGGAGCGGGCTCTGACCCAGCCCAGGTCTACGGGAAGATCAGGAAATCCCACACCGGTTCGTGCACCGGCGCACCGTCCGGACCGCGCGCCAGGGTGTCGTCGTCCACCATTCCCACGTGGACGTTCCGGCCCGAGGGCTGGACCGCCGTCGATAGCATGTGCGAGCCGCCGAAGTCCGGCTTCTTACCGTCGACCGACGTCATCGGCCCCTTCAGCCCGATGGCTTTCCAGCTGCCCTCGGCCAGGGGAAGCCTCACGGTCATGTCGTCGACGTTGGTGAAGCCGTACTGGCGATCGACCGGCGTCGCGTTCGCACGGAAAAGCCACGGCGCGGGCTTGCCGCTCGAGGTGAAGTCGGCGACGCCCGAAATCATCACCGCGCGGTACATCTCATGCCGCTTGGCCAGAAGCGCGACGTGACCAGCGCCCTGCGAGTGACCGGCGGCGCTGATCATCGACCAGTCGATGTCTGCGCCGTTCAGGAAGTCTCCCCAGCCTTCCGCGGGATAGGTGGCGCGCAGGTACACCAGCAGTTTCTGCAGCCGTGGCTCCAGCGCATCCTTCGGTGTCACGGTCACCAGCGGCGTCAGATCGACGCCCGTGAGGATCTCCTCGCGGACCTTCCCTGTGCAGTCGTCGTCGGAGGAATGGGCGCAGAGCGGGACCACCGCCTCGTAGTTGCGATAGGCGATAGCGATGGCGTTATAGCCGCGGCGCGCCCCGGCATAGAGGATCTCCTGGGCGGTGGTCTCCGAAATGCCCGAGCCGACGATGTACAGGAACAGCTTTTTCTTGCGGTTCGCTGGATTTTGCGGCGCCAGGACGAAGTTCCTGTTGGGCTTGCCGGTCCACCGGTTCGGCGCCTGCACCGCGGTCGGATCGACGGTGGTGACCTCGATGTCGTGGCGCACGACGCCATCGGGCTTGGTCAGCAGCTTCGCCGACGCGCCCACCGGTGAAAAGGCTCCGGCCACTACGGCGACTGCAAGAGCGACTCCGCTCAGCAGGCCGCGAAGTCTTCGCGTCGATGTCATGGCTTGGTCTCCCTTTGCGGCCGGACTCATCGCCGGCCCTACTCGCCGCCGCCGAACTCGAAACGCAGGCGCATCTTGTCGATCTTCCCCGTCGCCGCGATGGGCATGACGGGAAGCTGCACGACCCAGTCCGGCAGCCACCAGTCGGCCACGGCGCCGCGAAGCAGGTCGATGAGCGCGGCGTCCTCGATGGTTTCGCCCTGGCGGGGTTCGACGATCAGCACCGGCCGCTCACCCCACTTCGGATGCTGCCGCGCCACGACCGCGACCTGGGCGACAGCGGGGCTCCGGCCGACGATGGCCTCGATCTCGGCTGGGTTGATCCATTCGCCGCCCGACTTGATCAGGTCCTTGGAGCGACCGCAGAGGGTCAGGTTGCCCTCCTCGTCGATCGAGGCCAGGTCGCCCGTATCGACCCAGCCGTTGGCGTCCAGGGCGTCCTCGTCCGCGTTGAAATAGCGATCGACCACGCTCGGCCCCCTGACCTTGAGATGGCCGATCACGCCGCGCTGCATCGTCAGCACCGCACCCTCGGCGTCGGTGAGCAAGAGATCGAGGCCGATCATCGGCCGCCCCGCATCCGGGCGCACCGCCCTTTCCGACGCCGGCGCCACGGTGCCGAGCGGTGAAAGCTCGGTCATGCCCCAGGTGGTCTGCACATGCGCGCCGAAGCTCTTCCCCAGACGCTCGATCAGCGCTTCAGGGCAGTTGGACCCGCCGACGATCACCCGCTGCAGCGCCGGCAGCGTCTCGCCGGTCGCGTCCAGATATTCAGCCACGCCGAGCCAGACGGTCTGCACGCCCACGGCCACCGTCACGCCTTCGCTGCGCATCAGCTTGGCCAGGCAGGCCCCGTCCGCCTGGCGGCCCGGCAGGATCAGTTTCGCCCCCACCGCCGGCGCCGCGAACGGCAGGCCCCAGGCGTTGGCGTGGAACATGGGCACGGCGGCCAGCACCACGTCCTGGCTGGTGAAGGCGAAGGCGTCCGCCTGCAGCGCGCGCAGGGTGTGCAGATAGTTGGAGCGATGGGTGTAGAGCACGCCCTTGGGCCGCCCCGTCGTGCCGGAGGTGAAGCAGAGGCCCGCCGGCGTATCCTCCGGAAACGCCCCCCAGGGAGCCTCGGCGCCATGGACCTCGAGCAGCTGTTCATAGAGCCAGATCTTCGCCTGACCGGTCGCCATCTCGGCGGACGGCGCGGCGTCGAGGATGACGACATGCTCTAGCTGGGGGCAGAGCGGCAGGAGCTTCGCTGCGACCGCCGCCAGGTTCGCCGCCACCGCCAGCACCCGGTCCTCGGCCTCGTTGATCATCGCCGCGAGATGCTCGACCGTCAGGCGCGGATTGAGGGTGTGGCAGACCAGTCCCGCCCCCATCGAGGCATAGTAGAGTTCGAAATGGTGCTGCGTGTTCCAGGCGAGCGTGCCGATCCGATCGCCGAATCCGAGCCCGAGCGCGGCCAGGGCGCCGGACAGCCGCCCGCTACGGTCGTGGAGCGCCGCGTACGTGATGCGGCGCGACGCTCCGTCGGCCTCGGCGGTGACCACCTCGCGGCCCGGGAACCACTTCGCGGCGTGATCGAGGAACTTGTCGATCGTCAGGGCGTAGGTCTGCAACGTCTTGCGAGCCTCGTGGGAAAAGCCAGGGACTTCAGTGAGGCCAAGGACCTCAGGGAAGCATGGGGAGTTTCGCGGCGGCGGCGATGGCCGCGCGGAAGGCGGAGGCCACCGGCAGGACCAGTTCGCCGGAGACGCAGCGCAGATCGTCCGCCTGGGTATGGAAGTAGCGGTGGATTCCGTACAGGCCGATGGCCGAGCGATAGCCGGCGCTCAGCACGTTGGTGAGTTCGCCGCCCGCCATGACCTTGTCGGCCAGATAGGTCGCCTCCAGCCCGGACAGGCCGTGGAACGCCCGTCGGGTAGCGTCCAGGTGATCCGCCGTGGCGGTCAATACCCTCTGGGAATCGGCGCTGGGCAGCGGCAGCAGCTTCGGTCCAAGTTCGTGCCAGTCGCGCGCGGCGGCGCTGGCGCCGATGTGCACCCACAGCCGGGTCGACGCCGGCGGCGGCGCGGCTTCCGCCAGGAAGTGTTCACCGCCCACGAAGTCGTATTCATGACCGCTGGTGGCGAGGAGTTCGACGTTCACGTCACTGGGCGTGCGCGCCAGCCAGCCGGCGAGCCATAGCCAGGCGGCCAGGCCGGAGCCGCGTTCGGCCGCGCAGCCGAACCAGCCCGAGCGCGGCGTCGAGATGACCAGGGTCTCGCCCGCCTACCGGTCGAGCCTGGCGATGAGATTGTAGGCGGAGCGCCTGCCCCCTTCCCCATCGAGGATCAGCGTTCCGGTCTCGCCCGCGGCTGCGGCGGTCAGGAAGGGCTGGGCGTCCTTGGGCGCCAGGATCGCCACCGGCCGCCCGATCGGCGGCTTGCGGCTGGAGACATTGAGCGCGATGGCCTCGCCGGTCGGCCCTGTAGTGACCAGCACCACGCCGGCGGCGCCGCGGCTGATGGCGTCCGCCAACGGCCGGGCCGCCTGGGGCTCGGCCATCGCGACCCAGCGCTTGTAGGGCAGGACTACCAGGGCAATCGCCCCCGTGAGCGCCCCAGGCTCCGACGCGAGCTTGAGCGGCGCGGTCAGGCCTTGCGGTCCGGTGGCCGCGACGATGGCCTGTGGGACCACTGCGGCGCGCGCAGCTCCACTGGCGAGCGTCGCCTGGCGGATTTCGAAGAACGGGACCTCGAAGGGCTGGCGCCGGGTCGCGTAGCCCAGCTTGGCGAGCTCGCTTTCCAGCCACGCGCCACAGGCCTGGTCGCCGGCGCCGCCGGAGGCCTTGGAGCCGAACAAGACATAACGGTCGAGCGTCCGCTGGAGCGCCGCGGCATCCGCTTCCGCCGCCGCGCCCGCCGTCGCCGTGGCCGGCGCGGCGGCGGCGAGGCCCATCAGGCCTGCGCCGCCCAGAAGACCTCGCCGGGACGGGATCATGCGAGCATCCTCCAACTCACTCGAGCTACCAGCGATAGATCAGGTTCACGCCGAACGTCCGCGGCTGGTTGTAGCGGGTGGCGTAGGTGATCCCCGTCTGCTGGAATTTCAGCAGCTGGATCGAGTCATTCGCCAGGTTCTGGGCGAAGATGGCCGCTTCCACCCTGTTCCACTTGATACCTGTTCTGATGCTGAGATTCGAATAGCTGGACAGGCCGATCTCGGGAGCCGTGGACGTCACCGTATCCTGCACGCCGCCGGTCTGACTGTTATAGGTCAGATTGAAGAACCCATCGACATTCCCCACGATCTGGCGTTGGTAATTCAGGCTCACCGAGTCCGTCCAGGTGGGGGTCTGCGCGACGGATGTACCGAGGATCGGCAGGCCTGTACCCTTGGCGACGTCGACATAGTGCGCGTGCTGGTTGGCGCCGGTAACCGTCAGGTCCAGCCTGCCGTCGAAAACCTGGAAATGGGTGTTTACCGTCGCTTCGAAGCCATGGGCGTGGACCGTACCGCCGTTGATGTTGAACAGGGTCGCCGCTGTTCCACAGGCATTGAGGACCGTACATCCGTCGTTGATGCTGGCGATCGCATTGCCGGTCCGGGAGTCATAGGCGTCCACCGTCACATAGACGTTGGACCAGACGTTGCCCTTGAAGCCCACTTCGTAACTCGTGGTGTTCTCGTCGTTGTAGACGGGTTGAAAGGGGGTCGGCGCGGCCGGGTTGGCGATGCCGCTGTTCACGCCGCCGGCGCGATAGCCACTGCCGGTCTTGGCGTAGACCATATTGTCCCAGATCCCTGGAAGCTTGTAGCTCAAGGTCAGGCCGTAGCTGAGCTTGCCGGCCGAAAACGCGTAATCGTTCGGCACGCCAACCGGCGCGTTCGTATAGAGCCGGTATAGGTACTGGGTCGCCGATTTGTCGTCATAGGTGTAGCGCAGTTCGCCATCCACGCTGAAGCGCTGGATCGTGTAGTTCAGCGAACCATAGACCGCCTCGGACTGGTATCGCTCCGGCACATTGTTGATCGTGCCGTAGGGAAGCGGGACCTTCGCCGGACAGGCCAGGGCCGTCGGTATGAGCTTGTCGCAGATCGGAACGGTCGGCGTGCCCGTGCAGATGCTCGAGGTGGCCGTCAGGGTACAGGGGCTGGTCGTACTCTGGAGGTTGTTGGCGTCGTGCTGGAGCAGGAACTCCGCGCCGGCCAGCCATTTCAGGCTGCCGCCCAGCGCCTTTCCGTCGAGATGGAGGTCCTGGTAGAAGGTCCGGTCCGGCGAGCGGGTATAGACCTGCGCGAAGGGATAGGCGCCGGATTCGCCCTGCGACTGGAAGCTGGCCTCCTGGGCCAGGTCGAACGGATTGCCGTAGTGTTGGAGCGACTCCGAGCTCGTCGCCATCGTCGTGTTGGTCAGGATAGCCCCGCCCAGATCCAGCGTGCCGTTCACCATTACCCGCTGAGTTTTCTGCTCCGTGTCGTTGAGGCCATCGCTCGGGATGTTGAAGCGATTGCCCACATACCCCTTGGGCAGGGTCGCAAGAACATTGGGCGCCACGTCGTAGATATTAGCGAACACCGGCAGGTTCAGATCCTGCGCATCGGCCAGTAGGGTTACGTCGAGCGGCCCGTGGCGGTAGCGGATCTGCCCACGGGCGATCCAGCCATCTTCGTTGTCGTAATACTTGTTCTGGTCGGGGTTGAAATAAAAGCCCTTGGTTTGACCGATCGACTCGCCGCCGATCCGGATCGCCCAATCATCGTTGATGGCGTAGTTCTCCACGGCGCTAAGCTCGTTGCGGTCGATCCTCCCCGTATAAGAGTCGCTGATGTAACCGGTATTGCTGAACGTCGGTTTGGCGAGAACGACATTGACTGTGCCGTATTCGGAGTTCCGGCCATAAAGAGCCCCCTGGGGCCCCTCGAGAACTTCAATGCGGTCGATATCGAAGAAGTCGACATTCTTGAAATTGCGCCCGCCCAGGGTGGAGGAGCCGGCATAGGCGCCGTTCACGAACAGACCGACCGCCGAGTCGGCGCCGGTCGCACGCTCCGTGCCCGAGCCCCGGATTGATATCTCGCTCAAGTTGGGCGCATCGAGGTTGTTGAAGCGGACACCTGGAACGCTGCGAATCAGATCGCCCGTCCCACTCACAGGACCGGTCTGGTTGAGCACCGAGGCGCTGACCGCCTGAATGGTCCCGGGGACATCGCGCAGTTTTTCTGCGGTTTTACGCGCCGTCACCACGACCTCGCCGGATCCCAGATCGTCGGCAGCGGGCGAGCCCTTTTGTGCGCCGCCGACCGGCGGCGCACCGCTGGCCGTGGACTGCGCGCTGGCCGGACCGGCGACGGCGACACTGGCGATGACGAGCGCGCACGCACCCGCACTCTGGAACAGGTAGCGCATGAATCCCTCCCTTTGTCCGGCAGCTCGAGCTGTCCGATTGTCGCCATGGTTCATCGCAATGCACGACCTTGTCAATAATATTGTACGACAAAATCTGACCAATGTCCGACAACTAGCCTTGCCCACCGCCGTCGGTTAGGCGCAGCATCGGGTTGGCAGATCTGCGCACTAGCTTTTGCGGGCGGAGCTGCGATTGGGTCGGCGGATGGCGCCAGGACGCGAGGACTGAGATGGAGAAGGCTGCAGAGACCGCGCGCCGCCCCCGGAGCGACGGCCCTACCGCCGCAGAGGTGACGGAGCGCCTTCGCCATCAGATCCAGGAGGGACTCTGGTCTCCGGGCGAATCGCTGCGCGAGGTGCGGCTGTGCGCCGAGTTCGAGGTCGGCCGCTCCATCGTCCGCCGCGCGCTCAGCAATCTGGCCGACGATGGCATGGTGGTGCTGGAGCCCAATCGCGGGGCCAGCGTGACGGTGACCACCCTGCAGGAGGTGTTCGACCTCTACGAACTGCGCGCCGGCCTCTATGGCGTCGCGGCGCGGTTCGCCTGCATCCGCAGCTCGGCGCCGCTGATGAAGGAGATTCTGCGCAAGGCCGATGTGCTGATCGCGGCGTCCGAAGCCGGCGCCTCGGCCAACGAGCTGATCCACCAGAGCGAGGTGATTTTCAGCCTCATGGCCGGCACGGCCAGCACCGAGGCTCAGAAGATGATCGAAGCCGTCCGGCGCAAGACCCGCTGGCACTGGTCCTACGTGGGCCTGGCCGAAAGCTCCACCGTCCAGGGGCCGTTCGAGCACTGGCGCACCATGCGGGCCGGTCTCGCCGCCCGCGACCCCGCCAAGGCCGCGGAAGGCGCGCGCAACATCCTCTACTTCATGCAGAGCGAGGTCGCGCGGCTGATGCTGGCGAGGGGCCTCGGCATGCAGGACTCCGTGCAGCCCTCGCCACCGAGGCGCCGCGCCGCCGGAGCCGGAGCTGGCTGAAGCCTCTTAGCGGTCCGGAAACGTACGATCCGTCCATACAAGGAAGCGGTGATGCAGGTGAAAGCCCCCGAAAAGCACGGCTTCGACGCCGCCGGGCTCGAACGCCTCGACGCCTTCCTGAAGGAACGCTACCTGGACACGGGCAAGCTGCCCAACGCCCAGGTCCTGGTCAGCCGCGACGGCCAGATCGTCCACTTCAGCAGCCAGGGCGCCGCACGCGAGGGCTCGGGCAAGTCGATCGACGAAGGTTCGATCTTCCGCATCGCCAGCATGACCAAGCCGGTCACCTCGGTCGGTTTCATGATGCTGGTCGAGGCGGGCCAGGTCGCGCTCGACACCCCCGTGCATGACGTTCTGCCCGAGTTCAAGGACATCGCCGTCTACAACGGCGGCGGCGGAACCCTGCCGTTTGCGACCAGGCCGACGGCGGAGCCCATGCGCATGGTCGACCTGCTGCGTCACACCTCCGGGCTGACCTACGGGTTCCAGAACCGCAGCAATGTC
>Ga0302314_10020664_pt1 | contig 10877 bp, 9 predicted proteins | sample III_Palsa_N2_3_FD_200533 | JGI IMG/M metagenome (GOLD analysis project Ga0302314, IMG submission 200533) | Peat permafrost microbial communities from Stordalen Mire near Abisko, Sweden - III_Palsa_N2_3 | ecosystem: Environmental > Terrestrial > Soil > Palsa > Peat permafrost | place: Sweden... | reverse complement strand
AGGTTGCCGATGTTGGCGATGATCCGGGCGTTGCGCGGCGCCAACGCATGGGCCTGGCGGAACAGCGCCAGCGCATCGCCGAACCGGTCGAGCTCGACCAAAGCGCTGCCGAGATTGCTCATCAGGTCGAACCGGGCGGGCGCCAGGCTGAGCGCCGTCGTCAAGGCGGCCGCAGCCTCGTCGAACCGCCGCAACCCGCCCAGGGCAAGGCCGGCGAGATTGAACGCCTCGGCCTCCGCCGGATCGCCCAGCAGCTGCAGCGCTCCGTCGAAATTCCCTTCGGCGAGCGCCCGGCGAACGGCATCGAAGATTGCGGGCTGAGACATGGTCGATCCGGGTAGCGCCTGGAAGCTTTCGCTTCTAGCATGCGGCGTCGCCGCCCAACCCACGGAAATCCTCCCTCATGAAAATTGCCACCTGGAACATCAATTCCGTTCGCCTGCGCCTGGGCAATGTCGAGCGGTTCCTGGCCGAATCCGACACCGACGTGCTGTGCCTGCAGGAGACCAAGACGGTCGACGACACGTTCCCGGCGGCGGCGCTGAAGGCGGCGGGCTATACCCACCAGATGATCCATGGCCAGAAGAGCTACAACGGCGTCGCGATCGTCTCGCGCATTCCGTTCGTGGCGACCGGCGACGTCTCGGGCAAGTACAGCTGGTGCGGCAAGGAGGATTGCCGGCACATCTGGGCGCGGCTCGAGGGCGGCACCGAGGTGCATAATTTCTACATCCCGGCCGGCGGCGACATTCCCGATCCGGCGCAGAACGACAAGTTCGCCCACAAGCTGCAGTTCCTGGACGAGGTCACGGCCTGGCTGGCGACCCACACCGACCGCAAGCAGACCGTCCTGGTCGGCGACCTGAACATCGCGCCGCTGGAGCATGACGTCTGGTCGCATAAGGCGCTGCTGGACGTGGTCAGCCACACGCCGATCGAGGTCGAGAAGCTGGGGAAGATGCAGGCGGCCGGCGGCTTCGTCGATTCGGTCCGGCATTTCACGCCGGCGACGGAGAAGCTGTATTCCTGGTGGAGCTACCGCGCCAAGGATTGGGACGCGGCCGACAAGGGCCGGCGCCTCGACCATGTCTGGGTGACGCCCGACCTGATGCCGGCGGTGAGCAAGGCCGAAATCCATCGCCCGCTGCGCGGCTGGGTCCAGCCGTCCGACCATGTGCCGGTCACGGTGACGATCGGATCATGAGCCGGCCGATCGACCTGGTCATCTTCGATTGCGACGGCGTGCTGATCCAGACCGAGCAACATTGCTGGGCCGCCGACGCCAAGGCCTTCACCGCCGCCGGCATTCCGTTGACCGAGCAGGACGTGGCGCTGCGCTTTACCGGCATCGCGTTCAAGGACATGTACCGCACGCTGGAGATCGAGCATGGCGTGACCCTGCCGCCGGATTTCCATGACGGCATCGCCGAGACCATCCTGGCCGCCTGCGTCGCGGCCGGGCCGAATCTGGCCGTGCCCCATGTCCGCGAGGCGGTCGCGGTCATTCCCCAGCGGAAATGTGTCGCCTCGTCATCGAACCCGGACTGGCTGGAGCGCTACATCACCCAGATCGGGCTCTGGTCGAGCTTCGCCCCCAACGTGTTCAGCGCGGTCGAGGTCGCCCATGGCAAGCCGGCGCCCGACCTGTTCCTGCACGCGGCGCGGAAGATGGGCGTCGATCCGGCCCGCTGCATCGTGATCGAGGACAGCGTGCCGGGCGTGACCGGGGCGGCGGCGGCCGGCATGCGCGTGCTGGGTTTCACCGCGACCGCCTGGGATCCGGCGACCCATGGCCCGCGCCTGATGGCGGCCGGCGCCACGACGATTTTCGATGATATGCGCGATCTGCCCCGATTGATTCGGGACGCCGCTATTTCCTGAGGTCGGTGTTGCCGGCGGCGTGCATGGACACGACCTTGCCGGCGGCATCCAGGTCGAAGGTCAGCCTCTCGCCGACCAGCGCGCCGGCGGTGAATTTGAAGACATTGCCGCCGACCGCGTCCAAGGGAATGCGCGTGCGCGGCGGGTCGCTGAAGCCGGCGTCCTGCCAATTCAGCCGGCCGTCGACCAGCACGATCTCGGAATCGCGGCCCTCGTTGGTGTAGCGGCCGACGAATTTCCCCCAAGCGGGATCGGCAACCGGCACGGCGCGGCCGAGCGCCATGGCGGCCGTGACCGGGTTGACGAGCGCGGTGAAGGCCTGGTCGACGAAGCGGGTCGGGCCGTTCTCGTCGGCATTGATCAACACGATCACGCCCAGCTTGCTGACCGGATCGATATCGAGCCGCCCGGCATAGCCGGCGCCGCGGCCGGCATGGCCGATCCGGCTCTGGTTGCCGACGCGGCGGGTCTCGAAGCCCAGGCCCTGGCCGCCGGACCAGTCGGGAAAGATCGCCTGGACCCGCAGCATCTCGCGCCGGCTCTGGGCCGACAGCACTTCCGAATCCGCGTCCGACAGGAAGAAGGCGGCAAAGCGCGCGAGGTCCGCCGCGGTCGAGATCACGCCGGCGGCGCCATACATGCCGCCCATATGCATGAAGGCGCGCGGCTGACGCGTGCCGTCCGCCTGGCGATAGCCATAGCCGATGGCGATCGCGGTGCCCTTCAGATCGTCCGGCGGATTGACCAGCGTATGGGCCATGCCGAGCGGCTGGGCGATATGGCGCAGGACATAGTCCTCGAACCGTTCGTCGGAGACCGCCTTCACCAGCTGGCCGAGGATGGCATAGCCGAGGTTGGAATATTTCCACAGGGTCTCGGGCGGGATCGCCGGTTCCTGTTTGTCGAGATCGGCCATCAGCTGGTCGCGCGTCGGCATGACCCGTTCCTGCCACGAAGCCTCGAGCGGCTCGCGCGGCAGGCCGCCCAGCTGCAGCAGCAGCTCACGGATCGTCACGGTCGGATGCGGCACGCCGGCTAGATGGAAATTGGTCAGGTGCTTCTGCACCGGATCGTCGAGATCGAGCAGGCCGGCGTCGCGCAGCTGCATGATCGCGACGGCGGTGAACAGCTTGGTGATGGACGCGACGCGGAACTGGGTGTCCGCGGTCACCGGCACGCCGCCCGCGACATCGGCCTGGCCGTAGGAATGGACCCAGAGCGGCGTCTGGTCATGGATGATCGCGACCGCCATGCCCGGAAAGCCGCGCTTCGTCACTTCGCCGGCCAGCGTCTGGTCCAGCCCCTGCAGGGCCGCCTGCACCTTGGGATCGTTTGCGATCGGGTCGGCAGCAACAGCCGGGCCCGAGAGCAGGGCCGAGACGACGAACGCCAGCACCAGTCGCTTCATCGGGTCAGCCTTCGGCCGAATGGGCTTTGGCGATCTCGGCTTCGGCCAGCTGGGCCTCGGCCAGGACCTTGCGCAGCTGAGCGGTGGTGTTTTCCAGGCGCTGGGCGATCACGCGCATGATGGTGAGCGACATCTTGGGGAAATCGGTCATCAGCCGCAGGAACAGGTCCTTGGAGATGCGCAGCGTGGTCACCCGCGAGCGGGCGCGGATCGACGCGGTGCGCGGCACGTCGCACAGGATGGCGATCTCGCCGACGAATTCGTTGCGGCCGACCCGGGCGACGGCGCGCGCGCCGCCCGGCCCGTCGATCAGCACGTCGGCGTCGCCGTCCATGATGATATAGGCGGCGTCGCCCATGTCGCCCTGATGGAACACATATTCCTCCGGGTCGAAGATCACGCGCTCGCTGGTGAAGGCGATCAGCTTGAGCTTCGCCGGTTCGATATCGGCGAACAGCGGGACCCGACGCAGCAGTTCGACCTCTTCCAGCAGACTCATGCTTCCACCTCAATCAGCTGCGTCATCGACGATGCGGGATGGTCGAGCTCGGCGAAGCTGCCTTGTTCGACCACCCGGCCCTGCTCCATCACCACGACGTGATCGAAATGCCGGGCGAAGCGCGCCCGCTGCAGGACGATGATGAGCGCCATGTCCTTGCAATGTTCGCGCAGCGCCGAGAGGATCTGCTGCTGGGCGGCCGGGTCGAGCGCCGCGATCGCCTCGTTCAGGATCAGCAGATCCGGCCGCTTGATGATCGCGCGCGCGATCGCCAGCTTCTGGCGCTGGGTCACGGTCAGGCGCGAGCCGGCGCTGCCGACCTGATAGTCGAGCCCGACCTCGCTCACCACCGGGCACAGGCCCATGCGGTCGAGCACCTGGGTGACCAGTTCCTGCACCCGGGTCGAGCCATGGGCGGCATCGAACGCGATCGAGCCGAACAGCACGTTTTCGAGGATCGACGAGGCTTCGTTATAGCGCTCGGGATCGAAGAATTCGATCTTGGGGCTGAGCGCCGGCGGCAGGTCGGCGCGGAACACTTCGCGCGCCTCGACGATACGCTGACGCAGGTCGTCGTCGATCAGGCCCAGGCGATGGCGGGTTTCGACCAGACGGAACGGCAGCGAGATCAGCCGGCTGCGGTCGGCGGGCTTCAGCCGGTCGATGCCGGCGGCGGCGCGGCCGAGGATCAGCCGGTAGTCCGGCAGCTCGTCATGGGCGATGAAGCTGAACTGGTCGAAAAATTCGTGGCCCGGCTCCAGATCGGCGAACAGCTCGAGCATGGTTTCCGCGACCTTGATGCCGGTCTGGATCAGGTCGTTGGTCAGGCCGACCTTGTCCAGCACCTGCAACACATAGGGATTGGACGCGAGCCGCGCCGGCGCGAAGGTCTCGTCGACCGGCGTGCCGAACAGCAGATTGTCGCTGAACGACAGGTTGGTGTTGTAGCGGTCGGCCTCGAACCGTTCGACCAGCTGCGCCATGCCGGCCTCGACCAACAGCTCGGCCAGGGCCTTGCGCGCGGCGACCATGCCCTCGGCCGCCTCGGGCCGGCGCTTGGCGTCGAGCCGGCCGCGCAGGCCCAGGTGATAGACGTCGTCCTCCATGCCGACGAACTCGACCATCTCCAGCAGGCGCCGGTTGAGCCCCGGCGAATCCTCGATCGCGGCCTGGGCGTAGTCGATCCAGTCGGCCTGGACGTCGAAATCGCTGTTGCCGGCCCGGCGCGCTTCGATCAGCGATTTCTGCCGGCGCTTCGCCGTCACCGCGTCGTAGCTCGGCAAGGCCACCGGCCGGTGCTTCAGGCCGAACAGCAGATTTTCCCGGATGCTGGACGAGAACAGGCCGGCCGCGGCGGAAACATAGGCGATGCGCCGGCCGGTGACCGCATAGGGCATCTGGTTCAGGTCCTGGCCGCCGATCAGCACGCGACCCGCCGTCGGCACCAGCAGCCGCGCCAACAGCATGGCGAATTCGCCCTTGCCGGACGATCCGCTGCCGACGAAGGCGATGTGCGGGCCGAACGGCAGCTCGACCGTGAGGTTGTTCAGGATGTTGGCGCGGTCGTCCTCGCTGTAGGTCAGCTTGGCAACGGCGATCTCGCCGCCCAGATGCGGCACCGCCTCGGGCTCCATCATCTGCAGGGAGCGGTCGATCAGGCCGGGCGGCTGGAACTGCTCGACCACCTGTTCGTACTTGATCCGGCAATCTTCCTTGGTCTGGTAGAAATCCAGCAGTTCCTTCCAGGGGGCGGCCAGGTCCTTGTAGGCCGACAGCACGGCCACGAGCGAGCCGAACGACAGCTGTCCACGGATCACCAGATAGCCGCCGATCGAATAGAAGAAGAACGGCGTCAGCTGGTTGATCATGTTGTTGAGGAATTTGACGAAGAACTTGCGCTGATAGATCTCGAACCGGATCTCGTAGATCCGGCCCAGGCGCTCGGCGAAATCCGCCAGCTGCAGGCGGGCCGAATCGTTGGCGTGGATCTCCTGGATGCCGCCGACCGATTCGCCGACCCGGTCGGCCAGCGTGCGGATGGTGCGCACCCGCTGTTTTCCCAGCTGGTTGACCTTGCGCTGCAGCTTCGGGATCACATACCCCTGGAGCGGGTATAGTGCCACCGCGGCCGCGCCCAGCACGGGGTCCTGCACGAACAGGAAGAAGATCGCCGTCAACAGCGTGCCGCCCTGCTGGGCCGGCAGCGCGAAGGCATCGCCGATGAAGCCGCCCAGCGGCTCGACCTCGGACGTGATCATCGGAATCAGTTCGCCGGGCGAGGTGCGCCGGAACTGCAACAGGGGAAAGCGCAGGATGCGATGATAGAGTTCGAACCGGAGACGCCGCAGCATGCGCTCGCCCAGCCGACCCTTCAGCACGTTGATCCAGTACTTGAATCCGCCGTTGACGAAGACCAGCACCAGGAAGGCCGTGCACAGCACCGACAGGTATTCGGTCTGGGTGACATGGTAGCCCTGGACGGTCTCGCGCAGGCCCTTGCCGTTGATCGCGTTGACGATGGTCTTGGGCAGATCGAGCGAAAGATAGTAGAACGGCAACGAGATGGCCGTCAGTCCTACAACGAAAAGCTGGTCTTTCAGGCTGTGCCGTAGGATGAATCCATAGACGGATTTTTCCATAGGCAACGAGGCGGGACCCGGCCCGACCGTCGCCGATGCCGCGGCCTCTACGAGACGCGGTTCGGAAACTTGTTCGATCGTGGCGGGCTGGTCCGTCATGAAATGCTGGTATCCGGGCGGCCTGAGCTATGCGATGGTCGCTCGCCCGCCGATGCTGTTCCGACGGTCAAGATGTTGTCTCCACGCCCACACAAGCGCGTCCTGATATATAGCCACGACAGCATGGGCCTTGGCCATCTGAGGCGCTGCAGGACGATCGCGCATGCGCTGGTTGATGCCGATCCGCGTCTTTCTGTGCTGATCCTATCGGGTTCGCCGATCATTGGAAGCTTCGATTTCCGCACGCGGGTGGATTTCGTGCGCGTCCCAGGCGTCATCAAGCTGCGGAACGGTGCCTATACCTCGCTCAACCTGCCGTTTGCGATCGAAGAGACGCTGGAAATGCGCGCCTCCATCATGCGCCATACCGCCTCGATCTTCGACCCCGATCTGTTCATCGTCGATAAAGAGCCCCTGGGGTTGCGCGGCGAAGTGCGCCCGACTCTGGAGCTGATGCGCGATCGCGGCGTGCCCTCGGTGCTGGGCCTGCGCGACATCATGGACGAGCCGGGACAGCTGGAGGAGGAGTGGGCGCGCAAGCTGGTCATGCCGGCGCTCGAAGATCTCTACGAGCAGATCTGGGTCTATGGCCTGCCCGAAATCTGCGACCCGCTCGAAGGCTTGCCGGTGCCGGCGTCGGTGCGCGACAAGATGCGCTACACCGGTTATCTGAAGCGCAGCGCGCCGACGCTCGCCACGGCCGGTGTGGCGGCGCCGTTCGACGAGCCCTATCTGCTGGTGACCCCCGGCGGCGGCGGCGATGGCGAGACCATGATCGACTGGGTCATCTCCGCCTACGAGACGACCGACGACCTGCCCTGGCCGGCCTTGCTGGTGTTCGGACCGTTCATGTCGACCGAGCGCCAGGCCGCCTTCGCCGCCCGGGTCGCGGCCAACCCGCGGATGCAGGCGATCACCTTCGATGCCAAGCTGGAACGGCTGGTCCAGGGTGCGGCCGGCGTCGTCGCCATGGGCGGCTACAACACCTTCTGCGAGATCCTGTCCTTCGACAAAAAGGCGCTGATCGTGCCCCGGACCGAGCCGCGGTTGGAACAGTTCCTGCGCGCGGAACGGGCGCAGCAGCTGGGCCTGGCCCGCATGCTGGAAAACGACGAGGTCCGCAGCCCCCAGGCGATGATCGAGGCGCTGCGGCGCCTGCCGGGGCAGCCGGTGCCGTCGGCCCGCCATGTCGACGGGCTGCTGGACGGGCTCGACCAGGTCAACAGCCTGGCGCTCGGCCTGATCGACCGGCCGGCGGTGATCCGGCCGCGCCGGCAGGTCCGACCGTCCGCATGAGACGGATCGCCGTCGTCGTCAAAGGCTATCCCCGTCTCAGCGAGACCTTCATCGCCCAGGAGATCCGCGCGCTCGAACAGGCCGGGCTGACGCTCGACCTGATCTCGCTGCGGCGGCCGACCGACAAGACGACCCACCCGATCCATCGCGAGATCGCGGCGCCGGTCAATTATCTGCCCGAATATCTGCATGACGACCCGCTACGCGTGTTCCGCGCCTGGCGCCGTGTCCGCCGCCTGCCCGCCTATGCCGAGACATGGCGGCTGTTTCTGCGCGACCTGCGCCGCGATCCGACGCGCAACCGTCTGCGCCGCTGGGGCCAGGCGCTGGTGCTGGCGGCGGACCTGCCGGCCGGCGTCGAGACGCTCTATGCTCATTTCCTGCACACGCCGGCCTCGGTCGCGCGCTATGCCGCCCGGCTCACGGGCCTGCCCTGGGCGGTCTCGGCCCATGCCAAGGACATCTGGACCTCGCCCGCTTGGGAAAAGCGCGAAAAGCTGGCGGACTGCGCCTGGGCCATCACCTGCACCGCGGTCGGCCGCCATCATCTGGCGGCACTGAGCCCGCCGGGCAAGCCGGTGCTGCTGGGCTATCATGGCCTGGATTTCCAGCGCTTTCCGGCGATGACGGCCGAAGCCGATCCGCGCGACGGCCGCGACCCGGCCCGGCCGGTCCGGCTGCTGTCGGTCGGTCGCGCAGTTGCGAAGAAGGGCTATCCCGATCTGCTCGATGCGCTGGCCCTGCTGCCGGCCGATCGACACTGGCGCTTCATCCATATCGGCGGCGGCGCGGACGCGGCGGGGCTGAAGGCGCGCGCGGCGGCGCTGGGACTGGCCGACCGGATCGAATGGCGCGGTGCCGCCGCCCAGGAGGCGGTGCTGGCCGCCTATCGCAGCGCCGACCTGTTCGTGCTGGCGAGCCGGATCGCCGAGGACGGCGATCGCGACGGACTGCCCAACGTGCTGATGGAGGCGCAGAGCCAGCGGCTCGCCTGCCTCGCCACCCGCGTCGCGGCTATCCCGGAACTGATCGACCAGGAGCGCACCGGCCTGCTGGTCGAGCCGGGCGACGTCGGCGGGCTGGCGGCAGCGCTCACGCGGCTGATGGCGACGCCCGATCTTCGCGCACGCCTGGCCGCCGCCGGTGCCGCCCGGGTGCGCGAACGCTTCGGCTTTCAAGCGACGATCGATCGGCTGGCGGAGTTGCTGGGCGGCGTGATGACGGACGAGACAGCATGCGTGTCGGCTTCTACGCGCCGCTGAAACCGCCCCATCATCCGACGCCGTCCGGCGATCGGCTGATGGCGCGGCTGCTGATCGACGCGCTCAGCCTGGGCGGCCATCAGATCCGGATCATGAGCCGGTTCCGCAGCCGCGACGGCACCGGCGATCCCGCGCGTCAGGCCCGGCTGGCCGCCCTCGGTCGCCGGCTGGCCGACCGGATCGCGCCAGAGCCGGCACCGGACCTGTGGTTCACCTATCATCTGTACCATAAGGCGCCGGACCTGATCGGTCCGGCCGTGGCCGACCGGCTGGGCATTCCCTATGTCGTGGCCGAGGCCTCGTTCGCCCCCAAGCAGGCGGACGGCCCCTGGGCCGCCGGCCATGCCGCGGTCGCGGCGGCGCTGGCCCGGGCCGACGCGGTCATCGGCCTCAACCCCGCCGATGCCGAAGGCGTACGGCCGCTGCTGGCCGACCCGGCGCGCTATCACGCCCTGCCGCCGTTTCTCGATACCCGAGCGTTCGAGGCGGCACGACAGCGGCGGGCGGCGACCCGCAGCGTCCTCGCCCTGGCCCAGGATCTCGACCCGGACCAGCCCTGGCTGGTCGCGGTCGCCATGATGCGGCCGGGTGACAAGCTCGCCTCGTATCACCTCTTGGGCCAGGCGTTGACCCGGTTGCTGGACCGACCCTGGCGGTTGCTGGTGATCGGCGACGGCCGCGCGCGCGACGATGTCGGCACTGCCTTGGCGCCGCTCGGCCGGCGCGTGGCCTGGCTGGGTGCCCAGGACCGCATTGCCGATCTGGTCGCCGCGGCCGACCTGCTGGTCTGGCCGGCGGTGCGCGAGGCCTGGGGCATGGCGCTCTTGGAAGCGGAGGCCGCCGGCGTGCCGGTGGTCGCCGGCCGCGTCGGTGGGGTGCCCTCGATCGTGGCCGCGGGCGAGACCGGGCTGCTGACGCCCGACGGCGACGTCGCGGCGCTCGCTGACGCGGTCGCGGCCCTGCTCGACGATCCGGCGCGACGTCGCACCATGGGCGCCGCCGCCGCCGATTATGCCGCCCGCCACCACGGGTTGGACGCGGCGAGCCGGCAGCTCGACGCGATTCTGCGAGGCCTGACATGACGCCCTTCGCCGTGCTGCGCCACGCGCCCACGGCCTGGAACGAGAGCGGGCGGCTGCAGGGCCGGTCGGATCCGTCGCTGAGCCAGCGCGGCCGCGCCGCCGCCAATCACTGGTCGCTACCCGACACCGTCGCGGGCTTCCACTGGCTCGCGAGCCCACTGCACCGCGCGCTCGAAACCGCGGAATGCCTGTCGCTCAACCCGACCGTCGAGCCGGCGCTGATCGAGATGGGTTGGGGCGAGTGGGAGGGCCATACCTTGGCCGAGCTGCGCGCGGCCGATCCTGTCGGCATGGCCGAAAGCGAGGCGCGCGGATTGGATTTCAACCCGCCCGGCGGCGAAAGCCCGCGCCTGGTCCAGGCCCGGCTGCAGCCGCTGCTGTCCCGGCTGGCGGCAGAGGGGCTGCCGACCGGTGCGGTGACCCATAAGGGCGTGCTGCGCGCCCTGCTGGCGCTCGCGACCGGCTGGGACATGGCGGGCGATCCGCCGGTCAAGCTCAGGCCGGCGACGCTGCATCTGTTCGAATTGGCAGCCGACGGCACGCCCCGCCTGGTCCAGGTCAATATCGCGCTCGGCCGATGACGAGTGTGCTGATCCATGTCCAGCATCTGCTGGGCACCGGCCATCTGCAGCGGGCCGCCCTCGTCGCCCGCGCGCTCATCGCCGAGGGTGCCGCCGTGACCCTGGTGACCGGCGGCATGGCGCTGCCGGG
>Ga0302314_10020662_pt1 | contig 10878 bp, 7 predicted proteins | sample III_Palsa_N2_3_FD_200533 | JGI IMG/M metagenome (GOLD analysis project Ga0302314, IMG submission 200533) | Peat permafrost microbial communities from Stordalen Mire near Abisko, Sweden - III_Palsa_N2_3 | ecosystem: Environmental > Terrestrial > Soil > Palsa > Peat permafrost | place: Sweden... | reverse complement strand
CGTTGGCGCCGCTGAAGTTGGAGATGACGTTGGCGAAGGTCCCGCCGGCCTTCGGCGCGTCCGCCGCATCGATCTGCAGCACCGCCGAGCCGGTGGCAGGCTCGACGAACTGCACATAGCCGCTCCCCAGCGCATCCTTCGTCGCCAGCTCGATCGTGCCGCCGCTGATCACCGCCTTGCCGGCGAACTTCAGGTCGTCCGCCCCGCTGAGCCCCAGCGTCCCGCCGCCGGTCTCGATGACCGCGCCCGATCCCGACAGGTTCCCGTCCAGCGTCCCGGCGCCCGCGATCCGCGCCTCGCCATCGTCAACCAGCACGCCGCCGGCGAGCACGGAAAGACCGACCGCCGTCCCGCCGGAGGAGATCGTCTCGGTTCCGCCGCTCGACACCACCGCGTCGTTGTCGAGACCGCCTGAGTAGACATAGGCCAGCCCACCGCTCAGCAACGTGGTGGCGCTCGCGACACCGCCTGGCGAGATCACCTCCTTGCCGCCGGCGCTCACCTGCGTCCCGATCGCCGTCCCGGATGACCAGGCGTAGAGGGTCCCGCCGCTCAGCACCGTGGCCCCGCTGGCGACGCCGCCCGACCGGACGACCTCCTTGCCGCCGCTCGACACCACCGCGCCGCTCGCGAGGCCGCCGGCGTAGACGTAAGCGAGGCCGCCACCCGACACCGCGGTTCCGCTCGCAACGCCGCCCGAGGAGACCAGCTCCTTGCCGCCGCTGTTGACCACCGTCCCCGTGGTCGTCCCGGAGGCCAGCACATAGAGAATCCCGCCGCTGGAAACCGCCGCATCGACGCCGCTGCCGCCCGCCGAGACGGCCTCCTTGCCGCCGCTGAGCGTGTTTCCGCTCGCGACGCCGCCCGAAGAAACATAGACCTCGCCGCCGCTGAGAACCGTGGTCCCGCTCGCTACGCCGTCCCGGTAGACGAACTCCGCGCCACCGCTGTTCACGAGCGTACCGCTAGCGACGCCGCCCGAGGAGATGATCTCCTTGCCCCCGAAGCTCACCCGCGTCGCAACGGTCGTCCCTCCCAACACATCGTCGACGCCCTGACTCGTCACCTCGGACGCGCTCGCCACGCCGCCCGCATCGATATCTTCGACGCCGCCGCTCGATATGACGCTCGCCACCGCCACGCCACCCGCGGAGACGACCAGCTGGCCGCCGAAGCTCACCAGCGTGCCGGTGGTCGTCCCTGAAGCCACCACAACCTCAACGGAACTATCGACGGAACCGGCGTCAACGAAGCCGAGCAATGTCACGTCGGTGGCGGCGCCGCCGGACAAGATCGCGAGGTTGCCGCGGGGCGAAACCGTTACGCCGCTTACAGACCCGTAGACGCTGGTGTCCTGCGTCAAATATCCCGTGCCCTCGACGACACCCCCCGAGGAAACCGTCGTCTCGGTGGAGATGGACTCGCTCCCCAGGCTCAGCGTCGCGCCGCCGAGCACCTGGACTCCGCTCAGATTCAGATAGCCGCCGCTCGAAACCGTCACGCCGCCGATTTGCAGCGTGCTCGTGACCCGGTTGGCGCCGTCCTGGTTCACCGTGTTCACGGTGACGCTGCCTGTAAGCTTGGCTTCAAAATCCAGCACCCCACCGCTCTGGACCGTTTCGTCGCTGACGGCGCCGCCGGCGACGAGCAGCAGGCCGCCGCTCTGCACCGTGTCGCCGGTGACGCTGCCCTTGTAGACATCCTCCTCGCCGCCGCTTCCGACGGTCGTGCCGGCCACCGAGCCGGAGACCTCGAGGAACCCGCCCCACTTGAGCAGCGTGTCCGAGGCGGTCGCGCCGACGTTGACTCCCATGACGGCGTCGTCGACGGTCACGCCGCTGGCCGCGCCGCCCGACATGATCTCGAGGTAGCTGCCGCTCTCCCCGTTTTCGGTATCCCCAACCGTCACCCCGTCGACGGAGCCGTAGACCTTGGTGGGTTCGTCGTTGAAGAAAAATGAGCCGTTGTACAGTTCCCCCGGCCCGCTCACGACGCCGCCCGAAGAGACAGTCGTTACGCTGGTTAATGTCCCGCTCCCGAGGTTCAGCGTCGCGCCACTCAGCACCGTAAGGAAGCCGGTCTCGTCGATCCGGCCGCCGCTCGAGACCGTAACGCCGGACGTCACCGTCGTGCTCGCGACCTCGCCGATGGTCAAATTGCTCGAAACGTACGTCGCGCTATACTGGAGCGTCCCCCCGCTCAGAACCGTCTCGTCGCTGACGGTCCCGCCGGTGAGGACGAGCCAGCCGCCGCTGCTGATCGTGTCGCCCGTGGCGCTGCCGGACACATACTCATAGGCGCCGCTGTCGATCCGTGTGTCCGAGGCGGTCGCGCCGGCATAAACCTCAATTGAGGTAGCGTACCCGGAGACAGTCACGCCGCCCGCGGTCCCGCCGGAGAAGACGAAGAGGTGGCTGATGTCCAGGCCATCGGGAATTGGAACATCCACGACGTCCCCCCCGCTGACGGATCCGTAGACTTGGGTGGCGCCCGTCAGGTCGCCCGGCCCGGTCACCACACCGCCTGAACTGACGGTCAGGGAGTTCCCATCCGCCCCCGACGACAGCGTCGCGGAACCGCCGCTGAGGATGGTGCTGGATTCGGCCGTGCCTCCGGAGAGGACGATGAGTGGGTCGCCGCTCGATATCGTCAGGCCGCTGCTGGTGACGCCGGAGGAGACGGTGATGGTCATCGGTCAGTCCTTTGCGAACTCGGTCGCTTGTGGCGCGAGCTCAATTCAGGCTATCCCATTCGCAGGGTCGTCTCAACCGGAGCGGCGCTCTCGAAGAACGGTCGTCCGCAAGGCCATGCGAGCGGCCTGCCCGGAACGCCGCGGAGGCGCTCGCGGCTCTCCGCTTCGCTTCGGCCGGGATGACGGACAAGCTCGGACCGGGGAAAAGAGTCCAGCCCCTGGCATGCCCCGTGGCGACGCCTGGAGGGGCGCCAGAGCCCCACGCCGAGGGTCCCGGCTAGGGCACTACCAGTAACATCACGAATCCGCTGTACGGGGCTCCCAGGGGCCGTAGCGTCGATCGGGCTTTTTGGCGACCTCGGCGAGCCGCCGCTATGCCTTCGCTGGCGCCTGGGCTAGGCTCGCGTCAGGCCGTCAGAGCCACACAAAAAGATGACGATGGGAGAACGCAAGGATGAAGTTCGGCATCTTCTATGAATTGCAGCTGCCACGCCCCTGGGGCCCGGACAGCGAATACCGGCTCTATCAGGATGCGCTGAGCCAGCTCGAGCTCGCCGATGCGCTGGGCTACGACTACGCCTGGGAGGTGGAGCACCATTTCCTGGAGGAGTATTCGCATTCCTCCGCGCCGGAGGTGTTCCTGTCGGCCGCCAGCCAGCGCACCAAGCGCATCCGGCTCGGTCACGGCATCTTCCAGCTCACCACCAACCATCCGGCCAAGGTGGCCGAGAAGGTCTCGGCGCTGGACCTGATCTCCAACGGCCGGGTCGAGTTCGGCATGGGCGAGAGCGCCTCGGTCACCGAGCTGACGCCGTTCAAGGTCAAGTTCGAGGACAAGCGCGAGATCTGGGAGGACGCGGTGCGCTGCCTGATCCCGATGTTCGGCGACGGCGGCGTGGAATACCACGGGCCGCACTTCGACTTCCCGCTGCGCAACGTGCTGCCCAAGCCGCGCCAGAAGCCGCACCCGCCGCTCTGGACCGCCTGCTCGCAGCTGCCCACCATCGCCTATGCCGGCGAAAAGGGGCTGGGGGCGCTGGGCTTCCAGTTCGTCAGCGCCGACGCCGCCCATGCCTGGGTGCATGCCTATTACAACGGCATCACCAAGCGGCTGGCCCGGCTGGCGGACTACCCGACCAACCCCAACATCGCCCTGGTCTCGATGTTCATGTGTGCGCCGACCGACGAGGAGGCGCGGCGCAAGGCCGACGGCGCCACCTTCTTCCAGTTCTGCCTGCGCTACTACAACAGTCAGGACCGGGCCCGGCCGGCGCCGGGCGAGGTCGACATGTGGGTGGAATACACCCGGTGGAAGGCCGCCAACCCCGATCAGGCCGAGCGCGCCCTCTCCGGCGGCCTGATCGGCAGCCCGGAGACGATCCGGCGCAAGCTGCGCAAGTTCGAGGCCTCGCACATCGACCAGGTGATCCTGCTCAACCAGGCCGGCCGCAACACCCACCAGGACATCTGCGACAGCCTGGAGCTCTTCGCCGAGGAGGTGATGCCGGAGTTCCACGCCAACATACCGGAGCACGAGGCGTGGAAGGCGGACGTGCTGGCCGGGCGCACGCTGCTGGAAGAGATCGAGACGCAGCAGTTCGAGACGAGGTACGGGGCGAAGGCGCTGACGGTGTGAGGGGGCGGTATCCTTCTCCCCTTGCGGGAGAAGGTGTCGGCGGAGCCGACGGATGAGGGGTGTCGGCTGGATGTCGGATAGTGGGCGCGGCGATCCGCCGGTGGCGGGCCGCCGCGCTTTCACCCCTCATCCGGCCCTGCGGGCCACCTTCTCCCGCAAGGGGAGAAGGAAGCTGGAGCCTCGGGCCCTAGAACGCCCGCTTCAGCTCGTCCGCCAGGTCGGTCTTTTCCCAGGAGAAGCCGCCGTCGGCTTCCGGGGTGCGACCGAAGTGGCCGTAGGCGGAGGTGCGGGCGTAGATCGGGCGGTTGAGCTTCAGGTGCTCGCGGATGGCGCGCGGCGTGGCGCCGCCGATCATCTCGGGCAGCAACTTTTCCAGCTTGGCCGGGTCGACTTCGCTCTTGCCGTGCAGCTCGACGTAGAAGCTCAGCGGCTTGGCGACGCCGATCGCGTAGCCGATCTGGATCGTGCAGCCATCGGCGAGGCCGGCGGCGACGACGTTCTTGGCCAGGTAGCGGCAGGCATAGGCGGCGGAGCGGTCGACCTTGGTCGGGTCCTTGCCGGAGAAGGCGCCGCCGCCGTGAGGCGCCGCGCCGCCGTAGGTGTCGACGATGATCTTGCGGCCGGTGAGGCCGCAGTCGCCGTCCGGGCCGCCGATGACGAAGTTGCCGGTCGGGTTCACGTGCCAGACCGTCTCGTCGGTGATGAAGCCTTCGGGCAGCACCTTGAGGATGTAAGGGCGGACGATGTCGTGCACGTCGGCGGGGCTCAGGCCTTCGCGATGCTGGGTCGAGAGCACGATCTGGGTGGCGCGCACCGGCTTTTCGTTCTCGAACAGCAGGGTGACTTGGCTCTTGGCATCCGGCTCCAGGCCCGGCTCGGCGCCCGAGTGGCGCGCCTTGGCCAGCACCGAGAGGATGTTGTGCGAATACTGCAGCGTCGCCGGCATCAGCTCCGGCGTGTCGTTGGTGGCGTAGCCGAACATGATGCCCTGGTCGCCGGCGCCCTCGTCCTTGTTGCCGGCCGCGTCGACGCCCATGGCGATGTCGGCGGACTGGGCGTGCAGGTGGCAGGCGAAGTCGGCCTTGTCCCAGTGGAAGCCTTCCTGCTCGTAGCCGATGTCCTTCACCGCCGCGCGGATCTTGGCCTCGAGGCTCTCGACGATGCCCTCGGGGCCGCGGACTTCGCCGGCGATGATGATGCGGTTGGTGGTGACCATCGTCTCGCAGGCGACGCGGGCATAGGGGTCGGCGGCCAGGAAGGCGTCGACGACCTCGTCGGAGATGCGGTCGGCCACCTTGTCGGGGTGACCCTCGGACACGCTTTCGCTGGTGAACAGGTAGCTCGTGCGGCTCATGGGGGATCCTAGTTTCAGGCGAGACCGTTGGCGGCGGCGAGCTCGGCGAGCGAGATCCGCGGCCTTGGACCATAGTGGGAGATGACTTCGGCGGCGGCGAGACCGCCGAGACGCGCGCAGGCGTCCAGCGGCCGGCCGCGCGCCAGGGCGAGCATGAAGCCGGCGGCGTACTGGTCGCCGGCCCCCGTCGTGTCGACTAGATTGGCGACCGGGAAGGCCTCGACCGTGTGCAGCGCCTCGGGCGTCACCACGACCGAGCCGCGGGCGCCGCGGGTGACGGCGGCGATCTTGGTCTTGCCGCGGATGGCGGCCACGGCGGCGTCGAAGTCGCTGGTTTCGAACAGCGAGGTGAACTCGACCTCGTTGGCGAACACCAGGTCGACCTCGGTCTCGATGAATTCCAGCAGGGCGCGGCGGTGGCGCTCGACCACGAAGGCGTCCGAGAGCGTGATGGCGATGATGCGGCCCGAGGCGCGCGCCAGGCCGGCGGCCTTGGCGAAGGCGCGGCGCGCTTCGGGCGGGTCGAACAGATAGCCTTCGAGGTAGACGATCGCCGCGCCTTCGATCGTCGCGGCGTCGACGTCGGCGGCGGTGAGTTCGGTGGAGGCGCCGAGGAAGGTGCACATGGTGCGCTCGCCGTCGGGGGTCACGTTGATCAGGCAGCGGCCGGTGGCCGGACCGCCGGCGAGCGGGGTGTTGTCGAACTTGACGCCGATGGCGCGGGTGTCGTGGACGAACACCTCGCCCAGCTGATCGGCGGCCACCTTGCCGATATAGGCCGCGCGGCCGCCCAGGCTGGCGACGCCGGCCACGGTGTTGCAGGCCGAGCCGCCGGACGCTTCGACGCTCTGGGCCATGTGGCCATAGAGCTCGTGGGCGCGCGGCTCGTCGATCAGGGTCATGGCGCCCTTGGCCAGGCCATGGGCGCTGAGGAACGCATCGTCCGCCGGGGCGAGCACGTCGACGATGGCGTTGCCGATGGCGGCGACGTCGTAGGAAGCTGACATGCGTTTTCCTTTATATGTTTCCCGGGGCGCCCGTCCAGCGCCGCGAAGCACGGCTTGGGTGCGGCGCATCGGCCGCGCTAGACTGACGGGAAAACCAAGGGAAACGCCGCCGAAATGGGCGCGGACACCGCTGAGTTGCCGCTGAAGGGCGTGCGCGTGCTGGACCTGACCCTGGCCCGCGCCGGTCCCACCTGCGTGCGCCACCTCGCCGACTGGGGCGCCGACGTCATCGCCGTGCTGCCGCCGCACGGGGGCGAAGGGCTGCTGGCGCGCGACGGCTTCGACTACCAGAACCTGCATCGAAACAAGCGCTTCGTCAGCCTCGACCTGAAGTCGGCCAAGGGCCGCACGGCGTTCCTGAAGCTGGTCGAGCGCACCGACGTGCTGGTGGAGAACATGCGGGCGCCGGTGAAGCACCGGCTGAACATCGCCTATGACGACCTGAAGCCGATCAATCCGCGGCTGGTCTACGGCTCGATCAGCGGCTTCGGCCAGGACGGGCCCTATGCGATGCGCGCCGGCGTCGACCAGATCGCCCAGGGCATGGGCGGACTGATGTCGGTGACCGGCGAGCCGGGGCGTGGGCCGATGCGGGCGGGGATCGCGGTCTCGGACGTCACCGCCGGCACCCTGCTGGCGCTGGCGATCATGATGGCGCTCTATCAGCGCGAGCGCACCGGCGAGGGCCGCTATGTGCACACCTCGCTGCTGGAATCGCAGATCTTCCTGCTGGATTTCCAGGCCGCGCGCTGGCTGATGGCGGGCGAGGTGGCCGGCCAGATGGGCAACGACCACCCGACGATCGCGCCGATGGGCGTCTTCCCCACCGCCGACGGCCACGTGAACATCGCCGCTTCCACCCCGGCTCAGTTCGAGCATTTCTGCGCGGTCGCCGAACGTCCCGACTGGCCCATCGATCCGCGCTGGTCGAGCTCGCGGCGGCGCACCGAGAACCGCGCGGCGCTGAACGAAGCCATCGGCGCGGCGACGCGCGAGCATCCGAGCGCCTGGTGGGTCGACCAGCTGGAGGCGGCGGGCGTGCCCTGCGGCCCGATCCTCTCGATCGACGAGGTGTTCGCCGACCCGCAGGTCAAGCACCTGCGGATGGCCGCGCCGGCCGAGCACCCACGGCTCGGCGCAACGGAAATGGTCGATTCGCCGATCAACCTGCAGGGCCTGGAGACCACGATCCGCAGCGTCGCCCCGCTCACCGCCGCCGACACCGACGAGGTGCTGGCCGAGCTCGGCTACGCCCCCGATGAGGTCGCCGCGATGCGGGCCGAGGGCGCAATCTAGGCCCCTGATGCAATTTTGCGCTTGGCTTAAGCGGGGGTCGGTCGCTATGAGGCCGCAACCATGAAGCCACCGAAGTTAGGAAGCTTCGCCGAGCGCCAAGCGAACTCGGCCGAAGCCAAAAAGGCCCTTGTGGCCAAATTCAAAGCCAAGCCGACCGTCATCGACCCTGAGTTCGAGGAACGGCGGCTGCAGCGGCAGCTCGAGCTTGAGGAGCTGCGCGCGACGCGGATCCGTGAGCGCACGGTCAAGCGCGAGGAGGCGGCCAAGAAGGACGCCGAGCGCCAGGCGCTGGAAGCGGAAATCGCCGAGGCGATGGAGCTGGAGCTGCGCGCCAAGCAGAAGACCGCGCGCGACGCCCGCTACGCGGCCCGCAAGCAGCGGCGTAAGTAGCCTCAGACGCCCCGGAACGCCGGCGCGCGCTTTTCCATGAAGGCGGTGCGGCCCTCCTTGAAGTCGGCGCTGTCGAAACAGGCGGCGACGGCCGCCTCGACCTCGGCCAGGCGGCGCTTCTCGGGATCGCGCAGCGCTTCGCGGGCGGCGAGCTTGGCGGCGCGCAACGTCAGCGGCGCGTTGGCGCCGATCATGGCGGCGTAGTCGCGCACGAGGCGTTCGAGATCCGTGGCCGGCGCGACGCGGTTGACCAGCCCGACCCGCAGCGCCTCCTCGGCGCTGAACTGGCGGGCGGTGAACAGGATCTCCTTGGCGATCGAGGGGCCGACCACGTCGATCAGCGCCTTGACCCCGCCGAAGCCGTAACCAAGGCCGAGCCGGGCGGCCGGGATGGCGAAACGCGACTCTTCGGAGCAGACGCGCAGGTCGCAGGTGAGCGCCACCGCCAGGCCGCCGCCGATGCAATAGCCGCGGATCATGGCGATCGACGGCTTGGAAAGCCCGGCCATGGCCGCGTTGGCCGCCGCCGAGGCGGACGAGTAGCGCGCCTCGGCCGCCGCGTCGCTGCGCTCCGCTTCGAACTGGGAGATGTCGGCGCCCGAGACAAAGGCGCGCTCGCCGGCGCCGGTGAAGACGATCACCCGCACCTCCGGATCGGCCTCGAACGCGGCCAGCACCTCCGGGATCGCTCGCCACATGTCCAGCGACACCGCATTGCGGCGCTCGGGATTGTTGAAGATCATCCAGCCGATCGCGCCGTCCTTGCGGCCGACCAGTTTCTCGACGCCCAATTCCATCCGCGCTCGTCCTCCGTCGGCCACGTTGACAACCGGCTCGCCGATCCGTCAACCAGAGCCCATGAACGGCAACCTCTACGCCCGCCTGGCCGCCCGCTTCCCCGAAGATCGGTCGAAGCCGCTCTTCCGGCTGCCGAGCGGCGCCGCGATCAGCTACGGCGAGACGGAAGCCGGCGCCGCGCGGCTGGCGGCGCTGCTGAAGGCCCGGGGCGTGGCTGTCGGCGACCGCGTCGCCGTGCAGACCGCCAAGAGCCCCGAAGCCGTGATGCTTTATCTCGCCGCGCTGAAGATCGGCGCGGTCTTCCTGCCGCTGAACACCGCCTACACCCAGGCCGAGGTCGACTATTTCACCCACGACGCCGAGCCGGCCCTCTTCGTCACCGACGCCGTGGCCCTGGCCGCCGAGGCCGCGAACCTGACGCCGCTGGCGGCCGTGCATGAGGCCGCGTCCGAGGACCTGGCGGCGATCCTCTACACCAGCGGCACCACCGGCCGTTCCAAGGGCGCGATGCTGAGCCACGCGGCGCTGGGCGAGAACGGCCAGGCGCTCACCGACGCCTGGGGCTTCAGCTCCGGCGACGTGCTGCTGCACGCCCTGCCGATCTACCATGTGCACGGGCTCTTCATCGCCCTGCACTGCGTCTTCCTGGCCGGCGCCTCGACGATTTGGCTGCCGAAGTTCGGCGAGGCCGAGGTGCTGGCGGCGCTGCCCAGCGCCACGGTGATGATGGGGGTGCCGACCTTTTACACTCGCCTGCTGGACGACCCGAAGTTCGACCGGCAAGCCACGGAACATATGCGGCTTTTCATCTGCGGCTCGGCGCCGCTGCTGCCCTCGACCTTCGCCGAGTTCGAGGCGCGCACGGGCCAGCCGATCCTCGAGCGCTACGGGATGAGCGAGGCGGCGATCATCACCACCAATCCGCTGCACGGCGCGCGGATCGCCGGCAGCGTCGGCTATCCCCTGCCCGGCGTGGCCTTGCGGGTCGGCGACGACGGCATCGTGCAGATCAAGGGACCCAGCGTCACCAGCGGCTATTGGCGCAACCCGGCGAAGACCGCCGAGGCCTTCACCGCCGACGGCTATTTCATCACCGGCGACATCGGCCGCCAGGACCCGGACGGCCGGGTCTGGCTGTCGGGACGTTCGAGCGACCTGATCATCTCCGGCGGCCTCAACGTCTATCCGAAGGAGATCGAGCTGGTGCTCGACGAGATGGCCGGTGTCACCGAGAGCGCGGTGATCGGCCTGCCCCACCCCGACCTCGGCGAGGCGGTGGTGGCGGTGGTCGCCGGCCAGGGCGAGGAAGCGGCGATGATCGCCGCCGCCCGCACCCAGCTCGCCGCCTTCAAATGCCCCAAGCGGGTGATCTTCGTCGACGACCTGCCGCGCAACGCCATGGGCAAGGTGCTGAAGGCTGAGCTGCGGCGGCGGTATTCGAAGACGTTTGAGGGCTAATCGGCGCCGATGGCCGCAACCTTCACTTGCTCCCTCGTCCGTTCACTGCCCGGGGCGCCTGACGGGTGGCATGCGGTCAGCTACGCACCGCTGGCCGACGGCTCTCTCGGTTGCCTGCAGAGCACCGCCGATATCAACGCTGTCATCGAACGAAATCGGGGGCGGCGGGATACGGGGCTTCCGTTCGAGCCTTTCCTGTCGCCTGGAGATCGGGGCCGGCTGGTCAGCGGCGACCGTCCCGACGATG
>Ga0302314_10020660_pt1 | contig 10879 bp, 10 predicted proteins | sample III_Palsa_N2_3_FD_200533 | JGI IMG/M metagenome (GOLD analysis project Ga0302314, IMG submission 200533) | Peat permafrost microbial communities from Stordalen Mire near Abisko, Sweden - III_Palsa_N2_3 | ecosystem: Environmental > Terrestrial > Soil > Palsa > Peat permafrost | place: Sweden... | reverse complement strand
CGGTGGTGGTGCGCCTCGCCGCCGCCGCGCGCGCCCCGGCCCGCCCGGCCACCCCCGGGCTGTACATGAGGATGGCCCTGCGCCAGTACTACCGGGTCACCGACCGGCGCCATCCCGCGCTGTCCATCGAACGCGAGGGAGAACCGCCGATAGGCCCGTTCTTCCTGGGAATCTTCTCCAACACCGCGCCATGGACCTACCTGCGGCGCCGGGCCGTCCAGACCAACCCGGAGGCGGGATTCGACTCAGGCCTCGACGTCTTCGCTCTCCGCAGCCTCCGCACGCTCGGCACGTTCAGGGCGCTGAGTCAGATGCTGTCCGGCGGCGAGCGCCCGCCCCGCGGGCGGCACATCGTCACCCTGCACGACGAGGCCGTGCTAACGGTCCGGGCCAGCCGGCCGGTCGCGTTCCAGGTCGACGGTGAGTACGTCGGCGAGCGCGAGTGCGTTACGTTCAGGTCCGTTCCGCACGCACTCCGGGTAATCATCTGATCGCCCACTCGGGCGGCGCAGCGGACTGCCCGCGACGCCACTCTTGCCCGCAATTGTGATTCATCTGACAGCTGTGATTCATCTGACACCGAAATCCGCCCGAACCTTTGCCAAAGACCCTTGCGATTGGTCGGCCGGCTTGAGAGGCTTATATCGCTCCCGGGGCGGCGCGCCAGCCACGTGCCTCAGCCTCTTCGGGCCATGACCTCACGGTCATGTCCTGATGGTCTCGCCTGGGAGCAGGCCGGGGCGCAAGCTCCGTTGACTAGTTAATATCAAGTTAGGAAGATCGTTACCTTCCTGGCGTATGGCCTAGCTCGTGAAATCATTCACAAGCACGACTGAGGTGACGGGCCTGCGGCCACGGCTCCGCCCTCACAGAGGAGTGGACCTCATGGACTGGCGTCACGACGCCGCCTGCCAGGACGAGGACCCGGAGCTGTTCTTCCCGATCGGGAACACGGGGCCCGCACTGGTCCAGATCGAGGAGGCCAAGCTCGTCTGTCGGCGCTGCCCCGTGCTTGAACCCTGCCTTCAGTGGGCGCTGGAAAGCGGGCAGGACGCAGGAGTCTGGGGCGGGCTGAGCGAGGACGAGCGGCGGGAGCTTAAGCGGCGGAACACCCGGGTCTGGGCCCGCGCCCACGCCTGAACCTGCGACCGCACCGGCTGACACCGTCCTGGCCGCTGGCGCCTTCCTGGCCGCCGGCACCGTCCTGGCGGCAACGCGGGGATGTACTACTCCGCGGAGTGCGCAGCGCCGGGCGGCATCTCTACCGGCAGATCGACCAGGACCGTGGTGCCGCCTGCGGCCCGCGGCGTGATCTCCAGCCGACCGCCTAGCTCGCCCACCACGAGCGTGCGGACGATCTGCAGGCCGAGGCTGGTGGATGAGTCAAGGTCGAATCCCTCGGGTAGCCCGGCGCCGTTGTCGGTCACCGTGACGATGAGCCGTTGCGGACGCCGCGTGGCGTGCACGGTGAGCGACCCCGCGAGCGTTCCGGCTGACGTCCGGCACAGGCCATGCTGGAGTGCGTTCTGCAGAAGTTCGGTCAGTACGAGGGCAAGAGGGGTCGCGACCGACCCCGGCAGCAGCCCGAAGCTGCCGGACAGCGCCGGAGTGACCCCGGCCTCGGCCGCCGACACCTCGCCCGCCATCATGACGACGCGGCCGGCGATGTCGTCGAAGTCCACCGTCTCCTCCGACGTCTGGGAGAGCGTCTCGTGCACGAGGGCGATCGAGCCGACCCGGCGCACCGCCTCCTCAAGCGCGGCGCGCGCGTCCGGCGCCTGCAGCCTTCTGGTCTGCAACCGCAGAAGCGCGGCCACCGTCTGCAGGTTGTTCTTGACGCGGTGGTGAATCTCCCTGATCGTGGCGTCCTTGGTGACCAGCTCGCGCTCGCGGTGCCGCAGTTCCGTCACGTCCCTGACCAGGATCAGGGCGCCGGCCCTGGATCCGTCCACCACTAGCGGGATGCTGCGCAGCTGCACTACCGAGCCGTTGCCCTCGACCTCGGACTCCCTGGCCGCGCGGCCGCTGGCGGTCAGCATCAGTGAGTCGTCGCGGGGTTGGTGCCGCGAGCTCAGCCGCGCCGTCACCCGGCCTAGCTCAGCCCCGACAAGATCAGCGGTCAGGCCGAGCCTCCGGTAGGCGGACAGCGCGTTCGGGCTGGCGTAGCTGACCTGTCCCGAGCGGCCGAGCCTGAGCAGGCCATCTCCGACCCGGGGCGACCTGACCAGCGCAGGTGCCTCGCCCACGCACGGGAACATCCCCGCGGCCACCATCTGGGCGAGATCGTCCGCCGCCCTGAGGTAGGTAAGCTCCATCCTGCTTGGCGTGCGCGCCGAGCTGAGATTGGTAGACCGCTCGATCACGGCGATTACCTGGCCGTCATTCAGCACCGGAATGGTCTCATGGCGGACCGGCACGCCGTCCATCCACTCGGGGTCGCCCTCACGGCAGATCCGCCGCTCCCGGCGGGCAACGTCCAGGAATGGCCGCTGGCCGGCACCCAGAACGGATCCGACGACGTCGTCGGGAAAGGCGGTCGGCCCCGTTGTCGGGCGCATCTGCGCCAGCGCTACCCAGCCGGCCCGGTTCCGCAGCGGCGCCCACAGGACCAGGTCCGCGAACGACAGGTCGGCCAGCAGCTGCCAGTCGGAGACGAGAGCGTGCAGCCAGTCGAGACCGGCCTCGGTGAACTCCGCATGCCGGCGGGCCAGGTCGGTCAGTATGGGCACCTCGCTATCATCGCACCAGGCACGGCGCCGGGGCGACCAGTGCAAGATCGTCATAAGGCTGCGCCGGCCGGGGTAGCGAGCGCCGGCCGGGGTAGCGAGTGCCGGCAGCGGCCCGATGCCCGGCTGATAGCGTCGCGCGCATGAGCGAGACGCAGCAGGCGGGCCAGGCTCCGGCGCACGGCGGCGCGCGAGCCGTGGCCGCCGCGTCCCGGCATGGCGTGCGAACCATGTTCACGCTGTCCGGCGGTCACGTCTTCCCGCTCTACGACGGCGCGGTCAAGGCAGATCCGCCGATGCGCATCGTCGACGTCCGGCACGAGCAGACGGCGGTGTTCGCGGCGGAGGCGACCGCCCGGCTCGCCCGGGTTCCCGGACTGGCGGCTCTCACCGCTGGGCCCGGGGTAACCAACGGCGTCAGCGCGATAACGACGGCGCGCTTCAACGGGTCGCCGGTGGTGATACTCGGCGGACGGGCGCCTGACTACCGGTGGGGCGCAGGCAGCCTCCAGGAGATCGACCACCCGCGGCTGCTCGCGCCCGTGACCAAGCGCGCCTGGACCGAGCACGAGGCCGGCCAGGTTGGCCAGTCGGTCGACGAGGCGTTCCGGCTCGCCACCGCCCGGCACCGCGGGCCTGTCTTCCTCGACATCGCGCCGGAGGCGCTCTTCGGCCCGGCAGGCGGGGCTGGCCCGGCAGGCGGGGCTGCCCCGGCAGGCGGGGCTGGCCCGGCGGGCGGGGCTGGCCCGGCGGGCGGGGCTGACCCGGCAGGCGGCAGCAGTGACAAGCAGGACGTGCCCGACGCCGACTCGATGAGCGCCATCGCCGGGCTCCTGATGGCTGCCTGCCGGCCCGTTCTCGTCCTTGGCTCGGATGTCTGGCTGGACGGCGCCGACCAGTCAGCGCGTCAGGCGGCCGAGGAGCTCCGGCTGCCGGTGATCGCCAACGGCCAGGGCCGCGGCGTGCTGCCGAGCGGCCATGAGCTACTCGTCACCCGCGCCCGTTCCGTGGCCTTCGGCCAAGCTGACCTGGTCATCGTGGCGGGCACGCCACTGGACTTCCGGCTTGGCTATGGCGAGTTCGGCGGGCGGGACGCGGCACCGCGTGCCCAGGTCGTGCACGTGGCAGACGCTCCCGGGCAGATCGCCACCCACTGCCCGCTCGCCGCCTCGGCCTCCGGCGACCTTGCGGCGTTCTTTACCGGGCTGGCGACGGCGGCCGGCCCCGCGGCCCACGGCTGGGCCAGCTCCTGGCTCCCGCTACTACAGGCTGCTCGCGACAAGGCCGTGACCGCAGACGCGCCGTTGCTGTCCAGCGACGCCGACCCGATCCACCCGATGCGGATCTACGGCGAGCTGGCGAAGGTCCTCGACAGCGACGCCGTGGTGATCGGCGACGGCGGGGACTTCGTCTCCTACGCCGGCAAGTACATCGAGCCGCAGCGCCCGGGCGGCTGGCTGGACCCGGGCCCGTACGGATGCCTCGGGACCGGCCTGGGGTACGCGATCGCCGCCCGGATCTCCCGGCCGTCCGCGCAGGTCGTGCTGCTGCTCGGGGACGGCGCCGCCGGGTTCTCGCTGATGGACGCCGACACCCTGGTGCGGCACCAGCTGCCGGTGGTCATGATCTGCGGCAACAACGGCATCTGGGGCCTGGAGAAGGAGGCCATGCAGGTGCTCTACGGCTACGACGTCGCGGCCGAGCTGCAGCCGCAGTGCCGGTATGACCAGGTGGTGGCCGCGCTCGGCGGGGCGGGGGAGCTCGTCACGAGCCCGGCCGGCATCGGCCCGGCCATCCGCCGCGCCTTCGACTCAGGCGTCCCCTACCTCGTCAACGTCAGCACCGACCCGCGGGTCGCCTACCCCCGTTCCACCAGCGGCTTCTGACCGCCTCCGGTGACTCGCAGCCGCCGCACGCAAAACGCGCGGCGACGCAGACCGGCGAGCACGACCACGCGGGCCGAAACGTGCAGGCCAGGGGAACGGCAGCGTGCTCGCCGCCTTGGTCACCCGATGACGGCGATCAGGTCGCCTTCCTGGACGACGTCGCCTTCGGACACGGCCAGCTTCGTCAGGATGCCCTCGCTCTCCGCGAGAACGGGAATCTCCATCTTCATCGATTCGAGGATGACCAGGGTGTCCCCGTCATGCACCTGCGCCCCCGGTGACGCCACGACCTTCCACACGTTCGCGACCATCTCCGCACGGATCTCGGTCACGTGCACCTCCTTGCGTCGTCGTGGGGCGAGCCGCCGCCAGGGCCTCCTGCACCATCATCGTCTATCAGCCGTCGCCGCCGTCAGCCCGGCGCGGGCCGTAGCCGGTCAATCACCGACGTGTCGTAGGCACCGCTCGCGAACTCGCCGCTGGCCAGCAGCTCACCCAGGAACGGGAGATTCGTCTTGGGCCCGGTGATCACGAAGGCCGAGAGCGCCTCGGCCGCCAGCGCGAGCGCCTCTTCCCTGCTGCCGCGGTGCACGCACAGCTTCGCGAGCAGCGGGTCGTAGAACGTGGTCACCTCGTTCCCGGCTGCGTAGCCAGCGTCCACCCGGATGCCGGGGCCGGCCGGCTCGGACCAGCGGGCGATCACGCCCGGACTTGGCAGGAACCGGCGCGGGTCCTCCGCGTAGACCCGTAGCTCCAACGCATGCCCGCCGAACGTGACCGCGAGCGGATCGAAGCTCACCGGCTGCCCGGCGGCGATCAGGATCTGCTGCTCCACCAGGTCGATCCCGGTGACCAGCTCGGTGACGGGATGCTCGACCTGGAGCCTCGTATTCATCTCCAGGAACACGAAGTCGCCCGCCGCCGCGTCCACGAGGCACTCGACCGTCCCGGCGCCGCGGTAGCCGACCGCCTGGCCAGCACGGACCGCCGCCGCCTGCATCTTGTCCCGCAGCCCGGGGGTGATCCCGGGCGAGGGGGTCTCCTCGGCGACCTTCTGGTGCCGCCGCTGCGCGGAGCAGTCCCGCTCGCCGAGAGCGACCACGCGCCCGTCGTTCAGCCCGAGAATCTGCACCTCGACGTGGCGGGCACGCTCGATGTAGCGCTCGAGCAAGATGGCGGGATTGCCGAAGAACCGCTCAGCGCGGGAGCGGGCGGTCTCGAAGCAGGAACGGAGCCCGCCGGGGTCGGTCGCGACGCTCATCCCAATACCGCCGCCGCCGGCCGCGGCCTTCACCATCACGGGGTAACCGATCCGGCCGGCCTCGGCGAGCCCGGCCGCCACGTCGGCGACCGGCTCCCTGCTGCCCGCGGCGACGGGCAGGCCTGCCTGCTCCATCAGGTTCCTGGCGCTGATCTTGTCGCCCATCTGCTCGATCGCGGACGGGGACGGGCCGATCCAGGTCAGTCCCTCGGCCAGTACCCTGGCCGCGAACGACGGGTTCTCCGCCAGGAAGCCGTAGCCCGGGTGAATCGCGCCCGCGCCGGTCCGCCTGGCGGCGCCGATCACGGCCTCGATGTCGAGGTAGCTGCGGGCGGGCGGCGGCGGGCCGAGCAGCACCGCCTCGTCGGCCTCGCGAACGAACGGCAGGTCGGCGTCAGCTTCGGAATAGACCGCTATCGCGCGGACCCCCATCCGGCGGACCGTCCTGATCACTCGCCGCGCGATCTCGCCGCGGTTGGCGACAAGAACCGATTCGAGCATCCGGGCAGCTTACCGGTCGAGCATCCGGGCAGCCTAACGGTCGGGCGCCCGGGCCCGACTCCAGGTCGGGCGCCGGCGGAGCCTACAGGCGGCTCGGCCGCCGCCTGGCCGCGACCTCGCTCAGCGCCTCGATGACGGCGGCGTCGTACTCCATTGAGGTGTCCAGCCGGAGCCGCTCCAGCGCGGCCGTGCCGCGATCCCGGTCGGTCGAGCCGCCGACCAGGTCGTCGAACGCGTTGGCGGCGCGGATGATCCGGCTGCCGACCGGCGGCCCTGGCTCGCTCCCGCGGGCCGGCAGGTTCTGGCAGCGGACCAGCTCCGCGACCCGGTCGAGCACGCCGGCCTTCGCGATCACGTCGGCGCCGAGCTCGGCGATGCGCTGCTGGTCGCCGCGCGACACCAGCACGGTGGCGCCGCCGGGTATCGGGTCGCGCAGTGACAGCTGACCGATGTCATGCATGAGGGCGGCGTACTCCAGATCCAGCAGATCGGGCTCGCTCATGCCAAGCTCCCGGCCGACGGCCACGGCCAGCACGCTGACCCGGTGCGAATGACCGCTCTCCACGTAGCCGCCCACCTCGGTGACCCTGGCGAGCGCGCGGACGGTCTGCAGGTACGTCGAGCGGATACCGGCGTAGCGCCGGAACGCGAGCTGGGTAACCAGCAGCGGCGCGACGAAGACGGCCAGCCCGGTAATCCCCATCACCTCGGTCGCGAAAGCGATGATCATCGCGGATGCGCCGACCGCCGCAGCGAGCGGCCACTGCACCCGCATCTCGTCCAAGAGCGCGACGCCGAACCTCGCGCCAAGGTCGTCCGCCCTGATCAGGGCTCCGATCACCGCATCGACGAGGCAGCCGAACACCAGCAGGACCGTCATCACGCTGGCCGCCAGCCACCACTGGGTGACGATGAGATGAATGCCGGTGAGCGGGCGGAAGATGAAGGCGACGCAGGACACGGCGACAAGCCGGGAGGCCATGCCGGTGACGCCGACCGAGCGGCCTGCCGCCATGTGCGGCAGCGCGCCGATGGTCATGCCGATCGCGGCCACCGCGATGACCTGCAGCGCAGAGACCTGGGCCGGCAGCTGCGGACCCGGCAGCTGCTTGACGTAGAGCAGCAGCGCGTAGGCCATCGCCCCGGCGGTGGCGATCGGGGCAGCCTCCCGGCCGCCGGGCAGCGCCAGCCTCAGCAGCTCGCCGAGGGCGATGAGAATGCCGAACGCCACGGCCACGTGGACCGCGGCAGGCCCGATGTGGACGGTGGCTGTGTGCGCGATCGCGGCGACCGTTAGCATCCCGGCGGCGGCAAGCAGCAGCAGCCGCCCGGAGTCCATGGCCTGCCAGGACGACCAGCGCTCCGCGGGCTGCTGGGCTGTCACCACCGCCTCCCCGTCACAGGCTCTCGACCACCCGCAGCGGCGCGGTCGGGTCGTCGTGGTCCTGGGCCGTCACCGTCTGGTGGTCGAGCGGAGCGGCGGCGGGCTCGGGCAGCTTCCAGCCCTCCCGCTCGAGCGCGGCGATGAACGCCTCCACCAGCGTCGGGTCGAACTGGCTGCCCGACCCCTTGCGGAGCTCCTTGACCGCCTCGTCGATCCCGCGGGCCTGCCGGTAGGAGCGGTTCGACGTCATCGAGTCGAACGCGTCGGCGACCGCGATGACCCGGGCAAATTCGGGAATCTCGTCGGCGGCGAGGCCCATCGGGTAGCCCTTGCCGTCGATCCGCTCGTGGTGGTGCATGATTCCAGTGAGCGCCTCGTCCAGGAAGCCGATCTCCCTGACGATCTCCAGGCCGCGCATGGGGTGCAGCTGAATCGCCGCGTACTCCTCCTCCGTCAGCGCCCCGGTCTTCTGCAGCACCTTCGTGGGAACCCCGAGCTTTCCCACGTCGTGCAGCATGCCGGCGTAGCTGATGGCGTCCGCCCGGTCGGGCCGCATGCCGATCTCGCGAGCGATCATGCCGGACCCCCTGGACACGCGCTCGCTGTGACCACGGGTGTAGAAGTCCTTGGTCTCCACCGCCTGGCAGAGTGCCTCCATCGTGGCCGCGTACGCCCGTTGCTGCTCGGCGAACTGTCCCATCGCCCACCGTGCCACGAAAAGCGGAACGAGCACGAGGACCGCTGCGAAGGCGCCTACGACCGTCCAGAGGGCGGCGATGAGCAGGCCGAGCACCGCATAGCCGAGGTCAGAGGCGAGCAGCAGCGTCAGGCTGGACTCCAGCCGGCTCCGGTCCCGCAGTCCGCTGTCTTTCCTGGTCAGCCGGAGCGCACCCCAGAGCAGCCCGTGGTTGGTGATCACGTGGACGGCGGCGGCGGCGGCGAACGGCCAGATGATCACGGGAAACACGTGCGGCAGCGGCCTGCCCACCCCGCCGTTGAGCGCGACGAACATGCGCCCTGCCGCGTAGCCGGACACGGCGTACATCGCTCCGTTGAACAACCGCTCGGCCACGATCAGCGGGCGGCGCAGGCTGAACACGGAGATCGCGCCTACCATGGCGGCGCCGGCCGGCCCGAGCAGCACCACCGCCGCGAGCGTGGCGGACGAGCTCGGGGACCAGGCGGACTGGCGCGAGGCCAGCGGCGTCGGCGTGGAGTCGCAGATCAGGAACAGCAGCTGGAGCACTCCCAGCTCGACCCACCAGCGGGCGCCCTGTGCCCCGAACTGCGCCGAGGCGATCAGCGCCACGGCGGCGACCACGACTGCGGCTATGTAGAGCCACGCGGCCCGGGACACTTTGCCCATGACTCCTCATTCGCTCCTGGCGGTCAGCGCCCCCGGCTCCCGGACGGCAGACGCTTCCGTACTCCCGCGGATGAGCAGCTGCGCGTCGCGTGCTAGCGACTTAGAGTAACGCGTAGGAACCTGATTCGCGTAGACCTCTTGCATTTGCGAACAATCAGTAGCCGGCAGGGCCGATACGTAATAAGCGTGCGCGGACTGCAAGGCCACGTGCGCGGGCCGTAGGGCAGCGTGCGCGGGCTGCAAGGCTAGCCACGCGGGCTATTCCGAGCGGAACTCCGTGACCTCGAGCTCGACCTGGACCGCCTGGATCCGGCTCAGCACCCTGGTCCGCAGCCCATTGGGCACCGTCTCGGAACCGCAGTGCTTGTGCACCAGGCGCTTCACTGCCTCTTCCAGCCCGTACTCGCGCAGGCAGGGTCCGCATTCGTCGAGGTGCACGCGGATCTCCTCCAGCCCGACTTCCTCGATCTCCCCGTCCAGGTAGCTGTAAACGCGCGCGAGCACCTCGCTACAGGGCACGTCGTGCGGCTTGCCGCAGCTCATCTCGCGTCCTCCGCGGATTCCTCACCCGATGGTGACGCCTCGCCGCTGCTGGCGGCTGCCGCGCTTACCAGTCCCCGTTCGGCCGCGTAGTCCTGGAGCATCTCACGGAGCTGCCGGCGGCCTCGGTGCAGGCGGGACATGACCGTGCCGATCGGGGTGCCCATGATGTCGGCGATCTCCTTGTAGGCGAACCCCTCGACGTCGGCCAGGTACACCGCGATCATGAACTCCTCCGGCAGCGCTTGCAGCGCCCGCTTCACGTCGGAGTCGGGCAGCCGCTCCAGTGCCTCGGCCTCGGCTGACTTCAGGCCGGAGGAGGTGTGCGACGCTGCCCTGGCGAGCTGCCAGTCCTCGATCTCCTCGGTGCCTGCCCGCTGCGGCTCGCGCTGCTTCTTGCGGTAGGAGTTGATGAAGGTGTTGGTCAGGATCCGGAACAGCCATGCCTTCAGGTTGGTACCGGGCTGGAACTGGTGGAACGAGGCGTACGCCTTGGCGAACGTCTCCTGCACGAGATCCTCGGCATCCGCCGCGTTGCGGGTCATCCGCATCCCCGCGGAGTACAGCTGATCCAGGTAAGGCAAGACATCACGCTCGAAGCGCTCGCTGCGCTCCTGGAGTGTCTCAGGAACCGGACCCACCTCCTCCGCGATTCTCGCCTCCGGCTGGCTGCGACGCCAGCCGTATAGGCCGGAGGATATCTTGCCAGGGTCGGCTGGCCAGCGTGCAGCCACCGGCGTCAAAGCTTCGCGTGGTCGACATCCGGCTACGGGCATGCGGTGTGCAACGCGCCGCTGATGCGCTTCATTCCGGTGACGGCGCCATTCCGACGCCCGCGCGGCGCCGGAGTCAGCGTCGCCGCCGGTCCCACTTCGCCTGGCAGGTCACGCAACGCGCCGCGTCGGGCCTGGCCTCGAGCCGCCCTTCCGGCACCCCGGCACCGCAATCGGCGCATACTCCGTAGATCCCCTGCTCGATGCGGTGCAGCCCGCCCAGAACCGCGAAGCGCTGCAGCCGTGCCGTGGCCAGTATCGCGGCGGTCCGCTGCGTCTCCGTGAGATTGGCGCCCGCATCGGCCGGGTCCTGCGGGTACTCCGACCCAAGCTCGTCTTGCGGGCTGGATCGCTCAAGCACCGAAATGGACCTGTCAAGCTCGTCGCGGATTTCTTCCAACCGCTTGCGTGCGACGCCGGCATCCATCCAATCCTCACCTCT
>Ga0302314_10020657_pt1 | contig 10881 bp, 8 predicted proteins | sample III_Palsa_N2_3_FD_200533 | JGI IMG/M metagenome (GOLD analysis project Ga0302314, IMG submission 200533) | Peat permafrost microbial communities from Stordalen Mire near Abisko, Sweden - III_Palsa_N2_3 | ecosystem: Environmental > Terrestrial > Soil > Palsa > Peat permafrost | place: Sweden... | reverse complement strand
CGGGCGAGGCCGGGGAGCGCGTGCTGCTCTGGGCCTGCACGCGGCTGCCGGATGAACGCGAGCTGGGCGGGGTGGTGATCGTGTTTGACGATATCACGGCGCTGCTCGCGGCCCAGCGTGACGCGGCTTGGGGCGAAGTGGCGCGGCGGCTGGCACACGAGATCAAGAATCCGCTGACCCCGATCCAGCTGTCGGCCGAGCGGCTGCGCCGCAAGCTCCTCGGCGGCATGAACGCCGAGGATGCGCAGCTGCTGGAACGCGCGACGCACACCATCGTGCAGCAGGTCGATGCGATGAAGCAGATGGTCAACGCCTTCTCGGAGTACGCGCGGGCGCCGGACATGAAGCTGCAGCATTTCAACCTGAATCAGCTGGTCACGGAGGTCGCCGAGCTGTACCGGCTGCAGGACCCGTCGGCCGAGATCCGCCTCGATCTGGATCCGGCGCTGCCCGAAATCGAAGCCGACCGGGGGCGGGTGCGCCAGATTCTGGCAAATCTGATAACCAACGGTATTGAGGCCCTGGCCGGGGTCAAGGGCGGCTGCGTCGAAATAAGTACAATGCAACAACGTGCAGAGGGGGCCGCTACCGCTGTAATCTGTGTGCGCGACAACGGACCGGGGTTCAGGAAGGAGCTGCTCGGGCGGCTGTTCGATCCTTACGTGAGCGGCAAGCCGCGCGGCACCGGTCTCGGGCTGGCCATCGTGAAACGCATAGTCGAAGAACACGGCGGCCGCGTCGAAGCGGAGAACCGGCCGGAGGGTGGGGCGAGAATACTGGTCTTTCTGCCGGTCAGCGATCAGGATAGGACGCTGCTTGCCGGGGGAGAACGACGCATCGAAATGCGGAGGGAGCGAGCGTGAATGCCAGCAGAATACTGGTGGTGGACGACGAATCGGACATCCGCCGCCTGCTGCAGGAAATACTCACCGAGGAAGGCTACGACGTCGAAGTCGCCGCCGATGCGGGCCAGGCGCGCGCGGCGCGCGCACGGCAGACGCCGGACCTGGTGCTGCTCGACATCTGGATGCCCGACACCGACGGCATCACGCTGCTGCGCGAATGGTCCAACGAATCGAGTGATTCCTGCCCGGTGGTGATGATGTCCGGCCACGGCACCGTCGATACCGCGGTCGAGGCGACGCGCCTCGGCGCCTACGATTTCGTCGAAAAGCCGCTGTCGCTGGCCAAGCTGCTGCGCACCGTCGAGCGCGCGCTCGATGCCAGGTCGCGACGGCCGACCGGCAAATTCGCCAGTGCCGGCGCCTCGAGCATGATGGCGCCGGTCGGCCGCAGCCGGGCGATGACGCAGCTGCGCAGCGAGCTGACGCGTCTTGCGGCCTTCAGTTCGCCGCTGCTGCTGCTCGGCGAGTCCGGTACCGATCGCGAACAGCTGGCGCGATTCGTCCATCAATCCGGACCTTCCGCGTCCGGACCGTTCGTGGTGGTAGACAGCCGCACGCTGCGCGAGGAAACCGCCGCCGCCACGCTGCTCGGCGTGGACGCATCGCAGCCAGGCCGGCTGGAGCAGGCGCGCAAGGGCACGGTGTTCCTCGGCGACATCGAGGACCTGCCGGAGTCGACGCAGCGGCTGCTCAGCGGCCTGCTCGAGAGCGGTCGCTACGTGCGCACCGGCGGCGGCGACGCCGCGCCGCTCGAGACCCGCATCATCTCCTCGGCGCGTCCCAGCATCGTGAACCGCGTGCTGACGGAGGATTTTCGCCGCGATCTGTATGCGCAGCTGTCGGTGCTGATGGTGCGCGTGCCCTCGCTGCGCGACTACGCGGAGGATGTGCCGGAGCTGCTGCGGCACTACGTCGATGCGCTCACCGAGACCGAAGGGCTGCGCTTCCGCCGCTTCAGTGTCGCGGCGCAGAATCGGCTGCGCAATTATCCCTGGCCCGACAATGGGCGCGAGTTGCGTAACCTCACGCGCCGCTTCCTGCTCAACAGCGGGCCCGAGGAGATCGGGCTCGAAGAAGTCGAGCGCGAGCTGTCGGCGCAGACGCCGGCCGATGAGCCGCTGGTCAAGCACGACCTGCTGGCTTTGCCGCTGCGCGAAGCGCGCGAGCAATTCGAGCGTGCGTATCTGCAGCAGCAGTTGATGCTGTGCAATGGCAAGGTCGGGCTGCTCGCCAAGCGGGTGGATATGGAGCGTACTCATCTGTACCGCAAGCTGCGCTCGCTGGGCATAGAAATCGGCCATGGCGCCGAGGAATGATCCGCGGTGCTGCTGATCGGCATGCTCGACTCGCCGTTCGTGCGGCGAGTGGCCGTCAGCATGCGGCTGCTCGACCTCTCCTACGAGCACGCCAGCTGGTCGGTCGGTAAGGACTTCGATCGCATCCGGGCGTACAACCCCCTGGGCCGAGTGCCCACGCTGGTACTCGACGATGGCGAGGTACTGGCCGAATCGGCGGTGATTCTGGATTACCTGGATGAGCTGGTCGGCCCGGCGCGCGCGCTGCTGCCGGCCGGCGGCACCGAGCGCCGCGCGGCGCTGAAGCGGATGGCCTTGGCCATGGGCGCGGCCGAGAAAGGCCGCGATCAGATTTACGAACAGGCTTTCCGGCCGCCCGATAAACGCCACGCGCCCTGGCTCGAGCGCTGCCGCACGCAGATGCATGGCGGGCTGGCCGAACTCGAGCGTTACTGCGCTGCGCGCGGCGCGCAGCCCTGGCTCATCGGCGACAAGCTCAGCCAGGCGGACGTCACGGTGACTTGCGCGCTCACGTTTCTGCGCGAAGCGCTGCGACCGCTCGACCTGTCCACGCCGTATCCGCGGCTGACCGCGCTGGTCGATCGCTGCGAGACCGGGCCGGCGTTCAAAAGCGCGTACCTGCCGTTCTTCGCGCCGGGCGGCCCGTAACAGTAGCGGGCAGATCGCGCCGCTAAGCGTGGCGCTAAACGCCAGCTGAACCGTCAGCACACGATTGAAGGAATTCGCGTACTCCTTGCCATAAAGTGGCTTACATAAGGCGATTTTTGCGGCCCGTCGTCAGTGCATACTGACGAATCCCCGATCTATTTTCCGCTGCCGTACTTTTCTCCTGCTGAGGATCATATGCCTGAGGTGATCAGCAGCGCGATCCGCAGCGCGAGAGTGCGAGCGACATGCTATCGGGAGCGCAAAAGGGTCCACGGGCGCAGGCGCGAGCAGGCACCCTCTCGCTGTTGCTTCTGCTCTCACTGACAGGCAGGGCCACGGCGCAATGTGCTTCTGAACCGCTCACTCGCGGCGGCGCGAATGTCGCCAGCGCTGCCCCCTGGCAGGCTGCACAGAGCGGATGTCGCGCAGGCCGGGCTACAGCATCGCTCGACAAGCAGCCCGCGTCATCGGCCCCGCTCGCCAGTAATTTTTCCATGGCTGCCGCCAGAGTCTTGGTGGCGCGCGACTCGCGGTTTGAAACGAGCGCAAAGTTGCAAGATCACACGGGTTCACCGATCGCATCGCGCTTTGATATTCCCTGGCAGATCACGCCGGGGCCGGCGCCGGCCTGGGTCCGACAGAACGTTCCTCAGTGGATCACCGATAACGCAAAAAATTATCGGCGGCGCGGCTTGCCCCTGCTGCGTCTGTGGGAGTCTTCGCACTACATGGTGGCGCTCGGGCTCAATAACCACGGCGTGCCCGGGGCGTACTTTACGCAGAAGCTGCCTTAGCGCAGTCCGAGCGTCGCACGGATGTCGCGGTAGTACCGCCGTCATGGACCACACCCCAGTTGAGCCTGCGCCGCAGCGCCGTAGGCTTGCCAGTATTGATTCGCCAGCGCCTGGGCTTGAGGCGTCATCGCTGGAGAAGCCACGGTGGTGTCGATGCCCTTGAGCCAGTTCACGTAGTCGTTGTCGACGCGACAGCCTTGCTGTTCAAGAGCTGCGGCGAACAGTTGCCAGGCGGCACCTTCATCCGGATCCAATGCCCCGACGGGCAGTGCGTTGCTAAGCCTCAGGATGGCGGCGGGCTGGCCCAGCTGCGCAGCGGTGCGCGCATCCTGCACGGCCGCAGTCAGATCCGGTGTCATGCCCTCACATCCGCCGAACTCACAGAGCGCCAGATTTGCCCTGGCGTCGGGCAACTGCGCGGCCGCTTCACGCAGCAAGTCTATCGGCGAGGGATCACCGGGGAGGTGCCACTGCGGATCCTGAGTGGCCAACAGCTGCATCGCCAGCTCATATTGGGCTTCCGGGAAACCACCGGCGGCCGCCTGGCGCATCAATCCGCGTAGCTCGTAAACACTGCCGGCCGACTCCGACAGCAGCCACAGGCTTGCGGCATCGCCCCGTGCCGCCTGAGCCGTGATCATAGCGTCGGTCTGGTCCTGGCTGATCTGGCTGGCACAGGCGGCTGCCAGAGCCCGCTCCCGCGCTTCATCCTCGTCGATCAGGGACGTCAACCAGCTTGCTTCGTCTTGGGACAGCGTCTGCGCCTGCATCTTTTGCGTGGCGTCATAGTCTTCCGCCGGCATGAGTAGGCGACATCGGTGTGCCAGCCAACCGAGCGTATTGATGGCGGTCGCATTGCCGGTCGACGCCTGCCGTTTCAGATCCGCCATCAGGGTATTCAAATCGCCTTGCGCGACGCGGTCGAGTGTCGCTTCGCTGGCTCCGAACTGCCGCAGAATCCAGGCGAATGCTGTGCGTTGCTCGTGGCGATGCGCGATGGCGGCCGGGGCTCGAGCCAACCAGGGATACTGTTTAGTCGCTGCGGTCGCCGATTTGAGGCGGCGGTCGGGAGTGACGGCGCTGATTCCCGGATACGCAGCAATCGCCGGAGCAGGCGCCGACGCCTTGGATCGTGACGGCGATCGACTGAAGAGCAGGAAGGCAGCGGCGAGGCCGGCGACCACTATCGCGAATGCAACGATGTACCGTCTGTTCATTGCAGCCCGTCACCGGCGCGAGCAGCCGCTGGCCTACTGATCGACGCGAATGACGAGCGAGTCGAGGTCGCTGGCGTGCAGTTGCTGGCGCAGGCGATTCAGCTGCGCCAGATCCTTGATCGGGCCGATGCGCACGCGATGCCAGACGTCGGTGTCCACGGCCACGCGCTGCACCGTGGCTTCGATGCCGAGCTTGCCCAGCTGCGCGTGGACGCGCTCGGCGACGTCGACGTCGCGGTAGGAGCCGATCTGCAGGAAGTAGATGCCGGGCCGGTCGATCTGCGCAGCCGGGGCGATGCGGCTGCCGCGCTCCTTCTCCGGCACCACGACCTCGAACTTCGGCAGCATCTGGTAGAAGTCGTATTTGCCGTCACCGCCGGCCGTGGCGGCCCCGGACTGCGCGCCGACGCCGGCGCCGACCACGGCGCTGTCATCGGCGGTGCTGCTCTTGCGCGGACTGGGGCGCTGGGCCACGGGCGGGGCTTCGGGCGCGCGATGATCGGCGATATAAATCAGGCCGGCGACGCACAGCCCGGCCGCCAGTCCAATGCCGAATACCGACAGCTGCGCCAGATTCAGGCCGAAGCTCGAGCGGCGCTTGCGCTTGTAGTCGCGGTCGGTGAGGCGCTGGCTGCTCACATGCTGTCCGGGGCCGACACGCCCAGCAGGGTGAGGCCGTTGCGCACCACCTGGCGCACGCCCAGCGCCAGCATCAGGCGGGCGTTGCGCAGCGGCGCGTCGTCAACGATGAATGTCGCGGCGTTGTACCAGGTGTGAAACGTGTTCGCGAGCTCGCGCAGGTAATGCACCAGCGTATGCGGGGCGCGTGCGGCCGCGGCCTGCTGAACCACTTCCGGGTAGCGCGCCAGCTCGCGCAGCACCGCCTGCTCTGCCGCGCTGTCGAGCCGCTCCAGGTTTGCCGCCGCCATGGCCGCATCGTACTGGAGTTGGCGCGCCTCGAGCTGTTTCATGACGCTGGCGACGCGCGCATGGGCGTACTGGATGTAGTACACCGGGTTATCGTTGGTGCGCGACTTCGCCAGCTCCAGATCGAAGTCGAGCTGCTGGTCGTGACTGCGCATCAGATAGAACAGCCGGCAGGCGTCGTTGCCGACTTCCTCGCGCAGCTGGCGCAGGGTGACGAATTGCGCCTCGCGCTTGCCCATCGGTATCTTCTGCCCGCCGCGAAACAGGCTGACGAACTGCATCAGGCAGGCCTCGAGGCTCTCGCCCGGCTCCCCCATCGCGACCAGGGCGCCGCGCAAGCGCGCCACATAGCCGTGGTGATCGGCGCCCAGCACGTCGATCAGCAGCGCGAAGCCGCGTTCGCGCTTCTGCAGGTGGTAGGCGATGTCGGGGGCGAAGTAGGTCTGCTGGCCGTTGGCGCGCACCAGTACCCGGTCCTCATCGTCGCCGAACTGGCTGGCGCGAAACCACAGCGCGCCGTCCTTGCGATACAGCGCGCCTGCAGCCTCGAGCCGCTCGAGCGCATGCTCGACCGCGCCGCTGCGCGTGAGCTCGCGCTCGGAGTACCAGCGGTCGAACTCGACGCCGAAGGCGGTGAGATCCTCGCGAATGTCGCCGAGCATCGCCGCCAGCGCCAGCGCGAGTACGTCATCGAAGCCGTCGGCGCCGAGCAGCGTGCGCATGCGTGCGATCAGGGCATCGATGTACAGCTCCTTGTCGCCGGCCGGTGCGTCCTGCGGCAGGGCCGCCAGTACCTGCGCGGCCGGCCGCTGCAACTCGCGGCCGCGACGCTGCTCGAGCTGCGCGGCGACGCCGTGCACGTAATCGCCGCGATAGCCGTTGGCGGGAAACGGCAGCGTCTCGCCGCAGCGCTCCAGATAGCGCAGCCAGGTGCTGAGCGCGAGGATGTCCATCTGGCGGCCGGCGTCGTTGATGTAGTACTCACGGTGCACGCTGTGGCCGGTGGCGCGCAGCAGATTGCCGAGCGTCGCGCCATAGGCCGCCTGGCGGCCGTGACCCACATGCAGCGGCCCGGTCGGGTTGGCCGAGACGAATTCGAGAATTACGCGCTGCCCGCCCCCGGCAGCGCTTTCCCCGTAATGCTCGCCACGCTCGAGTACCTGGCGCAACACCGCGCTGTGGGCATCGCGAACGAGATGGAAGTTAATGAACCCGGCGCCGGCGACCGCCGCGCTCGCGACCATCGGGCTCAGCGGCAGGGCCGCGACGATGGCCGCGGCAATCTCGCGCGGCGGACGGCCGACGCTCTTTGCCAGCCGCAGCGCGATGTTGCTGGCGTAATCGCCGTGGCTGGCATCGCGTGCGCGCTCGACGTTGATCCACGCCGGATCCACCGCGTGCGGCAGCAAGCCACCGGTCAGGCTCGCCAGGGCGTCGGCGAGCAGACGCTCGAGCTCGCTCTTCAAATCAATCATCCTCGAAGCTTAAGGGGCGGCGAGTCTAACCGCACAGCTCACTGGATATCGATGGGATCGACATCGAGTGCATAGCGCACGCGGTGCGTGCGCGCCAGGGTCTCGACCTGCGGCAGCCAGTCGTCGATGAAGCGATGCAGGGGACCGCGATCCGCGCTTTCGATCAGCAGCTGCGCGTGATAGCGATCGGCGCGCCGCGCCATCGATGCGGCCACCGGACCGAGCAGGCGCACGTCGCGCGCTGCCGGCGACGCCTGCCGGGCGGCGGCGAGGAACTGCAGGGCGCCGCCGCTCGAGCGCGTCGATGCGCGCAGCACCGCGAGCCGGCCGAACGGCGGCCAGCGGGCGGCCGCACGCTCGAGCAGCGCGGTGGCGGCGAAGCCCTCGTAACCGCCCGACAGCAGGCTCTGCAGCAGCGGGTGCTCCGGATATTCGGTCTGGATCAGCACCTCGCCGCGGTTACGTTCGCGTCCGGCGCGGCCAGCGACCTGCACGATCGTCTGCGCGAGCCGCTCGGCGGCACGAAAGTCGGTGCTGAACAGGCCCTGGTCGGCATTCAGCACCACGACGAGCGAGATGCCAGGGAAATGATGACCCTTGGTCACCATCTGCGTGCCGACCAGGATGCGGGCCGCGCCCGACAGCACGCTGCTGACGATGGCGTCGAGCTCCGCCGGCCGCGAGGCAGTGTCGCGATCGAGCCGGATCAGCGGCTCGGCGGGAAACAGCTCGCGCAGCGTTTCCTCGACGCGTTCGGTGCCCTGGCCGACCGGCTTGACTTCAAAACCGCAGCGCAGGCAGCGCTCGGGCAGCGCCTCCACCGCGCCGCAATGGTGGCAGCGCAACTGGCCGCTGGCACGATGCACCGTCAACCGCGCGTCGCAGGCGTGGCAGGGCGCGATCCAGCCGCAGGCGGTGCACAGCAGCGTCGGTGCGTAGCCGCGCCGGTTGATAAAGACCAACACTTGTCCGGATGCCGACAGATGCCGGCGGATTGCGTCGATCACGGGTACCGACAGGCCCTGACGGACCGTGTGGGCGCGAAGGTCCACCAGAGCGAGGCGCGGTGCCAGCGCCTGATCGTCGCGGCGCGGCAGGGCCAGCCCGCGGTAGCGGCCGCCGATCAGGTTCTGCAGGGTTTCAAAAGCGGGCGTGGCCGAGCCGAGCACGACCGGAATGTGGTTCTGCTGCGCGCGCACCACCGCCAGATCGCGCGCCGAGTAGCGGCAGCCGCCGTCGTGCTGTTTGTAGGAGCTGTCGTGTTCCTCGTCGACCACGATCAGGCCCAGACCGGGCAGCGGCGCGAACACCGCCGAGCGCGTGCCGAGCACGGCGCGCGCCTGTCCTGAGCGCGCGGCGCGCCAGGCCGCCAGGCGCTCGGCATCGCTCAGGCCCGAGTGCAGCACCGCGATCTGCACGTCCAGGCGCTCACGAAAGCGCTGCACCAGCTGCGGCGTCAGGCCGATTTCAGGCACCAGCACCAGCACGCCGCCGCCGCGTGCCAGCGTGCGCGCCGCGCACTGCAGATAGACCTCGGTCTTGCCGCTGCCGGTCGCCCCCTGCAGCAGCCAGGCCGCGTATTCCCCGGCGGTGGCGTCGATCCGGGCAACGGCCGTGATTTGCGCCTCGGACAGTGCCGGCGCCGGCGGGCCAGCGCCCGGCCCAGGGGTGTCCGGCCCGGGGGCGCGGTCGCCGGATGGGGCGGCGGGCTGTGCTCGCGCCGCCGCCCCCACCTCGAACCGATCGATCCAGCCGCGCGAGCGCAGCGCGCGCGCCGCCTCGCGCCAGCGCGCCAGCCGTGCCGTGATCGCCTCGCCGGTCACCCCGGCGGGGCTGGCGGCCAGGAGCGCCAGCAGCGCCTGCTGTTTGGGGGCACGCCGCGCCGTATCGAGCGCCAGTGCCTCAAGACCCGCCGCCGTGGCGCACCACAACTCGATCTGCGCCGCGGCCGGGGCGCCGTCGCGCAAGGCCCTGGGCAGGGCGGCGGCGATCACCTCCCCCAGCGGATGGTGATAGTAGTCGGCGGTCCAGCGCAGCAATTGCATCAGTCCGGGGTCGAGCAGGGCTGCCGTATCGAGCACCTGGTGCACCGATTTGAGTGCTGCCGCGCTGACCGAGGGCTGATCGGCGTAATCAACCACGACCCCGATGGTCTCGCGCTTGCCGACCGGTACCCGCACCCGGGCGCCGAGCGCCACGGCGGCCGGCGCCAGGCCCGGCGGCGGCAGATAGTCAAAGGGGCTGCGCAGCGGCGCGTCGATGACGACCCGCAGCACGCCCAGGCTGGCGGCGTTGTCGGCGAGCGTCACTGTGGATAAGTCTGTGGACAGCCGCCCTGCGCGGGGTCGCGCGAGGCTGGCTTTGGGGCGATTTTGTCAGTTTGACAAAATGTGGGGAAATTCAAAATATGCACCGTTATCAACAAATTATGATGAACTCCTGGCACCTGCCACCGCTCGGGTGACGATTAGATCTCGAGTAATTCCGCTCTCTGTGCGCCAAGTGGATGATTTCGCGACAATCCGCTTCTGAGAACGGGTTCTCCGGGCGGACTGTCAACCAAACGCGTTTCAGTGCCGTTGTGCTGTTGTGTAGGGTAACTCCCACAGGACGGGTGCTGTTGCATGGCGGCCTTTGCTAGTCTTGGAGCGCAGACGACTGATCTGATCCCGCCCGGGAAGGCTGATTTGCGCGATACGACCCAGGATGCCACACGCGCGCTCGAAGCATTTTTGGCGAGCGTGGAGCGCAAGGCGTTCAGGATCGCACAGATCGCGCTGCGGCACGAAGCCGATGCGCTCGACGTGGTGCAGGACGCGATGATGCAGCTCAGCTCGCGTTACGCCTCGCGTCCGGCCCAGGAATGGAAGCCGCTTTTCTATCGCATCCTGGAAAACCGCGTGCGCGACATGCAGCGCCGGCGCAATGTGCGCAGCCGCGTGATGGCCTATATGCCGTGGCGGGGCGAGGAGGACGAGGACGCGGTCGATCCGCTGGATATGGCCGTGGACCAGGGGCCGCTGCCGCCCGCGCAACTCGAGTCGGACGAAGCCATGGCGGCGCTGGAGCAGGCCATCGCCGCGTTGCCGGCGCGCCAGCGGGAGGCATTTCTGCTGCGCAATTTCGAGGGCATGGATGTCGCGGAGACGGCGGCGACCATGAAATGTTCACAGGGCAGCGTCAAGACGCACTATTTTCGCGCGCTGCAGGCATTGCGCGCAAAGCTGGGAGAGTTCCGGACATGAAGGGCGATGACATCGAGGCCGGCAGCAGTGAGTTCGAGCGGCGCACGCGCGCGCTGCTGCTCAAGAGTGCCGAAGAGCTGCCGGGGGCGGTGCGTTCGCGCCTGACCCAGGCACGCTATGCGGCATTGGCCGCGCGCCCTGCGCGCCTGACGCCGTTCGCCCGCCGCTGGGTGCCGGTCGGCGCGGCCGTGGCCGCCGTGCTGGCGCTGCTGATCGTCTATGTGCCCGCCGGCAGGAGCCCGCTCGAGGGCCCACTGGCCAATGCCGGCCTTGAAGATATCGAGCTGCTGAGCGATAACGATGCGGTACCGCTCAACGGCGACCAGGACGTGGACTATGATTTTTATGAGTGGG
>Ga0302314_10020656_pt1 | contig 10881 bp, 10 predicted proteins | sample III_Palsa_N2_3_FD_200533 | JGI IMG/M metagenome (GOLD analysis project Ga0302314, IMG submission 200533) | Peat permafrost microbial communities from Stordalen Mire near Abisko, Sweden - III_Palsa_N2_3 | ecosystem: Environmental > Terrestrial > Soil > Palsa > Peat permafrost | place: Sweden... | reverse complement strand
GACACGGATCAGGCAAATCCCGGCAGCAGCGCTTGCGAGCCGGTGCGGGGGTAGGTTTTTACCTCGCGGAAGCCTTCGGCAAATCTGCAGCCGGCAACGATGCCGCGCTGGCTCGACGCGCGCTCCATCATCGTGACCGCCGGCATGTCATAGATCGCCTGCAACCATGCGTCCTGGCTGGCGTGGCAGGCGAGCATTTTTCGCTTCGTCTCGATGACGCTGCTGATATCCACGTAGGCTTCCGGCTCGAACTCGATGCCGCCGATGGTGTCCATGTGGAACACGTGCGGGATTTTTGGCGCGTGCGGCAGCAGGGTTTCGACGAGCCGCACGGCGGCGGGGATGCGGCAGTCCTCGGCGATGCGGCCGGCGATGCGGTGGTCGGGGTGGGAGTCGGTGGGCGCGTGCACGAACATCACGTCCGGCTGCGCGCGCCGGACCGCATCGAGGAACACCGTGCGGGTCGGCCGATCGTCGAACAGCCATTCGTCGTCGAAATCCATCCAGATCAGCTCGGCGCCGATGATCGCGCAGGACGCTTGCTGCTCCGCGTGGCGCACGGCGGCGATTTCGGCGCGCGAGAGCGTCGGCGAACCGACATTGCCGTTGGTGGCGATCGCCATGGACACGCGATGGCCGCGCGCCGCGTACAGCGCGAGCGTGCCGGCGCAGAGGAACTCGATGTCGTCGGGATGAGCACCGATCGCGAGGACGTTCATGGCTGCTCCAGGTGGATGCGGGGATCGATGCGGCCGTAGATGAGGTCGATGACGAGATTGGTCAGCACGAAGGTGCCGGCGGTGACGATGGTGATGCCCTGGATCAGCGGATAGTCGCGCGCATTCAGCGCCACCAGCGCGAGCTCGCCGATGCCGGGATAGTTGAATACCACTTCCGCGACGATGGCGCCGCCGAACAGGTAGCCGATATCGACGCCGATCACCGTCACCAGTGGGAGGCAGGCGTTGCGCAGCGCATAGACGAACAGCACGCGGCGCTCGGGCAGGCCGAAGGCGCGGGCGGTGCGGATGAACTCCTGCCGCAGCACCGCCTGCATCGCCGCGCGCAGCACGCGAAGCTGCGTCGGCAGCACCGAGAAGCTGACGGCAATCGCGGGCAGGATCAGACTGGTGGGGCCGGAAAAGCCGCCGGCTGGCAGCAGCGGGAAGGTGACGGCAAACACCAGCACGAGCACGAGGCCGACCCAGAACACCGGCGCCGACTGGCCGAACGCGGCGACGGCGGAGGACAGCCAGCCCCAGGCGGAACCGGGATGCAGCGCGGCAAGGCCGCCGAGCAGCACGGCGACCGTCAGCGACAAGGCCAGCGCGACGGCGGCGAGCAGCAGGGTTTTCGGGAACGCGCGGGCGATCAGCACCGTCACCGATTCCTGAAACCGGAAGGACTGGCCGAGATCGCCGTGCAGCAGCGCGCCGCTGAAGAAACTCGCGAGCTGTGCCGCGATCGGCCGGTCGGTGCCGAAATCGTGGCGGTACTGCTCGATCACGTCGGGGCGGGCGAAGACCGGCGCGCGGATTTTCGCGGGATCGCCTGAGCTGACGCGCAGGATCAGGAACACGCTGACCGCGATCAGGCCGACGATCAGCACCGCTTGCAGCACGCGGCCGATGACGAAGCGGGCCATGGCTCAGCCCGGACGCAGGCGGCGGACCGCGACGCCGCCACGGCCCTCGGCAATACGCCAGATGCCGTGATGGTAGTGCGACACCGGGATCGTCGCCGCAATGTCTTGCCAGTGCGCCCAGGCTTCCGCCTCGGTCGCGCCGACCGATTGCCAGAGCCGGCACAGGTCGAAGATGGCCTGCTGCGCGTTGCGCGTGCCGCCGATCCAGAACGTATAGTCGTGCGCGGGCGAAAGCCGCGTGTCGGGCAGGTCGGCGAGGATGGCCGGGCCGGCGCGGTCGCCAAAACCTTCCGCGTAGATCAGCGCCTCGCCGCCAGGCGCGAGATGGTCGGCGGCTTCGGCGAGAATGCGCGCGAGCACGGCGTCGCCGCGCCGCCCGCCATCGCCACAGGCCGGCAGGCGCGGTCCGGGGCCGCCGGGCAGGAACGGTGGGTTGGCGGTGACCAGATCGAATTTTTCTTCGCCGACCGGCGCGAACAGGTCGCCCTGCACCAGCACGATGTTGCCGCGTCGATTGAGCGCGAGATTGAAGGCGGCGACATCGAGTGCCGCGGTGTCGATGTCGACCGCCGTTATCTCCGCCGCCTCCGGCAGCATCGCCAGAATGCCACTGCCGGTGCAAAGATCGAGGCTGCGCCGGCAAGGTCCGCGCAGAGCCAGGAACTGCGCGAACCACAGCGATTCCGGCCCGCAATACGGTACGCCGGCTGGATCGAAGCGCGGATGGCCGGGCGGTGGCGTGGCGAGCACGTGGCGGTTGAGGCAGCTAACCAGGAGATGTGTGCTGCAAACGCCGTCGTTCTCGTCGGCGTGCAGCACGCCCGCTCGCAGCAGCAGCGCAACCGCATCGTCGCCGAGCGCCGCACAAGCCTCGCCCGCCGTAAGCCGATCGCCACCGAGCAACAGGCGGATCATAGCCGCGTCCTGTGTCGACGTTCCCGCAAGCAGGCGCTGCAATTCCTGCGGGTCGCGGAACGGCGCGGTTCCGATCGGCCCGCAGAACGCCATCAGGCCGGCCTGCTGCGCGAGGCGCCGCACCACGCCGGCGGCGGCCTCGCGCAACGCGGCGTCGAGGGTCATCCGGCGTGTCAGGCGACCGACGCTCCCGCGGCCAGCCGTTCGCCGACCAGCGGCGCGCGCGTGTAGCCGCTGACCCGGCTGGAAACGATCGTGTGCCAGCGCTCATCCGAGAGATAGAGCGTAACCTGGTCGTCCCACAGATGGCTCGCGGCCGCCGTCACCGCGGCCTGGCGGGCATCGCCGGTCGCGGCCCGCTGCGTGGCTTGCAGCTTGTTGAACTCCTCGTCCTTGTAGTGCCAGATCGCCGCCGCCGCGCCGCCGGTGTAGAGGCCGAGCAGGAAATCCGCGTCGTCGTTGAACGAGGCAAGCGTGTTCAGCGAAATGTCGTAGGTGTTGTAGGAGCTGCGGAACGCGCCAACCTCCAGCCGCTGGATCTTCACGCGGAAACCGACCTGCTCCAGCGAGGCCGCGATCGCCTGGTCGATCTCGAGCTGGTTCGGCACCAGCGTCGTCGTCGCCATCGTCACGTCGACGCCCGATGGGAAGCCGGCCTCCTTCACGAGGCTGCTCGCCTTGTCCGGATCGTAGGTGAAGTCCGGTTGCAGCGGCTGATAGAACGGGATGTTGGTTGGCAGGCTCGACGTGCCGACCGGGTTGACGCCGCCCATGATGCTCTCGGCGATCGACTTGCGATCCACGGCGTAGGCGACAGCCTGGCGCAGCTTGGTGTTCGAGAACGGCCCGTTGTGCTGCAGGATGGCGATGATCTGCGCCGGCGGCGAGATATCCAGAACCCGGAATTTCGCATTGCCCTTCACGCGCTTGACGTCTTCGGAGGAAACGCGCGTCAGGATGTCGACCTGGCCGCCGAGCAGCGCGTTCAGCCGCGCCTCGTGGTCCTCGATGTAGCGGAACACGATGCTCTGCGTCTGCGGTGCGCCACCCCAGTAGGCGGGGTTCGCCTCCAGCGTCACGTCGTTGTTCTTGTACGAGACGAACTTGTACGGGCCGCTGCCGACCGCGCCCTTCTTGAAGTTGTCGGGGGTGTCGATATCGGTCTTGCGCAGGATCTTGACGAAGCCCATGGCGTTCTCGATCACGCCGAACGGCTGCGGCGAGACGATCTCGATCGAGGTCGGGCTCTTGATCGTCACCGAGATGCCGGGAACGACAACGATCGCCTGCGCGAGCTTGCCCTGGCCGAGGCGGTCGAAGCTCGCCTTGATGTCCTCGGCGGTCACCGGCGAGCCGTCGTGGAACTTCGCATCGGTGCGCAGCGTGGCTTCCACCGTCGTCGGGCTCAGCCGTTTCCAGGCCGTCGCGAGCGAGGGGTTCAGCGTGCCGGAGGCGTCGAACGCCAGCAGCGTGTCGTGCACGAGCGAGGCGACCTGCTCGTCGACCAGCCCGAAGCCGGCCGCCGGATCCCAGTAGTTCGAGGTTGGCGGCTCGGCATTCGCATAGGTCAGCGTGCCGCCGGTTGCCGCGAGCGCCCGGGTCAGCGCCGCGTCGACGCCGGCGAGGCCACCGAGCGCCGGGAGCGCTGCCCCGGAGGCGAGCGCAAGACGCAACAGGTTGCGCCTGCCCAAGGCACCGGCATCGTGTCCGGCCGAATCTCCGTCGCGGTTGTCGCGCTCCATTGCGAGCTTCCCCTGTTTGCTTTGCGGCATACGGTATACCAAAGCCGCCAGCCGGCAATAGGAATGTCGTCGACATGGCGCGCGGCGTTCTCTCGGCTGGTCTGGGCGCCGTGCGTGCCGTACGATTGCGGCTGGCGACACCGCGAACGTGAGCGACATGTCCAGCACACAAGCCGATCAGACCCTGCTCGAAGCGACCGACCTGCGCGTCACATTCGGGCCGCCGGAGGCGCAGGTGGTCGCGGTCGACGGCGTGTCGTTCCGGCTCGCGCCGGGCGAGGTGCTGGGCATCGTCGGGGAATCCGGCTGCGGCAAGACCGCGTTGGCGCGGTCGGTGATCGGGCTCAATCGGACCGATCCGCGCTGCCGCGTGACCGGGCAGGTGCAGTTCCGCGGCCGCGACCTGCTCGGCCTCAGCGAGCGGCAGATGCGGGGCGTGCGCGGCCGCGAGATCGCGATGATCTTCCAGGACCCGCTGACCTCGCTCAATCCGTTGCAGCGCATCGGCACGCAGATCGGCGAGGTGCTGCGCGCCCATACTGACCTTTCCGCGTCGGCGATCGTGGCGCGAACCATCGAGTTGCTGCGGCTGGTCGGCATCCCGCACCCGGAGGCGCGCATCGGCGCCTACCCGCACCAGTTCTCCGGCGGCATGCGGCAGCGCGTGATGATCGCCCTGGCGATCGCCTGCGACCCGGCGCTGCTGATCGCGGACGAGCCGACCACGGCGCTCGACGTGACGATGCAGATGCAGATCCTCGGCCTGCTCGCAAGGCTGCGCCAGCGTACCGGCATGGCGATGATCCTGATCACCCATGATTTCGGCGTCGTTGCGGAGGTCGCCGACCGGGTGCTGGTGATGTACGCGGGGCAATGCGTGGAGGCGGGCGAGGTGGGCGAGATCTTCCGCCATCCGCAGCACCCCTATACGGCGGGGCTGCTCGCCTCCATCCCGTCCGCCGAGCAGCCGCGCATGCGGCGGCTGCCGGCGATCCGCGGCACGCCGCCGGCACCGGGGCGCGACCGTCCGGCCGGCTGCCGATTCCGGCCGCGCTGCGACCACGCGGCGGCGCCATGCCTGGAACCCCCGGCGCTGAAACGGCATGCGGCCGCGTCCGATCACCTGACGCGATGCTGGCTGCCGCACCGGCAGTTGGAGGCGGCGCGATGAGTGCCGACGTGCTGGTCAGCGCGCGCGACCTCGCCAAGCATTTCCCGCTGCGCCAGGGGTTTCGCGCGCACGCCGCCGGGCAAGTGCGGGCGGTCGATGGTGTCACCTTCGATATTCGCGACGGCGAGACGCTGGGGCTGGTCGGCGAATCCGGCAGCGGCAAATCCACGCTGGCCCGCTGCGTCGTGCGGCTGCTGGAGCCGAACGGCGGCACGCTGCGCTTTGCCGGCGAGGACATCACGCATTACCACCTGCGCGCCATGCGGCCGCTGCGCCGGCAGATGCAGATGGTGTTCCAGGATCCGTTCGGCAGCCTCAATCCGCGCAAGCCGGTCGGCCGGATCGTCGAGGAAGGATTGCGCGTCCATCACATCGGCACCGCCGCGGACCGGCGCCAGCGCGTGCACGAATTGCTGGCGCGGGTCGGATTGTCGGCAGAGCACGGGGAGCGGCTGCCGCGCGACCTGTCGGGCGGGCAGCGCCAGCGCATCGGCATCGCGCGGGCGCTTGCGGTCGCGCCGCGGCTGATCGTCGCGGACGAGCCGGTCTCCGCGCTGGACGTGTCGGTGCAGGCCGGGATCCTGAACCTGTTCAAGGATTTGCAGGAGGAATTCCGGATCACCTACCTGTTCATCTCGCACGACCTCGGGGTGATCCGGCAGGTCGCCGACCGGGTCGGCGTGATGTATCTCGGCAAGCTTGTCGAGCTGGCGCCCGCTGAGGCGTTCTATGCCCGCCCGATGCACCCGTATTCCGAGGCGCTGCTGTCGGCGATCCCGCTGGCCGACCCCACCCGGGCGCGTGCCCGGCCGCGGCTGATCGAGGGCGACATGCCGGGCCCGATCGCCCCGCCCGCCGGCTGCCGCTTCCACACCCGCTGCGCGTTCGCGACCGCGCTCTGCGGTGCGCAGGAACCCGTGCTGCGGCCGCTCGCGCCGGAGCATCTCGTGGCCTGCCATCATCCGCGCAATCCGACCCTGGACTCGGCGCTGCCGGCGGCTTGACGGCCGGGCAGATTGTATACAATGCTACGAATCGCAGGATAATCGCCCGGTGCGCCGATGCCAGGGTTGAGGGGGTACGCGCCGCCAGGGCCAACAAGGAACAGGGACGGCGGATCATGACAAACGGACACGACAGTGGCGGCGCATTCCCGGTCACGCGCGCGGCGTTCCTGCGCCTGGTCGGCGGCGCGGCGGCGTTCGGCACCACCACCGGCCTGTTTGCGACCTCGGGCGCCTGGCCCGCGGCCGCCGCAGGCGGCGCCACGCTGACCATCGGCATTTCCAGCGACATCAAGACGCTGGACCCGCACCGCTCCTCGCTCGACGTGTTCCGCCACACCATCCGCTCGACGGTGTTCGAGGCGCTGGTATTCGTGAACCCGGCAACGCTGAAGGCCGATCCACGGCTGGCGGCGTCCTGGGAAACCTCGGCCGATGGCCTGACCGCCACGTTCAAGCTGAAGCCCGGCGTGAAGTGGCACGACGGCACGCCGCTCACCGCCGCCGACGTCGCGTTCACGATCAACCGCGTCAAGGACAAGGCGATCGGCAGCCCGTTCGCGCCGCAGGTATCGCAGGTGAGTTCGGTCGAGGCGGTCGATGATTTGATCGTGCGGATGTCGCTCAGCGCGCCGACGCCGGCGCTGCTCGCGAACCTCGCAGCGGTGCAGATCATCGGTGCGAAGAACTCCGGCAAGATCGACACGCAGCCGGTCGGCACCGGTCCGTTCCGCTTCGCCGTCTGGACGCCGGGCGACCATATCCGCGTCGAGAAATTCGACGGCTACCACATCGCGGGTAGCCCGAAGATCGACGCGATCGACTGGAAGATCGTGCCGGATTCGCAGGCCCGGCTTGCCGGGTTGCAGGACGGCTCGCTGCAACTCGTGGCCCTTGCCGAAGGCAAGGACGTCAAGCAGGTGCAGGGCAACGACGACGTGCAGGTGATCACCACCAAGCCGTACATCCTGTACGAGAACTTCAACATCAACACGCAGCGCGCCCCGTTCAACGACAAGCGCGTGCGCCAGGCGCTGGCCTACGCGTTCGACCGCGAGGCGTACACGAAAACCGTCTGGTTCGGCCTCGCGCGCCCGACGATCAACCCGATCCCGCCGGAGATGCCGGCGTATCTGCCGGACTCGGCAAAGCAGTACGCGTTCGATCTCGACAAGGCGGCCGCGTTGCTGAAGGACGCGGGATTCACCAAAGAGAATCCGCTGAAGATGGAGATCCTCTCGATCGTCGGCTTCGATTCGTTGAAGTCCATGGCGCTGCTGCTGCAGGACAACCTCAACCGCCTCGGCCACAAGGTGACGGTGCGGGAGATGGAGGCGACGGTGTGGTTCGACAAGTTCGTCACCAAGCCGGACTTCGACATCACCGTCGACAACTTCAACACGGTGCCGGAAGATCCCTCCGGCATGTTCAATTCCCCGAACTTCGCGGTGGGATCGAACGTCAATCTGTGGAACCCGCCCGGCTACACCGATCTGGTGAACAAGGCGGCGACCGAGATCGACCCGGCCAAGCGCATCGCGCTGTACCAGGATCTGCAAAAACTGTTCCTCGACGAGATGCCGCAGATCACGGTCGATCATCTGCCGCTGTTCTTCCTCGGCGCGAAGAGTGTCGCTGGCCTGGTGATCGGGCCGAGTGGCATCGACGACTATTCCGGCGTGACCGTCTGAGCTCCGTGGCCGCGCAGGCGCCGGCTCGGCATGCTCGGCTATCTGGCGGGACGGCTGGCGGGCGCGGTGCTGACGCTCGCCTGCGTCAGCGCGCTGGCGTTTTTCGCGACTGCGCTCGCGCCTGGCAATCCGGCGTCCGTGCTACTCGGCAACATGGCGACGCCAGAGCGGGTGGCGGCGGTCGAGAAGCAGCTCGGCCTCGACCAGCCGCTGCCGACGCGCTACGTGCTGTGGCTCGAGCAGACGGTGCAGGGCAACCTCGGCACGTCCAACCTGAGCTTCCGGCCGGTCGCGGACCTGCTGGCCGCGGCGCTCCCGGTGACGCTGGAACTCGCGACCTTGTCGCTGGTGCTCGCGGTGCTGACGGGCGTGCCGGCCGGGCTCGTGCTGGCGCAGCAGCGCGAGCGGCGCTGGACGAAATACGCAATGGCGGCGATCACGCTCGGCGTCTCGGTGCCCGGCTTCTGGGTCGGACTCATTCTCATCGTGGTGTTCGCCGTGACGCTGCGGCTGCTGCCCTCGGGAGGCTACGTGCCGTTTTCCAGGGATCCCGTGCAGAATCTGCGGCATATGGTACTCCCGACGGTGTCGCTCGCGATCTACCTCGCGCCGGCGCTGGTGCGCTTCGTCCGCGTTGCCGCGCAGGCCGTGCTGCGCGAAGAATACATCGACACCGCGCGTGCCAAAGGCATCAGCGCGGCGCGCGTGCTGTTCCGCCACGTCGCGCCGAATACGCTGATCGTGACGCTGACTTATATCGGGTTGCAACTCGGCGTGCTGATCAGCGGCGCCATCGTGATCGAGGTGATCTTCGCGCTGCCCGGCATCGGGCGGCTCGGCATGAGTGCCGTGCTCAACCGCGACTATCCGGTGATCCAGGGCGTCGTGCTGCTTGCCGCCACCGCCTATGTGCTGGTGAACCTGCTCGTCGACCTTGCCTACGGGCTGATCGACCCCCGTGTTCGTACCCGCTAGCGTGTCGCCATGCTGCGCTATCTGATCCGCCGCCATCCGATGGCCGTCGTGCTGGTGGCGGTGTTCCTGTTCGTGGCGCTGTTCGGGCCGTCGCTCGCGCCGTACAGCATGACCGAGACGAACCTGTCGGCGGCGCTGCTCAGCCCCGGCGGCGCGCATTGGCTCGGCACCGATTCGCTGGGGCGCGACGTCGCGAGCCGCCTGCTCGGCTCGGCACGGGTCGCGGCGCAGGCATTCCTGATCGTCGTCGTGATCGGCGGACTGCTAGGTACCACGCTCGGCACCCTGGCCGGGGGCGTCGGCGGCTGGCTCGACATGATCGTCTCGCGCATCACCGAAGTGGTGCAGGGTTTCCCGACCATCCTGGTCGCGATCGTCATCATCGCGCTGCTGCGGCCGTCGCTGACCAACGCGATGACCGCGGTCGGCATTGCCGCGATCCCGGATTTCGCGCGCGTCTCGCGCAGCGTCGCGATCCAGTTGCGCGACCGCGAGTTCATTCAGGCGGCGCGCGGCATCGGCACCGGCGAAATGCACATCCTGTGGAGCGAGGTGCTGCCGAACATGGTCGGCCCGCTCATCGTGATTGCGAGTTTCGACGGCGCGCAGGCGGTGATGTGGGAAGCGGCGCTCTCGTTCCTCGGCCTCGGCGTGCAGCCGCCGGCGCCGTCGTTCGGCTCGATGCTGCGCGAGGCGCAGGGCTATCTGAGCATCCAGCCGTGGCTCGCGGTGGTGTCCGGCATCGCCGTGTCGGCCGTGATCCTCGGCCTCAACCTGCTCGGCGACGCGCTCAGCGATTACGTCGATGCCGCGGGCATGCGATGAACGGAGCGATGCCGGCATGACGGCGCATCACGGCGGCTGGCACATGGCGCGCCCGCGCACGCTCGTCGATCAGGCGGTCGATGCCATCATCGCCGGTGCGTCGCGCGGCCTGATCCTGCCGGGCGACCGCATCGTCGAGGCGGAAGTCGCGCAGGCGCTCGGCATCAGCCGCGTGCCGGTGCGTGAGGCGCTGCGCGTGCTGGAAAGCCAGGGCGTGGTGACCAGCGAGCGCTACAAGGGCATCCGCCTGATGCAGGTGACGCGCGAGCGGCTGGAGGAAGTGCTGGAAGCGCGCGTCGCGTTGGAAACGATGGCGGCGCGCCGCGCCATCGGCGCCGGCCGCAACACGCCGGCGGCGACGGCAGGGCTGGAACAGGCGCTTGCCGAACTGACGCTGATGGCGGCGCGCAACGACACCTATGGCTTCGCCACAGCCGACACCGCGTTCCATCGCGAGCTATGCCGCATCGGCGGCAGCGACGTGGTCCGCACGCTGTGGGAATCGCTCGCGCGCCAGCTGACGATCATCTTCGGCCTGTCCACTTTCGGCAAGCCGATGCCGGCGATCGTCGAGGAACACCGCCGGCTCATCGACGTGCTGCTGACCGGCGGCGTGCGCGCGATGGAGCGCGAGATCGAGGAGCACATTCTGACCTACGCGCGTGCCGTCGATTACGATCGCATCATCGCCGAGCGCCGCGGCGAGTTGAGCCAGGAAACGTCCGCCAAACGCGTCGTTACCGCGCAGACGAAGGGAGAGCGCCATGGACAAAGCTGAAACCGCAAGCCGCATCAAGATGGATGTGGATCTCGGCCGCGACGGACGGCAGGCGACGTGCCTGCGGGCGCCGCTGTCGCGCAACGCCTCCGGCTGGGGCATCATCGAGATCCCGATCGTCGTGGTCAAGAACGG
>Ga0302314_10020655_pt1 | contig 10881 bp, 6 predicted proteins | sample III_Palsa_N2_3_FD_200533 | JGI IMG/M metagenome (GOLD analysis project Ga0302314, IMG submission 200533) | Peat permafrost microbial communities from Stordalen Mire near Abisko, Sweden - III_Palsa_N2_3 | ecosystem: Environmental > Terrestrial > Soil > Palsa > Peat permafrost | place: Sweden... | reverse complement strand
GTTCACCGCTATCGCGAAACTGGCCGCGTCCTGAACGAAGACGCCGACCGTATCCCCGGCGGCAAGTCCGCGTCGGCTGAGTCCGTGTGCGGCCGCGCGGATGGTCCAGCCGAACCGCGGCCACGCGGTCACGGTGCCATCCACGGCGTCGATGACGGCGGCCTTGTAGCCCGACTGGTCGGCCAACGCCAGAATGCGTTCGGTAACCGCGGGTGGCGACATGCCCGCGCTCAGGATGAGCGGGTCCGCCTCGATGGGTGTCCTTATGCTGACGCCGCGTTCCACCAGAACCTCCCCGTCGAAGTGCGATAACAGGCGGGTCCTGGCATGGCGCCGGGACCCGCCCGGCCGCCGCCACCGGCTTCGGCCGGTCCCCACCCCCCCTTGGGGGCCAGCAGAGCGGGTCTTGCAACCCGCTGCCGTGCGTTAGCGACACTTGAACGCTATGCGGGGGGAACGGGGGAGCACATGAGCAGAACTATGTATTCCGGTGTGCATCTTGACCGGCTGACGATCCCCGGGCCACGTGCACATCCGCGCGATAACGGTCATTCCCGCGGCTCGTGGCGGGTGGCCCATGAGGCAACCTGTGTACGCGAGGTAAAGCCGAGCTTGGCGAGGATGTTCGCCACGTGACGGGCCGCGGTCGCCGGGCTGATCACCAGTTCGTCGGCGATTTCCCTGTTGGACAGGCCCTGGGTGATCAGGAGCACGATCTCGTGCTCACGCGGGGTGAGCGGCGAGGGTGCCCGGCGGGTGGCGCCTGTGGAGGCTGGGATGGACAGTAGTGGCTGCGATCCGAGCGCGTACCTGGTGGCGTCTTCCACCGTCATCTCGCGCCCTTCGGCGAACAGGGCGGCTGCCGTCGCAGCGCTGAGGCGCTCCCGGGCAAATTCAAGTACCTGTTCGGTTTTCGGTCCTACGCCAGTAGAAAGGCCGAGAGAATCACGCAGCTGGCAGGCTGCGCCTGCCAGCTGCGCCGCCTGTTCGGGCTGCTGCCTGGCCACCGCCAGAGCCGCGAACGCTTCAAGTCCGCGGGCGATGCCGAGACGCTGCCCGCACATCTGGTTCAGCCGCAAGCCTTCGGCCAGGCTCTGGTGGGCTAGGTCAAGCTCGCCGCCGGCGATCGCGATCCACCCGATCCCGGACTGGCAGCGGGCTATCTCGGGCCAGGCGTCGAGCTCACGGAAGATCTCCATCGCGTCCTCGAGATACCGCATCGCCATCTTGTCGTCGCCTCGCGCTCGCGCGAGCGTCCCCATGCCGGACTCCACCATGGCGATACCCCAGTGGTTGTTGTCGCTCAGCACCTCAAGCGCCGCCTCGTAGGCCCGCTGGGCCGACTTCAGCTTGCCCTGCCGGACCGCAATGGCGGCCTTGGCCGCGAGCGTGAGCCCGGCTTCCCAGTCGTTGCCCGACAGCTCGGCGGCGGTGATGGCCTCATCGACGTAGGCGGCGGCGTCGACGAGCCGCCCGGCCCGCGCCGCGGCCTGGCCCAGCACCCGCAGCGCGACCGGGACCGTGAAGTCGTCGTCGTGGGCCCGGCTCAGGGCCAGGCTGTCCTGGGCACTGCGCACCAGCGTGTCGTACTCCTGCAGGTCGAAGGCGATCTCCGCGCGGCAGGCGAGCGCGCGTCCGCGCACCCGCGGGGAAACCTCGCCGCTGCCTTGCGCGAGGAACCGGTCGAACCAGATGGCCGCCTCACGTGCGTCGCCGTGCGGTACCCACATGTTGCGCAGCCCCGCGCACAGTCGCAGTCCCTCCTCCGCGTGACCGTGAGCCAGGGAAGTGGCAAGGGCGATGCGGAAGTTACCGTATTCGGCGATGCCGCGGTGGAAGGTGGCCCGGCGCACCGGCCAGGCCGGCTCGCCGCGGTTGAACATGCCGCGGGTCGTGTCTTCCACGAGCGCGAGGATGCAGTCGCGGTGCCGCAGCGACAGGTGAGACTGTTCGCCCGCGGCGGCGAGCCGCTCGGCAGCGTATTCCCGGATCGTGTCGAGCAGCCGGTACCTGGCGTCCCCGGCCGCTTCGCCGTCCAGGACGACCAGCGACTTGTCGATGAGGGAGATGAGCAGGCCGAGCACCGCGTCGGCCGGGATGCCCCCGTCTGAGGACACCGTGTCGGAGCACACCTGCTCGGCCATGTCCAGGTTCCAGCCGGAAAAGACCGCCAGCCGGCGTAGCAGCATCTGCTCCGGCTCGTCGAGCAGCTCGTAGCTCCAGTCTACGGTGGCCCGCAGCGTCTGCTGGCGCAGTGGTGCGGTCCGATCCCCCGAGTTGAGCAGCTGGAATCTGCCTCGCAGCCGGTCGGCGATCTGCTCGACCGACAGGGCCCGCACCCGGGCCGCGGCCAGCTCGATGCCGAGCGGTATGCCGTCGAGCGTGCGGCACAGTCTGGCCACCGACGCCACGTTGTCCTCGGTCAGGGCGAAGCCGGGCCGGGCGCCCGCGGCCCGGGCCGCGAACAGCCGGACCGCTTCGTGGGTGCCGAGACCGGTGCCGTCCGCCCTTTCCGGCGGCAGGTCAAGGGGCGGCACCCGCCAGACGGTCTCGCCCCGTACCCGCAACGGCTCGCGGCTGGTGGCGACGATCCGTAGCCAGGGGCACCGGGCCAGCAGGAGCTGGACGAGGGTGGCGCAGTCGCCGACCTGATGCTCGCAGGTATCGAGGATGAGAAGCATGTGCCGCGAGCGCAGCGCCTCGGCCAGCGTCTGCGCCAGCGGAACGCCCGGCTCCTCGCGCACCCCGATCGTGGCCGCGACATGCTGGGCGGTCTGGCCGCGCCAATCGGCCAGCTCGACCAGCCAGGCCTCATCGAGATCATCCCGAGGACCCCGAGCACCGGGAGCCCCGGAACCCTCGGCCGCCTCAGTGTCCTCGCCCGTTCCGGCGCCGTCGGCGATCACGTTACGGGCGAGCCGTATCGCCAGGCGCGTTTTGCCGATGCCACCGGGACCGCTCAGGGTCAGGGCACGCACATCGCCAAGCAGCCGGGCCAGCTCGGCGAGATCACGTTCACGGCCGATGAAGCTGTTCGGCTCCGCTGGCAGGTTGCCGCGCAGGAGAGCGGTGGCGGACTGCATTGGCCCTCTGGGGATCTGACGCTTGAAGGGGGGAACAAGTGTAAGTGTCTTACCGTACCCGCTCGTTTGAAGAGTAGGTGGTCAGTTGCCGGGCTCGACGACGACCGGGACGGCCTCGGTGTACCTGACCCGGCCGAAATACATGACCTTCACCAGAGCCCACCACTGTGACCCAGGACGTTCCGTCACCGGCACGCTGACGGTGAACCGCAACGTCACGCTCTCTTGCGGAGCGGCGCCGAAGCCCCGCGTCCACGGTCCGAGCAGCTGCCAGGTACCGAACGGCGACACGAGCTGAGCCTCGCCGTGCAGCTCGGACGCCAGCCTGTTGGTCACGCGCACCTGCAGCTCGCCGCGGGCGCCCGGAATCAGGCGCAGCTCAGGCGTCAGCACCTCGACCTCGACCTCGGCCGCGGCCGCGGCGTAGTCGATCTGCAGCAGCTCCAGGCTCTCCTCGGGCGGCACGTGCGGATCGGGCCAGCGGCGCTCCCCGACCGCCACCATGGCCGTGTCCTCGATGAGGTGGCCGAACTCGTCCTGGATCCGCGCGGCCACGAAATAGCGCCCCGCCGCGGTCCCGGGTGCCGCTCGCACGGTCAGCTCCCAGGCCGCGTACCCGCCCGGCGCGAGCTCGTAGTCCAGGCTGGCCGCGTGCGGGTCCTCCGCCGCGGCGACGGTAACCCCGCCGGGCACGACCAGCTCCACCGTCCCCGACGCGGGCTCCGCCCCACAGCCCACCGTCAACGTCAGCGTCGCGGCGTCACCGGGATCGGCCAGGGCGACCCGGGTGGGGGAGAAGTGCACCGCGACCGGGAGGTTGCCGGCCGGCGCCGGGCCCTTGCCGTGCAGCCAGTAGCGGGCGTAAACCGGCTGGACCGGTTCGGTCGGCGAGGGCGGGCGGCCGCCCGCTGCGGCGACCGAACTCGTCCGCACCACCAGGGTTACCGTGCCGAAGGCCGGGATGTCGACAGTGACGGCCCCGTCCTGCACCGGAAGGGGAGCACCGTCTGACTCCTCGAGCAGGTCGGTGAGCCACGCCGCCGAGATCCCGGCCCGCGGACTCCCTGTGGCCGCGAGCCGCAGCCGCGCGGTGGTAGCTCTTCCTGCCGTTTCCCGCAGGCGCACGGTGACCGCATCGGATCCTGGCGCTCCTGCGGCCACGAGCGCGCGAACCTTCCCGGCCGCGAGCGGATTGCCGCGCGGCTTCACCGCGCTGACCGTGACGTTGGCCGGTTCCACCGACACCATGCCGCCCCCGGCCTCACTGGCCCTGGCTGGGTCGGCCTCGGCGCTCCCGGACCTGGTCACCGCGGTGATCAGGTCGTGACTGTAATCCTCGGCGGCGATGTTGAAGCCAGCTGTCCGCCAGTCGCCCTGGCCCGAGGCCAGTGCATACTCGAACGTGTGGCTCCAGTGCTGCCAGGCGAAACTGCTGCCGTCCGGCGCCTTCCTGGGATCCCCGTCGATCCATATCCCCGACGGCCACGCGCTGCAGGACCGCATCAGCGACATGTGCAGCGTGCCGTCGGGGGTGACCACGCAGCTAGGGGTGCCCCGGTTCAGTACCGCGACCGTCCGGTCGGCCAGCGGCACCGGCACCGGCCGCTGACTGCCACCGAGATCGGCCCTCTGGTCGCTACCGAGATCGGCCCTCTGGTCGCTACCGAGATCGGCGTGGCCGGCGTCTACCAGGGCGTCGGCCAGGTCTTCGGCCAGGGCCGTGACCGCCGCCGCCAGCTCACCGGGCCCAGTGCCTGCGACGATCAGCACCGGCAGGTCGCTGGGCCCGCGCACGTCGGCGTCCGGCCCGAAGGCGTCTTCGCGGCTGCGCGCGGCCGGGACCCACAGCCGCGCGGTTCCCGCACCGGCGGCCAGCTCGGCCTCCAGAGCCTTGGCGTAGCCGGGTCCCGCGGCGGCCAGTACCTCGGCGGTGAACCCGTTCACTTCGGGGCCGCCGACCGTGATCCTGACGTCAGGCAGGTTGGAGTCGACGTCGATCGCGCCGTACCTGGATCCTTCGGCCTGGCTGCAGGTCGCGGTCACGCCCACCGCGGCCAGCGCGATCATCAGGTCCCGGATCACGCTCCGAGGTCCGTTCTGGATATCGGGGCAGACCACCTCGGCGACCCCGATCGCCTGCGTCAGCCCGCTACGGTCCCCGGTGCGGACCCGCGCCACCGAACCAAGGCCGAACCACTGATGGGCCGGGTTGTCCAGGGTGAACCAGTGCTCGGCCGTGTCCACGTCCGCGATGCCGAACGACCGGCCGATCACCGCCGTCGCCGTCTGGTACAGCGGCAGCCCGCCGGGCACGTCGGCGGGGAACCGCACCCGGAGCAGCCGGTCGTGCCCGCGGTAGCCGTCGACGTGGGTACGGAACTCGACGCGCTCGGCGTCGCCCCACAGCAGTGTCTCCTGGGTGATGTCGAGCCCCTCGAACGTGAACGATGCCACCAGCCGGGAGCCCGCCGGGCACCGTTGCGCCGCTACCCGGGCCGGCACCGACGCCGACCCGGTCCCCGGCCCCTTGGGCGACAGGTGCCACGGCCCCTCCCCGTGCCGGGGGTGCTGCGCGTACTCGTCCTGGATCACCAGCTCGTTACCGGGCCCGGCGAGCACGCTGACGCCGGTGCGCTTGTCGGTGATGGTCACCGTCCCGCCCCGGGCCGGATCCGCGGTGACTAGGTACGCGTCGTTCTCGATGGCGCAGGAGGTAGAGGGGCAATTTGGGGTATTGGGGTCGGGTCCGGTGATGGCTTGCCACCCGGAGGCCGATCCCCCCTCTTCGGCAGGCACCGCCTGGTAGGTCGCGGACCCGAGGGCGGGCACGTCACGGGCCGCGAACGTGAGCGTCACCTCCGCGAGCGACCCGTCCTCGCGCCGCCGGACCCCTTCGGCCAGGCCGGGCACCGGCTGGCCGAAGGCGTCACGGATCTCCAGCCACGAGGTGCCGTCGTCGGCCACCTCGACCGTGACCCTGGCCATCCCGCTCCGCGCCCGCGCCACCGCGTTGACGACATGGATGCAGACGCCCGCCTGAGCCGTCGCGGCGGAGGCGGACAGGTAGGCCACGGCGTCGCGGCGCGCGGCGGAACCGAGTTCCCACGCCTCCCGCCAGCCGCCGACCAGGTCCAGGTACACCTGGTCGGACTCGACTCCGGTGATGGCGTCGTGGTGGGCGCCGTAGGCCAGCAGCCGCCACGCCTTGTCCAACTCGGCGTGCGGGAAAGGCGCGCCGTTCAGCCAGGCCATGGTGCCGAGCCGTTCGGCCTCGGTCACCGCGGTCTCGATGGCGCGCTGCGCCTGCTTGGTGTCGATGTAGGAGACGTCCTTGCCGGTGTACACCGGGCCCATGTCCCTGGTCTGCGGGGTGATCCAGGGGCCCGCGCGGCCCCGCGATGTAGCCGGGTCCGCGTCGGCGTTCACCGCCGCGAAGAACTCGGCGGGCACCGCCGTGGTGAACCTGGGCCACACGTACCGCTGGTTCCAGTCCCGGTGGATGTCGGTCACCCACCGGGACGGAATGACATGATCGGCGCCGACCGGCAGCATGACGTTGCGCGTGGTGGCCACCTGCGCCAGCCCGCGGAACTGCCCGTACGCCTCGCGCTCGGCGGAAGCCAGGTCCGGCAGCGCCTGCAGCTTCCAGCCCGCGCTGTAGTGCTGGGCCATGTAGGAGGTGAGCAGCCCGCGGCCATCGGGGGAGAGCCACTCGAATTCGCTGCCGAACTGCATCCGCCGGTTACCGCCGTCTTTGGCCCCTGACGGGCCCCACTGGTGGAACGGCCCGCGCGCCCACGATGAGGAGGTGAGCCCGGCCGCCGCCATCAGGCCCGGGTATCCCGGGTCGTGCCCGAATACGTCGATCATCCAGGCGGTACGCGGGTCTGCGCCGAAGACGTCCCGCTGGAACCCGATGCCGTAGACGGCGTTGCGGATGGTCGACTCGGCGCAGGTGAGGTTGGTGTTCGGCTCGTTGTAGTTGCCGCCGACGATCTCGACCCGGCCCTCGGCCATCAGCGCCCGCAGGTCCTCCCGGTCCTGCGGGTAGACGTCGAAATACGGCTTCAGGTAGTCGATCTCAGCCAGTACGAACTTGTAGTCCGGGTCCTTCCTGGCCCGGTCCAGGTGCGCGCCTACCAGCTCGAACGCGCTCCTGACGTCGGGCAGCCTGCCGTCCTCGTCGGGCATGGACAGCCGTGACTCGGTGAACTGGCCCTGGGTGTTCCACCAGATCGGGTCGTAATGGAAGTGGCTGACCATCCACATCGTCCAGCCCGGCTCGGCGACGCTGATGTCAGCCTCGATGTGACTTTGCCCGGCCTCGCTGTCGACCGTGACCGTGACTCGCCGGGTGCCGCCCGGCTGGTATGGCGCGGTGACCTCCACCGGCACCTCGAAGGTTTTTTCCTCGCCCTGATTCAACCCTGTGATGCGGAACGGCCCGTGGTCCCTCAGTCCGGGGCCTGTTACGTACACGGCGGCGGACAGGTCCGGGGAGGCGAGCATCCCCGGCCCCTCGTTCACCAGCGTGACCCTGACAACCTGCAGCGGGCGCTGCGCGGTTCCTACGAACAAATCTGTCGATTCAACCCCGGCGATCCGCATCTGCTCATCGTTACACGCCCCTGCCGGCAGATCACAACACGCGGGCGAAACCAGCCGGGGATCGTCGACCAGGTATCACGTCGGACGCAGCCTGCGGGCGAACGCCCGCGTCGCCGCGGCGGGATCATCCGCCTCGGTGATGGCCCGGACTACGACCACGCGGGTAGCGCCGGCCGCGAGCACCTCGCCGAGCCGGTCCAGGCTGATGCCGCCGATCGCGAACCACGGGCGGGCCGGGCGCCTCTGCGCGACGTGCGCCAGCAGGCCGGGGCCGGTCGCCGGGCGTCCCGGCTTGGTCGGCGTGGCCCAGGTCGGCCCCGCGCAGAAGTAGTCGACGCCGGGCTCGGCTGCCGCCGCATCGGACTGTGCCGGGCTATGACTGCTGCGGCCGATGATCACTTCCGGGCCCAGGATCCGCCGCGCGACCGGCACCGGCAGGTCGTCTTGCCCGAGGTGGAGCACGTCGGCGCCGACGGCCAGCGCCACGTCCGCGCGGTCGTTGACCGCCAGCAGGCGGCCGTGCCGCCGGCATGCGTCCGTGAACACCTCGAGCAGCGCGAGTTCCTCGCGTGCCTCCAGGCCCTTCTCTCGCAGCTGCACGATGTCCACCCCGGCGCCGAGCACGGCGTCCAGGAACGGGGCTAGGTCACCGGAGGACCGGCGGCCATCGGTGCACAGGTACAGCCGTGCATCCGCTAGCCGCGCTCGCAGTTCGCTCGTCACGGGGACATCCAATCACGGGACGTCCAACCATCACGGCCAACCAGCACGGCCAACCAGCACGGCCAACCAGCACGGCCAACCAGCACGGCCAACCAGCACGGCCAACCAGCACGGCCGGGTCCCGCCGCAGGAGGTTGATATAAGCTGAAGTGCCGGAAACAATTCCGGCCACGGGAGCCCGGGAGGGCTGAGAGGGAGGCTACCGGCCTCCGACCGTCGAACCTGATCCGGGTAATGCCGGCGAAGGGAGCGCTCGTTGGCCGTGACCGCGGATGTCGTTGTGGCGGGCGGCGGTGTGATCGGAACCGCGATCGCGTGGCGTGCCGCGCTTGCCGGGCTTGACGTCGTGCTGGTGGATCCCGACGTCGGTGACGCCGCGTCCGGCGTGGCCGCCGGCATGCTCGCGCCGGCCTCCGAAGCCCTGTTCGGCGAGGGCGCGCTGCTCGCGGTCAACCTGCTGGCGGTGCAGAGGTTCCCTTCGTTCGCGGCCGAGCTTGAGGACGCCACCGGCCACGATGTCGGGCTGCGGCGCGAGGGCACGCTTGCCATCGCCTATGACCCAGGCGACCTGGCCGCGCTGCGGAGGCTGACGGACTTCCGCAGGTCCGCCGGGCTCGACGCCGAGGAACTGGACAGCCGGGCCTGCCGCAGGCTGGAGCCTTTCCTGACCCCCGATGTGCACGGCGGTGCGGTTTTCGCGGGCGACTGGTCCGTCGACAACCGGCGGTACGTGGCCGCGCTGCGGGTGGCGATGGCGGCCGCAAAGGTACGGATCAGCCGCGGCCGGGTGACGCAGGCGCAGGTCGCTGGCGGCCGGGTCCGCGGTGTCGGGCTCGCGGACGGCACGGTCATCGACTCGGCCTCGGTCGTCGTCGCGGCCGGATGCGCCTCTGGCACGGTGGCCGGGTTGCCGGGTCCGCTGCGGGCCGCGGTCCGGCCGGTCAAGGGCCAGCTGCTGCGCTTGCGTCATCCGGGGGGAATGCCGCCCGTCATCAGCCACACGATCCGGGCCACGGTGCGCGGCGCGGACGTCTACCTGGTGCCGCGCGCGGACGGCGAGGTGGTCGTGGGGGCCACCTCGGAAGAGCGCGGGCCGGACCGGACGGTTACCGCGGGTGCCGTCCATGACCTGCTGCACGACGCGATGAGCGTGCTGCCGGTGACGAGCGAGCTGATCCTCGCCGAAACCTGCGCCGGCCTGCGGCCGGGAACTCCGGACAACGGGCCGATTGTCGGCGGCTGCGGTATCGACGGCCTGCTGCTGGCCACCGGGCACTACCGCAACGGCATCTTGATGTCGCCGGTCACCGCCGACGCCATCGCGGCGGCCCTGACCGGGCATCGGCCCGCGGCGCAGTGGGAGCCGTTCACGCCGCAGCGGTTCACCGCGGAGCAGCCCGCGGCCCGGCGATCCCCGGCGGGAGACCGAGCCCGGTGAGCGTCCAGGTCAGGCTCAACGGTGAGCCGCGGGAACTGCCGGACGGGACCACCGTGGCCGGGGCGGTCGCCGAGCTGACGCCGGCCGCGGTCGGCGTCGCCGCCGCCGTCAACGGTGACGTCGTGCCCCGCGGCTCGTGGACCGTCACGCCGCTTGCCGACGGCGACCAGGTTGAGGTCGTCACGGCCGTACAGGGAGGTTGACTTGAGCGATACGGATCTGCTGAGTCGCAAGGAGGCCGGATCGGAGCCGTGGACGCTGGCGGGCCAGGAACTGAGCTCGCGGCTGATTCTCGGGACCGGGGGAGTGCCGAGCCTGGAGGTGCTGCGGCGGGCGCTGGATGCTTCCGGCTCGGCCCTGGCCACGGTGGCTTTGCGGCGCGTCTCGCCCGCCGCCGACGGAGAAGGCACGCTGCTCGCTGTGCTGCGGCAAGCCGGGGTGCGCATCCTGCCCAACACCGCGGGCTGTCACACCGCCGCCGAGGCCAGGCTGGTCGCCCAGCTGGGCCGCGAGGCGCTGGGCACCGACTGGGTCAAGCTGGAGGTGGTGGCCGATGATCACACCCTGCTGCCGGATCCGGTGGAGCTGCTCGACGCGGCCCGGATGCTGGTTCAGGACGGGTTTGTGGTGCTCCCGTACACCAACGACGACCCGATCCTGGCCCGGCAGCTGGAGCGGGCGGGCTGTGCGGCGGTCATGCCGCTCGGCGCTCCGATCGGGTCCGGCCTCGGCGTGCGTAACCCGCACAACATCGCGATGATCGTCGAGGAGGCCGGCGTGCCCGTCATCCTCGACGCCGGGATCGGCACGGCCAGCGACGCGGTGATCGCGATGGAGCTCGGCTGTGACGCGGTCCTGGTCGCCTCCGCCATCACCCGCGCGGCCGAGCCGGAGCGGATGGCCACCGCGATGCGGCTGGCGGTGGCGGCCGGGTACGCGGCGCGGACCGCCGGGCGCATCCCGCGCCGGTGGCACGCCCGGGCGTCGAGCCCGGTGACCGGTCTGCCGGAGCTGTGACGGCTAGTCCCG
>Ga0302314_10020652_pt1 | contig 10883 bp, 7 predicted proteins | sample III_Palsa_N2_3_FD_200533 | JGI IMG/M metagenome (GOLD analysis project Ga0302314, IMG submission 200533) | Peat permafrost microbial communities from Stordalen Mire near Abisko, Sweden - III_Palsa_N2_3 | ecosystem: Environmental > Terrestrial > Soil > Palsa > Peat permafrost | place: Sweden... | reverse complement strand
CCTGACGTGCTCCCTCGTCATCCCGAGGACGAGGTCGGCCCGGTCGAGGTCGGCCCGGGTGACGGTCCGGCTGCGATGCCCGGCGACGTCGATGCCCCTGGCGGCCAGCACCGAGACGACCTCCGGGGGCGGCCGACGGCCGCCGTCGAGCGTGCCGGCCGAAGTCGCGGCGGCCGGGACGCCGCGCGCGGTCAGCCGGGCCGAAAGCATGGCCTGCGCCATGACCGACCGGCAGACGTTCGCGGTGCAGAGAAGAAGAATCGTGGCCACGGCGTGCATGTAATCACTGATAGTAATCTCTCGTGTACTGTTTGCCTTCGACTGTCAACGCGTTGAGCGGAAATAATGGGGGAACTGACGATGGCTGAGCCTGGGGCTGACCCGACGCTCCGCAGCTACCTGCACGTGATGCGCAAGGGGCGCTGGTGGATAGCGGGCTTCTCGCTGGTCGGGCTGGGCGTGAGCCTGGCCCTGTCGCTGACCGCGACCAAGCAGTACACGGCCACCGCCCAGCTCCTCGTGCAGTCGGTCAGCAGCATCAACAGCCTGTCGTCGTCGGGCGAGTTCGGCATCACCGCCACCGACGTGGAGACCGAGCTGCAGCTCGTCACCAGCGCCCAGGTCCAGAACCAGGTCCGGGCGCAGCTCGGCAGCGCGCCCGGAGTCGCGGCCTCGGAGGTCGGCCAGACCAACGTGATCGCGGTGACCGCGGTCAGCCCCGACCCGGCCAGCGCCGCGCGGATCGCCAACACCTACGCGAAGGCGTTCGTCAACTGGTCGACCGCGACCGAGATCAGCAACCTGGCGGCCGCCGAGAGCCAGCTCAACACGCAGATCGGCGTGCTCGGCAAGGAGCTCAGCCGGCTGCCCGCCTCGAGCGCGCAGGCGGCCGCCCTGTCCAGCCAGCAGGCGGTGCTCAAGGGGCAGCTCGCCCAGCTCGAGGTGACCGGCGCGTCCGCCTCGACCGGGCTCGAGCTGGTCACGCCGGCCACCGTGCCGACCTCGCCCAGTTCCCCCAAGCCGGCCGAGAACGCGCTGCTCGGGCTGCTGGTGGGCCTCGCCCTCGGCATCGGCGCGGCGTTCCTGCGGGACAACCTGGACGACACCATGAACAGCGGCGAGGCGGTGGAACGGGTCAGCGGGGCGCACGTGCTTGCCACGGTGCCGATGGTGCCCTCGTGGCGGCGGAAGGTCAGCCCGGTGGTGGTCTCGGTCAGCAACCCCACCTCGCAGCCGGCCGAGGCGTACCGGTCGCTGCGCACCTCCCTCCAGTTCATCAGGCAGGACCGCCCGCTGCACACCATCCTGGTGACCAGCCCGAGCTCCGGCGACGGCAAGACGTCGACGGTGGTGAACCTGGGCGCGGTGTTCGCCCAGGCGGGCGAGCGCGTCGTGCTGGTCTCGTGCGACCTGCGGCGTCCGGGGCTGAGCCAGCTGTCAGGCGAGGACGCCGAGCTCGCGACCGTGCTGACTGGCAAGACGCCGATCGAGGCGGCGCTGACGGCGGTGCCCGGCGTGGACGGCCTGTGGACGCTCGGCACGCGCTCGGTCGTGGAAAACCCGACCGAGCTGCTCAGCGGGCAGCGGATGCGGTCCGTCATCGCCGAGCTGGCGGTGATGTTCGATGTCGTGCTGATCGACAGCCCGCCGGTGCTGCCGGTGGCGGACGCGATGATCTTGTCCGGTTACGCCGACGCGGTGCTGCTCGTCGTCGCGGCCGGGAGGACGAGGCGGGCGGAGCTGCGGCGCACCACCGAGAAGCTGGCGCAGGCGACCGCGCCGGTGGTGGGCTCGGTGCTGAACAAGGCGACGTCGCAGGACGGTTACGGCTACTACGGCGGCTACCAGCCCTACGTCATGCAGGGCGAGGGCGGAGCGGCCGACGCGCTGCTCAGCCGGCCCAAGGCGGCGACCTCGAACGGGCGCTCCCGGCAGAACGGCGCACCGCCGGCCGGGCAGTCGGGGCGGCACCAGCGCTGATTCCGCGCGCTGGCCGACACGATGACTTCGTGTGTGCAAGCTTTAACGCAACGTAATCAAGACTGCTACCATGCCGAACGTGACGGGGGACAGGGTGGTGTGGGCGGTGCTGGCCTGCGGCGTGATCGTGCTCGTCGCCGAGCCGCCGACGATCGCGCTGCTGCGCAGGCTCGCGGTGCTCGACCTGCCCGAGGGGCGGTCGTCGCACTCGGTGCCGACACCGCGCGGCGGGGGAGCGCCGATCGCCGTCGGCCTGCTGGCGGCGGCGCTGATCGCGCCGCGCACCGGGGGCGTGGCGCCGGCCTTCGCCGTCGCGGTCGGCTTCTTCGGACTGCTCGGCCTGGCCGACGACCTGCGCGGACTGTCGGCCGTCGCGCGGCTGCTGCTCCAGGCGGCGGGCGCGGTCGGGGTGGCCGCGCTGCTGCTCGCGCGGCTGCCGCTGCCCGCGCTGACGGACGCGCTGGCCGTGGCGGCGGCGGCGACCTGGCTGGTCGGTTTCGTGAACGCCTTCAATTTCATGGACGGGGTGAACGGCATCTCCGGTGCGCATGCCCTGGCCGGCGGGGTGGCCTACGCCTGCCTGGCGGGCTCGCGGCATGACGGCTTTTGCGTCGCGGCCGGGCTCGCGCTCGCCGCCGCGGCGGCCGCCTTCCTGCCCTGGAACGCCGTCCGGGCCCGGGTCTTCCTCGGCGACGTCGGCAGCTACTCGATCGGCGCGGCCCTCGCGGTGCTGGCCATCCGGCTGATCGCGGACGGGGTGCCGGCCGAGGCGGTCGCCGCCCCGGTCGCCTTGTACCTGGCCGACGTGTGCTGGACGCTGCAACGCCGGCTGCGCGGCGGCGAGCGATTGCTCGAGGCGCACCGGACCCACATCTACCAGCGCTGGTGCGACGCCGGCTGGTCGCATCAGGAGGTCACGGTGCTGACCTGCGCCCTCACGGTGCTGCTGTGCCTGCTCACGACGGCCTCGGTGCACGGCGGCGTCGCGCTGCGGGTGGCGGCCGACCTGGCCGCGCTGGCGGTGCTCGCGACCTACCTAGGCTCGCCCGCGCTGTTCTCCCGCGCGCGCACGGAAATCGGGAAGGCCTGACATGCGCGTCCTCATCGTGACGCACTATTTTCCGCCGGAGATCGGCGCGCCCCAGGCCCGGCTGTCCGGGCTGGCCGCGACCTGGGCCGCCGACGGTGACGAGGTCACCGTGCTGACCGGGATGCCCAACCACCCGACCGGGGTGCTGCCGCCGTCGTACCGGCGGGCCTGGTTTCGCCGCGAGCGGGCCGACGGCTACCGGGTGATCCGCACCTGGCTGTACGCCACGCCGAACGAGGGCGTCGGCCGCAAGACGCTCGGCCACCTGAGCTTCATGGTGAGCAGCGTGCTGCTCGGCGGGCGGGCCAGCGGCCCGGCCGACGTGGTGGTGGTCTCCTCGCCGACCTTCTTCTCGATCCTGTCCGGCTGGCTGCTCGCCCGGCTGAAGCGGGCCAGGCTGGTGGTGGAGATCCGCGACCTGTGGCCCGCGATCTTCGTCGAGCTCGGGGTGCTGACCAATCGCCCGGTTATCCGGCTGCTCGAACGCCTCGAGCTCACCGCCTACGCGGCCGCCGACCAGGTGGTCGTGGTCAGCGAGGGATTCAGGGACGATCTGCTTCGGCGCGGGGTGCCGGCCGCCAAGGTGCACACGATCAGGAACGGGGTGGACCCGTCCAGGTTCACGCCCGCCACCGCGGCGTCGCCGCAGCTGCGCGCCCGGCTCGGCGCCGGGCCCGACGACTGCCTGGTGCTGTACGCCGGCACCCACGGGATCTCGCAGGCGCTGCCCGCCATCGCCGACGCGGCGGCCGCGCTCGACCGGGCGGCGCTTGACGGAGTCGGCCGGGTCCGGTTCGCGTTCGTCGGGGAGGGCGCCGACAAGCAGCGCCTGGCCCGGCGGGTGGCGGAACTCGGGCTCGGCAACGTGGTGCTGCTCCCCGGCGTGCCCAACCCGGAGATGCCCGCGCTGCTGGCGGCGGCCGACATCTGCCTGGTGCCGCTGCGCCAGGTGCCGCTGTTCGCGACGTTCATCCCGTCCAAGCTGTTCGAGTACCTGGCGGCGGGCAAGGCGGTGGTCGGGTCGGTCACCGGCGAGGCGGCGCGGATCCTGGCCGAGGCCGGCGCGGCCGTGGTCCCGCCCGAGGACAGCGGCTCGCTGGCGGCCGCGATCGCGGCCCTCGCGGCCAACCCGGCGCTGCGGGCGGCGATCGGGCAGCAGGGACGCGCCTTCGTGGAGCAACGCTATGACCGGGCGGCGCTCGCGCGGGAGTACCGCAAGATCCTGGATCTCGACCCGTTCGGCCCGGACCGGTGAGGCTCCTGGTGACCGGCGGGAGCGGCTTCCTCGGCGGCTACGTGCTGGCCGAGGCCGCCCGGCGCGGTCACTCCTGCGTCGCGCTGGCGCGATCGCCCGCGGCGATGCGGACGGTGGCCGCGCGCGGGGCCACGCCGCTGGCGGGCGACCTCGGCGACGGCGCCGCGCTGGCCGCGATCCTCGCCAGCGCCGGCTGCGACGCGCTGGTCAACCTGGCGTCACTCGGCTTCGGGCACGCGCCCGGCATCGTCCGCGCGGCGGCCGGCGCGCGGCTCGACCGGGCTGTGTTCGTCTCGACCACCGCGGTCACCACGACGCTGCCCGCCCCGTCCCGGGCGGTGCGGCTGGCGGCCGAAGACGAGATCCGCCGGTCCGGGCTGAGCTGGACGATCCTGCGGCCGACGATGATCTATGGCGCGGACGGCGACCGGAACCTGTCCCGGCTGCTCACGCTCATCGCCCGGCTGCGGCAGGCGGTCTCGCGGTCCGGCGTCCCGGTGCCGCTCGTCCTCCCGGTGCCGGGCGGCGGCGGTCAGCTGCAGCAGCCCGTGCACGTGGCGGACCTGGCCGGGGCGGTGCTGACGGCGGTGGAGCGACCGGCGGCGGCCGGCCGCTGTTATGACGTGGCCGGTCCCGAGCCGCTGACGTTCGCCGAGCTGCTGCGCGCGTCGGCCGGCGCGGTCGACGCGCGGATTCGGCTCGCCCCGGTGCCGCTGGCGCCGGTGATCGCGCTCACCCGCGGCTACCAGCGGATCAGCCGCAGGCCCAGGATCCGGGTTGAGCAGTGGCAGCGGCTGGCCGAGGACAAGGCGTTCGGCATCGAGGCCGCCGTCCGCGACCTCGATTACGCGCCCCGCTCATTCGCGGCGGGCATCAGGGCCGAGGCCGCGGCGCTTGGCCTGGCCGGCCAGCCGAATCACCGACGCGCACGCGGAGGAACCATGCTCAGCCTGGCTAAGAGTCCCCTGGCACCCGTCCTCGGCCAGCACGTGCCGCTGCGCGGACCGGCCCGGCTGCTCTTCAACTCGTATGCGCGAACGCGGCGTCAGCCGCGGAAAGTCACCACCCGGGTGGTGACCACCCCCATCGGCGACACCTTCGACGCCGACCTGTCGAGCGGCCTCGATTGGCAGCTATGGGCGTTCGGCAGCTTCGAGAAGCATTTCGCCGAGCTGTTCAGCCACCTGGTCAGGCCGGGGGACCGGTGCGTGGACGTGGGCGCCAACGTCGGCGTGCACACCATCAGGCTGGCTCGCCTGGTCGGCCGGGACGGCGAGGTCATCGCCGTCGAGGCCGACCCCGAGGTGGTGCAGCGCACCCGTCGCAACATCACGCTCAACGGCCTGGCCAACGTGCGCGTGATCAGCGCCGCGGCCAGCGACCGGAGCGGCGAGATGCGGCTGTACCGGCCGAGCCCGCACGACACCAACCGGGGACGGGCCAGCCTGACGCGCCATCGCTACCTGACCGGGACAACCGCCACCGTGCCGGTGACGACGATCGACGACATCTGCGCGGGCGCCCCGGTCGCGCTGATCAAGGTCGACGTGGAGGGCCATGAGGCGGCGGTGGTCCGCGGGGCGGCCGAGACAATCGCCAAGCACGCGCCCGCGATCGTCTTCGAGTACGCGCCTGAGCTGCTCGACGACGCGGTCGCGCAGACGCCGTTCGGCTGGCTGGCGGACCGCGGGTACCTGTTCCTGCACGTCCGGCCGGCCAGGAACGCCATCACCGGCCGGGTGCGGCTGAGCCTCGATCGCCTGTCGGAGCTGCCGCCCGCGGGCGGCGACGTGCTGGCCGTCTCTCCCGAGGTCGCGGGGCGTCTCGGTTCGCTCGTGCATTAGGCCCGCGCCGTGTCCGATACGTTCTTTGCGTTGCTGCTGGTCCAGGCCGTGACGGTGACGGCGCTGCGTGTCCGGCTCCGGACGGGCTGGCTGCGCCGCCCGGTCACCCGGGTGGTGCTGGCGCTGGTCGTCAGGGCCATCGAGGCGGTCCGGTATCACAAGCGCTCGCGCCGGGCCCTCCGTTCCCCGATGTCCTGGGCGTATCTGTCATATCTGATGGTCGGCGGGGGCAGCCCGGCGTCGGTGACCGAGGGCCATGACTAGCGGCCGGCTGGCACGGACCATCCTCCAGCTCAGGCCGGCCCAGGTCGCCGCGCGGGCCCGTTTGCGTGCCCAGCGGACGGCGCTGCGCACAGGGCTGCCGCTGGCCGGCCGCTGGCTGCTCTCCGGGCCCGATCCGAGATCCGCGGTCGGCTGGCCGGCCGGGTTCACGCCGCTCGACGCGGCCGCCTGGGCCGGCCGCCCGACCGGCTTGCGCGCAGGCGAGATCAGCCTGCTCGGCCAGACCCGGGTGCTGGCCCCGGCGAAGGCCGCGGGCGGGCCCGACTGGGCGGCGGCGGACTGGGAGCTACCCGGCGCGCCGCTGCTGTGGCGCTTTCACCTGTACTACTGGGACTGGGCGTGGGCGCTGGCGGGCGAGGACCGGGACGTGTTCGCCGCCATCTGGCGGTCCTGGCGTTCCCGGGTCAGGCCCGGGCTCGGGGCGGCCTGGAGTCCCTATCCGGCGTCCCTGCGGGCGTGGTCGTTCTGCGGAATCTACCGCGCCCTGGCCGAGGGCACCGCGATCGAGGGCGCGTTCCTGTCCCAGCTCGCCGCGCACGCCGGCTTCCTGCGCCGCAGCCTGGAGACCGACGTGGGCGGCAACCACCTCATCAAGAACCTGAAGGCGCTGGCCGGCCTGGCGGTCTTCTTCGGCGATGACGCCCTGCTGGCGGGGGTGCTTCGTCGGCTGGCTCGCCAGCTCGCGGTCCAGGTGCTGCCCGACGGCGGCCACTACGAGCGGGCGCCCGCGTATCACTGCCAGGTGCTCGGTGATCTGCTCGACCTGGCCGGCTTGCTGCGCGCGGCCGGGCGGGCCGAGCCGCCCGGGCTCGCGGAGACGATCATGGCGATGCGCCGCTGGCTCGGCGTGGTGCTCACCCCGGCCGGCGACGTCCCGCTGCTGAACGACGGCTTCCCGGTGACCCCGCGGGCGCTGGCCGCGCTCGCGCCCGCGGCCCCGCCAGACGGCCCGTTGCACCTGCTGCCGGACACCGGCCTGGCCCGCGCCACGGCCGGCGGCTGGCACCTGCTGGCCGATGTCGGTCTGCCGTGCCCGCGCGACCTGCCCGCGCACGCGCACGCGGACACCCTGAGCTGCCTGGTGCACGTGGACGGGGAGCCGCTGCTGATCGACACCGGCACCTCCGGCTACGCGCCGGGTGGTACCCGCGACCGGGAGCGGTCGACCGCCGCCCATAACACGGTGGAACTGGACCGCAGCGACTCGACCGAGGTCTGGGGTGCGTTCCGGGCCGGTCGCCGGGCCCGGGTGCGCGGCCTGTCCGCCCGCGCGGACGCGGGCACGGTGACGGTCGAGGCCGCCCACGACGGGTACCGCGGCCTGCCCGGCCGGCCGCTTCATCACCGCCGGTGGGCGCTGTGCGCGGGCGAGCTGCGGATCGACGACACCGTGACCGGAACCGGGCGGCATCGGGTGGCGGTGCGCTGGCACCTGGCCCCCGACGCCCGGCCGCGCCTGATCACCGGCGGCGCCGTGGTGACCACCAGGACCGGCCAGTTCACCGTGACGGTGAAGGTGTCGGCGGGGTCGGCCGGTGGCGTGGCCGGTGACCTGACTGCGGACCTGACTGTGGACCTGGGCGAGCTGAGCGGCGGTTTCGGCCGCACCGTCCGGGCGCCGGTACTCGCCTGCGACCTGCACCCCGAGCTGCCGGTGCGGATCAGCACCGTGTGGCGGCGGATCGAACCCCGACAGGAGTCAATGTGAAACAGATCGTCCAGCCGGTCAGCGGCGGCCCGGTGACGCTGCTCGACGTGCCGTGCCCGGCCCCGGAACCGACCGAGGTGCTGGTCAGAACCGTCTCGTCGGTGATATCGCCCGGCACCGAGCGGGCCGTGACCGCGCTCGCCCAGTCGAGCCTGCTCGCCAAGGCACGCGCCCGGCCCGACCTGGTTCGGCAGATGGTGCGCAAGGCCCGCACCGAGGGCATCGCCGCCACCAGAGAGGCGGTACTCGGCCGTCTCGCGCAGGATGTGCCGCTCGGGTACTCCGCCGCCGGGGTGGTGCTCGAGGTCGGCTGCGCGGTCACCGGGATCCGGCCCGGGCAGCTCGTCGTGACCGGCGGGGCGGGCAAGGCCAGCCACGCTGAGTTCCAGGTCGTGCCGGGCCTGCTGTGCGCTCCGGTGCCGGCCGGCGTGACCGCGCAGGACGCGGCGTTCACGACGATCGCGGCCATCGCCCTGCACGGGCTCAGGCTGGCCGAGGTCGGCCCGGGCGCGAAGGTGGTGGTGGTCGGCCTCGGGCTGATCGGGCAACTGGCGGCGCGGCTGGCGATGTCGGCCGGCTGCGACGTGGCGGGCATCGACCCGGCCGGGCACCCGCGGACGGTCGCGGCGGCGGCCGGCGTGCACGCGCTCGACGAGCGCGGCGCGGAGACGACCGATGAGGTGCTCGCGTGGTCCCGCGGCCGGGGCGCGGACGCGGTGCTCGTCTGCGCGGCGGGCTCGTCGCCGGCCGCGGTGATGCGGGTGCCGGCCCTCTGCCGGGACCGAGCCGCGGTCGTCATCGTCGGCGACGTCGGGCTGCAGCTCAGCCGGACCCCGTTCTACGAGCGCGAGCTGTCCCTGCGGTTCGCCCGCTCGTACGGCCCGGGCCGGTACGACCCGTCCTACGAGGCCTGGGGGGTGGACTACCCGGCCGGGCAGGTCCGCTGGTCGGAGGGGCGCAACTTCGAGGCCGTCCTCGACCTGCTGGCGGCGGGCAGGCTCGCCGTGCGGGACCTGGTGACGCACACCTTTGACATCGGCCGGGCCACGGCCGCGTACCGGCTGATCGAGGAGCGGGCCGAGCCCTACCTGGCCATCCGGCTGGACTACCCGGCTGACGCCGACCCGCGGGTGCCCGTCCAGGTCAGGCGCCGTCCGATCGGATCGCCTGGCGCCGCCCGGGCGGCGCCAGGCGTCGGGCTGGTGGGCGCGGGCGCGTTCTCGACCGGTACGCTGCTGCCCGCGCTGGCGGCCGGCGGCTTCGGCCGGATGGTGGCGGTGGCCTCGGCCGGCGGTCTGACGGCGGCCAGGGCGGCGCAACGGCACGGGTTCGAGAAGGCGGTCGCCGGGGCCGACGCCGTGCTGGCCGACCCGGACGTGTCGGTGCTGGTCATCGCCACCCCGCACGACACCCACGCGTCGCTCACGGTCCGGGCCCTCACCGCGGGCCACCACGTGTGGTGCGAGAAGCCGGTCGCGCTGACCGAAGACGAGCTCGACGCGGTGCGGGATACCTGGCTCGAGTCCGGGCGGGTGCTCGCGGTCGGCTTCAACCGCCGCTGGTCTCCCGCCGTGGCGGCGGCCGGGCGGGCGCTGGCGCCGATCGCCGACCCGAAGCTCGTGGTCTACCGCGTCGCGGCCGGACGGGTACCGGACGGCCACTGGTACCGGGACCGGCGCCAGGGCGGCCGGCTGCTTGGCGAGGTGTGCCACTTCGTGGACACCGCCCAGGCGCTCGTCGGCGCGCCGATCGAGGACGTCGCCGCGCTGCCGGGCGGCGGGGCCGGCCGCTCGGGCGGAGCGGCCGACGACGCGGTGGTCGCCCTCCGCTTCGCGGACGGGTCGCTGGCCAGCATCGGCTACGGAAGCGCCACCCCCTCGGCCGGCAAGGAATGGATCGAGGTCCACGCGGGCGCGCACCGGGTCGTCATCGACGACTTCCGCATCGCCACCGCGGACGGCAAGTCGCTCTGGAAGGGCCGCCAGGACAAGGGGCACCGCGCGCTGGCGGCCGCCTTCCGGCGGGCGGTGGCCGGGGAGGCGAGCATGCCGACCGAGGAGATGCTCGCCTCCATGCGCGCCACCATCAGGGCGGCCTCCTGTACCACCGCCCTCGCTGCCACCGCCGTGCGTGGCACCCATGAATGACGTCACCCACGCGGACCAAGTGCGCGCCCTGTTCGACGCCAAGGCGGCCGGCTGGCCGGGCAAGTACGCGCCCGACGGGCGGCTGGCCGGGCGGCTGTGCCTGCTCGCCGACGCGGTACTCGACCTGACCGCGGTGGGCGGCGAGCTACTCGACCTGGGCTGCGGCAGCGGCGAACTCGCCCGCACCCTGGCCGCCGCCGGCTACCGGGTGACTGGGTGCGACATCGCGCCGCGGATGCTGGACGAGGCCGCGGCGGCCGACCGGCGGCGGCTGGTCAGCTGGATCCGGCTCGACCCCGGCTGGCGGACGCTGCCGTTCGCGCCGGGCAGCCTGGACGCGGTGGTGGCGGCCAGCGTGCTCGAGTACGTGCCCGACTCGCTGGCCGTGCTGCGGGAGTGCGCCCGGGTGCTCCGACCGGGCGGCATCCTGCTGTGCACCGTGCCCGATCAGGCCCACCCGGTGCGCTGGCTGGAGTGCCCGCTCGGCCTCGCCGCCCTGACACCGGTTGCGGCCGCGGCCGCGGGCGCCTGGCCCCGGCTCGGGCGGTACGTGACCTACCTGCGGATCTCCCGGCAG
>Ga0302314_10020651_pt1 | contig 10883 bp, 3 predicted proteins | sample III_Palsa_N2_3_FD_200533 | JGI IMG/M metagenome (GOLD analysis project Ga0302314, IMG submission 200533) | Peat permafrost microbial communities from Stordalen Mire near Abisko, Sweden - III_Palsa_N2_3 | ecosystem: Environmental > Terrestrial > Soil > Palsa > Peat permafrost | place: Sweden... | reverse complement strand
ACTGGTCTGCGCGAGCTCCTGGACTAGACCGCTCGGTTTACCCGACCCCGGGTCGACGTCGTAGCTGTCGCTCACCTTGGGTGCTGGTGCTGGCGCCGTCTACCAGCCCCGCTCTATCGCTCTATCGCTCTATCGCTCCGTCGCTCCGTCGCTCCGTCGCTCCGTCGCGCCCTCGCTCTATCGCTCCGTCGCTCTATCGCGACATGTACAAACCAAAGAAGTGCGCGGCCGAGCAGCGCTCGTTCGAAAACCGTCGCGTTCTCGTGCACATTTCGAAGATGTGCCGAGTCGCGTGGCGGTTCTTCGGTTTAAGCAGGTCGCCAGGCGCCATCACCCAAACGGCCGCGGCTTAGGCCGCACTTTGCGAAAGTTGCAGCGCGGGCCCCCGCTTCCTATACTGACCGCGTCAGCCAATAGCCGTAGCCGTCCTTCAGTTGGCGCCGCGCCACATACGCGGTGGTCCCGGGCGGGGTCCGTGAGAGCCTGGCAGCCCTGCGCAGGGGGCATCGCTCCGCTGTGCTATCTTTGCTAGTCCGCGTTTGCACGCCGTTCATCGGCCGCGCGAGCGCCCTCTCCATCTCCCCATCGGCCCGAGGAGTCGCCGTCTTGGCAACCGCTGAAGCCCCCCGGACGCGCCGCAGCTTTGCGCGTCTGAACCAGGTTCTTGAAGTTCCCAACCTCATCGATATTCAGCGCCAGAGCTTTACCTGGCTGACCGACCCGGAAACCGGCGGTCTACGAGAGACGATTGACGATGTCTCTCCAATCGAGGATTACACCGGCAACCTCGCCGTCCAGTTCGGCGAATTCCAATTTGACGAGCCGGTCGCAACCATTGAGCAGTGCCGTGAGAAGGACCTCACGTACGCACGCCCGCTGACCGTCACGGTCGCTTTCATCAACCGTGAGACCGGCGAGATCCGCGAGCAGTCCGTCTTCATGGGTGATTTCCCGTGGATGACCGAGCGCGGCACATTCATCATCAACGGCACGGAGCGCGTCGTCGTGACGCAGCTCGTGCGATCCCCCGGCGCCTACGTGATGGAGCCCAAGGACCGGGAGAAGCAGCTGTTCGTCGCGAACCTGATGCCGGCCCGCGGGTCCTGGCTGGAGCTGGAGATCGACAAGAAGGGCCGCGTCTACGTTCGTATCGACCGTAAGCGCAAGCTGCCCGTGACCGTGCTGCTGCGCGCGATGGGTTACGCGACTGACGAAGAGATCCTCAACATCTTCAACAACTCGCTCTACATCCGCCTGACCCTCGACGCCGACACTGAGGCGACTCGGACCGAGGAAGGCGCACTGATCGAGCTGTTCAAGAAGCAGCGCCCCGGTGAGCCGCCGTCAATCGACGCCGCTCGCTCGCTGCTCAACCAGCTGTTCTTCGATCCCAAGCGTTATGACCTGACCCGCGTCGGCCGTTACAAGCTCAACTCGCGTCTGGGCCTGGACAAGGATCTGGATACCCGCACCCTGACCCATGACGACATCATCGCCCTGGTCAAGGAGCTGGTCGACCTCCCGAAGACGCTCGGTATGTCCGAGACCCCGGAGAACGAGACCAAGGACTACGCCGCAGAGGCGTCGGACTGGCCGCGTGAGCCGATTCAGGACCGCCTTGACGAGTACGAGCACTTCGGCAACCGCCGTCTGCGTACCGTCGGCGAGCTGATCCAGGAGGCGTTCCGTATCGGTCTGTACCGCATGGAGCGCGTCGTCCGTGAGCGCCTCACCACTGAGGACGCGGACACGATCACCCCGCAGACGATCGTCAACATCCGTCCGGTCGTGGCGGCGCTCAAGGAGTTCTTCGGCTCCAGCCAGCTGTCGCAGTTCATGGACCAGACCAACTCACTGTCAGGCCTGACACACCGTCGCCGCCTGTCGGCGCTTGGTGCCGGCGGTCTGACCCGTGAGCGCGCACCGATCGAGGTTCGCGACGTCCACCCGACCCATTACGGCCGCATGTGCCCGATTGAGACCCCCGAGGGTCCGAACATCGGTCTGATCGGCTCGCTGTCGGCGTACGCCGAGATCTCTGAGCACGGCTTCGTGACCACGCCTTACCGCTTGGTCAAGAACGGCGTCCTCACCGATGAGATCGTGCACATCGACGCGACCCAGGAGGAAGAGGCCAAGATCGCTCAGGCCAACGCCGAGGTCGACGCCAAGGGCAAGCTGCTCGGCGAGGAGATCCTCTGCCGTACGCAGGCCGGTCAGTACGTGACCGTGCCGCCGACCGAGGTCGACATGATCGACGTTTCGCCGCAGCAGGTCTGGTCAGTCGCCACGGCGATGATCCCGTTCCTCGAGCACGACGACGCCAACCGCGCCCTGATGGGCTCGAACATGCAGCGTCAGGCTGTGCCGCTGCTCGTCACCGACGCCCCGCTGGTCGGTACCGGCATGGAGCGTCGTGCTGCTGTTGATACCGGTGACGTCGTGCTCGCCAAGAGCGACGGCGTGATCTCGTACCTCGATGCCGAGAAGATCGTCGTCGACCGCAAGGACGGCGGCCAGGACGAGTACCCGCTCCACAAGTTCATGCGCTCCAATCAGGCGACCCTGATCCACCAGAAGCCGATCGTCAACGCCGGCGACAAGGTGACTCCGGGTGCAATCCTGGCCGACGGTTCGGCCAGCGATCAGGGCGAGATGGCACTGGGCAAGAACCTGCTCGTCGCCTTCATGTCCTGGGAGGGTTACAACTTCGAGGACGCGATCATCCTGTCGCGCCGCCTCGTGCAGGACGACGAGCTCACCTCGATTCACATCGAGGAGTACGAGATCGACGCCCGCACGACCAAGCTCGGCGATGAGGAGATCACCCGCGACATCCCGAACCGCTCGGAAGAGTCGCTGCGCAACCTCGACGACCGCGGCATCGTCCGCATCGGCGCTGAGGTTGAGTCCGGCGATCTGCTCGTCGGCAAGGTCACGCCCAAGGGCGAGACCGAGCTCACCGCAGAGGAGAAGCTGATCCGCGCGATCTTCAAGGAGAAGGCGCGTGAGGTCCGTGACACCTCGCTCAAGGTTCCGCACGGTGAGGGTGGCGTCGTGATTGACGTCAAGACCTTCAGCCGTGATGACGGCGACGATCTGCCGCCAGGCGTCAACGACCTGGTGCGCGTGTTCGTTGCCAAGAAGCGCAAGATCTCGGAGGGCGACAAGCTCGCCGGCCGCCACGGCAACAAGGGCGTCATCTCCAAGATCGTCGACATCCAGGACATGCCGTTCCTTGAGGACGGCACCCCGGTTGACGTGATCCTGAACCCGCTCGGCGTGCCGAGCCGTATGAACCTCGGCCAGATCCTGGAGACCCACCTCGGTTGGGTCGCCGCGAACGGCTGGTATCAGGACGGCTCAGAGGCCAAGTCGGAGGCGAAGATCGTCGCGCGCAACGCGACTGACGGCGCCGACCCGAAGGTCTACGTCGCCACCCCGGTGTTCGACGGCGCGACCGTTGCCGACGTTGATGAGGCGCTGGTCCGCTGGCAGGACGAGCACAAGGGTGCGATCCGGATGGATGTCGACAAGAGCCGCCGTCCCGGCGAGCAGGCGTCCGGCAAGGTGCAGCTGTTCAACGGCCGCACCGGCCAGCCGTTCGCGCAGCCGGTCACGGTCGGTTACATGTACATCCTGAAGCTCCACCACCTGGTGGACGACAAGATCCACGCGCGTTCGACCGGTCCCTACTCGCTCGTCACCCAGCAGCCGCTGGGCGGTAAGGCGCAGTTCGGCGGTCAGCGCTTCGGTGAGATGGAGGTGTGGGCACTCGAAGCGTATGGCGCGGCCTACACGCTGCAGGAGATGCTGACCATCAAGTCCGATGACACCGTTGGCCGCGTGAAGGCGTACGAGGCGATCGTCAAGGGCGAGAACATCGCCGAGCCGTCGATCCCCGAGTCGTTCAAGGTTCTGCTCAAGGAGATGCAGTCGCTGGCGCTTGACGTCAACGTCGTCTCCGAGGAGGGCGAGCGGGCCGAGATGGGCGAGGAGGACGATGACCTCCTGCGCGCGGCTGAAGAGCTGGGTATCGACCTCAGTGGCGTCCGTGCCACTGACGGCGCTGCCGACGAGGCAGTCGAGCATGAGGGTGAAACCGTCGAGGCCTCATCTGAGGACCTCGGTGAGAGTGAGGACCTTGACCTTGAGTCCGGTGAGGACGTCGAGGCCGAGGACTTCTCCTCAACGGTCGATCCGATGCTCGCCGCGGACATCCCAGCCGGTGAAGCTGAAGGTGTTCTTGAAGAAGACGAGGCGTAAGGAATCGCATGATCGACATCAATAATTTCGACGCAATTGAAATTGGCCTCGCTTCCTCGAAGCAGATTCGTTCGTGGAGTTCAGGTGAGGTCACCAAGCCGGAGACGATCAACTACCGCACGCTGAAGCCGGAGAAGGACGGCCTCTTCTGCGAGCGCATCTTCGGTCCGACCAAGGACTGGGAGTGCTACTGCGGTAAGTACAAGCGCGTCCGGTACAAGGGCATCGTCTGCGAGCGCTGTGGCGTTGAGGTCACACGTTCGAAGGTCCGCCGCGAGCGCATGGGTCACATCGACCTGGCCGCCCCTGTCAGCCACATCTGGTTCTTCAAGGGCGTTCCGAGCCGCATCGGTTACCTGCTGGACATGGCTCCCAAGGAGCTCGAGAAGGTTCTCTACTTCGCCGCGTCGATGGTGACGTGGGTCGACGACGAGGCCCGTGCTCGGGACATCGAGACGCTTGAGGTTGAGGTCAACAAGACGCTCGACGCCTACGCGGCTGAGAAGGAAGAGCGACTGCTTGAACTCAAGGAGTCGCTGGAGCGCCGCGTTGAGTTCATCGAGTCGGCCAAGATCGGCCGTGACTTCTCGGACGACGACCATCTCTGGGCCGACGCGCTTGAGATCAACGTCGCCAAGCTCAGCGATGAGGAGAAGGAAAAGCTCCTCAAGGACATCCGCAAGAGCTTCCAGAGCGACATCGACGACACGGACGCTTACATGGAGGACGCCGCTGAGCGCATCCGCCAGGTCTGGGATCTGTTCAAGTCGATGAAGGCCAAGGACGTCGTCAACGACGAGACCCTGTTCCGCGAGCTCAAGGACCGCTTCGGTTCCCCGTTCGGCTACGGCGAGTACTTCCGTGGTGGCATGGGTGCCGAGGCTGTGCGCGATCTGCTTCAGCAGGTTGACCTGGAGGCCGAGTCGGCCGAACTGCAGGACCAGGTCAAGACCGCAAAGGGTCAGAAGCAGGCCCGCGCCGTCAAGCGCCTGAAGGTCGTCACGGCCTTCCTGAACTCGGGCAACAAGCCCGAGATGATGATCCTCGAGGCCGTTCCGGTGATTCCGCCGGAGCTGCGTCCGATGGTGCAGCTCGACGGTGGCCGCTTTGCGACCTCCGACCTCAACGACCTGTACCGCCGCGTGATCAACCGCAACAACCGCCTCAAGCGTCTGCTTGACCTCGGTGCGCCGGAGATCATCGTCAACAACGAGAAGCGCATGCTGCAGGAGGCCGTCGACGCTCTGTTCGACAACGGTCGCCGTGGCCGGCCGGTTACCGGCCCGGGCAACCGCCCGCTCAAGTCGCTTTCGGACATGCTCAAGGGCAAGCAGGGCCGGTTCCGTCAGAACCTGCTCGGCAAGCGCGTCGACTACTCCGGCCGTTCGGTGATCGTGTCGGGCCCGTGGCTGAAGCTGCACCAGTGCGGTCTGCCGAAGCTGATGGCCCTCGAGCTGTTCAAGCCGTTCATCATGGCCCGCCTGGTCGAGCGCAAGTCCGCCCAGAACATCAAGGCCGCCAAGAAGATGGTCGACTCCATGATCCCGGAAGTCTGGGACGTGCTGGAGGAGGTCATCCACGAGCATCCGGTGCTGCTCAACCGCGCTCCGACGCTCCACCGTCTGGGTATCCAGGCGTTCGAGCCGGTCCTCGTTGAGGGCAAGGCGATTCAGGTCCACCCGCTGGTCTGCCACGCGTTCAACGCGGACTTCGATGGCGACCAGATGGCTGTCCACCTGCCGCTGTCCGCCGAGGCTCAGGCCGAGGCTCGGATCCTGATGCTCTCCGCCAACAACATCCTGTCCCCGGCTCACGGTGCACCGCTGGCCGTTCCGGCTCAGGACATGGTGCTGGGCGCCTACTACCTGACCTACGGTCCGGATGGTGAGGAGCTGGCGAAGATCGATCCGTCCACGCATCAGCCGCGTCCGCACGTGTTCCGCACCGCCCAGGAAGCTGAGTGGTCATACGAGCACGGCGTCGTCGGTCTGCATGACATCGCCGAGTACCGCTCCCGCGAGAGTGATCGCGGGCACGTGCTCACGACGGTCGGGCGCATCATCTACAACGACAAGATCGAGCGCGCGGTCGAAGAGGCCATGGGCGATAACTTCGACGCGAGCAAGTACGAGTTCGTCAACCGCTCGATGAAGAAGAAGGACACCACCCGCCTGGTCGACGACCTCGTTCAGGCCTACGGTGCCGCTTCGATCTCGCAGGTCCTCGACGCGTTCAAGGATGTTGGTTTCCACTACGCCACCCAGGCTGGTGTGACCGTCTCCAAGAACGACGTTCAGACCCCGCCGACCAAGCCGGAGATCCTGGCTCGGTATGACGTGCGTCTGGCTGAGATCGACGAGCAGTACGCCAACGGCGAGATGGATCAGGAAGAGCGCCACGAGGCGGTCACAGGCCTGTGGAACGAGGCGACCGATGAGGTTGCCAAGGCCATGGTCGACCACCTTGACGAGCTCAACCCGATCTTCATGATGGCCAACTCCGGTGCCCGTGGTTCCTTCCAGCAGATCCGTCAGCTGGCTGGTATGCGTGGCCTCATGGCCAACCCGAAGGGCGAGATCATCGAGCGTCCGATCAAGGCCAACTTCATGGAAGGCCTTGACGTTCTGGAGTACTTCATCTCCACACACGGTGCCCGTAAGGGTCTGGCCGACACCGCCCTGCGTACGGCGGACTCGGGTTACCTGACCCGCCGTCTGGTCGACGTCTCCCAGGACGTGATCATCCGTCAGGACGATTGCGGTACCGAGGAGTACATCAACAGCCCGGTCTTCAAGACCGAGATCGATCCCGAGTCGCGCGCACTGCGCCCGACCGGTGAGCCCAACGACAACTTGATCGGCCGCATCGCTGCTGCCCAGATCAAGGACAAGAAGGGCCGCGTGATCGTCGAGAAGGGTGTTGAGATCGACCGCGCTGAGCTGGCTGACCTGGTCGTCTCGTTCCAGGACGAGTCTGACAAGGGTGTCGTTACCACTGTCGCCGTCCGTTCGGTCCTCAAGTGCGAGGCTCCGACCGGCGTGTGCCAGGCCTGCTACGGCCGCTCGATGGCGACCGGCAAGACCGCTCAGATCGGTGACGCCGTCGGCATCATCGCGGCCCAGTCGATCGGTGAGCCCGGTACCCAGCTGACCATGCGTACGTTCCACACCGGCGGCGTCGCCGGCGCGGACATCACGCACGGTCTGCCGCGTGTCGTGGAGCTGTTCGAGGCCCGCAAGCCGAAGGGTCTTGCGCGGATCGCGGAGGTCTCCGGCACCGTCTCCCGCGAGGAGACGGACAAGCAGGTGACGATCGTCGTGACCGACTCGGCCGGTGAGGAGCACCGCTACTCATTCCCGAGGCGGACCCTGCTGTACGTCCGCGACGGCCAGCACATCGAGCAGGGCACGCCGCTCAACGAGGGCTCGCTCTACCCGCATGAGATCCTCGCCCTCGGCGGCAAGGATCAGGTCCAACGCCGTACGGAGACCGAGCTGTACCTGGTCCGTGAGGTCCAGGAGGTCTACAAGTCGCAGGGCGTGGATATCAACGACAAGCACATTGAGCTGATCGTCCGCCAGATGATGAAGAAGGTCCGCGTCGACCAGAAGGGCGACACCGACCTGCTGCCAGGTCTGTTCGTTGACCGCCATGAGTTCCGTCACCTCAACGAGGCGACGCTCGCGGCGGGCAAGGAGCCGGCGCTGGGCGAGGAGATCATCCTCGGCATCACCAAGGCATCGCTGAACACGGATTCGTTCCTGTCAGCCGCCTCGTTCCAGGAGACCACGAAGGTTCTGACCGACGCTGCCCTCGAGGGCAAGGTCGATCGCCTGAACGGCCTCAAGGAGAACGTGATCATCGGCAAGCTGATCCCGGCCGCGACCGGTCTCAAGCGCTACCGGCGCATTGAGATCGAGCCGACCGAGCCGCTGCCCCGTGGCATCGACGAGGTCGGCCTGCTCGACCACGACGACCTGGCCGCTGAGCTCGGCCTGGCCGACGGCGAGAGCCTCGGTGGCTTCGGCGACCTGTCCGCCGACCTCTCCGACCTGGAGCAGATCGGCAGCGTCGACTCATCGTTCGGCTTCGCCGACGAGTTCGCCGACCTGGATCTCCCGGACAACACCCCGGGCGACCTCAGCTAGGTTCGTCGCACCAAACGCTGTTCCCGAGCCCCTGGCCCGCAGGCCAGGGGCTCGGTCGTTAAGCTGGTCGAAGCACCATGGCTACCGTGGAGCACTCAAATCCGGCCCGTGAGGTTCTCAACCAGCCGCCGCCGCTGCAGCCGCTGAACCTGTTTGAGATCGACCTTGCGCTGCAGGAGGCGCTTGTACGCGAGGGTCGCGGCTGGGGCTCAGACCGCGCTCATGAGGCCGGGGCGGTCGCTGGCAGCGTCGAGGCGCGCGAGCACGCGCGCCGGGCGCAGCGCAATGAGCCGGTGCTGCACAGCTACGACCGTTACGGCAACCGCATTGACGAGGTCGAGCTTGATCCGAGCTGGCATTGGCTGCTCGGCGGCGCGATCAGCCGCGGCATGTCCGGGCTGCCCTGGCGCGAGGAGCGGCCAGGTGGGCACATCGTGCGGGCTGCCCTGTTCCTGCTCTGGGGACATCTCGACGACGGCGTCATGTGTCCGGTCTCGATGACCTATGCGTCGGTTCCGGCGATTCGCGACGGCTCGCCCGAGCTGGACGCCAAGTGGGAGGGGCGCCTGACCTCCTACGGCTACGGCGACGGCAGCGGCGCGCTGGCCGGCATGGCGATGACAGAGAAGCAGGGCGGCTCGGACGTGCGCGCCAACATCACCCGCGCGGACGAACTCGGGGACGGTCTCTACGAGCTCCACGGTCACAAGTGGTTCTGCTCGTACCCGCCCTGTGACGTCTTCCTAGTTTTGGCGCAGGCGCCGGCTGGGCTCTCGTGCTTCCTGGTCGAGCGCGGCCCGGGCATGGAGTTCGAACGCCTCAAGGACAAGCTCGGCACACGCTCGCTGCCCTCCTCGGAGGTCGAGTTCCACGGAGCCGTTGGTCACCTGCTCGGCGAGGAGGGGCGCGGCGTCCAGACGATCATCCGCATGGTCAACCACACGCGCCTGGACTGCATGCTCGGGGCGGCGACCAGCTTCCGCCGCGGCACGATCGAGGCGATCCACCACGCCCGCCACCGCAGCGCCTTTGGCGCCAGGCTCGTCGACCAGCCGCTGATGCGCAACGTCCTCGCCGACCTCGCCCTGGACTCGGAGGCGGCGACGGTCAGCGCGATGCGCGTCGTCCGCGCCTACGACGAGGGAGACGAGGCCGGTGACTTCCGCCGGCTCGCGACCGCGGTCATGAAGTACTGGCTGACCAAGCGCGCCGGCGCCCACGTCGGCGAGGCGCTCGAGTGCCTGGGCGGCAATGGCTTCGTCGAGGACTCTGGGATGCCGGCGCTCTATCGAGGCACGCCGGTCAACTCGGTTTGGGAAGGCTCCGGCAACGTCGCGGCGCTGGACGTCCTCCGGGCTATCTCCAAGGAGCCCCAAACGCTCGCTGCCTTCCTGGTCGAATGCGACCTGGCCGCCGGCGCGGACATCCACCTTGATGCGCATCTGGCTCGGGTTCGGTTCGCCACTGAGGCTGTCGCCGGCGCAAAGGGATCGGGCGGCGCCGCGCAGGCGGAGCTCGAGTTCGGCGCCCGTCGCCTGGTGGAGGATCTGGCGCTGGCGCTGCAGGGCTCGCTGCTCGTCCGTTACTCGCCGCCGACCGTGGCCGACGCCTTCTGTGCCGCGCGGCTGGATGGCGGCGGTGGCCGCGCCTATGGCACGCTGCCCTTTGGGGTTGACGCCGAGGCGATCATCAACCGCGCCTTTCCGCTCTGAGCGTGGATCCGGTTCGGATTGAACGCGACGGCCCGGTCTGGACCGTCCTGCTCTGCCGGCCCGAGCGCCGTAACGCCGTCGACGGTCCCATGGCCGCGGCGCTGAGTGAGGCGTTTCGGGAGTTCGACGCTGACCCGGACGCCTGCGTGGCGGTGCTGCACGGTGAGGGCGGCGTTTTCTGCGCGGGCGCCGACCTCAAGGCGATCGGCACGGAGGACGGCAACACGGTCGCCCCGCTCGGCGAGGCCGACGGTCCGATGGGCCCGACGCGCATGGTCCTGACCAAGCCGGTGATCGCCGCTGTCAGTGGTCATGCCGTAGCCGGTGGCCTCGAGCTGGCGCTGTGGTGCGATCTGCGGGTCGCGTCGGAGGATGCGATCTTCGGAGTCTTCTCTCGCCGCTGGGGCGTGCCGCTGATCGACGGCGGCACGGTCCGGTTGCCGCGTTTGATTGGTCAGAGCCATGCGCTCGACCTGATCCTCACCGGTCGTCCCGTGGGCGCGTCCGAGGCGCTGCGGATCGGACTGGTCAACCGCGTCGTGCCGCCTGGCAATGCATGCCAGGCGGCCGAGCAGCTGGCTCACGAGCTCGCACGCCTGCCCCAAACCTGCATGCGTCAGGACCGCCTCTCAGTACTCGAGCAGGGTGGCCTTACGGAGCCCGAAGCGCTGGCCAACGAGTACCTCCACGGCCAGCTCTCGCTGGCCGACGCGCAGCCCGGTTTGGACCGCTTTCGGGGCGGCGCCGGACGCCACGG
>Ga0302314_10020650_pt1 | contig 10883 bp, 9 predicted proteins | sample III_Palsa_N2_3_FD_200533 | JGI IMG/M metagenome (GOLD analysis project Ga0302314, IMG submission 200533) | Peat permafrost microbial communities from Stordalen Mire near Abisko, Sweden - III_Palsa_N2_3 | ecosystem: Environmental > Terrestrial > Soil > Palsa > Peat permafrost | place: Sweden... | reverse complement strand
GCGCCGGCCCGCCGCTCGGTCAATGTTTGTCGGCCGCTTCGAGCGCGCCTTCGATGTGGCCGCCGAAGCCGAAGCGCATCGCCGACAGCAGCCGCTCACCGAAGGTGTGCTCCTGGCGCGACCGGAAGCGGGCGAAAAGGGCGGCCGAAAGCACGTCCGCCGGCACCGCCTCCTCGATCGCCGCCTCGATCGTCCAACGGCCCTCGCCGCTGTCGTCCACCGCGCCGGAGTACTTCGTCAGCTTGGGGTCGCCGGCCAGAGCCTGGGCGCTGAGGTCGAGCAGCCAGGAGGAGACCACGCTGCCGCGCCGCCAGACTTCCGAGACGTCCGTCAGGTTGAGGTTGAACCGCTCGTCCTCGGGCAGGGAGGTGGAGGCCTTGCCCTGCAGGATATCGAAGCCCTCGGCATAGGCCTGCATCAGGCCGTATTCGATGCCGTTGTGGACCATCTTGACGAAGTGGCCGGACCCGACCGGGCCGGCGTGGATATAGCCAAGCTCGGCGCGGGGATCGGCGTCGGCGGCGCGCTTGGTGCGCGGAATGTCGCCAAGGCCCGGCGCGAGCGTCTTCAGGATCGGATCGAGGTGGGTGACGCTCGCGGTCTCGCCGCCGATCATCATGCAATAGCCGCGCTCCAGGCCCCAGACCCCGCCGGACGTGCCGACGTCGACGTAGGTAATGCCCTTTTCTTTCAGCGACTTCGCGCGTCGGATGTCGTCCTTGTAGAAGGTGTTGCCGCCGTCGATGACGATGTCGCCCTCGGAGAACAGCTTCGCCAGCTCGGCGATCGTGTCCTCGGTGGGCTTGCCGGACGGCAGCATGACCCACACCGCGCGGGGCGCCTCGAGCTGGCGCACCAGGTCGGCGAGGTCGCCGGCGCCGGCCGCGCCGTCCTCCTTCAGCGCCGAGACCGCCTTGGCGTCGCGGTCGAAGACCACGCAGGTATGGCCGCCGCGCATGAGCCGCTTGGCGATATTGCTGCCCATGCGCCCGAGACCGATGACGCCTATCTGCATGTCATACCTTTCGAGTCGCCGCTCCGGCCCGGTTCAGGCCGCGGCAAGGATGCGTTCGCGCTTCTCGCCGACGGCCTTCAGCAGGGCGTCGAACGCGTCGGCGAACTGCTTCACGCCGTCGACCACCAGAGCCTCGGTGACGCCGTCGAGGTCGAGACCGAGGCCTTGCGCCTCGGCGAGGTCGTGTTCGGCCAGGGCGACATCGGCGGTGAGCGTCGCGCCAACGTGGCCATGGTCGCGGAAGGCGTCCATGGTCTTCGGCGGCATGGTGTCCACCGTGTCCGGACCAATCAGCTGCTCGACATAGAGCGTGTCCGGATAGGTCGGGTCCTTGACGCCGGTCGAGGCCCACAGGATGCGCTGCGGCGACGCGCCGGCTTCGGCGAGCGGCTTCCAGCGCGGCCCGTCGATCAGTTCGAGGTAGCGCTGATAGGCGCGCTTGGCGTTGGCGATGGCGATCTTGCCGCGGACCCGCGTCAGGCGCTCGGCCTCCTGGCCGGTCGCACCAGCCTTCAGCCGCGCGTCGATCTCGCCGTCGATCTTGGTGTCGATGCGGCTGACGAAGAAGCTGGCGACGCTGTGGACGCGCGAGATGTCGCCGCCGTGCGCCTTGAAGGTCTCCAGGCCCGCCATGAACGCCTCGGCGACCTCCAGATAGGCGTCGACACCGAACAGCAGGGTGACGTTGATGTTGATCCCCTCGCCGATCAGCGTGCGGATCGCCGGCACGCCGGCGGCGGTTCCCGGCACCTTGACCATCAGATTGGGCCGACCGACCGCGGTCCAAAGCCGGCGTGCATTGGCGACGGTGCCTTCGGTGTCGTTCGCCAGCGCCGGCGAGACTTCCAGGCTGACATAGCCGTCGCGCCCGAAAAGCCGGTCGTAGGTGTGGCGGAAGATGTCGGCGGCGCCTTGGATGTCCTCGATCGCGATCCGCTCATAGAGCGCCTCGGTCGACTCCTCCGGTTTTGCCAGGGCGCGGATCTTGTCGTCGTAGGCGTCGCCCTCTCCGATCGCCTTCTCGAAGATCGAGGGGTTGGAGGTCAGGCCCTTCACCGCATCGTCGTCGATGAGGCGCTGCAGCTCGCCGTCTTCCAGGATCTTGCGGTGGACGTAGTCGAGCCAGGCGGCCTGGCCGGCGGCGTCGAGGTCGCGCAGCGGGTTGGTCATTTCGTCGCCTCCAATTGCGCCAGCGCCGCGTCGCGGACGTGCTCGGCGGTGAAGCCGAAGCGCTTCAGCAGATCCTTGATCGGCGCGGACTCGCCGAAACGGTGCATGGCGATGATCTCGCCCTTCGGCCCGGCGTAGCGATCCCAGCCGAACGCCGAGGCGGCCTCGACCGCCACGCGCGCCGTGATCGCCGGCGGCAGCACGCTCTCGCGATAGGCGGCCGGCTGGGCCTCGAACAGGTCGAACGACGGCATCGAGACGACCCGGGCGCGCACGCCTTTCTCGGCCAGCATCGTCTGCGCCTCGACGCACAGCGTCAATTCGCTGCCGGTCCCCATCAGGATCACCTGCGGCGCGCCGCCCTCGGCGTCGGAGAGCACATAGGCCCCCTTGGCGACGCCCGAAGCCGGGGCGTAGCGCGTCCGGTCCAGCGTCGGCATCGCCTGGCGCGACAGGATGAGGCAGGCGGGGGTTTTCATCTCCAGGATGGTGCGCCATGCCTCCACGGTCTCGTTGGCGTCGCCGGGCCGCAGCACGGTAAGTCCCGGCATGGCGCGCAGGCTGGCGAGTTGCTCGATCGGCTGGTGCGTCGGGCCGTCCTGGCCGAGGCCGATCGAGTCGTGGCTGAAGATGAAGATCGACGGGATCTGCATCAGCGCCGCCAGCCGGATCGCCGGGCGCATGTAGTCGCTGAACGTCAGGAAGGTGCCGGTGTAGGGGCGCACGCTGGAAAGCGCGAGGCCGTTGACGCTCGTGCCCATGACGTGCTCGCGCACCCCGAAGTGCATGTTGCGGCCGCCGTAGGAGGTGGGGCCGAACACGCCGGCGTCCTCGAATTCGAGCATCGTCTTGGTGGAGGGCGCGAGGTCGGCGGAGCCGCCGAGGAACCACGGAATGTGCGGCCCGACCGCGTTCATGATCTTGCCGGAAGCTTCGCGGGTCGCGATCCCCTTGGCGTCGGAGGGGAAGGTCGGCAGGTCGGCGTCCCAGCCTTTCGGCAGCTCGCCGGACCACATCTGCTTCAGCGCGCCCGCCTCGTCCGGGTGGGCCTTGGCGTAGGCCTCGAAGTCCGCTTCCCACGCCTGCCGCAGTTTGCGGCCGCGCGCGCCGATGCCCTCGTCCATCCGCTCGCGCACGCCGTCGGGCACCAGGAACTGCGCGTCCTCCGGCCAGCCGTAGAAGCGCTTGGTGAGCTTGACCTCTTCCACGCCCAGCGGATCGGAGTGGATCTTGCTGGTGCCCTCCTTGTGGGGCGAGCCGTAGCCGATGATGCTTTTGACCCGGATCAGCGTCGGCCGATCGCCGGTCTTCTTGAAGGCCTCGATCACCCGGGCCACCGCCGCGCAATCATTCGCGTCCTCGACCGTGTGGGTCGCCCAGCCGTAGCCCTGGAAGCGCTCGATCACGTTCTCGGTGAAGGCCAGTTCGGTCGAGCCTTCGATCGAGATCTGGTTGTCGTCGTAAATCCAGCACAGGTTGGAGAGCTGCAGGTGACCGGCGAGCGAGGCGGCCTCGCCGGAGACGCCTTCCATCAGGTCCCCGTCGCTGCAGATCACATAGGTGTCGTAGTCGAAGAGTGCGTGGCCCGGCTTGTTGAAGCGCGCGGCCAGCCAGCGCTCGGCCATCGCCATGCCGACGCTGGTCCCCACCCCCTGGCCGAGCGGACCGGTGGTGCTCTCGACGCCGGTGGTGACGCCGTACTCGGGATGCCCCGGACAGACGCTGTCGAGGGTGCGGAACGACTTGATGTCGTCGAGGCTGACGGCGAGTTGCTGCTCACCGTCCTTCCGCTTCACGCCGCTCAGGAACAGCAGCGAATAGAGCAGCAGGCATCCATGCCCGGCCGACAGCACGAACCGGTCGCGGTTGGGCCAGTGCGGATGGTCGGGGTCGTAGCGCAGGAACTCACGCCACAGGGTGTAGCCCACCGGCGCCTGGCCCATGGGCGAGCCGGCGTGGCCGGAGTCGGCCTTCTGCACCGCGTCGATGGCGAGGGTGCGGATGGTGTTGATCGCGACGGTGTCGATGTCACCCGCGGGCGTTTGATCAGGCGTCTTCGCGCCGGCGACAGTGGCGGCTGGAGCGCTCGACGGGGGCATGGCATCCTCTTTATCACTGACGCGCGCTGGCGGAACGCGATTTTGGCGAGCCGCGCGTCCAGTCCGCCTCGCCAACGGCGCGAGGGCCGTGAGGTTCCATCTAGACCAGGGCGAAATCGAAGTCAGTCGATTCAGTCGCGCCGGCCGCACTTGAATCGGCCGTTGATCAAAGCGGCCTCAGCGCAACCAGCGCAGCATGTGCGGGAAAGCCGCCTTGCCCCGAACAGCGGCGGTTCTACGGCCAAGCGTCATGCCGAACCACTCGAGCATCGGCACGCCGACGTCGCCACCGGTGGCGAAAGCCTCGATCAGCGCCTGGCTTCCGCCACGATATCCGGCTTCGTGGAAGACCACCGCCGGATCGACGTCGAGATGCTTCGCCGCGGCATAGGACCAGGCGATCGCCGCCATCTCCTCACCGGGTTCGTCCCCAACGGTATCCAGGGTTGGCCGAGCCGGCGGATCGCAGACCGCGAGATGGCCGGCTTCATGCAAGAGGTCGCCAGGCCAAGCGAGGCGCGCCGCGTCCACGAGCAACCCGCCCCGGGCGACGGCGACCCCAGGCAGCACGGTGGCCATGGCCAAGCTCGCCGGCTTCACCGTGAGACCGATCTCACGGATGAAATCCACGATCCCCTCCGTCAGCGGGTCGGCGAAAGCCACGGCGGTTTCGCGCCGTGCATTGCGTTCAGTTGCGCACCGGAAAGACGCCTTGCATGGCGATGATGAAAGTGAGCGCCATCAGCGGCTGAACATTTGTGTGGGGCCCGGGGCTGCCGGCGACCGAGATGCCCAGCGGGCTGAAGGCCGCGGCTGGCGTGGATGAGGCGCTGTAGGCGTCACCTGACGCCGAGTCGCCGAGCCAGACCGCCCCGGACGGAACCCCGGTCCTCTGCGCCACGATCGTGGCCTCCGCCGCGGTGATGGCGTGGTTGTGCTGCGGAAGTTGGGTCGCAAGGAGCGTCACATTGTCCGTGCCCGCCGTCTCGCCGATCACATAGCTCGATAGCCCAGCCGTCGCGCCCCAGTGCATCGGCGCGTTGTTCTGCATGTTGGGCAGGGCGAAAGTCGTTCGGCCGTCACCGCCGAAGCTGGTCCCCAGCAGTGAGAACAGCGCGGTGCTCTGAGAAATCTGCAGCAGCTGCCCGTTGCAGAACGCGTAGCCTGAAATCGCGAAGTTGCCGGCGAAGATGGCGATCTCGCCGAGATAGGGATCTGTCATTGGAGTCGTCCCCGCATCAATTTTGCGTCGGATAGATGCCGACCATCGCGATGATGAAGGTCACGCAGAGCGACGGCATCAGATTGGTGTGCGGCTGGTTGCCGCCGGTGAAACCCACCGTGGCGTTGTTCATCGCTCCGAAGACCGGCGGCGTCGCCCCGGTGCTGGCAACATAGAAATTCACGTTCGCCGTGCCGCTCGTGTTCGCCGGCAACGACGCTGCGCCGATGTTCTGGCTGTTGGCGCCGGTCGAGGTCGCGAAGAGCGCGTGATTGTGGACCGGCATGGTGCCGGGCGTCAGTGTGACGTTCTCCGTGCCGCCGACTTGCCCGATCACATAGGGCGAGAGGCCGGCCCCCTGGCCGATGTGGACCGGCAGGCGGCCCTGCAGGTTCGGCAATCCGAAGGTGCTGACCCCATTGCCGCCGTAGGTGGTGCCGATGAGGTTGTACAGCGCCTCGTTCTGAGAGATCGGGACCGTCTGCCCGTTGCAAAACGACCAACCCTGAATGGCGAAGTTTCCGCCGAACATACGGATTTCGCCGATAAATTGATTGCTCATCGTCCGTAGGTCTCCCCCGTCTTCCCGCCCTAGTTCCGCACCGGGAACAGGCCGGAGAGGCAAATGCTGAAGTTCAGCGCGAGGTAAGGCTGCACGTTGGCGTGCGGCCCCCCCACGGTCGAAACGCTGTTCGTCCGCAGCGCCACCAGCGAGCCTGAATTCGCCGGGCCGTAATGGTTGTAGGCGTTGGTGACATTGGCCAAGGCGTGGCCGATGGCCTTCCCGAGATCGCCGCCGGTGTTCGCACCGTTCAGCGAATGGGCGTGCGCCGGCATTTGATTGGCGTTCAGCGTGACGTTCTCGACACCATCCTGCGCGCCAAGCGTGTACTCACTGCCGACATGCACCGGAACACGGCTTTGCAGATTAGGCAGCTGGAAGGTCGTCGTTCCGTTGCCGCCATAGGTCGTTCCCAGGATAGAGAACAACGCCGTGTTCTGAGCTATCGGCAATGTCTGACCATTGCACAGCGCCCAACCCTTGGGTGCAAAATTGAAGCCAAACGTCTTCACTTGACCCAAGTATGCCGTAACCATAGGTCACCTCCGATGGACGGAAATCTTGTTCGCCGTCATCCCGATAAGCCTCGCGCGCTTGCTTTCAGCCCGCCCGCCTCGGGTGCCTTGCCAACAAGCTTAGCGCGAAAAATCACCACTCCCAAGAGAGATTTTTCAAGCACTCTTATTACGAGTTAATTGGGACATTGAGGTTGTACCCCTCCTTCGAGCGCGTTATCTTTTGCCCTCCCGCCGGCGCGGCGGCCCAGCTCAAGCCGAGTCGTGAGACCCCATGCAGGACGCGGAGGAAGCGCCAGAGCCGGCTGAGAGAGGCGTAACCGAGTCGCGTCGGCTTTGGTCGACGCCACGGGTCATACTCTCGACGGTCAGGAGGACCTCAAGCTCCCCCTTTCCGTGCAGCACGACGCAATCCGTCGGGGCGATTGAAACCAAGAACCCGAGGAGCACCCCCGGCACGACCTCGGTTCACAGCTGAAACAGGTCGGAGTCCGCCAAGCCTTTTGGGGCGCGCTATTGGCGGTTATCGAGGTCGAACCACTCTATTTGGCGGGCCATCATCAAGGCGCGAAGCGCGACGCGGCGCTTTCGGATGTCGCGCCGATCCAGCGATGCGCCTCGCGTGGAGAGCATCGTCCTGACCTTCGCGAAATCGACATAGGCCGATAGCTTTGGATTCGGCGCCATCCGGTCAGCCTCGGCAAGCATTTGCGTCGTCGCCTGGACAAGGCTGGCCGGCCTCTCTGGCGGGGGGCGATCATTGGGGCCTATACGCGTCAGCAGTTCCGGTGGGTAGATGTCGGCCAGGGCGGTGCGCGCCAGATAGCGGTCGCGTCCTCCCTTCACGTAGAGTTCGTCCGGAATCGCCAGCCCGAACTCCACCAGACGCTTGTCGATAAGCGGCCGGGAAAGCTCCAGACCGAAGGAAGCCGCCGGAATCGCCCGGCTGGGGCGGGAAGCTTGCCCATAGCCGCTCGCGGCATTGAACGAGAGCTTCCGGATCGCGCCCACGGGAATCGGCTCTATCCCCCGCTCCTGGGTCAGCGCGCCTTCGTGCAACAGTCGGTCCAGAAGATCGTCGCGGATCGCGAAGTCCGACCGGCGCCACCAAGGTCCATTGTAGAGACGGTTCAACAGCCGCCGCGGCAGCAGGTTGGCGAGCAATTCGCGTTTCAACACCTGCCAGAACGTCTGTCCGGTGGTTCCCATCGTCGGGCCGATCTCGGCGAGCAGCCGGCGGATCTTGCCGGCCCGGAGCAGGCCGACAAGCGCGCCATGGCCGCGTGGATTGATCGTGAAGTCGCCGCCGACCCCGTCCAGGAGAAGGCGCGCCCCCGCGCTGGCGGCCTGCGCGAAGATCGTGTGCTGGACGTGGTCGGCGATTGACGACAAGCCGTCGTTCCGCGTGAATCTCTCCGCGAGATTGTCCAGCGGCGCCCCGCCCACCGCGACCAGGTACCGGACATCCAGGTGCGGCATCGCCCGCCGGCAGGCTTCGATCCACCGCCGCGTGTCGTAGACCGACCCGAGGTATTCTTCCGACACCACGGAAGAGTAGGTCAGCAGCCGGCGCCCCTGCCGCGTGACGATCGGGCCGGCCAATCCCGCGATCGCGGAGCTGTCGAAGCCGCCGGAGAGCATGAGCGCCGCCGGACGCAGCAACCGGCGCAGGCGGCAGGCGACAGCCTCGTCAAAGATCGCCCGGTAGGTCTCGACGTAGTAGCGCTCGTCGCGTTTCTCGTGCGCCGGGTCAGCCCGCGGCCGCCAATAGACGCGGCTTGCAACCTCGCCCGTGCGGTTCACGGTGAGCGAAGTTCCACCCCTTACCCCCTGGATACCGACGAAGAGCGAGCCGCGCGCCGCGACCAGCGGGACGCTTGGCGGCAGCAGCCGGCGGCCAACCGCCGCCTCTCGCATTTCGCGCGGAACCCCCTCGACCGCCCACAGCGCCTTGATCTCGGTGGAAAAGGCGAGGAAGTCCGGCGCGTGATGGTAGAAGACATAGCGCTGGCCCATGTGGTCGCGGACCAGGGTCAGCTTCTTCGCCCGACCGTCCCAGACCGCATAGGCGAAGTCGCCGATCAGATGCTCGGGCGCCCCCTCGCCCCAGCGCTTGCAAGCATGCAGGATCAGTGCGCTGTCGGGCATGTCGCGCAGCGCGCCGCTGTCGATCCCGAACTCGGCGGCGAGGTCTTCGCGATTGTCGATCCGACAATCGGCCACCAGGGTGAGGCCGGCCTCGGCGTCGCGGATCGGCTGGACCTCGAACAGGTCCTCCTGGTTCACCCGCAACAGGCCGTGGCCGAGCCCGATCGGTCCTTCGGCGACGAACCGGCGGCCGTCGGGGCCACGGTGGGCGAGCACCTTGGCCATCCGCTCCAGTTCGTGCGGCGAGACCTCGCGGCCATCGAACCGCAGCACGCCAAAGATCGCGCTCACGGCGACTCGACGCCGGCGCCAGCGTGTCCCCAGTCCCGTCCACATTCACAGGCCCGACGGATACAACCCTGCACCGATGATCTGAAACACTCTTGCACAGGTATAGTTTGCGCAGATGGTGCGGGTTACGGTCAACCTTGGAGGAGGCGGCGCCCGTGCAGGAACTTCGTGGCCAAGACGGTCATGTCGCCGGACCGGGCGCGCCGCGGCGGTTTCCGGATCGGGTGCGCCTGCCCATGCGGCTCGACCCCGAGCTTCTGCGGCGCGACCTCGAACGGCTCGGCCGCGTGTCCTGGACGCGCCACTTCGTCGAGCAGAACTATTCGGGCGAGTGGAGCGTCATCGCGCTGCGGGCGAAGGTGGGCGCCGTCCATCCTATCCAGATGATCTATTCCGATCCGACCACGCGGGACTACGAAGACGCCCCCGCGCTCGCCGAAACACCCTATTTTCGCGAGGTGTTGGCGCACTTCGCGTGTCCGCTGCGAAGCGTACGCCTGATGCGGCTGGCGCCCGGATCCTGCATCAAGACGCATCAGGACTACGACCTCGATGTCGAGAACGGCATGGCTCGCTTCCACGTCCCGATCGTCACCAACGCCGAGGTGGAGTTCCGGCTCAACGACGCACCCGTGCCGCTGACGGCCGGCAGCGCCTGGTATCTGCGGCTTTCGGACCCGCACAGCGTGACCAACCGCGGAACGACGGATCGGGTGCATCTGGTCATCGACGCCGAGGCCAATGACTGGGTCCGCGACGGCCTGTCGCGCGGCGCGGCAAGCTAGGCTTCTGTCCCCTCCGCCGGCTGCGACGATCGGACGAGGTCGGGCCCGCGCGCGGCGGCTGTCGCCGCGCGGGCGATACGGCGCGCCGCCTCGGCGGTCGGGCGCTGGGAGGCGTAGAAATAGATCGCCGCCGCGGCGAGGAAGATCAGCGGAAACAGCGGCTCCGGCACATGCGAGCGTCGGGCGATCGACGCGCCCAAACCGATCAGCAGCGTCACGCCCACGAGCGTCGCCACCACCGCGCCCGGGGTGAAGCCGATGTCGAGCAGGCGATGATGCATGTGGTTGCGATCGGCGAAGAACGGCGAATACCCGACCCGCAGTCGCCGCACGATCAGCACGAGACAGTCGATGACCGGCGGCGCGATAAGGAATGGCGCCAGCACGGGCGTGACCGGGTGGCCCGGCGTCTGTGTGAGCCGGAAGGCGGCCCAGGCAATCCAGAGGCCCAGTATCTCGGCGCCGCCGCCGAGAAACACCGACGCCCGGGCGCGCCAGGGCGTTCTCAGGTTGAACGCCAGGAAACCGGCCACGCAGCCGGCCATGACGACGACGTCGGACGCCAGCGCCGTATTACCGGCGTAGATCGCCGCCGCCGTCAGCATCCCCATGGCCGCCAGACACAGCGAGCCGGCGAGACCGTCGACTCCATCGGCCCAGTTGACCGCGTTGGTGATCCCGACGGTGGCCAGCACCGTGAACGGCAACGACAGGACGCCGAGCGTGTGACCAGCGAATCCGAGCGCATTGCCGATCCACTCCACACGCACGCCGCCCCACAGGAACAGGATCAGCGCGGCCGTCGCCTGGGCGACGATGCGGACGCGCCAGTTGATGTCGAACCGATCGTCCAGCGCGCCGACGACCAGCATCAGCAGGCTCGCCGCGCCGAGGGCCTCGAGATCGCGTGTCATCGGAAGGAGCAGCAACCCGGCGGCCATCGCGGCCAAGGTGATCGCCGCGCCGCCCGCCAGGGGCGTCGGAGTGTCGTGCACCTTCCGATCGCCCTTGGGATGGTCCACCAGACCGAGGCGTCGCGCGACGGGCGTCAGCAGGAAAACGAGCAGCGCGGTCGC
>Ga0302314_10020649_pt1 | contig 10883 bp, 8 predicted proteins | sample III_Palsa_N2_3_FD_200533 | JGI IMG/M metagenome (GOLD analysis project Ga0302314, IMG submission 200533) | Peat permafrost microbial communities from Stordalen Mire near Abisko, Sweden - III_Palsa_N2_3 | ecosystem: Environmental > Terrestrial > Soil > Palsa > Peat permafrost | place: Sweden... | reverse complement strand
GGGGGATTGACAACCCCCCTGCGGGGCCGCGGGCCGGACATCGGACACAATGGTCCTTGTCCGGCCCGTTCCGCGCCCAGGAGTCATCCCATGCCCCGCTTCACCCTGCTTGCGTTCATTCTGGCCGCGCTGGCGCTGGCCGCCGCCGTGGTGTCGGTGTTCGCGGGCTTCTGGCTCGGCCTCGGCTTCATCCTGCTCGCGGGCCTGTCCAGCAACATCGGCTGGGTGCAGTGGCGGCGGGCGCGGCTGACGGCCGGCCGGGCATAGCCGGCCGGGACCGGCTGCCCGGGGTTAGCTGCCGAAGCCGGCCAGGTGGAAGTTCCAGAAGCGGAACAGCTGACTGCCGACGGAGGCGAACTCGCCGGAGAGGCCGAAGTGGTTCAGGGCTCCGTAGATCACGGTGTTGAAGAACCAGTTGTTGATCGTCGAGTTCCACAGCAGCAGGAAGACGATCATCATGCCGTACGGGGCGATATTGGCGAACGCGCGGCGGTTGTTGTAGGAGAGCCAGGGCTCGATGGCTCCGTAGCCGTCCAGGCCCGGCATCGGGATCAGGTTCAGGATCGCCGCCATGAGCTGCAGCATCGCCAGGTAGCCGAGGGCGGCATAGAAGTTCGGGTGCGTGTTGGCGGCGGAGACCGACACCAGGCTCAGCGGGAGCAGGAGCAGCAGCGCGAACGCCGCGTTGGTGGCCGGGCCCGCCAGTGAGATCAGGCTGTGCTTCCACTTGCCCTGGATCCGGCCGCGTTCGATGAACACCGCCCCGCCGGGCAGCGCGATCCCGCCCAGGATGATGAAGACCAGCGGCATGATGAAGCTGTAGACCGGGTGCGTGTACTTCAGCGGGTTGAGCGTGAGATAGCCCTTGGTGCCCACGGAGATGTCGCCGCTGTGCAGGGCGGTGCGGGCGTGCGCGTACTCGTGCAGGCAGAGGGAGACCAGCCAGCCGGCCACGACGAAGATGAACACGCCGAACTTGGCGTTGCCCCAGCCCGTCCACAGGGCCCCGCCCGATGCGAACAGGACGGCGACGAGGACCAGGAAGATCGTGCTGACCTTCTGGTCGGGGCGGGGACGAAGCTCGGTGTAGGTCATTGCGTCGGGGCTCCGGGGCTCGGGCTCGGGGTGGTGCGGCGGCAGTGCGCGGGGGCGCTGCCCTGATGCCGCTCGGGTGCAGGGGAGTGCCGATCATCCCGCCTGCCCTGCTCCGGGACAAGCGGCGCCGGAGTGACACCCAGGAGAACGTCGGTCACGGGGTGACCGTTCCTGCGCGGACCGTCCATGCCGGAGAATGGCCGGGTGCGATACGGCATTCTCGGGACCACGCAGGCAGTCCGCGACGACGGCACCCCGGTGCAGGTCGGCGGGCCGAGGGTGCGTGCCCTGCTCGCCGCGCTGGCGCTGAGGGCGGGCAGAGCCGTCCCGGTCTGGGTGCTGATCGATGAACTGTGGGCGAACGACCCGCCCGCCGACCCGCAGGACGCGCTGCAGACGCTGGTCGCCCGGCTGCGCCGTGCCCTCGGTCCCGAGGAAATCGTTTCTGCGGCGGAGGGCTACCGGCTGGTCTCGCGCGACACCGACCTGCTGCGGTTCGAGGCGCTGGCGGGGGCTGCGGCGGGCGACGGCGCGGGCGTCGGGGCGGACGCCGACGCGCTCCGCTCCGCGCTGGCCCTGTGGCGCGGGCCGGCCCTGGCGGACCTGCCGAGCCGCACGGACGCCGCCGCCCGCTGCGAGGAGCAGCGCGCCACCGTCCAGCGGCGGCTGCTCGGGGCGGAGCTGGATCTGGGCCGGACCGCGTCCGTGCTGCAGGACCTGGCCGGGCTGATCGAGAACCGGCCGCTGGACGAACCGCTGCAGGTGCTGCGCCTGCGGGCGCTGCGCGACAGCGGCCGGACGCCGGACGCGCTGCTCGCCTACGAGGAGTTCCGCCGGCGGCTGGCGGACGAGCTGGGCACCGATCCGGGGCCCGAGCTGCGCGCCGTCCATGGCGACCTGCTGGCGGGCCCGGTCGCGCAGACGTCCCCCTCCCGCGCTGCGGCGCGGCCCGTGCCGGGACTCGCGCCGGGCCCCGCCACCAATCTCCGGCCCCGGCTCACCAGCTTCGTCGGCCGTGACGCCGAGCTCGCCGCGCTGCGCGACCGGCTTCCCGGGCGGCGGTTGCTGACCCTCATCGGCCCCGGCGGCAGCGGCAAGACCCGGCTGGCGCAGCAGGCCGCGGAGGCACAGGGCGCGGACGCCTATCCGGACGGCGTGTGGATGGCCGAGCTGGCGCCGCTGGACGACCCGCAGGCCGTTCCCGGCGCGGTCATGAGCGCGCTGGGGCTGCGCGCGATCATGCTGCACGTCGGCAGCAAGGCCGAGGCGCTGACCGGCGCGGCGGAGCCGGACTCGCCGCTGGACCGGCTGCTCGACCACTGCGCGAGCCGCCGGCTGCTGCTGGTGCTGGACAACTGCGAGCACCTGGTCCAGGCGGCGGCCGAGCTCGCCGAGCAGCTCACCGCCGTCTGCCCCGGCGTCACCGTCCTCGCCACCAGTCGGGAGCCGCTCGGGGTGCCGGGCGAGCAGCTGTACGCGGTGGAGCCGCTGCCCGACCCCAACGCCCTGCAGCTGCTGGGGGAGCGGGGCTCGATCGACCCGTCCCAGGACCCTGACTCCTGCGCGGAGATCTGCCGCCGTCTCGACGGCATGCCGCTCGCCATCGAGCTGGCCGCGGCCCGGCTGCGCGCGCTGACGCCGCGCCAGCTCGCGGACCGGCTCGACGACCGCTTCCAGCTGCTCACCGGCGGCAGCCGCACCAACCTCCCCCGGCAGCAGACGCTGCGCGCGGTGGTGGACTGGAGCTGGGACCTGCTGGACAAGCCCGAGCGCACGCTGCTCGCCCGGCTGTCGGTGTTCGCCGGTGGCTGGACCCTGGACGCCGCCGAGCAGATCTGTGCGGACAGCCTGCTCCTGCGCGGCGAGATCGCGCCGCTGCTGGCCTCCCTGGTCGACAAGTCCCTGGTCCAGGCGTCCCTGGACGGGCCCGAGGCGCGCTACCGGATGCTGGAGACGATCCATGAGTACGCGGCCGAGCGGCTCCAGGAGACAGCCGACAGGGACGAGCTGACGGATCGCCACATCCATCACTACCGCGAACTGGCCCGCACCACCGACCCGCTGCTGCGCGGGGCCGGCCAGCTCGCGGCGCTGAGTGTGTTCGAGTCCGAGCACGACAACATCAGGGCCGCCCTGCGCCGGGCCATCGCCTCAGGCGCGGAGCAGGACGCCCTCTGCCTGGTGCTGGCGATGGCCTGGTTCTGGCAGCTGCGGAACTACGAGTCCGAAGCGGCCGCCTGGTTCCAGGCGGTGGCGCCGCTCGGTCCCGAGGACCCGATTGCCGGACCGCCGCCGGTCGCGCTCGTGGAGGGCCCACTGGACCTGGTCCCGCCCTGGCCCGCCGAGGTGCTCGCGGACGCCCGGCGCGGCGCGGCGCTGTGCCGGCTGATCACCCGGTGGGAGGACACCGTCCAGCGGCCGACCCCGGAGCAGGCCGACGCCGGACGCGCGCTCCTCGACCTCTACGACGTGCGGCTGCCCCAGTCCTCGCGGCTCCCCGGCCTCTTCCGGGTCTATGCGCAGATGTACACCGGGCAGATGGACCGGATGGTCGAGTCGGTCGACGCGATGGTCGAGGGCTGCCGGGCGCAGGGCCGCGAATGGGAGCTGGCCTGCTGTCTCTCGATCCGCTGCAAGATGTCCAACGACCAGCCGGGCCGCCTGGACGGGGCGCGCCGGGACGCACAGGAGAGCCTCGACATCTTCACCCGCCTCGGCGACAGCTGGGGCATGGGCGAGGCCCTGGCCGGGCAGGCCGAGAACGCCGGTTTCAGCGGGGACTACGAGCTGGCGGTGAGCGTCTCCCGCAAGGCCATCGAGCTGGCCCGGATGACCGGGGCGACCCACGAATTCCCCATGCTGCAGGTGCGGTTGGGCGAGTCGCTGCTCGGCACCGGCGCCGAGGAGGAGGGAGAGTCGGCCATCCGGGAGGGCATCGCCGCCGCCCGTGCCGGCGGCCCCAGAGACCAGGGCGCGGCCTTCTTCGGCACGTTCATGCTGGCTGCCCAGCGGGGGCGGCAGGGCCGCCTGGCCGAGTGCCGTGAGCTGCTGGAGCCGATCCGCTCAGGCATGAACGCGTTCGGCATCGGCTCCCTGCTGGGCGGAATGGTCGACGGGATGATCGGCTGGATCGAGGCCAAGGAGGGCCGCCCTGAGGAGGGGCTGGTCACGTTGCGCGGCGGACTGGAGCGGCTCACGGACCATGAGCTGGCGCCCTTCTTCGGTGTCCCGCTGATGCTGGCGGCGATTCCGTCCGCGGCCTTCGTGCTGCTGGAGTGCGCCCGGAAGGGCACCGCCCGGGGACCTGCGGAGCGGGCCGCGGCCCTGATCGGTGCCTATGGGACGCTGCGGACCGGCCACGCCCAGCACCGCCTGGAGTCCGTGGTGCTCGACGAGGCCGTCGCCGGCCTGCGGGAGTTCCTCGGCGACCAGGCCTACGACGCCGCGCACGAGCGGGGCGTCGGCCTGGACGCCGACTCGCTGCTCCCGCTCATGCACGGCATCTGACTGCCCGTCGGGCCCGTCAGGTCTTCTTCTTGTACTTCGCCACCGCCAGCGGTGCGAACACCGCGGTCAGGCCGACCGCCCAGGCGAGCACCTGCAGCGCCGGGTGCAGTACCGCGCCGCCGTTGATCAGCGCGCGATCGGCGTTGGCCAGCGCGGACAGCGGGTTGACCTTGGTGAATGCCTGCAGCCAGCCAGGCATGGTGCTGGTCGGCGCGAAGATCGAGCTGCCGAACTGCAGCGGCATCATCACCAGCATGCCCACGCCCTGCACCGACTGCGGGCTCTTCATCGTCATCCCGAGCAGCATCGACACCCAGACCAGCCCGGAGGCGAAGGCCATGGACAGGCCGACCGCCGCGACCAGTTGCAGCGGACCGGTCTCGATGCGCAGGCCCAGGATCATCGCGAAGGACAGCAGGATGACCATGGCGACCAGCGCCCGGCAGACCTCGGCGATCAGCTTGGCGACCAGGACCGAGCTGCGGCCGATGGGCATGGTCCGGAAGCGGTCCATGATCCCGGTGGAGATGTCCGTGCTGAGGCCGGTGCCCACGGCCATCGACAACTGCATGGCGGTCATCCCGAGCAGCCCCGGCGCCATGTACTGGAGGTAGTTGTGCTGCCCCCCGGAGATCGCACCGCCGAAGACGTAGACGAAGAGCGTGGTGAAGACGATCGGCATCAGCAGGACGTCGAACAGGGACTCCGGATCGGCTTTGATCCGCATCAGGTTGCGGCGCGTGAGCGCGCCTATGTGGCGGAGCGAGGCGCGGAGGCTGATCCGCTGGTCCTCGAGGCTCTCCTGGGCTGTCAGCGTCGCAGTGCTCATGCCACCGTCTCCATCTCTTTGATCGACCCGGCCCGGGTCTCCTGCTGCACGGTCCGTGTGCCGGGCTTGCCGGTGAGCGTCAGGAACACCTCGTCCAGGGTCGGCATCCGGGTCTCGATCGCGGCGATTCCGAAGCCCCCGCCGCCCAGGGCCGCGATCACGGCGGTGAGTTGCTGCTCGTCCCCGACCGGCAGGACCACCGAGCCGTCGAGGGTCGTCGCCCCGTGGCCGGCCAGGCAGTGCGCCATCGGGTGGAGCTGCTCGGCCCGGGCCGGACGGATCGTCAGGGTCTGCCCGCCGACCTGCTGCTTCAGCTCGTCGACCGCGCCGTCCGCGATCACCGTGCCCCGGTCGATGACGGTGACATGGTGCGCCAACTGCTCGGCCTCCTCCATGTACTGGGTGGTCAGCAGGACCGTGGACCCGGCGGCCACCATCCGCTGGACCTCCTCCCAGACCTCGGTGCGGGTCCTCGGGTCGAGGCCGGTCGTCGGCTCGTCCAGGAACAGCACGCGCGGCTGCCCGATCATCGACGCGGCCAGGTCCAGCCGCCGCCGCATGCCGCCGGAGTAGGTCTTGGCAGGCCGCTTGGCCGCCTCGGTCAGCGAGAAGCGCTCCAGCAGCTCGACGGCCCTGGCCTTGGCGCCCTTGGCGGACAGGTCGAGCAGCCGCCCGATCAGGTAGAGGTTCTCGTATCCGGACAGCAGCTCGTCCACCGAGGCGTACTGCCCGGTCAGGCCGATGGTCCGGCGCAGCTGCCGCTGCTGCCGCTGGATGTCCCAGCCGCCGACCCGTGCCGTCCCGGCGTCGGGCTTGATCAATGTGGACAGCACCCGCACCAGTGTGGTCTTCCCGGCCCCGTTGGGGCCCAGGATCCCGCGCACGGTGCCTTCCTGGACCGTCAGGTCGACGCCGTCAAGCGCCTTGGTCTCCCCGTAGTGCTTGACCAGCCCCCGCACCTCGATGGCCGGGGTTCCCGCTTCGCTCGTTGTCATGCCTCGACTCTGGCCCCGCCCCCCGTCACGCCGCCGTCACGCCCCCGTCAGCGGGTGCCGGTTCCCGTCGGAGCACCGTCAGCGCCCCGCCCCGGCTGCGTGGCGCATGCAGCCGGGGCGGGGAACAGGGTGGTGTGGCCCGACATCAGTGGAAGGCGTGCTCCGGGGCCGGGAAGCTGCCGCCGATGACGTCCGCCGCATAGGCGCGGGCGGCCTCGCCGAGGACCCCGCGCAGGTCGGCGTACTGCTTGACGAAGCTCGGCACCCGGCCGGCCGTCATCCCGGCCATGTCCGTCCAGACCAGCACCTGGGCGTCGCAGCCGACGCCCGCGCCGATGCCGACGGTGGGGATGTGCACGGACGCGGTCACCTGGGCCGCGAGCTCGGCGGGGACGGCCTCCAGGACGACCGCGAAGGCGCCCGCCGCCTCGGCCGTCTTGGCGTCCCGGAGCAGCTGGTGCGCCGCCTCGTCGCCCCGGCCCTGGACCGGGTAGCCGCCGAGCGCGTGCACGGACTGCGGGGTGAGCCCGAGGTGGGCCATCACCGGGACGCCCGCCTGGACCAGCATCTCGGTGGCGGGTGCGGAGCGCTCGCCGCCCTCCAGCTTGACCGCGCCGACCCCCGCCTCCTTCATCAGCCGGGCGGCGTTGTGCAGGGCCTGCGCCGGGGACTCCTGGTACGAGCCGAACGGCAGGTCGGCGACGATCAGCGCGCGCTTGGTGCCGCGGACGACGGCGGCGGAGAGCATCACCATCTGGTCCATGGTCACCGGCACGGTGGTCTCGTAGCCGAGGTGGCAGTTGCCGGCGGAGTCTCCGACGAGCAGCACCGGGATGCCGGCCTCGTCGAAGACGGAGGCGGTGAGCGCGTCGTACGCGGTGAGCATCGGCCAGCGCTCGCCGCGCTGCTTGGCGGAGGCGAGGTCGCGGACGGTCACGCGGCGGCTGGTGACACCGCCGTAGAGGGTGGCCGGAGGCTTCTCGGCCGGGGCGGCCGGGGTGGCCTCGGTGGTGGGAGTGGCAGGTGTGACGGCAGGCGGAAGCGAACCGTTCTGCATGACAGGTCTCCTGTAAGGGTCGTCTCGTGGCGCCGCAGGGGCGTCCCCGGATTCCCCTCCATGCTGTCACGCCTCCCCGCGCCCGCAAAGGGGAGCGCACACGCGGCCTTCGCCGCATCGATGTTCACCTGGACTTTCTCGACGAACTGATCATTGGCCCTATGCTGTCGCGGACGCTCCACTGGACGATCGCATGCTGTCCGCGACGACGGTGGGCTCAGTGATCCAGGGCATGTCGGGCGGCTCGAACGGAACCTGACCGTCCCGGACGAGCGTCCCCCTCCTCATAGGGTGACAACAGGGACGAGAACGGCACATGGGATACGGAATGGCAGAGGCAGGAACACCACGGGGGCGCAGCCGCTGGGGTCGGCTGCCCGGAGTCGGCCGCTGGGGGCGGGACCGCAAGGGCCGCAGCGCCTGGCGGCGCGGCTGGCTGCTTGCCCTGTTCGCGCTGCTGGACGCCTGCCTGCTGGCCTTCCACGCGGAGGTGCCCGACAGCTTCGGCAACCTCGGCAGCCTGCTGGAGAGCTTCCTGCCCTGGGTCGGGGTCGCCATCCCGGTGCTGCTCGTCGCGGCCCTGGTACGCCGCTCGGCGACGGCGCTGGTGGCGCTGCTGGTGCCGACGCTGATCTGGTTCAACCTCTTCGGCGCGCTGCTCACGGACAAGAGCGGCGGCGCCTACGACTTCACCGTCGTCCAGCACAACGTCTGGGCCTACAACAAGGACATCCCGGGCACGGTCAGGAACATGGAGGCGGCGGACCCCGACATCATCTCGCTGGTCGAGGTGAGCGCCACCGAGCTGCCGCAGTTCGAGAGCGGCCTGGCCAAGGAGTACCCCTACCGCGCGGTCGAGGGCACGGTCGGGCTGTGGTCCAAGTACCCGCTGAGCGGCACGGAGCCGGTCGACATCAAGATCGGCTGGGTGCGGGCGCTGCGCACGACCGTGGAGACCCCGCAGGGGGCGGTCGCCGTCTACGTCGCCCACATGCCCTCGGTGCGGGTCAACTTCGACGGCGGCTTCACCGCCAATGAGCGCGATGTCAGCGCGGAGGCGCTGGGGCAGGCACTGTCGTCGGAGACGCTCCCCAGGGTGATCCTGCTCGGTGACCTCAACGGCACGATGAACGACCGCAGCCTCGCCCCGATCACCAGCCAGATGCGGTCCGCGCAGGGCTCCGCGGGGGCCGGATTCGGCTTCAGCTACCCCGCGGAGTTCCCGATGACCCGCATCGACCAGATCCTGACCCGGGGTGTCACCCCCACCGACGCCTGGACCCTCCCGCGCGACGGCAGCGACCATTTGGCCATCGCCGCGCACATAGAACTCTGAGGCTTCGGCAGCAGCAGGGTTGCTCACAGCGCGGGGCCGGCTCTGCGCGAGGGTTTCCGCGTCCCTGGGGCTAGGGTTCGCGCCAGCGGTTGGTGATGGGCTGGCGTCGGTCGCGGCCGAAGTTCTTGGAGGAGATCTTCGTGCCCGGCGGGTACTGCCGCCGCTTGTACTCCGCGGTGTCGACCAGCCGCACGATCCGGTCCACCACCGCCGGGTCGTATCCCTCGGCGAGGATCTCCGCCCGGCCCTTGTCCTCCTCGATGTAGGCCGTGAGGATCGCGTCCAGCAGGTCGTAGTCCGGCAGCGAGTCGGTGTCCACCTGGCCGGGGCGCAGCTCCGCACTCGGGGGCTTGAGGATGGTGTTCTCGGGGATCGGCGGGGTCTCCCCCCGCTCGGCCGCCGCCTGGTTGCGCCACTTCGCCAGCCGGAAGATCAGTGACTTGTAGACGTCCTTGATCGGCCCGTAGGCGCCCACCGAGTCGCCGTACAGCGTCGAGTAGCCGACTGCGAGCTCGCTCTTGTTGCCGGGCGCCAGCACCAGGTGGTTCTCCTGGTTGGAGATCGCCATCAGCAGGGTGCCGCGCAGCCGGGACTGCAGGTTCTCCTCGGCCAGGCCGGTCAGCCCGAGCTCGCGCATATATGCATCGAACATGCGCTCGATGGACACCGTGCGGAAGTGCAGCCCGGTCCTCCGGGCCAGCTCCGCGGCGTCGTCGCGGGAGTGCTGGGAGGAGTACGCGCTGGGCATGGACACGCAGTGGACGTTCTCCGCGCCGACGGCGTCCACCGCCAGTGCCGCGACCAGTGCCGAGTCGATGCCGCCGGAGAGGCCGATCAGCACCGATGCGAAGCCGTTCTTGCGCACATAGGCCCGCAGCCCGGTGACCAGCGCCCCGTAGATCGCCTCCTCCTCGCCCAGACGGGGGGCCTGACCCGCCGTCACCGGCTCGGCCGGTGCCGGGAGCGGCTTCTTGGAGAGGACGGTGTGCCGGATCTCCAGTCCGTCGGCGACGAAGTGGCTGCCGGTCGTGGTGTCCGCGGTCGCCTGCGGCAGGTCCAGGTCGAGCAGCAGGCAGCCGTCCTCGAACTGCGGCGCGCGCGCAAGCACCTCGCCGGAGGCGTCCACCACGACCGAGTCGCCGTCGAACACCAGCTCGTCCTGGCCGCCGATCATATTGACGTAGGCGAGGGTGCAGCCGGCCTCGACCGCGCGGCGCCGGACCAGCTCCAGCCGCTCGTCGTCCTTCTTCGCCTGGTACGGCGAGGCGTTCACGGTCAGCAGCAGCCCGGCCCCGGCCTGCCGGGCGGCCTGCACCCGGCCGCCGTCCTGCCAGATGTCCTCGCAGATGGCGAGCGCCACGTCCACGCCGTGCAGCCGCACGACCGGCAGGGTGTCGCCGGGGACGAAGTAGCGGAACTCGTCGAAGACGCCGTAGTTGGGCAGGTGGTGCTTGGCCAGCCGGGTGACGACCCTGCCGCCGTGGAGCAGCGCCGCGCAGTTCTGCGGGGAGCCGACCGGCAGGCCCAGCCGGTCCGAGGCGGTGGTGGACCGGCCGAGGTAGCCGACGACGACGGCCACCTCGCCGAGGCCCTCGGCGTCGAGCCGCTCGGCGAGGGCGGCCAGCGCCGCGCGGGAGGCGTCCACGAAGGACGGCCGCAGCGCGAGGTCCTCGACCGGGTAGCCGGTGAGCGTCATCTCGGGGAAGGCGACCAGGTGGGCGCCCTGGTCGGCGGCGTGGCGGGTCCAGCGGACCACGAGCTCGCCGTTCCCGGTTATGTCGCCGACGGTGGGGTCGATCTGGTTCAGTGCGAGGCGTAGGTAAGGCACACCACCACACTAATCGTCCGATCGACGCTATGGGTAGGCGACCCTGCCGCGTGGCCGCCCGGATCTGCGATGATGCGACCAGCGGACAAGAAGGCGCGGGGCGCGCCGACACTGGAGGCCGCGCCCCGTTAACGCGGACGTAAAGAGCAGAGGTGAGACTGTCGCCATGGGCAAGCAGCAGGAGTTTGTTCTCCGCACACTCGAAGAGCGCGACATCCGGTTCGTCCGACTGTGGT
>Ga0302314_10020646_pt1 | contig 10884 bp, 9 predicted proteins | sample III_Palsa_N2_3_FD_200533 | JGI IMG/M metagenome (GOLD analysis project Ga0302314, IMG submission 200533) | Peat permafrost microbial communities from Stordalen Mire near Abisko, Sweden - III_Palsa_N2_3 | ecosystem: Environmental > Terrestrial > Soil > Palsa > Peat permafrost | place: Sweden... | reverse complement strand
CGGGGGGAAGGTTGAAGAGGCGGCAGGCTTCGATGATTTCGAGACCCTTGTTGAGCATGGTCGCGGAGTCGATGGTGATGCGCCGGCCCATGACCCAGGTGGGGTGTTTGAGAGCTTGGGCGGGGGTGATGTGTTCGAAGTCGGCGAGGGGGGTGTTGCGGAAGGGGCCGCCGGATGCGGTGAGCCAGATCTGCTTGACCTCGTTGGGTGCGCCGCCGCGGAGGCATTGATGGATGGCGTTGTGCTCGGAGTCGATAGGGAGTAGATCGACGTTGTGCTGGCGGGCGGCTTCGAGGATGAGGTCACCGGCGGCTACGAGGCACTCTTTGTTGGCGAGACCGATGGTCTTGCCGGCGAGGACGGCGGAGTAGGTGGCTTCGAGTCCGGCGACGCCGACGATGGCGGAGACGACGAAGTCGACTTCGGGAAGGGTCGCGACGCGGACGGTGCCGGCGGTGCCGTAGACGACTTCGATGCCGGTGATGCCTTCGGCTTTGAGGCGCACGGTGAGGCTGGCGGCGAGTTCGTCGGTGGCGATGGAGATGATTTTCGGACGCCAGCGGACGCACTGGGCGAAGGCGGCTTCAAGGTTGGAGCCGGCGGCAAAGGCGATAGGGAGGAAGCGGTCGGGGTGCGACTCGCAGATGCTGAGGGTGCTCTGGCCTATGGAGCCGGTGGAGCCGAGGAGGGCGATCTTCTTCACTGGTCTATTTTCGCAGAAATGAGGAAATGGAGTTCGGCTGAAGGTGGGGTGCTGCTACGAGCAAAATACAGGGGTCCTTCGCTTTGCTCAGGATGACGGGTGTAAAGCAGAGAGATAGAGCTGTAGGGTGAGGCTTTGTGCGTTTAGAAGCTGCCGAGGGAGAAGTACTCCTTGATGGCGAGAGCGAACCAAAGGACGGGGGCGGCTAGGAGCAGGGCGTCGATGCGGTCGAGGATGCCGCCGTGGCCGGGGAGGAGGGTGCCGGAGTCTTTGACGTTGGCACCGCGTTTCAGGGCGGACTCGAGGAGGTCGCCGAACTGGGCGGCCAGGTTCAGGAGGATGGCGAGCAGGAGCGATTGCCACCAGGGCTCGGAGGTGTGGAGCTTGGTGAAGTTCGAGCCGTGGGCGGAGAGCCACTGGCCTGTGTAGATGAGAGCCATGCCGAAGGCTGCACTCGCAACGATGGAGGCTATAGCGCCTTCCCAGGTTTTGTTGGGCGAGAGCTTGGAGAGCTTGCGGCGGCCGAAGTTCTTGCCAATGTAGAGAGCGGCGATGTCGCCGGACCAGACGCAGACGCAAAGGAAGAGAACGAGCGCGGTGCCGTCTTCGAGCATCCAGAGCTGGGGGATGAGCGTGAGCGGATAGGCGATGTAGACGAGGATGAGCAGGCCGGCGGCGGTTTCGGTGAGGACGCGATCGAGCGGGGTGCGGAAGGTGTTCCAGGCGAAGAGCAGGAGCGTCGCGAAGGAGACGGCGGTGATGGTGTCCTGCGGCCGGAAAAAGGTGGCGGCGAAGAAGAGAGCGACGGCTGCGATTGTCCACCACATTGGAACGGCACTGCGGTTGGCCGCGGCTAGCTGGCGGAACTCAATGGCGGCGAGGCCGGCGACGATGGCGGCGAGGAGCGTGATCATCCAGAGCTTGCCGAAGAAGACAAGAACGACGACGAGCGCGATGAGGACGATGGCGGTAAGAATTCGGTTCATGCTTCTGAAAGAGGATACATGGCTGCTCGTAAAGAAAACTGCTTGCGGTAGGCCCCTCCCCGGTTAATGTGTGCAAAATCCTCAAAGCAGGAGGGTTAGGGGTGGATCTCCTGTTTGTTTCGGAGGGGAAAGGATAGGACGGATTGTGGATTTTTGCGGTTTTAGAGGGGTGGGTGTGTCAAGTGCTGCGAGCAATTTTCCAGAGGGTGTTGGCTGTCTATGGTGTCGTGGCTGAAAGCCCGGAGCTGTATTGCTGGTAGGAGAGTGTGGCAGGTCCTTCGACTGCGCGTCTTGCATGAAGCCGCAAGACGCTTCGCTCAGGATGACAGTTTTGTGGGAACTCCCTCGCGTGAGGATGTTTGGTGGTAACGATCCTCACGCGGGTTGTTGGGGGATAAAGGGATACGTCAACCGCCAGCGCATTCGCTGAGGGGGATGTTGTTGGCTTCGCAGAATTTGTCCTGCGAGGCTTTCTGGTTGTTGAGGGAGTTTTCAAACTCGTGGTGCAGGATGAGGCCTCCGGCGACACCTGCGCCTATGACCGCGCTGGTGATGATGATGGCGTTGCGTTTGAAGTGATTCGCGGGGAAGGTGGTGAGGTCGGCGGACTCGGCGGAGGACAATGGCTCGCCGGCGACTACCTTGATGCGGCTGATGAGGTTTGTGATGGAGAGAGCAACCCAGCGGGCGAGAACCTGATTCTTGCCGGTGAGGTAGACGGGCGAGGTGACGGTCCAGAGTGGGACGTTGGTGTGGGGATCGACGATGGTGAGCTGGTAGGCGGGGCTGTTGTAGGAGTAGACGCCGTTGCGGTCGCCAACGACGCCGGCGATGGGAGAGACGTCGCGGAGTTGGAAGATGAGGTCGGCTTTCGCGGGGGTGTTGACGAGTTGGAAGCGTCCCCAGGACTGGAGAGCAGCGTAGACGTTGGTGTAGGTCTGGGTGGGATCGATGGGGAAGTTGGGATCGGCACCGGCGTTGGTGAGGAAGACGGTGTGAGCAGAGGCGATCTGCGCGGGTACGGGAGAGTTGGGATCGGGTGCGGTGACGGGGATCTGACGCTCGATGGGAGCGGAGGTGGAGTAGTCGCTGATGGAGGAGGAGGATTGTGCTGCGGCTTGTTGCGCTGCTTGTGTTGCCTGGTCGGAGGCTTGTTGCGCGGCTGCCTGTGATTGCGCTGCTGCTTGCTGCGAGGCTTGTATGGCAATGGCGGTGGGGTCCTGCGCGAAGGCAGAAAGGGAGAGTTGGTTGAGGAGGAGGATGGCGGAAAGGACGGCAGCGATTCTGCCGGTTGTGCTGCGAACCGTGGAGCCGATTGCGGTCTGCATGGTGGTGCCTCGGGTTTGGCGGCTAGAAGATGTGCCTGCCAACCTGAAGGGATATAACGCAGAAGAGGATTTAGAAGACTCGCGGTTTAGTAAATATATTTTTGTTGCGGTGTGGGATGAAAATATTTTGTGGTGGTGCGTGAAGAGGGAACTTTGCACAAGCGTCGTGCCATTTCCTTTAGGGGCCAGGTCGTGGCTGATGAATCGGTTTGTCTCAATTTGGGATGAGCGATGAGAGGAAAGAGAGCGTATCCCGGGGGCTGAAGCCCAGTTCTGGGCCGGTTTTAAATGTACGGGCTAAAGCCCGTACCTATCTCAGAAGCAAAGACAACAGCAAGAATCCTTCCCCTCGCTTTGCCCAGGGTTCAGGATGACGACTGTGGCAGAGAAGGTTTTGCTAAGAGCGATGGCCCTGTCTCTCGTAGCGTGGTGCTTTGGGGGAGACAGGGCCTTCGTTGTTGGGAGGTTGCCGCGCTCTAGTAGAAGTGAACGATGGCTGCCTGTGCGTAGGGAACGGAGATGGTGAAGACGCCGTTGGTGCCGCTGAAGGCTCCGCCGTAGCCGCCTGTCCATGTACCGTCGCTGTTCATGGGTTGACCGCCGAAGGTGATGCCAGAGGTTGCGGTGACGTCGTTGTTAGCCTGCTGTAGGTAGATGACCTGGGCGGTGGTATAGCTGCCGCCGGGGGTGATCTTGACTGTGACGTTGGTCGCGGCGTTTAGACCGGTGGGGCCGGAGTCGTTGACGCCGCCGTTGAAGGTCTTGTTGATGATGTGGACTGTTTCTCCGCCGTTGGTTTCAAGCAAGCCGTAGGCCGTGAGATTGACGCCGCTGGAGTTGGTGATGGTGGTGGGGATGGGTTGTCCCTGGCTGCCGTAGTGGAAGGCCCACATGCCGTAACCGGGACCTTCGAGGGTGTAGACACCACCGTTCGAGCTGGTAGGCGTGCCTACGGGGGAGATGGGGTTGTAGGAACCGGAATCGGAACCGATGGGGCCGGTGTGGATGTTCATACCGGCCATGCCGGTTTTGTAGGCGTTGTAGCAGAGGTAATCCATTGCCCAGAGTGCGGCTGCGTAGGAGTTGGTGACTCCGTTGTTGCTACCGCCGTAGGCGCTGTTGGTTTCTTCCATGCGTGGCTTGAAGCCCTGGCTTATGGCTGTGGGGCCGAAGTTGTTGTAGTTGTTCTGGTAGGTGGAGAGTTCCAGAGAAGAAAGAATTTTGTTGTCGCCCTGGTTGACGGAGGTGAAGCTAGCGGCGTCTCCAGCGGGGTAGGCGTGTTGTGTGATGAAGCTGACGGATGGTTTGAGGGAGCCCTGATACTTGCTGTAGTCGGAGAAGCTGTTGGGCCAGGAGTCGTTACCGGAGACGGCTGGGCCGGAGGATGTGATGGAACCGTTTACGTCGATGCGGAAGTCATGGTTGAGCGTGTCGTACTCGGACTGCCAGGTGGCGTACGAGATGTTGCTGCCGGGAAGGTTCTCGGGGTTGTCGGGCTCGTTGCCGACTTCGATGGTGTAGGAGAAGTTGTAGCCGTTGCTGGTGTAGTTGTTGTACAAGCCCTGCACGTAGGCAGTGGCGGTGGTGGCGTTATAGAAGGTCTTGGCGGGAACGGTCCATAGGAGATTGGCTCCGATGGACTGAGCGAAGGCTTCTACGTTGTTGCCGTCGGCTGTGGCGGCGTAGGGCTGGCGCTCGGAGGAGTTGCCGCCGATGCGGACGCTCTTGACGCCGATCTTGGAGAGCATGGCGCCGTAGGGAGTTGCGGTGCCGCTGAGCCAGGGCGTGCCGGAGACGGTGTTGTTGGCCGCCATGATCGAACTCATTTCAAGCGAGACGCCAAGGAAGTCGGTTGGAATGACGGCCGCCGGGCTGGCGGGGTTGAGGGTGATGCTGACGGTGGCTGAACCCTGCGCGTGGGCGGGGATCGCCAAAGCCAGGGTGAGGGGAACTGCGAGCAAAGGAATGGAACGACGAACGAGACGAGTACAAATGCTGTGCATTGTGACCTCTTCCTGCGATGTATTCAAGCCCTTGAAAAGGGATGAAGGTGGAGCGCGGAGGATAGTAGTGGCAAAGAAAAGCGTTTGTCTAGAGGGTTTCTGCATTTTTTGTAAATTTTGTTCGAGGGGGTGAGATTGCTGGATATTTGGAGCATGGGGGTGAAGAGATGAACCGTTTGGGCGGTGGGTTTCATCTGTAGTTGCGAAAGGCGAGGGAAGAATGAGCGAGTTGATTGCAGCGCAGTTGGTTGAGGCAGAGCTGAGAACGTGGCAGCTTGTGGTGGATCGTGCAACGAAGTTGTTTGGTGGGTTGAGCGAGGAAGCGCTGGAGCGGGAAGTGGCTCCGGGGAAGAATCGGCTGATTTATTTGTGGGGACATCTGCTGGCTACGAGCGACTCGCTGTATGCGACGCTGCGGTTGGGTACGCGGTTGAAGCCGGAGTGGGACGAGGTGTTTTTGAAGGCTGCGGACAAGACTGTGGCGCTGCCTTCAGCCAGCGAGATCAAGGCTGCGTGGGACGAAGTGCATGAGAAGCTGCGCGTGGGTATGGCGAAGCTGACGCCGGAAGAGTGGTTGGAGCGTCATGCGCTGGTGTCGGTGGAGGACTTTGCGAAGGAGCCGCATCGGAATCGGTTTGCGGTGTTGCTGAGCCGGACCGTGCATGTGGGGTATCACCTGGGGCAGGCGGTGTTGGTGAAGTAGGGACAGCAGATTCCCTTCGTGAATGACAGAAAGAAAAGCAAGGGTAAGTGCAACGGCTTGGCTCGTTGAAATGTTGCTTTCCCGCTCATGCCACAAAGAACGCGGCATGAACGGGGCACCCGAGCGTTTGTGGTTGCGCTGGCGAAGAACGGGAGACAGCAGATTCGCTCGCTTCGCTCGGAATGACAACTAGAAAAACAAACGCACGTGCGGAGACCCTTCCCTTGCGATTTATCAGGGGAAGGATCTCGGCAATGGTGAGTCGGAAAGTTCTGCTAACCGCGGGCTAGTTCGGCTTCGGTGGGGAGGACGTCGGAGAGGTCTTCGTCGCTGGTTTCGCCGAGGCCGCCGAAGCGGCGTTCGCGTTGCTGGTAGTCGGCGATGGCTTCTAGCAAATGCAGGCCGCGGAAGTCGGGCCAGAGGCGTTCGGTGACGAAGATTTCGGCGTAGGCGATCTGCCACAAAAGGAAGTTTGAGATGCGCTGCTCGCCGGAGGTGCGGATGACGAGGTCGGGGTCAGGCATGTGCGCGGTGTAGAGGCCGGCGGAGATTTGGGGCTCGTCGATGCGGGACTTGATGGCGTCGTCTACGCCTTCGGCGGCGAGGAGGTCTTCGAGCGAGATGCCGCGCTTGGCGGCCTCGGCGAGCATGGCGTGGACGATGTTGCGGGTGGAGTCGACGATCTCGGAGCGGGAGCCGTAGTTGAGGGCGAGGGTGAGAGTGGTTCCGGTGTTTTTGGCGGTCTGCTCGGAGGCCCACTGCATGGTGTCCTGCACTTCGCAGGGGAGTTCGTGGGTGCGGCCGATGTAGGCCATGCGGATGTTGTTGTCGTTCATCCGCTTCACGTTCGAGATGAGGTAGGACTTCAACAGCTTCATGAGGAAGCTGACTTCGTTCTTGGGACGGCGGAGATTGTTTTCGAGCGAGAAGGCGTAGAGCGTGAGCCAGGGAAGGTCGATGCGGCTGGCGGTTTCTACGACGTATTGCACGGACTCGGCGCCTTGTTGGTGGCCGAGGAAACGCTTGAGGGCACGTTTGCCGGCCCAGCGTCCGTTGCCGTCCATGATGATGGCGACGTGTTGGGGGACGCGTGAGGGATCAAGCGTGTCGTAGATGGCAAGCTCGGCGGGCGTGAGTTCGTGGGCCCGGTTGGAGCGTTGGTAGTCGCGGCTGGAGGTGGTTTCGCGCACAGGGTCTCGCTGGTTTGAGGGTAGCTGAAAGAGCAGGAAATAGGGAATAGGGAGAAGGGAATAGTTGTGGAGATGGGAAAGATTGCTGCTTCGGGAGGCAGAGATCCTTCCCCTTCGGCTTCGCTCAGGGTCAGGGTGAGGGCGTGAAGGGGATGAGGGTGCGAAAGAATGGGTGGAATTGGAGAGGCGCCGTCGCGTCGCCCTTTGCAGGGGGAGCGCGGCGGCGCCGGAGGTCGTTCGGAGTTCGCTGGCGAGCTTACGCGGTGCGGCGGGTGCGGCCCTGCGCTAGTTCGCGAACGTGGTTGAGGAAGATCGACTTCTGGGTCGAGTTCAGGTGAGCGGCGTAGCGGGCGATCTCGGCCAAGAAGGGGTCGCCCATGAGGACGGCGGTTTCTTCCTGGTGGCGCGTGGGCGCGTCGCGGAGCAGGGCGGAGATATCGACCTGGAGAGCGCGGGCGAGGCGGTCCAAAGAGGAGAGCGTAGGCATGGCCTTGCCGTTCTCGATCTTCGAGATGTACGTGCGGGGAACGCCCATGCGCGCGGCGAGTTGGCGCTGCGAGAGATTCCGGACGTGACGCAGATCGCGCACGGCGGAAGCTACCTGCAGGCCGCCTTCGGCGGTGCGGGCTGTGGGCTCGGCTACGAGCGAGATTGTGGCTTCAAGCTTGGGCTGCTCGGGCAGCAAGGACTTCTTGCAGCGGCGGCAGATGTCGGAAGACGTGCGGTACTGCACGAGCTTGCACGACTCGCAACGAAGGACTTCTCTTTCAGTGGCCGGGACAGCTTGAAGCTGCTGCTCCGACACCTCCAAGGGCGCCATCATGGTTGCCATAAGTTGTGTTGTGCGGGCGGATCCAGAGCAAGGACCGCAGCGACTCACGTCCGATAACGGAGATGAGCGATGTGCTTACATTGACACCCGGTGCCGTAAGAGTCAAGGGGGTTGTCGGAGATTCGGGTAGAAAAGTGGTATAGAGGGGGAAGAGAACCAAGACAGTTAACAGCGAATAGTTAACAGCGAACAGAGAGTGAGTGGGTTAGTGGCAGCCTCGAAGGACTAAGAACCATGCGGCGGATAGGATGATGGAGCCGATGATGCCGATGGCGATGAGGGGGCTTCGGGTGAGGGAGGCGGCGGAGGATTGGCTGTGTTCGTGGGGGGCTTCGGGGTTGTAGGTGATGGGGAAGAGGGTGCCCTGGGGGATGGCTTTTTCGGAGTGGAAGTCGCCGGTGTGGAGCTCTCCGTTGGCCCAGTAGTTGAAGGTGATGAGGAAGTGCTTGTCGGAGGGGGCGCCGAAGGCGAGGGCGCGGCCGGCGCCGAACTCGTACTTGCAGGCGGTGACGGTGGCCATGGCTTGGGGCCAGGGTGTTGGGGTTGCCATTGTGTTTCCGTTCCGCTTCTGGCGAACAGCAGATCCTTCGCTGCGCTCAGGATGACAAATTCGTTTAAGGGTTAGAAGTTTGAGGAATGCAAGAGCTGGATGTTGGATGCGGTGAAGGCTTCGTTGGTGGATTCGACAGTGCCGGGTAACCCGACGGGGCGGGTTAGGTCGTCTATGACGATGGACTCGAAGCCTAGTTTGACGGCGGCGAGGGCGGAGAAGGCTACGCAGAAGTCGTAGGCGAGGCCGGTGAAGAAGAGACGCTGGAGGCCGCGTTCGCGGAGATAGCCGGCGAGGCCGGTGGGGGTGGTGCGATCGTTTTCGGTGAATGCGGAGTAGCTATCGATGTTTTGGCGGAAGCCTTTGCGGAGGATGAGCTCGGCGTGGGGGATGTTGAGGTCGGGGTGGAGTGTGGCGCCGGGGGTGTTCTGGATGCAGTGGTCGGGCCAGAGGGTTTGTTTGCCGTAGGGCGCGTCGAATGTGTCAGAGAAGGGTTTCAGGTTGTGGGTGCTGGCGAAGGAGATGTGTCCGGCTGGGTGCCAGTCCTGGGTGAGGATGACGTGGTCGAAGCGGGCGGCGAGGGCGTTGATGCCGGGAATAATGGCGTCGCCATTGGTGACGGCGAGTGTACCGCCGGGGAGGAAGTCGAGCTGTATGTCGATGACGAGGAGAGCGTCGGTTGGACGGAGCGCGAAGGCCATGGTGAGATTGTACGGACGTGGAGAGGTTCACAGGAGAAGCAGGCGCGACGGGATATGCTCAAGAGGTGCAATTGAAGCAAACGGGATACAAAGTTTTATGCAGCGGGCTGACTCTACAGAGTCCCGGGCTGGCGGTTTTGTTTGCGTTGCTTGTCGGATTTTGTGGTGTGGCTTGTGCGCAGCAGACGGTTGCTGAGCTGCCGAATGATCCTGGGGTTCAACTTGCGTTGCAGAAACAAGCCGCGATGGTTGGGGTGGGGAGCATTCACGGAACGGTGACGGATGCGGATGGGGCGTCTGTGCGTGGGGCGGTGGTGACGCTGACGGATTCGGTCGCGGTGGAGCGCAAGGTGACCACGAGTGAGGATGGCGTCTTTCATTTTGAGGGTGTGCCGCCGGGGAAGTTTACCGTGACGGTGGTTGCTGATGGGCTGGCGGATGGGGCGCAGGCAGGAGTACTGGATGCCGGGGAGAGTTACGAGATACGTCCGATTGCGTTGCCGGTGGCGGGGGTAGCGACGGAGGTGGATGCGATGTCTGTGCAGGAACAGGCTGAAGAAGAGATCAAGGTGGAAGAGAAGCAGCGGCTGGTGGGGTTTGTGCCGAACTTCTATGTGGCCTACAACTGGAACTCGGCACCGCTGAGCCCGGGGCAGAAGTTCAGGCTGGCGTGGAAGAACTCGATTGACCCGGCGAATACGGCGATCAATGCAGCAGTTGCGGGGTATCAGTACTACGAGAACGACTTCAATGGATATGGGCGTGGGCCTGTAGGGTACTTCTCGCGGTTTGGAGCGAATGAAGGCGACCTGATTACGGGAACGTTTGTGGGTGGAGCGATTTTGCCGGTGTTGCTGCACCAGGACCCGCGGTACTTCTACAAGGGGACGGGGACGGTTTGGTCAAGGCTGGAGTATGCGCTGGAGTCTGCGGTGATGTGCCGGAGCGATAGCGGGAAGTGGGAGTTCAACTACTCGAGCGTTGGTGGAGATCTGGCAGCGGGAGCGATTGCGAATGCGTACTATCCGGCGAGCGATCGCGATGGAGCTATGCTGACGTTTGAGCAAGGGTTGCTGGGAGCGGCGTTCGATGGGTTGGGGAATGTGGTGCAGGAGTTTTTGTTCAAGAAGGTGACGCCGCACTCGGCGAATTATCCTTCGACTACGCCGCAGCCGTAGAACGGTTGTTAGTTGTTCGTTCTTAGTTCTTAGTTGTTAGTGCGGTTGTTGGATTTCTGTTTCAGTCCCTTTGCCTCTTTGGGTGAGTGGCTTGCCAGACGGTGGGGGGTGCGCCCATGCTATGTTTGCGAGTTTTTGTGAGGGATGCTGATGCCGGATGCGTTGAAGTCGAAGCTGGATGTGGGGTCGGTGAAGTTTGGGGCGAACCGGGCGGCGATGGTGGCGCTGCTGGGTGGGGTTCGTGAGGAAGAAGAACGCATTCGTGAGGGTGGTGGAGCGAAGGCTGCGGAAGCGCAGAGGGCGAAGGGTCGGCTGACGGTTAGGGAGCGGTTGGCGTTGTTGCTGGATCCTTGGGAGGACGTGGAAACCCCGATCTCCAAAGGCGAGAGATCGGGGGCACCCGGTTTGGTTGCGTCTCTGGCACCCAGGGTCGGGGAGAACTTTTTGGAGTTGGGGCTTTGGGCGGGGCATGGGATGTATGCGGAGTTTGGTGGGGCTCCGGGTGCGGGAGTGGTTACGGGGTTGGGGCGCGTGGCGGGGCGGCTGTGCATGATCGTGGCGAATGATGCGACGGTGAAGGCTGGGGCGTTCTTTCCGATGACGGCGAAGAAGGTGCTGCGGGCGCAGACGATTGCTTTGGAGAATCGGATTCCTACGCTTTATCTGGTGGACTCTTCGGGCGTGTTTTTGCCGCTGCAGGAGGATGTGTT
>Ga0302314_10020644_pt1 | contig 10885 bp, 8 predicted proteins | sample III_Palsa_N2_3_FD_200533 | JGI IMG/M metagenome (GOLD analysis project Ga0302314, IMG submission 200533) | Peat permafrost microbial communities from Stordalen Mire near Abisko, Sweden - III_Palsa_N2_3 | ecosystem: Environmental > Terrestrial > Soil > Palsa > Peat permafrost | place: Sweden... | reverse complement strand
AATGTCACTCCACAAGCCCGAACGCCCGGCCATGGATGGCCGGGCTGGGGGTCAAAAAAAGGCGCGCGGTCTCGCCAGGGATGGCAAATTAAACCAACAGACAAAGGAGACGGCGCAGACATCGGGGCGGCGCTTCTTTGGTTACTTTCGTGTCGCTGTTGACAAGAAAGTAACCCGCCTTCAAGGCGGAATCGCACTTTCAGCCTGCGCGCAAATGGTCCGCGCGCAAGCGCGTGCGCGGATGGGGGATGGCTGTGCTCGAAAAGTCTGACGTCCTGACCATTGATCCTCCCGCGCTCGCCCCGGGCGCGGTTGTTCACGTCGCTTATAGCGGCGGCCTAGATTCCACCGTGCTGCTGCACTTCCTCGCGCACTACAATCCGCGCTTCCGCTTGCGTGCCGTGCATATCCATCATGGGCTTCAGGCGCTGGCGGACGAGTGGGCGGAGAAGTGCGCGCGGTTCGCCGGTTCCCTGGGGGTGCAGTTCGAGTTGTTGCGGGTGCAGGTGGATGGGCTCGATCCGGCGGGGCCGGAGGCGGCGGCGCGTACGGCGCGGTATGAGGCCTTGCGCGGGCTGATGCAGCCGGGGGATTGCCTGGCGACGGCGCATCATCGCGGCGACCAGGCGGAGACGGTGCTGTTGCGCTTGCTGCGCGGCAGCGGCGTGCAGGGCCTGTCGGCGATGCGGGTGTTGCGCGCGTTTCCGCCGGGGTGGTTGTGGCGGCCCTTGCTGGAGCTGCCGCGCGAGCGGCTTTATGGCTATGCGCAGGAACACGGGCTGCGCTGGATCGAGGATCCACACAACCGCGATCCGCGCTATGCGCGCTCCTGGCTGCGCACCGAATTGACGCCCTTGTTGCGCGAGCGCTTTCCGCAGGTGGAAGAAAGCCTGGCGCGCACCGCGCGGCTCTCGGCGGAGGCGGCGCTGCTGCTGGACGAACTGGCGGCGCAGGATTTAAGCGGGGCGGGGCGGGGCCAGTCCCTGGGTGTCTGTGCCTTGCAGGACCTGGCGGCGGCGCGGCGCCACAACCTGCTGCGCTACTGGCTGCGGCGGCAGGGCTTCGAGATGCCTAGCGCCGAGTTGCTGGAGCGGGTCGAGCGCGAGGTGCTGGCGGCGGCGGAAGATGCCGAGCCGCTGCTGGCCTGGGCGGGTTGCGAGTTGCGCCGCTACCGCGACCGGCTCTACGCCATGTCACCGTTACCGCCGCCGCCGGCCGCGGAAGCCCCACTGGCCTGGATCGGCGAGCAGTTGCCGCTGCCGCCGGGCTGCGGCCTGCTGCGCCTGGCGCAGCCGCCGCCGCAGGGCCTGAGCGTGTGCTTCATGCGCGGCGGCGAGCGTTTCAAGCCAGCCGGCAGCGCGCACAGCCGCACGCTCAAGAATCTGTTTCAGGAAGCCGGGGTGCCGCCCTGGGTGCGCCTGCGCACGCCGCTGGTGGCGGCGGCCAGTGAGCTGGTTTATGTGGCCGGCATTGGCGGCAGCGGGCGCTGGCGGGAACTGTTTCCGCCACCAGCTGCGGAACCGGCGTGGCTGGAGGCACCGGTAGGCGCCGGCTCTGGGTAAAATGCAGCGCGGCCGGATTCGCCGGCTGGTCAGTTGCTCCAAGCCCCCAGGAATTTTTGCATGTCTTCGGCACCCCAGTCTTTGCAGATCGCGTCCTATGTGCGCGCCGTCCCCGATTTCCCCAAGCCGGGCATCCTGTTCCGCGACATCACGCCGTTGCTGGCCGACGCCGCGGCTTTCGGCGCGGCCATCGGGCAGTTCGCATCCCTGATCGTGCCGCACCGGGTGGATGCGCTGGTGGCGATCGAATCGCGCGGCTTCATCTTCGGCGCGGCGCTGGCGCGCCAGCTGGGCCTGCCGCTGCTGTTGGTGCGCAAACCGGGCAAGCTGCCGCGGCGCACGGTGAGCCTGGACTACCAGCTCGAGTACGGCAGCGATCGGGTCGAGATGCATGCCGACGATATCGTCTCCGGTGGGCGCTACGCGGTGATCGACGATGTCATCGCCACCGGCGGCACCGCCGCGGCGGCTGCCGGGCTGATCGAGCAGCAGGGCGGCGCCGTGGCCTGCTGCGCCTTCCTGATCGAACTGGATTTTCTCGGGGGACGCGAACGACTGAACGGCCGGGCGGTCGAAAGCGTGCTGCACTACTAGCCCGGCCCGTAGCCCGGCCCGCCTGCTTAACAATAATTAACGGCAAAGTTCTTGCTGAGTCATTTTGGCTTCTGGCAATTTGCGCCGGGAGCGGGTAAAAATTGAGTGACGGGGGCTTATACGGCGGGTGGTAGTCCATGCGGATCAAGGGCTTGGCAAGTCGCAGTGCGCAGCGGGCGGATCGATACGCCCGGCCGGATTTTCTGCGCAAATCCCTGAAACGAGGCCGATGAATGAATTTTGAAGCCGGTTTGCCGATTCTGGTGGCATCGTTTACCGCCGTGCTGCTGTTTACCTGGTTGCAGCTCGAGCGGCGCGTGATCCAGCACAATCTCTATGTCTATTCCGGCAGCCACCAATTGCCGAATGTGACGGCGCGGCTGGAGCGGACTTATTCGCGGGTGCGTCAGGTGGTGCTGTGGTCGAGCCTGGCCGCGCCTTCGGTGATGGCCTTTTCCGGTCAGCTCGACGAGCATGGGGTGGCGCAGGCGTTCAACGGCGCGCTGCAGATCATCGCGCCATTCACCTCGGCCTGCTTCTCGGCGGCGGTAGCCTGGCTGATCATCGCTTCAGCCCTGGTGGTGCATGGCTGCCATCTGCGCCTGCTGGAGTTGTTCCGGTGCCCGCGTCAGCGCAAGGAATTCTGGTAGGTTTTGTCTTGAGTTGTTCCGGTAAGCCCGGTGTAAGGAGACGCGGGATATGGAAGTCCCGATCGCAGTGGCCGCCCGGCCAATCCGCCCCGCCATGCTGGGGCGCGCTATAATGGCCACTATCGTTTGCGCCGCGCCGAGGGCTTGTCGCCCGTCTCGCCGCGGCATCCCCCGAATCGATTGATCCAGATGAACGAAACCCCACTCAAAGAGGTCTGGAGCGGTACTGCGGAGGCATATCAGGAATACATCCTGCCCCTGGTCTCGCGTACTTTTGCCCTGACCATTCCGCAGCTTCCCGAAGCCCTGCACCAGGTGGTGGCGAATGCCTACCTGCTGTGCCGCATCGCCGATACCATCGAGGACGATGTCGCCCTTTCGGCGGCGGACAAGCGCCGCTACGCGGAAGGCTTCGTCGATGTCGTCAACGGCCGCGCCGAGGCCGCGCCGCTGGCGGTGGAGTTGGGCCCGCGGCTGTCGCGGGAAACCATCGAAGCCGAGCGCGACTTGGTGCGCCGCCTGCCGCTGGCGATCGAGGTGCTGCGCGGCTTCAATCGCGCGCAGCAGGCCGCGATCCAGCGCTGCGTCGGCGTGATGTGCCGCGGTATGCACCGCTTCCAGCAGGACGCCGGCGTGCACGGCCTCGCCACCCAGCGTGAGATGGATCAGTACTGCTACTGCGTGGCCGGCGTGGTGGGCGAGATGTTGACCGAGCTGTTCTGCGACTTCGACCCGGCCATTGCCGCCAAACGCGAGCAGATGCGGCAGCTGTCGGTGTCTTTCGGCCAGGCCTTGCAGATGACCAACATCCTCAAGGACCAGTGGGAGGACCGCGGCCGCGGCGCCTGCTGGCTGCCGCGCGAGGTGTTCCAGCGTCATGGCCTGGACTTATCGGCTTTGCAGCCGGGGCAGTACACGCCGGCTTATGGGGCCGCGCTGCGGGAACTGATCGGCGTGGCGCATGCGCACCTGCGCAATGCGCTGGACTACACCCTGCTCATTCCATCCGAGCACACCGGCATCCGCCGCTTCTGCCTGTGGGCCACGGGGCTGGCGGTGCTGACCCTGAAAAACATCCAGCGCCGGCCCGATTTCGCCGGCGGCGCCGACATCAAGGTGTCGCGCGGCGCGGTGGCGCGCACCATCATGGTGAGCAACGTCGCCGTGCGCCGCGACACGCTGCTGCGGCGCCTGTTCGACTTCGCCTGGCGCGATCTGCCGCTGACCGCGCTCGGGCCGCACTGGGAGGTGCCGGCTGCAAGCGGCGGCGTCCTGCCCGGCATGTCGCCCGAGCTGGCCCTGGCCGGCGCCGCCGGCCTGCACTTCGAGCGTGGCGCGGTCGATGCCGGCGCCGCTGTTCCCGCAGAGTTCCGCGGCACGCTGCTGGAAGATGTCGGCCGGGCCGGCCGGGTGCGCCCGGCTATCGCTCGCCAGCCGGTGCCTGCGCCGGTCGTCGCTCCGGCGGAGCGGCTCGATCGCGCCATCGACCGGGCGCGTGTAGCGCTGCTCGGTCTGCAACAGCCGGACGGCCACTGGTGCTTCGAGTTCGAAACCGATTGCACCATCTCCTCCGAGTACATCCTGATGATGCACTTCATCCACCAGATCGACGAAGTGCTGCAGGAACAGCTGGCGCGCTATATCCGTTCCAAGCAGCGCCTGGACTCGCACGGCGGCTGGCCGCTGTACCAGGACGGCCCCATCGATCTGTCCTGCACCGTCAAGTCCTACTACGCGCTCAAGGCCGCCGGCGACTCCGCCGAGGCGCCGCACATGCGCCGCGCGCGCGAGGCGATCCTGGCGCGCGGCGGCGCGGCGAAGAGCAATGTCTTCACCCGCATCCTGCTGGCCATGTTCGGGCAGGTGCCATGGCGCGCCGCGCCGTATGTGCCGGTGGAGATCATGCTGTTTCCAAAATGGGCGCCGTTCCATCTGGACAAGGTCTCCTACTGGGCGCGCGCCACCATGGTGCCGCTGTTCATCCTGTGTTCGCTCCAGGCCCGGGCGAAGAATCCGCGGAATGTCGGCGTGCGTGAGCTGTTCATTACGCCGCCGGAGCAGGAGCGCCATTACTTCTCCAGCGCGGGCCTGGTCAACAAGCTGTTCCTGCTGCTGGACAAGGTCGGCCGCGCCTGCGATCCGCTGATTCCCAAGGCCCTGCGCAACAAGGCGATCAGGCAGGCCGAGCAATGGTTCCTGCCGCGCCTCAACGGCGAGGACGGCCTCGCCGGCATTTTCCCGCCGATGGTCAATGCCCTGGAAGCGATGGACCTGCTCGGTTATGCCAAGGACCATCCGGCCCGCGCCACCTGCCTCAAGGCCTTGCAGAAGCTGATCGTGTACCGCGACGACGGCAGCGCTTTCTGCCAGCCCTGCGTGTCGCCGCTGTGGGATACCGGTTGGGCGGCGATGTCGCTGCTGCGCGCCGGCAAGGACGAGCAGACCCAGGCCGCCGTGACGCGCGCGCTGGAATGGCTGGCGCCGCGGCAGGTGCTGGAGCTGAAGGGCGACTGGGCGGTGAATGTGCCCGATCTGGCTCCGGGCGGCTGGGCCTTCCAGTACGCCAACGCCTACTATCCGGACCTCGACGACACCGCCATGGTGGCCGGCCTGCTGCACGTCGCCGGCAAGGGCACGCCGCAGGAAGGTCAGTACCGCGAGCGCATCGAGCGCGCCGCCGACTGGCTGGTGGGCATGCAATCCGACAACGGCGGCTTCGCCGCCTTCGACCGCAACAATACCCACTACCACATCAACCACATCCCCTTCGCCGATCATGGCGCCATGCTCGACCCGCCGACCGAGGACGTCTCCGGCCGCGTGCTGGCCGGCCTGGGCGTGCTCCGGCGCGAGCAGGACCGCGACGCCATCCGCCGCTGCGTCGCCTACCTCAAGCGGGTGCAGCAGCCGGACGGCTCGTACTGGGGCCGCTGGGGCACCAACTACATCTACGGCACCTGGTCGGTGCTGGCGGGTCTGGCCCTGGTGGGCGAAGACCTGGATCAGCCCTGGATCCGCAAATCGATCGACTGGCTGAAGAGCCGGCAACACGCCGACGGCGGCTGGGGCGAGACCAACGACAGCTTTGAAAAGCCCGAGCTGCGCGGCAGCAACGGCGGCGTCAGTACCGCCCATTCCACCGCCTGGGCCCTGCTCGGCCTGATGGCGGTGGGACAGCACCATACGGACGCGGTGCGGCGCGGCATCGACTGGCTGCTGGCCGACCAGCAGGACGCCGGTGAGCGCAATGCCGGCCTGTGGTATCACCCCAGCTACAACGCTCCGGGCTTTCCGCGTGTGTTCTATCTCAAATATCACGGCTATACCGCTTACTTCCCGCTGTGGGCGCTGACGCGCTACCGGCAACTCGACGCGCGCCAAGCCTGAACCGCCGCTTCCCCGGATGAACACCGTCGGCGTGGTCATCGCCCTGGCTGCGGAGGCGCGCGCGCTGATGCCGCGCAAGCTGCAGCTTGGGGTGATCGAAGAAGTAGGCGGAGTGCGCGTGCATGTCTGCGGCATGGGTATGCAAGCAGCTGCCGCCGCGGCGCTGGGCCTGGCCGAATCGGGAGTGGCGGCGCTGGCGATCTACGGCGTGGCCGGCGCGCTCGATCCGGGCCTGGCTTCCGGCGCGCTGGTCTGTCCGCGCGTGGTGCTCGACGAGCATGGCGCGCACTATCTGAGCGATGCGGGCTGGCGCTTGCGTCTGACCACCCGACTGGGCGGCCAGACGCTGTTGGATCACCCGCTGCTGACGGTGAGCGAGCCTCTGCTGACCTTGCAGTCGAAAACCGAGGCCTGGCGCAAATTCAAGGCTGGCGTGGTGGACATGGAGAGTGCCGCCGTGGCCGAGGTGGCGAACGCGCAGGGTCTGCCGTTCCTGGCGCTGCGCGCCATCGCCGACAATGCCCAGGACAGCATTCCGCCGTCGCTGGCCGATGCGGTAGACCCCTGGGGCCGGGCGCGGCCGGCGGCCGTGGCCACGGCCTTGCTGCGGCATCCGCAGCTGATCCCGCAGCTGCCCCATCTGGCGGGCAGCATGAACCGCGCCTGCGCCACCCTGCGCCGGGCGGCACAAGCCGCCGGTCCCGGCCTGGCCTATGCCGACTGAAAACCCGGTGTCCGCAACTTCTTCGGAAGCCGCACCGCGCGCCCTGGTCACCGGCGCCACCGGCTTTGTCGGTTCCGCCGTGGCGCGGCGCCTGCTGGCCGAGGGCTACGCGGTGCGCGTCCTGGCCCGCCCGGGTTCGGATCGCCGCAACCTGGCCGGGCTGGCGGTCGAAGTCGCCGAAGGCAATCTCACCGAGCCGGCTTCGCTGGCACGCGCCTGCGCCGGCTGCGCTGCGCTGTTTCATGTCGCCGCCGACTACCGCACCTGGGCGCCGCAGCCGGAACAGCTCTACCAGGCCAATGTCGAAGGCTCGCGTGCCCTCCTGCGGGCGGCCGCGGATGCCGGGGTCAAGCGCATCGTCTACACCAGCAGCGTCGCCGTGCTCGGCATTCCCAAGGACGGCAGTCCCGGCGACGAGACGACGCCGGTGACGGTGGACGACATGATCGGCCACTACAAGCGCTCCAAGTTCCTGGCCGAGGAAGCGGTGCGCGAGTTCGTGCAGCAGGGCCTGGCGGTGGTGATCGTCAATCCCTCCACGCCGATCGGCCCGCGCGATCTCAAGCCCACCCCGACCGGCCGCATCGTCATCGACGCCGCCAGCGGCAGGATGCCGGCCTATGTCGACACCGGCCTCAACGTGGTCCACGTTGACGACGTCGCCGCAGGCCATTGGCTGGCATTCAGCAAGGGCGTGGTGGGGCAGCGCTACGTGCTCGGCGGCACCGATATGAGCCTGCGCGAAATCCTCGCCGAGATCGCCGACATCGTCGGCCGCAAGCCGCCGCAAGTGCGCCTGCCGCATGCGCTGGTGATGCCGGTGGCCTATGCCGCGGAAGCCTTCGCCCGCCTCACCGGCGTGGCGCCGGTGGCAACGGTGGAGGAAGTGCGGATGTCGAAGAAACGCATGTATTTCTCCAGCGAAAAAGCCAGGCGCGAACTCGGCTACAGCGTGCGCCCCGCGCGGCAGGCGCTGGAAGATGCGGTGCGCTGGTATCGCGACAACGGCTATCTGCGCTGACCGGGCTGATTGACGGGTCAGTAATGTCGAGCCGACATCTCTTCAGCTGCTTGTTGCAGATGATCGCGGCTCTGTACCTGGTGGCCTGCAGCGCGGTGCCGCAGGAAACCGCCCCATCAACCGGGCATCAGGCGCAGGAGCCCGCCGCCAGCATCTACGTGCTGCGCCGCGGCCGGCATACCGATCTGATCCTGCCGCTTGAATCCGTGCACGGCCCGCTGACTGCCATTGCGGCCGCGTTTCCCGGCGCCCGCTACCTGACCTTCGGCTTCGGCGACCGCCAGTACGTGCTGGCCACGCACAAGAACCTGGCGCATCTGCTGCTGGCGCCGCTCCCAGGCGCCGGCCTGCTGCTGGTCACCGGTGTGGAGGCTGCACCGGCCGAGGTTTACGGCAGCGATCATCTGCTTGCCCTGCCGCTGCGGCAGCAGCAGATCGACGGCATCGCCCGTTTCGTCTGGGATTCACTGCAACAGGACGACCAGGGCGCCGTGCCGCCGTACCTGCCTGGCAAGTATCCGGGCAATGTCTACTACCCTTCGAGCCGGACTTACTACGGGCTCTACACCTGCAACACCTGGACTGCGGAAGCGCTCAGGAGCGGCGGCTTGCCGGTGCGAAGTTCCGGTGTGCTGTTCGCCGGGCAGGTGTGGGATCAGGTACAGGCCATCGCGGCGCACCAGGCCGCAGCCGAAAGGCCGTCGGCCCACTCCGGATTGGGGACAGTGCCACAGACGCAGTAGCGACGCGGCCGTAACGCCAGGTCCGCAGCGGTTTCCGCTGGCCGATATTTGGCACAACACTTGCTACTTTACATGCGTGCTTCGGTTAAATACGGCGAGGTTCGCGTGAGAGCTTTATATATGGCTGTGTCGCTGGCGACGGTGCTGATAAGCGCCAATGGCATGGCGGACGATCTCAGCACCGCGAAAGCCGAAGAACTGCTGCGGCCGCTGATGAACAAGGACTGCGGGAGTTATTACACGGAGCAGGGCGAGCCCGACTTTGCCGACCTCGAAGGCAAGGCGATGTGCGTCTACCAGCCCAGGATCACCCGCATCGTGATGGGAAATAACAGCGCCAGCGTCGACTACAACCACGATCGTCATTTCGATAACGACATGTCCATCTCCTGGCTCAAGGACTACGCCAAGATGGAGGCGCATGAGGCGCCCACCTTGCTGTTCAAGGTTCTCAAGACCCACCTGGACAAGTGGCGGGCCGACAGCGGCGGCGTCGACAGTGCCGACCGGCCGGGCCATGCCAGCTTCAAACTCGACGCCACGGGTTGGCGAGTGGACTCAGCGCCACAGGACTAGATCCGCAAAGCCGCCGCAGGGCAGGCCGAGCCTGTCGATGGCGCTGCGCATCCGCGGCAGCCGCCTGGCCCTGGCTATCCGACAGTCGCACCGTGGCGCCAGGGATGGCATTGATGAACATACAAGGGAGCGCGATATCCAGCGCTTGATCGAAGTGCGCCCCTCACCCTAGCCCTCTCCCAGAGGGAGAGGGGGCTGCCTCAGGCCTCGTGCGCGCGCAGGAAGCGGAAGAACTCCACACCCTCGCGCAGGCGGCGCTTCATCATCTCCCAGCTCGCCAGCATTTCCTTGACGATCTCCCAGATCTTGCTGGGGCGGAAGTAGAAGCGCTTGTAGAACACTTCCATGCTGTGGAAGATTTCTTCCTTCGACAGATGCGGGTAGCTGATCGCGGCTAGCTGCACGCCTTTTTCGTTGACCAGGTTGACCGCGTCGTTTTCCTTGAGCCAGCCGTTGTCCACCGCCTGCTTGTACAGCGTGGTGCCGGGGTAGGGCGCGGCCAGCGATACCTGGATGGTGTGCGGGTTGATCGATTTGGCGAACTCGATAGTCTTCTCGATCGTCGCCTTGGTCTCGCCCGGCAGGCCCAGGATGAAGGTGCCGTGGATCAGGATGCCGAGCTTGCGGCAGTCCTTGGTGAAGCGGCGCGCGATTTCGGTGCGCAGGCCCTTCTTGATGTTGTGCAGGATTTCGTCGTCGCCCGACTCGTAGCCCACCAGCAGCAATCTCAGACCATTGTCCTTCATGATCTTCAGCGACTCGTAGGGCACGTTGGCCTTGGCATTGCACGACCAGGTCATGCCCATCTGGCCCAGGCCGCGCGCGATGTCGTGCACCCGCGGCATGTTGGAGCTGTCGGTGAAAGTATCGTCGTCGAACATGATCTCCCTGACTTCGGGCATGTTCTCCTTGATCCACTTCACTTCGGCGATGACGTTCTCGGCGGAGCGCACGCGGTAGCGGTGGCCGCCCACGGTCTGCGGCCACAGGCAGAACGTGCACTTGGAGCGGCAGCCGCGGCCGGTGTAGAAGCTGACGTAGGGGTGCTTGAGATAGCCGATGAAGTAGTTTTCGATCTTCAGGTCGCGCTTGTACACCGGCGAGACGAAGGGCAGCTCGTCCATGTTTTCGATGATGGCGCGCGGCGTGTTGTGCTTCACCGTGCCGTCGGCGAGCTTGTAGCTCAGGCCCGCGATCTCGCTGTAGGGACGCCCTTCGGCCACTTCCTTGCAGGTGTAGTCGAATTCCTCGCGCCCGACGAAGTCGATCGCCGCGCTGGCCTTGAGCGAGCCGCTGGGGTCCACCGCCACCTTGGCGCCGACCAGGCCGATCTTGATGTCCGGCTTGCGCTGCTTCAGCAACTCGCCGAACTTGGCGTCGGTGGGGAAGGACGGCGTGCTGGTGTGCATGATCACCAGCTCGTATTCGGCGGCGATCTTCAGCGTCTCTTCCACGCCGATCTCGTCGGCCGGCGCATCCAGCACGCGGCTGCCCGGCACCATCGCGGCGGGCTGGGCCAGCCAGGTGGGGAACCAGAACGATTTGACCTCGCGCTTGGCCTGGTAGCGGCTGCCGGCGCCGCCGTCGAAACCGTCGAAGGACGGCGCCTGCAGGAACAAGGTCTTCAA
>Ga0302314_10020643_pt1 | contig 10885 bp, 10 predicted proteins | sample III_Palsa_N2_3_FD_200533 | JGI IMG/M metagenome (GOLD analysis project Ga0302314, IMG submission 200533) | Peat permafrost microbial communities from Stordalen Mire near Abisko, Sweden - III_Palsa_N2_3 | ecosystem: Environmental > Terrestrial > Soil > Palsa > Peat permafrost | place: Sweden... | reverse complement strand
CCACCCTCGAAAAACTGCCAAGCATGTGCGATAAGATGCCTCGGCGATGAAAATGCAGAAAGGCCATGTCGAATGGCGATGAAACGGGTCGCGTTGGTCATTCACGACGGAGTCCAGGCGCTGGACGTCGCGGGCCCGCTCGACGTCTTCGCGGAAGCCAATGGCTTCGTCGCCGAGGGCGAAGGCTATGAGAGCCTGCTGGTCGCGGACAGCACCGCGACGTTGCACGCATCGAGCGGCATGCCGATCGCGGCGCATCTGAGCTTTGCCGAGGCGGGGCAGGGCTTCCACACGGTATTGGTCGCAGGCGGCCCCGCGCTTCCGGACCGTCCGCGCGACGAGGCGATGTCCGCGTGGCTGCGCGGTGCGGCGGCGTCCGCGCGACGCTATGGATCGATCTGCACGGGTGCGTTCGCGCTCGGCCATGCCGGGCTGATCGACGGGCGCGTGGTCACGACGCATTGGCAGAACGCCGCGCGCCTCGCCGCGATGTTCCCCGCCGCGCAGGTCCAGCACGACCGGATCCATGCGCGCGACGACCGGCTGGTCACCTCCGCCGGGGTGACCGCGGGGATCGATCTCGCGCTGGCGCTCGTCGCCGAGGATCATGGCGCCGCGGTATCGCTGCTGTGCGCCAAGCGCCTCGTCGTCGTCGCGCAGCGCCAGGGCGGCCAGTCGCAGTTCAGCCCGCTGCTGGCGCCGCCAACCGCGGCCGCGACGCCGCTGGGCAGGGTGCAGGCGCATGTCATGGAGCATCTCGCCGAGCCCTTTCCCGTCGAGCGCCTCGCCGCGATCGCCGGGGTCAGCCCGCGCAGCATCGCCCGTCTGTTCGGCAGGGAGCTCGGCATCACCCCCCATGATTATGTCGAGGGGGTGCGGCTCGATCATGCGCGCAACCTGCTCGAGGCGGGCGATCTCGCGCTCAAGGCGATCGCGTTCGATTGCGGGTTCGCCGGTCCGGAGCAGATGCGCAGCGCGTTCCAGCGCCGCCTGGGGCTCAGCCCGCTGCGCTATCGCGAGAGCTTCCGGACCTAGCGCGCGAAAGTGACTTGCGCTTTGCCGACCGCAACAAGGCGTGATGCCGGCAGAAGACGTTTCTTCGAGCGATGGAGGCGTTGCAGGACACCAAACGCTTCTGGCGATGACCGGTCGCGCGGAGACGGTTGCGCAAGCGGGGCAGGGCACCCTATCTCGGAATCGATATCCAGACGAAAGCGCCATCATGACCGCCACTCATTCGACCCGCATGCTGATTCTCGGATCGGGCCCCGCCGGGCTTTCCGCCGCCATCTATGGCGCACGCGCCGGCATGGCGCCGATCGTCGTGCAGGGCATCCAGCCGGGCGGGCAGCTCACCACCACCACCGATGTCGAGAATTATCCGGGCTTCAAGGAGGTGATCCAGGGTCCATGGCTGATGGAGGAGATGCAGGCGCAGGCCGAGCATGTCGGCGCGCAGATGATGTGGGACACGATCGTCGAGGTCGATCTGACGCAGCGCCCCTTCCGCCTCGTCGGCGACGGCGGTCATGTCTATCTCGGCGACACGCTGGTGATCGCGACGGGCGCGCAGGCGAAATGGCTGGGGCTCGACAGCGAGACCAGGCTGCGCGGGCAGGGCGTCTCGGCGTGCGCGACGTGCGACGGCTTCTTCTTCCGTGGCAAGAAGGTCGCGGTGATCGGCGGCGGCAACACCGCGGTCGAGGAGGCGCTCTACCTCACCAACCACAGCCATGACGTCACGCTGATCCACCGCCGCGACCATTTCCGCGCGGAGAAAATCCTGCAGGAGCGGCTGTTCAAGCATCACGGGATCAAGGTGCTGTGGAACAAGGAGGTCGCCGAATTCGTCGGCGGCGAAGGGAATGAAGGGCTCGTCGGGCTTGAGTTGCGCGATACTGTGACGGGCGAGACGAGCAGGCTCGACGTCGACGGCGGGTTCGTCGCGATCGGGCACCATCCCGCGACCGAGCTGTTCGCAGGCCATCTCGAACTCGACGCCGATCATTATATCCAGGTGACGCCGGGGACGACGCACACCAGCGTACCGGGCGTGTTTGCCTGCGGCGACGTGATGGACAAGCTGTACCGCCAGGCGATCACCGCGGCGGGCACGGGCTGCATGGCCGCGCTCGACGCCGAGCGCTTCCTGGCGGAAGCCGATTACGAGGACGAGGCTATCGCCGCCGAGTGACCCTGGCGGCGGTCGTGGGCGCGACCGCGGACAGCATCGCCGCCGCCAGCGCATCGAACGCCGGGCGATTTGCGAAGCTGTGCGAGGCGGTGGCGATGCGCAGCGTCGTGACGATGGGCTTGGCGGGAAGCGCGCGCCACGCCGACGCGAAGCTCTGCGCGGTGCCGTCGCCATCGGCCAGCACGACCAGCGCCTCGCCTTTGAGCCCTTCGGCGAAGCGGCGGGCGAGCGTGTCGTCCTCGCGCTGAATGCTGTGCGCGATCCCTCGCGCCAGCCGGCCGATCTTCACGCCGCCCTTCAACAGCCTGATCCAGGCGGCCGGATCGGCGAGCCGTCGGGCATAATGGCCCCGGATCGCGGCGGCGGGCGGCAGGTCGCCGGTCGGTTCGATCACCCAGGGGTTGGCGAGCACGAGATCGGTCAGCCCCAGCCGGTCGCCGAACAGCGCCAATGCTGTCGATCCATCGCAAAGGCCGAATCCAAGATACTGGTTGAGCTTAGGAAAAGTCGCTCTGAGCAATTTCATGGCGGCGGTGAGTTCAGGCTCGCTCGTGAGATAGCCGCCGTCGTTGCCGCTGCTGTCGCCGACGCCACGGCGGTCGATGCGGATCACGGCGTGTCCGGCCTGCGCGAGACGGTAGGCGAGACGCTCGTAGAGGCGGTGCGGGCCGACGCGCGTCTGGCTGCCGCCCGTCACGAACAGCCAGCCGATCGTCGCCTCGCTCGGCCCATCAAGCGTGGCGAGCAGCGTCTCACCTTCGCACGCGATTGCGACGATGCGCCTCATCGGATTGACCACGCAGCGATATCGTCGATCAGCGATGTCGCCAGCCTGGCATCCTGCTGTGGCTCCGGGCGGCGCCAGACGGGAATGCCCTCGACGCGCAGATCCGCAGCGCGTTCGTCCGAAGCGAGGCGGAGCGTGCGTGCGCGATCCGCAGCGACTTCGGCAAGGCCCAGCGGACCGGTAAGCGCGGCCGACAGGACATAGCCGGCGGGCGCGGTGGGATCGCTGCCGGTGGCGAGCGCGCTGCGCCTGAGATCGCTGAGCAGCGAGCGCCCGCCCGTCGGCGCGAGCCGCCAGCGCGGGGCATCGATCGTGTCGTCGAGCAGAGCACCGCCGCGGAACGAGACAGTGCCGCCGATCGGTACGCCCGCCGCCGCCGCGGCGACGATCACCGCGTCCCGCCAGTCCCGCCAGCCGAGCCCGTCGAGCGGCCGGATGCTCTCACCGGTTCCGGGAAGATCGGGCAGCCAGCAGCCGATTCCGCGCATCGACAACCCGCGGCAGATCGCGACGATCAGCGCCCGCGTGCGGTTCATCTCTTCGAAAAGCGGCTGGAGGACGAGCAGTTGCGGGCCGGTGCTTGGCCCGAAGCCGAGCATGGTCTCGCCGTCGCCGTAAGGATGGATACGGGGGCTCGCCCCGGCAGTCATGCGTCGCGCTTGGTGCGCACGAAGGCGGTGAGGCTGCCGAAGCTCTCGAGCATTTCGCCGTCGACCTCGTCGTCGTCGATCAGGATGTGCAGCCGATCCTCGATCTCGGTGAGCAAGCCTGCCACCGCCATCGAATCGAGCTCGGGCATCGCGCCGAACAGCGGTGTCGTCTCGTCGAGCGCGGCGGCACGCGCGGCGTCGATCCCGAGCACGTCGCGCAGGATGGCGCGCAGCTGGTCTTCGATCGTCGCGATGGCACCGGTCATCAATTTCCTCCGATTTCCGCGTCGCCTAGTCGAGCAGACGACGGCGGGCAAGTCGGCTGGCGGTTTCGCGCGCTATGCCGGCAAGACCGTGCAGGCTGGCGGGGCGGTAGGCATCGGTACGCCAGACGGGATGCGGAGTATCGACCCAATCGGCCTTATAGGATTCGTCGCCCAGCCCGAAGTCGATCCGATGGACGCGATCGTCGTCGATCGCGGCGCGGAACATCGCGTGGCTGAGCAGCGAACCGGGCGACCCCGCCTTGGCATCCTCGCGATGCGCGAGCTTGTGGATCGTCGCGATGCCATCCTCGACCAGCCAGAACTGTGCCGCGATTGCCCGGCCGGTCGCATCGCTCGCGAGGCCGAGCCGGAGCGTGCCGGCTTCCGCCTCCTGCTCCGCGAGCCCGCGTAAAAAAGGGATCGAACCCTCCGCTGGCTTCCAGCTCGCGGCATAGATTTCCTCGTATGCCTCCCACGAAAGCGGGTCGAAGTGTTTGAGAAGTTTGATATCGAGCGGATGACTGCGGCTTTTTCGCGCGACGGTGTTGCGGAGTTGCTTGGGACGCGACGCCCAATAGGCGTCGAAATCGGACGTCACGATATCGATCGTCCAGTTGGTCGAGACCCGATCGGCAAAAGCGCGCCAGCCCTTCGGATGGAGGGGATCGGCGAGCGGATGGAGCGCGACGCCATCGAAACGCTTGGCAAGCGTTTGGAATAACTCGGGGAGCAGCCGGGCGGCATCGGGACCGTGCGTCACCGGGGCGAAGCGCAGCGTGTACCAGCTCGCCAGCGGCGCGGCGCGGCGTCGCCCCGTCTCGATCAGGAACAGCCACGCGGCGTCGTCCCCGTCTCGCGCGCGGAGGATCGCCAGCCGTGCGGCGGGGAGGATGTGCGCGACGGTGAGCCGCAACCAGTCGAGCCGATCGTAGAGCCGGGGCTGGCAGGCGCGATCGAGCGCGCCCGCGGCGTCGGCGGCGAGCGCATCGAGATCATCAAACCATTCCACCGAGACCGGCATCGCGCTATCCCCCGCGACGAAGCTGTGGCGTGCAAGAGGCGGGATTTGCAAGCGTTGACCGAACATGACGGGCTCGATCCCCGGCCGGAGCGGCTCGACAGTCTCGTGCTGCGCGGCCAGCGGGGCGACGTCGCGCTGGTCGATCGCGCGGGAACGCTCGATTATGCTGGGCTCGATGCGGCAGTGGGCGCGCTCGCCGCGCATCTGGCCGAACGCGCCGCGCCCGGCGATCGCGTCGCGAGCTGGCTGCCCAAGACGCGCATCGCGTGCCTGATGGCGCTGGCCTGCGCGCGCGCGGGGCTGGTGCACGTCCCGGTCAATCCGCTGCTCAGGCGCGCGCAGGTCGCGCACATTCTTGCCGATAGCGAGGCCGCGGTGCTGGTGACGCAGGCCGCGCGTACCGCGCTGCTCGAACCCGGCGACGTGCCCGAAGGCTGCACGCTTGCGATCGACGAGGCGGTAGCGGTGCCACATTCGGCGCCGCTACCACCCTCGGCAGGCGACACCGACGATCTGGTTGCGCTGCTCTACACCTCCGGATCGACCGGGCGCCCCAAGGGGGTGATGCTGAGCCATGCCAATCTGTGGCTCGGCGCGATCGCGGTGGCGCATTATCTGCGGTTGACGTCGGCCGACCGCACGCTGGCGGCGCTGCCGCTGAGCTTCGACGCCGGGCTCAATCAATTGCTGTCGAGCTGGGCCGCGGGCGCGTCCGTCGTGCCGCTCGACTATCTGGTCGCGGCCGACGTGGTGAAGGCCGTCGGGCGGCATGACGTCACCACGCTCGCGGGCGTGCCGCCGCTGTGGATCCAGCTTGCCGAAGCAACATGGCCCGTGGAGACGGCGGTCAAGCTGCGCGTCCTGTCGGCGACCGGGGGGCGGATGCCCGCGCCGCTCGTCCGGCGCTTGCGCCAGATCTTCCCGCAGGCCAGCCTGCACCTGATGTACGGCCTCACCGAAGCGTTTCGCTCGACCAGCCTCGATCCCACGCTGGTCGATGCGCATCCCGATTCGATCGGCCAGGCGATCCCCTTCGCCGAGATACTGGTTGCCACGCCCGACGGGAGCCTCGCCGCGCCTGGTGAGTCAGGCGAGCTGGTCCATGCCGGGCCGCTGGTGGCGCAGGGCTATTGGCGCGATCCCGAGCGTAGCGCGCAGCGCTTCCGGCCCGCGCCCGCAGGATCGCGCCTGGGCGGCGTCGCGGCATGGTCGGGCGACACCGTCGTGCGCGGAGCCGATGGCCTGCTGCGCTTCGTCGGGCGCGACGACGAGATGATCAAGGTCTCGGGCAACCGCATCAGCCCCACCGAGATCGAGGAGGCGGCGATCGCCAGCGGCGGCGCAGACGAGGCGGTCGCGTTGGGTGTTCCCGACGATCGGATGGGGCAGGCGATCCGTCTGATCCTGCGCGGCGGCGGGGATGAGGCGAATATTCGCAGTCACTTCCGGGTCAATCTTCCTAATTTTCAGCAACCGCGCGACATCGTCTGGGTGGACGCGCTGCCGCGCAACCCCAATGGCAAGCTCGATCGCGTCGCGATCGCCAAGGAGCATGGCGCATGAAGCCCGCCGGTGCGATCCCGCCTGGTTATGCCGCGGATGCCGCGGGCCGGCTCGTCGTCGGCGGGCAGGATGTCGATGCGCTGATCGCGCAGGCCGGCGACACGCCGCTGTTCGTCTACGATCTCGCGATGATCGCGGCGCGGATCGCGCGTCTGCGTGCGGCGATGCCGGCGGGGCTGAGCCTTCATTATGCGATCAAGGCCAACCCCTTCGCGCCGCTGCTGGTGGCGATGGCGGGGCAGGTCGACGGGTTCGACGTTGCTTCGGGCGGCGAACTCGCCACCGCCCTGGCGTCAGGAATGGCGGCCTCGCACATCAGCTTCGCCGGCCCCGGCAAGCGATCGCGCGAGCTTGAGGCGGCGATCCGCGCGGGTGCGACGATCAACCTCGAATCGGAACGCGAGGCGGATCGTGCGCTGTCCGCCGCCGAAGCGCTGGGGCTGACGCCCAGGCTGGCGGTGCGCGTCAATCCCGATTTCGATCTCAAGGGATCGGGGATGCGGATGGGCGGCGGCGCCAAGCCGTTCGGGATCGACGAGGCGCGGGTCGTGCCGCTGGTGCGTCGTCTCGCGGCTTCGGGTGCGGACTATCGCGGGCTGCACATCTTCGCGGGATCGCAGTCGCTCGACGTCGGCGCGATCATCGAGGCGCAGGCCAATACCTGCGCGCTGGCCGCGCGGATCGACGAGCAAAGCGGCGTGCGCGCGCCGCTGGTCAATCTCGGCGGCGGGTTCGGCGTTCCCTATTTTGCGGGCGACACCGCGCTCGACGTCGAGGCGATCGGCGCGGCGCTCGCAGAGCGCGTCGGCACGGCGGCGCCGCACTATGCGATCGAGCTCGGCCGCTGGTTCGTCGCGGAAGCCGGCGTCTATCTGACGCGGATCGTCGATCGCAAGCTCAGCCACGGCAAGACCTTCCTGATCACCGATGGCGGCCTCCATCACCAGCTCGCCGCGTCGGGCAATTTCGGCACCGTCGTCCGGCGCAACTATCCGGTCGCGGTCGCCGGCCGTTTCGGCGCGGCCGGCCCGGTCGGGGAGAAGGAGGAGGTCAGTGTCGTGGGATGCCTGTGCACCCCGCTCGACCGGCTGGCCGACGACGTGTTCCTGCCGCGTGCCGACGTCGGTGACGTCATCGCGGTGTTCATGGCCGGCGCCTATGGCGCGACCGCGTCGCCCGCCGCTTTCCTGGGGCATGCGCCCGCGATCGAGATCGCGGTGGCGGGCGCCGAGCCACCAGTCCTAACGTAAAATTCACCTCTGCGGCGCTAAGCCGGCCTCCGAAAGACCTGCGAAAGCAGCGTGCCGCGGTGCGGCGCGTGCGCTTTCGCGACGGTAGAGAGGGAATGGACATGCGGTTCGACGGCGCTTCGAAGACGGTGCTCGGCGTGGCTCTGGCCGGCGTCGCGGTGTCGGGATGCGCGAGCGGCGCCAACGGACCCGCGCTGCCCCCCGCGAACTTCGTCTCCAGCCAGGAAACGCCGAGCGAGCAATATGTCATCGGCCCGCTCGACCAGCTCACCATCTTCGTGTGGCGCAATCCCGAGCTTGGCGCCAAGGTGCAGGTGCGTCCCGACGGTCGCATCACGACGCCGTTGATCGCCGACCTGCCCGCAAGCGGCAAGACGCCCGCGCAATTGTCCGAGGACATCAAGACTGCACTCTCCAAATATGTTTCCGATCCGCTCGTCTCGGTGATGGTCGACAATTTCTCGGGCACCTTCTCGCAGCAGGTTCGCATCGTCGGCGCCACCGAGAAGCCCGCGAGCCTGCCCTATCGCGCCAACATGACGCTGCTCGACGCGATGATCGCGGTCGGCGGCCTGTCCCAATATGCGGCAGGTGATCATGCGAAGCTGGTGCGCACGAGCAAGACGACGGGTAAGCAGCAGGAGTATCCGCTCCAGATATCGAAGCTGCTGAAGCGCGGGGACGTGAAGGCGAACGTCAAGCTGGAACCCGGCGACGTCATCATCATCCCCGAAAGCCTGTTCTGATCGCGCGGCACCGGGACATCGTCGCATGAAAGCCATTCTCGATCAGGTCCGCATCGGCATCCACGCCGTCTGGCGCCGGCGCTGGCTGGCGCTGGCGGTGGCATGGGGCGTCGCGCTCGTCGGCTGGCTGGCGATCTCGCTGATCCCCAACACCTACGAGAGCAGCGCGCGCATCTATATCGAGCCGCAGTCGATCCTGCCGCAGGCGGTGGGGATCAACCCCAACGACCAGGCGCAGGACATCGATACGGTGCGCCAGACCCTGCTGTCGGACGATAATCTCGTCGCGGTGGTGAAGAGCACCGATCTCGCGCGCCAGGCCTCGACCCCCAAGGATCTCGCGCTGATCGTCGCACGGCTGCAGAACGCGATCTCGGTCAAGAGCACGCAGGACAATCTCTACCAGATCAGCGTCGACATGTCGGGCGGCGGCTTCTCCGATTCGCAGAACGCGCATCTCGCGCAGGCGATCGCCAGCAAGCTGACCGACCTGTTCGTGTCGAGCAGCAGCGCGGGCGGTGCAGCCGAAGCACAGCGTTCGCTCGCCTTCCTCGACCAGCAGCTCGCCCAACGTGGCACGCAGCTCCAGGACGCCGAGCAGAAGCAGCAGGCGTTCGACCAGAAGTTCATGGGCTCGTTGCCCGGTACGGGTTCGATCGAGCAGCGCATGGATGCCTCGCGCGCGCAGCTGCAGGACGTCGAATCGAACCTCGCCGCCGCGCAGAGCGCGCTCGCCGCGGTCAACGGCCAGCTTGCCGGCACGCCCGCGACGATTCCCGGCGTTCCAATCCCCGGCACGACGGGCGGTGCACGGTCGCAGGTCGCGACGTTGCAGGGGCAGCTCGCGCAGGATCAGGCGCAAGGCTATACCGACAAGCATCCCGACGTGATCGCGCTTAAGGGCCAGATTGCGCGCCTGTCCGCGGCGGCAGCGGCCGAGCCCGCGGGTGGCGGCATGGGTGCGAGCCAGCCCAATCCGGCCTATATGTCGATGCGTGCGATGGTCGCCGACAAGCAGGCGACCTATGCGGCGCTGGCGACGCGCCACGCGCAGATCCAGTCCGATCTCGCCGCCTTCGCCGCCAAACAGGCGGGCCAGCCCGACATCACCGCGCAACAGGCCAAGCTCGCGCGCGATCACGACGTATTGCAGGCCGCCTACGACAAGCTGCTGACCGACCGCGAGGCGATCAAGCTGCGCGCCGATGCGCAGAATTCGCCGGGCAGCACGCAGGTCCGCGTCATCGACGCGCCCGCGTTGACCAAGGTGCCGGCAAAGCCCAAGCGGCCGCTGCTGTTGTCGGGCGTGCTGCTGCTCGCACTGGCGGCGGGGGCGGGGACGGCGTTCCTGCGTGCCAAGTTGCAGACCAGCTATTCGACGCCCGCCGCGCTGGCGACGGCGAGCGGCCTGCCCGTGCTCGGCGCGGTCAGCTACGTGCGCGGGCCCAAGCAGAAGGCGCGCGAGGCGCAGCAGATCAAATGGTTCGCGGGTGCGGGCGGCGCGCTGGTGGGGGCCTATGCGCTCCTGCTGGTGGTCGAGTTCGCCCAGCGCGGATTGATGGCGTGAGGGCCGGGGCATGAGCAAATATAGCGCGATCACGCCCGGCCCGGACGATCAGGGTGTGCGAAAGGGGCCTCGCGGTCCTTCGCTCGTCGAGCGTGCGGCGCAAACCTATGATTTCGGCGCGATGCTGCGCGGCCCGGGCATGCCGGCCGAGCCGATGCCCGTCGATCCTCGTATCGCGGCACCCGCCGCGCTGGCCTCGACGCCCATTCCGGACGGGCCGGCGCCCGAGCCGCGCTTCGGCCGCGTCGCGATCGACCAACTGCGCGACGGCGGCTTCGTGCTGCCCGACAGCGGGCCGAGCGCGCTCGCCGAGGAGTTCCGCATCGTCAAGCGTCAGTTGCTCCACGCCGCCGCCGACGAATCCAACGAACGCACGATCCTGATCTGCTCGGCACGCCCCGACGAGGGCAAGACCTTCTGCGCGATCAACCTCGCGCTCAGCCTCGCGGCCGAAAAGGACGTCGAGGTGATCCTGATCGACGCCGACGTCGCCAAGCCCGAAATCCTCTCGACGCTCGGGATCGATGCCGGCCCCGGCGGCGGCCCGGGGCTGATCGACGCGATCGCCGACGCGGATGTCGATGTCGAGGCCTGCCTGATCCGCACCGACATATCGGGGCTGACCGTGCTGCCCGCCGGCCGCCAGACCAACGAGGCGACCGAATTGCTCGCCTCGGCGCGCACGCGGACGGTGCTCGATCGGCTGCGCTCGCGCGATCCGCGGCGCGTCATCCTGTTCGATTCGCCGCCCGCGCTCGCCGCGTCACCCGCCTCGGTGCTGGCGATGCATTGCGGGCAGATGCTGTTCGTCGTGCGCGCCGAGATGACCAGCGAGAGCGAT
>Ga0302314_10020642_pt1 | contig 10885 bp, 8 predicted proteins | sample III_Palsa_N2_3_FD_200533 | JGI IMG/M metagenome (GOLD analysis project Ga0302314, IMG submission 200533) | Peat permafrost microbial communities from Stordalen Mire near Abisko, Sweden - III_Palsa_N2_3 | ecosystem: Environmental > Terrestrial > Soil > Palsa > Peat permafrost | place: Sweden... | reverse complement strand
TTGTTGTCGCCGGCCGCCAGGCGGCTCATGGCGCCGGTCATTGCGCCGACCGGGGCGGCGATCGCGCGGGTCAGCCACCAGCCGAGCACGATCGACAGCACCACGCTGGTCAGGCCGCCGACCAGCAGGGTGAGGTTGACAGCGTTGAAGCCGTTGGCCTCGACCTGTTCGCGCACGACCAGCCGGGCGGCCTCGGGATCAGACAGGGCCTTGATGATGGATCGCGCCTTGGTCAGGCGGCCCGTGGTCGCAATGCTGGTCTGGGCCTGAACTCGGGTCGCCGGGTTGCGGGCCAAGGCGATCTGGCCGTCTTCCTGGGTCCGAATTTCCGCCGCCGCATCCTTCAGATTGGCGAGGGCGGAGCGTTCGTCCAGGTCAAGCGGCAGCTTGGTCAGGGAGTCGAGAGCGGCCTCGAACACCTCACCCTGCTTGTCGACCGCCGCCAGGAAGCTCTGATCGCCGCTCGCGACGAAGCCGCGGACCGCGTTCTGCTGTTCAACCAGAGCGTCGAGCGCCGTGGTTTCTGTCGCGAGCTCCGAGTGACTCTCGTCATTGTCGCTGCTGGCGCCGCGGACGCTGGTCAGGCTCATGAACACCGCGGCGCACATGACCAATAGAATTGAAACCACGCCCGCGAAACTGAGAGTGAGTTTCTTCGAGACGCTTACATCGTTGAGTGACATCGCCCGTGGTTCCCCGTTTCGATCGGAACGGCGGGCGTGGTTCAACAGAACTCAGGGCCGCCGTCGCATTTCTCAGCTTGGGGAGAAATCGCAGATGGCGCTGAAAATTCGGTTAATTATGGGAATGACTGGGATATGTGAGAATCCGGAGCCCTGAAAGGCCGCCGCTCTTACCGTCTTCAGTCTGTGATCTGTTCCGCACCGGCGGCGACCAGCAGGGCGCTCGCGCCGGACTCTGACGCCGCGGTCAGGGCGTGTTCGGAGCGGCCGTCAAAATAAACCGCATCGCCCGTCGCCAAGTGCAGAGGCGCATAGAGCGGGCTGTGCAGGACCGCCTCGCCGGACAGGACCAGCACATAGGCTTCGCCGGGCAGAGTGCGCATCGGGCCATGCTGAGCAAGGCTGGTCGCGGTCAGTTTGAGAATGACGGGAGTAAAGCTTTTCGTCAGCAGATCAGCGGCGGCGAGACGGCCAGACTGGCCGCCGACCGATGAGGATTCGCCCTCGCCTGCCCGGGTCACCGACCGCCTGCCGGAAGCCGCCACCGTGGTCTCCGCCTGGCGGGCGACCAAGCCCTGCAGGTCGACCTCCAATGCACGGCAAAGTCGCACCAGCTTGTCATAGTTCAGAGCATTCTGGCCGAGCTCCACTCGCGAAAGGGTCGAGAGCGGCACGCCGGTTTGCTCGCTGAGCTCAGCCAGAGTCCATCCCTTGGCCAGCCTGAGTTTGCGGATCGCCAATCCGATCTTCTCGGAAGCTTGAGGTCTCATCAACGGCCGCGCCATCCCACCTGCGTGCAAACCCGCAAGCTAGGGTGATTTGCCGAGTCGCCATAGGCGCCGTCATCGGATGAGCACAACCGTCGCGGTGGGACGCACCGCGACGGCTATGTCTGTGGGTCGACGAGGCTCAGATCAGAACTTGAACTGGGTATATAGGCCGACTTCGTCGAACTTGCCGGAGCCGCCGGCCGGGGCCAGGGTCGTGGTGACGTCGGTATAGCCGCCCGCAAGGGCGTGGCTGACATCCTCGTGTTTATAGACCAAGGCCAGGTCGAGGACCTTCACCGGCTCATAGTTGATGCCGAAGTTGTAGTAGGTGTAGCGCTCTGCCGGATCGATGTGCTTGCTGGGATCGACCGCATCATAGCGGCCGAAGACCGCCCACCGCGGCGTGAGGCTGACGGTTCCGGTGACGGAATAGCCCTCCTCCTCGTCCGGCTTGGCGCCGGTGATCAGCGAGCCGCTGGTCAGGGCGTTCTTGGCGTCGAACCATTCCACGCCGACACGGAACCGACTGTCGCCGTAGCCCACCAGGGCGTCCTCGCGGGTCGCGGTGCGAACGATGGGAAGGGTCGGAACGGCCTGGATGTCCGCGCCCAGCTTACCGTCATAGCCGCCGATGGCGGCGACGAAGCCGTTCCAATTCACATCGGCGCGGCCTTCGAAGTCCATCGTCTTGGAGCGGTCGGGGTTCTTGTAGCCCTGGCCGTCCTCGGCCGAGACCGAATACTCGAGCAGGTTGCCGAAGACGGCGCCGTGGGCGTTGACGCCCCAGTCAGCCGAGTTAGCAAGCTTGTTCTGGTCGGTCACGGTCTTGTCGATGAAGCGGTAGCCGTAGAAATCATCCGCGAATGAGAGCCAGGGCGTCTTTTCGGCGCCGATCTGGACCACGAATTCCTTGGCGTAGGCGGCCTGGATGTAGGCGAACTTGATCGCTTCGGCGCCTTGGTTGACGGAGGTTCCGCCGAAGGTCTGGGAGGCGTCCTGCGGCGCCAGGTCGACGGTCAGGTCGGCCGAATAGATGTCGTTGAACTGGTGGTCGACGCCGAGATAGGCGCGCTTGACGTCAAAGCCCGTGCCGTCCTTGACGGCGGGGTGGCCGGCCAGGCTGGGCGTCTGGCTGATGTTCGACAAGTCGGTGAACACCTGGGCGTGGACCTGGGTATTGTCGGCCCAGGTGGGCTTCGGCTTGGCCACGTTGACGTCAGCCTGGACCTGACCCGGGAGGGTCTGGATCTGTTCGGCCAGCTGGTGTGAGCCGATCGCGCGTCGGCCTGGGCCTGGGCCGCCTGCACTTGGGCGGCTTGCACTTGGCTTTGCAGGGCTTCGCGAGCTTGGCTTTCACCGACCAGTTTGGCCTCCACGGCCTGCAGCTCGGCGGTCAAAGCCTTGACGTCGGTGGACGTGCTCGCGACCTCGGCCTTGATGTGATGCTTGTGCTTGGTGGCGGCGCTGGCCGCGCCGGCTGAACTCGCCACCACGAGCATGGCGAGCGCCGCGCTGCCGAGCAGCGCAAGTTTTGAATACATAGTTGGAATCCCCATTTCGCGCCTCGAACGGCGACTGGTTTTGAGATTGAGAGTGTTCGCCGCCTGCCTGAGCCGGCGTTGGCCTAGGCCGCCTGGGCGTCGTCCTCTTCGGCCGGGACCACATGGTCCAGGGCCAGAAGGCCGATGATGCCCTGGTCGGTGGTCATGACCCCCTGGACGAAGCGAGCCGCCAAGCCCGCGCCGACATCGGGCGTGGGCTGGATCATGCCCTCGCGGACGATCAGGATGTCGCACACCCCGTCGACCAGCAGGCCGACCTGGCGGTCTTCGATCTGAACCACGACCACCACCGACGAACGCGCGAGGTTGGTCACGCCCAGTCCGAGCCGGGCGCTCAGATCGATCACCGGCAGGATGAGGCCGCGAAGATTGATCATGCCCAGAAAGTGGGGCGCGGCGTTCGGCAGGGGCGTCGACTGGGTCCAGCCACGAATTTCACGGACCGACATGATGTCGATCGCAAACTGCTGCGGGCCGACCGCGACCGTGACCAGCTCGTCGCCGGGCTGCGGGGGTTTGTGGGTTGTGCTCACGGCTCAGCCCACATTCCAGCTGTCGGACGAACGCTCGCCAAAGCTTACCGCCAGCTTCTGGTTCATCGCGCGGACGGGCGATGGCGCCGGTTGGCTGCGGGCCGAGGCGAGCTCGGGGCTGCTACGGCTGGCCTGACCCGGACCGCCGACCTGGAAGCGGGAAATCAGCCGCTTCAGCTCGGTGGCGTCGCGCTTGAGGGAGTGGGTCGCGGCGGTGGCTTCTTCCACCATGGCGGCGTTCTGCTGCACGACCTGATCCATCTGGTTCACCGCCGTATTGACCTGGGTAAGGCCGGAAGCCTGCTCCTGCGCGGAGGCGGCGATTTCGGTGACCAACAGATCGATCTCCGCAACCTTGGCGACGATCGACTGCAGCGCCGTTCCAGTCTCGCCGACCAGGCCAACCCCCCGGCCGACCTGCTGAGACGAGGCGGAGATCAGCGCCTTGATTTCCTTGGCCGCCTCGGCCGAGCGCTGCGCCAGAGCCCGCACTTCGGACGCCACCACCGCAAACCCGCGGCCAGCTTCGCCAGCCCGCGCCGCTTCGACGCCGGCGTTCAGCGCCAGCAGGTTGGTCTGGAAGGCGATCTCGTCGATCACGCCAATGATCTGGCTGATCTGTTTGGAGGACTGTTCGATCTGGCCCATCGCCTCGACGGCGTCCGACACCACCTCGCCGGAGTGAACCGCCTCGGTCCGCGCCGCGCCGATGGCCTCGCTGGCGCCCCGTGCGCTCACCGCGGTCTTCTTCACCGTGGCGGTAATCTGGTCCAGCGCCGCGGCGGTCTCTTCCAGGCTCGCGGCCTGCTGTTCTGTCCGGCGCGACAGATCGTCGGAGGCCTGGGCGATCTCGTCGGTGCCCGAGGAGATCCCCGCCGTATTGGTCGACACGACTTTCAGGGTTTCCTGAAGCTGGCCAATGGCGTCATTGAAGTCGGCGCGCAGCTTTTCGTAGGCCGGCGTGAAGGCCTGGTCGATGCGATGCGTCAGAACGCCCGCCGAAAGCTTCGACAGTCCTTCGGCGATCGACGCGACCACGGCGGCCTGCTCCTCGGCGGCGCGAGCGCGGTCCTGCTCGCCGGAGGCGCGGGCTTCTTCGGCCTGGCGGCGTTGCTCGGCGGCTTCCGCCTCGAGCTCGCGGCTGCGGACCGCGTTGTCCTTAAACACCTGAACCGCCTTGGCCATCGAGCCGACCTCGTCGCCGCGGGTCTGGCCCTCGACCTCGACGGTCAGATCGCCACCTGCCAGGGTGCGCATCCGCTCGCCGAGCCGGACCAGCGGGCCGGCTACCTTGGCGCCAGCAATCCAGATCGAAATCCCGAGGCCCGAGGTGATCGCGACCAAGCCGGAGACGATCATCATCACTATGGTGCTGGCCGCATCCCGCTGCAGCGCATCGGCCGTCTTGGCGTTGTCCGCTTCCAGGGCGTGATTGAAGGTCTGCATCTGGTTGGTGAAGTCGCCGATCTGGACGTCCAGCGCGCCGATTTCCCGCGCCGCCTCGGCCATCTTGTCGAGGTCGGCCGACGTGAGCTTGCTGCCCATCGCCAACCCGGGGATGGCTTCAGCGATCGCTTTCGGCGCGCGCGCCGACTCATAGAGATCGTCGAACCGGTCCTTGAAGGCCCGGTATTGGTCTGCTTTCGACGGATTCAACGTCGCCGCCTCATCGAAGGTTTGGTCGCCTTTGGCCTTGGCGCCCCGGAAATCCGATGAGGCCTGTTTGGAGCGCGGATCGCTGCTGTCGTAGTTCAGGGCGTCGTAAACATCGCGGCTGACTTCGAGCGCCACGCGGCTGGCCCTGGACAGCCGCAGCGTCGCCGGGTCGACGCCGCTGATGATCTGACCGTAGCGATGGGTCAGGTCGTTCAGCTTGACCGCGCCGGACGCGATCACCACGGCGAACACGATCGCCATTCCCACAAGCGGGATCAGCGTCTTGGTTCTCAGTTTCAAATCATCGAAGCGCATGTTGGCCTTAGGCTCCCCCTTGAGCGGCGTTCAGATTTGGCGTGGACCGGAGCGGTGGTTGAGCTGATCTGCGCGCCCGGGGGCAAACGGGATGCACAGCAACGCACCACACACTCCGGCCCGCTTCGCGCGTGGATCAATGCAACACAGACATCCACGGCGAAGACGCCATGACTTCGGGCAACGCGAGCCGCTCGAAGTCATGGGTAAATTCTCAGCTCAAACTGAATATTCGGTTAAATATGAGAATTGACGGACACAGCCGCGAAAGCCTGAGAAAGACTTGGCTTGACTTGCCCTGCACGGGAACGCCGTCAGCCTAGACCGCAGCGCTTCAACTAACCCGGGCCCGCCATCCGTAGGCGTCCTATCCGCAGCCGGCTGCGTTACGCTTATGCAGCGCGCTCGGCGCTTGCTAAGAGTTCACCATGGCCGTTGCATTCACCCGCGAAGAGGATCTTGAGACCCGCGCCTCGGACCTTCCCGACCGCCCGATCTCGCCCCACCCGAACCTCGTCACCCAGAGCGGCCTGGAGCTGATCGAACAGGCGCTGGCGGAGGCGCGCGCCGCCTATGCCGCCGCTCAAACCGACAGCGTCAGCGCCGACCGCACCGCCATGGCTCGGGCGACCCGGGACCTCCGGTACTGGTCGGCCCGGCGCGCCTCCGCGCAGCTCACCGAGCCGGCGCCAGAGGGCGACACAGTGCAATTCGGGCGCACGGTGGACATCGAGCGCGAGGATGGGCGCAGCCAAAGCTTCCGCATCGTTGGCGAGGACGAGGCCGACCCCGCGGCCGGGAGCGTCTCCTATGTCTCGCCGCTGGCGCGCGCCCTGATGGGTAAATCCGTAGGCGAGGTCGTGACCGTGGCTGGCGAGGTCGAAATCATTTCGGTGCGATAGACGGACGCAAGCTTTGCTACTCGCAATCCATTGCGGGAACGGGCCCTCAATCGTATCGTCATGCGCCGCGAATGGACCAGAGCGATCCGCGGCCAATTCATAGACCAGGGATGGCGATCATGGCCGAAGGCGCAGTCGATCTGAAGAATGAGGCCAGGACCCGGGCCAAGGCCATCCCGCTGAACGACATCAATGTCTCCGACATCGAGCTGTGGCGGACCGACACGGTGTGGCCCTACTTCGAACGGCTGCGCAAAGAAGACCCGGTCCATCTGCACCCCGCCGACCACCACGAGAACGGCGCCTTCTGGTCGGTCACCAAATACAACGACATCATGGCGGTGGACACCAACCACGCGGATTTCTCGTCGGAGCCGTCGATCACCATCTTCGATCCCGAAGACGATTTCACGATGCCGATGTTCATCGCGATGGATCCGCCAAAGCACGACGTGCAGCGCAAGACGGTCAGCCCGATCGTTTCGCCGCAGAACCTGCACATCATGGAGCCGCTGATCCGCAGCCGGATCATCAAGACCCTGGACGAGTTGCCGATCGGCGAGACGTTCGACTGGGTCGACCGGGTGTCGATCGAACTCACCACCCAGATGCTGGCGACCCTGTTCGACTTTCCCTGGGAAGATCGCCGCAAGCTGACGCGCTGGTCGGACGTCGCCACCGCCGCTGACGATTCCGACCTGTTCACCACCGACGATCCGCAGACCGAACGGCGGGCCGAGCTGTTCGAATGCGTGGACTATTTCACCCGGCTCTGGAACGAGCGGGTCAACGCCGAGCCCAAGGGCGACCTGATCTCGATGCTGGCCCACGGCGAGGCCACCCGGAACATGGACCGGATGGAGTATCTCGGGAACCTGATCCTGCTGATCGTCGGCGGCAATGACACCACCCGCAACAGCATGTCTGGCTCGGTGCTGGCCATGCATCAAAACCCGCAGCAGCTGGCCAAGCTGCAGGCTGACCACAGCCTGATCTCCTCGATGGTCTCCGAGACCATTCGCTGGCAGACGCCGCTTGCCCACATGCGCCGCAACGCCACGCGCGACGTCGAACTGGGCGGCAAGACCATCAAGAAGGGCGAGAAGGTCATCATGTGGTACGCCTCGGGCAACCGGGACGACGAGGTGATCGATAACCCGAACGCCTACATCATCGACCGGCCGCGTCCGCGCCAGCACCTGTCCTTCGGCTTCGGCATCCACCGCTGCGTCGGCAACCGCCTGGCCGAGCTGCAGCTGACCATCCTGTGGGAAGAGATTCTCGCCCGCTTCCCCGAGATTCAGGTGGTCGAAGAGCCCAAGCGCGTGCCGTCGTCCTTCGTGCGCGGCTATGAGACCATGAAGGTGGTCATCCCGCGCCGCTACTAGAGCCTCAGGCGGCCTGCGTGCCCTGCCACTGCCGGACCGGGCCGACGTCGACATGGACGAAATTGTCGGCCGGGTAGTAGCCGACGCCCCCGCGCCTCAGGCCTAGCGCCGTCTGGTGCAACTTGGCCAGGTCCACGTCGGGCAGGCGGATGTCGATGGCCAAGCCTTGCATATGCAGGCTTTGCTTGGCGACGCCGTTGCTGTGGGCGTGCATCATGGCGTTAGTCTTGGGGGACCGATACCCGGAGATCACGTGGAACGGCCCGCGAGTGTTGGTCCGAAGCGCCACTTCATTGAGCAGGTCGAGCAGGCGCGGATCCATCTGATGCACGTCGCCGCTGCGATAGTCCCGCAGCACATGGTTCACCACGGACAGCTCACCCGGAACATAGCGCCCATTCTGCCAGTAGACGGCTTCGAAGGACTCGTTGGTGTGCAGGTTGTGCAGCGCAAGCCGACGCTGAGAAGGCCCGGCGGCGGCGATGACCGGACCGCATAGCGTTGTCGCCGCGGCCGAGGCGGTCAGGCCCATGCCCAGCTTAAGGAGATGGCGTCGATTGGTTGGCGTCATGACTCTCGCGATGTTGGCCCCACCGACGACTGGCCGCTCGTACCGGCGCGCCGATGCAATCACAAGCGTGGCGGTTTCAGTTTTTTCGCTCCCGGCGGGAACCTTTCTGGCGATAGCGACAACCGGCCGCAGGGGTGAGCTCGGGGCAAGCCATGGAGCTTTTTCTCTACAAACGTCTTCTGCCTATCGCGATTAGGCGTAGTGTTCCGCCGGGTCGGGGCTATCGAATGCGAGTGAGCCGATCAGGATATGGGACGGGCGGGGTTCTTAAGAGCGCGCATTAGGACGCTGATCCCGTGGCGTGGCGCGGTGATCGCGGCGGCGGCGCTGCCGCTGGCGGGCTGCTTTCCCGCCGTGCTCGATCCGCAGGGTCCGGTCGGCGCGCAAGAGAAGACCATCCTGCTCGATTCCGTCGGCATCATGCTGGTCGTGGTGGTTCCCACCCTCGTCGCCACCCTGGCCTTCGCCTTCTGGTACCGCGCTGGCAACACCAAGGCGCGGCGGCTGCCGGACTTCGCCTACTCCGGGCGGATCGAGATGGTGGTGTGGTCGATCCCGATCCTGGTGATCATCTTCCTCGGCGGCCTGGCCTGGGTGGGATCGCACGAGCTCGACCCCGCCAAGCCCCTGACCTCGCCGAACAAGCCGCTGGAAGTCGAGGTGGTCTCGCTGGATTGGAAATGGCTGTTCATCTACCCGGCCCAGGGGATCGCCAGCGTCAATCAGCTGACCATTCCAGCCGGCGTCCCAGTCCATTTCACCCTGACCTCGGCCAGCGTGATGAACACCTTCTTCGTGCCGCAGCTGGGCGGAATGATCTACACCATGAACGGCATGGCCGATCAGCTGAACCTGCAGGCCGACCACCCGGGCGCCTACTATGGCGAGTCCGCCCACTACAGCGGCGATGGCTTTTCCGACATGCATTTTACGGTCAATGCGGTGTCGCCGCAGGACTTCGCCGCCTGGGTTCAGAAAACCCATGGCGCCGGGCCTGCGCTGGACGGCGGCGCCTACCAGGCCCTGGCCAAGCAGAGCATAAACGTCACCCCCTTCACCTACGGCTCTGCCGACCCGAACCTGTTCCAGGCCATCGTGACCCAGACGCAGGCGCCCGGCCCTGGACCGCAGACCGGCCAGCCCACCGCCGACGTTTCGCCAAGGACCAGGGGCTGACATGTTCGGAAAGCTGAGTTTCGCCGCCATTCCGTGGGATCAGCCGATCCCGATGACCGCCTCCCTGATCGTGGCCCTGTCTGGCCTGGGCGTGCTCGGCTGGATCGCCGCGAAGGGCTACGTCCCCTACCTCTGGAAGGAATGGATCTGCAGCGTCGACCATAAGCGGATCGGCGTCATGTACACCCTGCTGGCCATGGTCATGCTGCTGCGCGGCTTTTCCGACGCCCTCATGATGCGCTCGCAGCAGGCGCTGGCCTTTCACTCCGGCGGCTATCTGGCGCCCGAACACTATGACCAGATCTTCTCGGCGCACGGGACGATCATGATCTTCTTCGTCGCCATGCCCTTCCTGATCGGGCTGATGAACTTCGTCCTGCCGCTGCAGCTTGGCGTGCGCGACGTGGCCTTCCCGACGCTGAATTCCGTCAGCTTCTGGCTGACCGCGACAGGTGTCCTGTTGGTGAACCTGTCCCTGGTGATCGGCGAGTTCGCCCGCACCGGCTGGCTGCCCTACCCGCCCCTGTCGGAGCTGCAGTACTCGCCAGGCGTGGGCGTCGACTATTACCTCTGGTCACTGCAGATCGCCGGCGTCGGCACCCTTTTGACCGGGGTCAACTTCGTCACCACCATCCTGAAGCTGCGCGCGCCGGGCATGAGCTATCTGCGCATGCCGATGTTCTGCTGGACCTCGCTGGCGGCAAACCTTTTGATCGTCGCCGCCTTCCCGATCCTGACGGCCACCTTGGCCATGCTGACCCTGGACCGCTACCTCGGCTTCCACTTCTTCACCAACGACGGTGGAGGCAACCTGATGATGTTCATGAACCTCATCTGGGCCTGGGGGCATCCGGAGGTCTACATCCTGATCCTGCCGGCGTTCGGCATCTATTCGGAGGTGGTCTCGACCTTCTCCGGCAAGCCGCTGTTCGGCTACCGCTCCATGGTCATGGCGACCATGGCGATCTGCATCCTCTCCTTCACCGTCTGGCTGCACCACTTCTTCACCATGGGCGCCGGGGCCGACGTCAACGCCATCTTCGGCATCCTGTCGATGATCATCGCCGTACCGACTGGGGTGAAGGTGTTCAACTGGCTGTTCACGATGTACGGCGGGACCGTCCGTTTCACCACGCCGATGCTGTGGTCGCTGGGCTTTATGATCACCTTCGTCATCGGCGGGATGACCGGGGTGCTGATGGCCGTGCCGCCGGCGGACTTCCTGCTGCACAACAGCCTTTTTCTGATCGCCCACTTCCACAATGTGATCATCGGCGGCGTCCTGTTCGGCGCCTTCGCCGGCTACACCTACTGGTTCCCCAAGGCCTT
>Ga0302314_10020641_pt1 | contig 10886 bp, 9 predicted proteins | sample III_Palsa_N2_3_FD_200533 | JGI IMG/M metagenome (GOLD analysis project Ga0302314, IMG submission 200533) | Peat permafrost microbial communities from Stordalen Mire near Abisko, Sweden - III_Palsa_N2_3 | ecosystem: Environmental > Terrestrial > Soil > Palsa > Peat permafrost | place: Sweden... | reverse complement strand
CTGGGTGCTCGCCAAGGAGGTCGTCCCGATCCCCGGCACGCGCCACATCAGCCACCTGGAAGCCAATTGGGCCGCGAACGACCTGGCCCTGAGCGCCGACGACATCGCCGAACTGGAGGCGACGTTCACACGCGGCTCGACGGTCGGCGCCCGCTACCCCGCCGAGGCCTTGCGGCTAGTGCCGCCCGAACCGGCCTTCGCCTGACCGCCCGTTCGTTCTCCGTCGTGTTCCAAGGGAGCCGCCCATGAGCGCTCAACCCCGCAGCCTGCGCCTCGGCGCTTTTCTGCAGGCCACCGGCCACCACGTGGCCGCCTGGCTGCATCCGGACGCCCAGGCCGACGCGGGGCTCAACTTCGAGCACTACAAGGCGCTGGCCCAGACCGCCGAGCGCGGCAAGTTCGACCTGATCTTCGTGGCCGACAGCCCCGGCGGCTATGCCGACCACGGCGACCTGGAGACCTTCCGCCAGAACGGCAAGACCGCCCATTTCGAACCAATCACCCTGTGGTCGGCCCTCTCGGCGGTGACCGCACACATCGGCTTTGTCGCCACCTCCAGCACCACCTACGAGGAGCCCTATACGACGGCGCGCAAGTTCGCCTCGCTGGACTGGATCTCCGGCGGCCGCGCGGCCTGGAACGTGGTCACCACCGGCGCCGACGTCTCGGCCAATTTCGGCCTGGCCGGGCATCTGGAGCATTCCAAACGCTACGAGCGCGCCGAGGAATTCATCGACGTCGTGAAAGGGCTTTGGGACAGCTACGACGACGACGCCTTCGTCCGCGACCGCGAGGCGGGCGTCTTCCTCGATACCGACAAGTTCCATGTGCTCAACCACGTCGGAACCCATTTCAAGGTGCGTGGGCCGCTGAACATCGGCCGGCCGCCCCAGGGCTATCCGGTGATCGTCCAGGCCGGCGCCTCCGAGCCCGGTCGCGAGCTCGCCGCCCGCACCGCCGAGGTCATCTTCACCGCCAACCTGACCACCGAAGACGCCCAGGAATTCTATGGCGACGTCAAAGCGCGGCTCGGGAAATACGGCCGCCGGCCGGAGGAACTCTTGGTCATGCCGGGGATCTTCCCGGTGCTCGGCGGCACCGAGGCGGAGGCCGAGGCCCACTATGAGGAGTTGCAGGCCCTGGTGCATCCGTCGGTGGCCTGGAGCATCCTGCGCCGCCATTATCAGGGCGTCGACCTCTCCGGCTATTCGCTCGACGACCTCGCCCCGCCGCTGCCGCAGGACACCAATGGCAGCAAGAGTCGGCTGAAACTGGTCTCCGACATTGTCGAGCGCGAGCAGCCGACCTTCCGCAAGCTCTATCGCCAGATCTCGACCGCGCGCGGCCATCGCACCGTGGTTGGGACACCCGAACAGGTCGCCGACGCCATCCAGGACTGGTTCGAGAACGGCGCCGCCGACGGCTTCAATGTCATGCCGCCGATCCTGCCGACCGGGCTCACCGATTTCGTCGACCAGGTGGTGCCGATCCTCCAGCGGCGCGGCCTGTTCCGCCAGGAATACGAGGGCCGAACCCTGCGCGAGAACCTGGGCCTGGCCCGGCCGCAGAGCAGCTTCGGCCCCAAGGTCCAGTCCCAGGCGGCGTTCGCCTAGCGCCCTCGCCCACCGTCGAAGAGAAAGAGAGCGCATGAACGCCCTGTCGAAATCCCCGTCGCCCGAGCCGGATGAAACGGCGGCCGAGGGCCTGGCGTTCGTGCGCCGGCGCTATCGCCGCGACGATGCGCCGGCGCCGGTGGCGTGGAACGACACGCTCCAACTGCTGCTGGACCACCGCTCGACCCGCGCCTTCCTGCCAGACCCGTTGCCGCAAGGCACGGTGGAGACCCTGGTGGCGGCCGCCCAGTCGGCGCCCACCTCCTCCAACCTGCAGGTCTGGAGCGTGGTGGCCGTGGAGGATCCGGCGCGGAAAGCGCGGCTGGCGGCCCTGGCCGGCAACCAGAAACACATCATCGAGGCGCCGCTCTTCCTGCTCTGGCTGATCGACTTCGACCGCCTGACCCAGCTGAGCCAGGTCGACGGGTTGGCCAGCGAGGCGCTGGACTATACCGAGACCTTCCTCCTGGGCGCGGTGGACGCGACGCTGGCGGCCCAGAACGCGGTGGTGGCGCTGGAATCCCTCGGCCTGGGCTCCGTCTATATCGGCGGCATCCGCAACAGGCCGGCCGAGGTCGCCGCCGAGCTCGGCCTGCCGCCCCGCGCCTTCGCGCTCTTCGGCCATTCGGTCGGCCGGCCCGATCCGGCCAGGCCGACGGCGGTCAAGCCACGCCTGCCCCAGGCCTCGGTCCTCTATCGCGAACAATATGGCTGGTCGCAGGCGCATGCCGAGGCCGCCGAGAGCTACAACCCGCGCATCCGCGACTTCCAGCGCGAACAGGGCATGGTCGAAAAGGACTGGACCGTGCAGGCCCGCGAACGCACCCGCGGGCCGAGCTCCATGGCCGGCCGGCATATCCTGCGCGACGTCCTGAACGATCTCGGTTTTCGGTTGCGCTAGGCTCAAAGCCGGCGAAAGGCCGCCATGCAGACCCGGAACGCGGTGGCGATAATCGGAGCCGGTTTCAGCGGATCGCTGCTGGCGTTGCACCTGCTGGAATCCGGGCCCGAGGACCTGACCATCTTCCTGATCGAGCGGGCGGCTGGATTCGGCCGCGGCCTGGCCTATGGCACGCGCGATCCGCACCATCTGCTGAACGTGCGGGTCGGCAACATGTCGGCTTTTCCCGACCGGCCGCGCCACCTCGAGCAGTGGCTAGCCAGCTGGGGCGACGACGAGATCGCGCACCCGGCCGCCTTCATCACGCGCCGCGCCTATGGCGACTATCTCGGCTCGATGCTCCGCGCGGCCGTGAGCCGGCCCAACGGGGCCGGACGTCTTCTGCTCGTGCATGACGAGGTCGTCCGCCTGGCGCCATCGGGGCGCGGTTTGCGTCTGACCCTGGCGATGGGCACGCAACTGGATGTCGAGGCCGCGGCACTGGGCATCGGCAACCTGCCCTCGGCGCCGCCTGCGGGCGTCGACCTGACCGGCCTGCCGGACGGCCTCTACGCCGCCGATCCGTGGGCCGAGACGGCGCTGCACCGCCTCTCCAAGACCGCGCCCGTCCTGCTGCTCGGCACCGGCCTGACCATGGTCGATATCGCCCTGTCACTGAAGACGCGCGGTCATGAGGGGACACTTTTCGGGCTCTCGCGTCGGGGCCTGACGCCGCGCCGGCATGGCGAGCTGCCGCCAGCTGCTCACGAGACCCCAAAAATACCCGATGTCTCCCTTTCGCGTCTGCTGCGCTGGCAGCGCGAGCGGGCGCGCAAGCTGGGCTGGCGCGAGGCCATCGACGCCTTAAGACCCGCGACCCAGGCGCTCTGGCGCGGCGCTTCGAAGGAAAAGCGGCGCCGGTTCCTGCGCCACTTGCGGCCGTGGTGGGAGGTGCATCGCCACCGGATGGCGCCGGCGGTCGCCGATCAGATCGAGGCCCTGCGCGCCAGCGGCCAGCTGGTCATCGCGGCCGGACGCCTGGTTTCCGCCAGCCAGCGCGGGATGAGCGTCGAGGTCGTCTGGCGCCCAAGAGGCGGCGGCCATGACCAGGCAGCGGGCTTCGGCCGCATCATCAACTGCACCGGCCCGGGAGGTGACCCTTCCCTGGCCGGCCCGCTGATCCGCAGCCTGATCGCCGAGGGCGCGGGGCGGGCCGATCCGTTGCGCGCCGGCCTGGAGGTCGATGACGCCTGCCGCCTGATCGGGGCGGGCGGGACGGTCAATCCCAGACTCTATGCCGTGGGGCCGATCACCAAGGGCTCGTTCTGGGAGGTCAGCGCCGTGCCGGACATCCGCAATCAGGTCGTCGAGGTCGCCGCGAGCGTCCTCGCGCAGCTGGCCGCGCAACCGGTCGTGGTCGCCACGCACGCCGCCGAAGGCGCATCGCCCTTCCGGTCCTATGACCGACCGATCCTCTGATCCGCCGCGTCCGACGCGGCGCAATTTGCTGCGCGCGAGCGCCGCCATCGCCGGAAGCCTGGGCGCCGGCGTGGCCACGCCCGGCCGGGCGGCTGCGCAGGCCAGCGATAACCTGCCGCCAAACGTCCCCGCCTGGATGAAAACGCAAGGCGACCCCGTCCTGAGCCCGCCCTATGGCCAGCCCTCGCCGTTCGAAAAAGGCATCGTCCGCCGCCAGCGGGCGCGGACGCAGACCCAGACCGCGGCCTCGAGCCAGACCCCGCTGCAGGACCTGCACGGCATCATCACGCCCAGCGGCCTGCACTTCGAACGCCACCACGCCGGCGTCCCGGCGATCGATCCCGCCCAGCATCGCCTCATGGTGCATGGCTTGGTCGAGCGGCCGCTGATCTTCACCATGGACGACCTGGCGCGCTTTCCATCCGTTTCCCGCGTGCATTTCCTGGAGTGCTCGGGCAACGGCTCGTTCGCGGGGCTGCCCGCAACGGCCACGGCCCAGGAGACGCACGGCCTGATCAGCTGCAGCGAATGGACCGGCGTGCCGCTCTCCACCGTGCTCGGCGAGGCGGGGCTGAAGGCCGGCGCCGCCTGGGTGCTGGCCGAAGGCGCCGACGCCTCGGGCATGTCGCGCAGCATTCCCATCGCCAATGCGCTCGACGACGCCCTGCTCGCCTATGCCCAGAATGGCGAGCGATTGCGCCCGGAACAGGGCTATCCCTTGCGGCTCTTCCTGCCCGGGCTGGAGGGCAATATGAGCGTCAAGTGGCTACGCCGCCTGAAGGTGGGGGACCAGCCGTTCGAGACCCGCGAGGAGACCTCGAAATACACCGACCTGATGCCGGATGGCACGGCGCGCCAGTTCACCTTCATGATGGAGGCCAAGTCGGTCATCACCTTTCCGTCCGGCGGCCAGCACCTGCCCGGCCACGGCTTTGTCGAGATCTCGGGCCTGGCCTGGTCGGGCCGTGGCCGCATCGTCCGCGTTGAGGTCTCGGCCGATGGCGGCGCGACCTGGCGCGATGCGGCCTTGCAGGAGCCGGTGCTGTCCAAATGCCTGACGCGGTTTCGCGCCCCATGGACCTGGAACGGCGACTTGGCCCGCCTGCAGAGCCGCGCCACCGACGAGACCGGCTACGTCCAGCCGACCCGCGAGGCGCTGGTCGATGTGCGCGGCCTCAACTCCGGCTACCACTTCAACGCCGTCCACGAATGGCGCCTCGCCGCCGACGGAACGGTGACGAATGCGGCCTAGCCTCCTGATCGCCCTCTGCGTGGCGGAGCTCGCCGGCGTCGGCGCGCGCGCGGCCGACCATCCGACCTACGGCCTCGGCCGGCCGGCGACGCCGGTGGAAATCGCCGGCTGGGACATCGATGTCCGCGCCGACGGCGCCGGCCTGCCGCCGGGCCATGGCGCCGTCAGCGAAGGTCAACAGGTCTATGCGCACAAATGCGCCGCCTGCCATGGCGACCAGGGCGAAGGCTCGCCGATGGACGCGCTGGTCGGCGGTTTCGGCACCCTGGCCACGGCCAAGCCGGTGCGGACGGTGGGCAGCTACTGGCCCTACGCCACCACCCTCTACGACTATGTTCACCGCGCCATGCCGTTCAATGCGCCGCAGTCCCTGACGCCGGACCAGGTCTATGCCGTCACAGCCTATGTGCTGTTCCTCAACGGCATCGTGCCCAAGGACGCCGTGATGGACCGCCGCACCCTGCCGCGCGTGCGCATGCCCAACCGCAACGGGTTCACCAGTCCGGACCCTCGGCCCGAGGTTCCGCGCCGTTAGAGGACTTGGCAGGCCTCTTCGAAGCTGAGCCTGGGGTTGCGCTCGAACAGGTTCTCGTCGGTGCCGTAGCCGAGATTGCAGATGAAGTTGGTGTAGACCGTCGTTCCGCCGAAGAATTCGTTGTCGACACCCTCGGTGTCGAAGCCGGACATGGGGCCGGCGTCCAGTCCGAGCGCCCGCGCGGCGAGGATCAGATAGGCGCCCTGCAGACTGCCATTGCGGAAAGCTGTCAGCCGCGCGAGCTCGGGGTCGGCGAACCAGTCCTTGGCGCCGGGCGCGTGCGGGAAAAGCCGAGGCAGATGCTGGCCGAACGCGACGTCGTAGCCGATGACGACGGTCACCGGGGCGGCGAGCGTCTTGTCGCGGTTGTTCGACGAGAGGAAGGGCGAAAGCCGCGCCTTGGCTTCCGGCGTGGTCAGGAAGACGAACCGCGCGGGAGAGGCGTTGGCGGAGGTCGGGCCCCATTTCAGCAACTCATACAGGTCGCGCAGCTGCGCCTCGGTGACGGGCCGATCGCTCCAGCCGTTACGGGTGCGCGCGGTGCGGAAAAGCCGGTCGAGGGCGATGGAATCCAAGGCTGTCGTCATGGGTTATCCTACTAGACGAATAGGGATAGGCCGCCCACGTTTTTCCAGAGTACGCTGCCGAGGTCTCCGATCATGGAGACATGCTGGGCGCCGCTGAGAGAAAAATTCGAGACGGCGGCAGGCGCGGACGGGCTGCGGCGGCCCCATCTTGGGTCGGCGCGGACGCCGCATCGCCGGCGATATGGAGACGCCCATGAGCCCCCCAAAACAGTTGAAGCTCGGCGCCTTCATGCGCCCGGTCAGCATCCATACCGGGGCCTGGCGCTATCCCGGCGCCCTGCCCGACGCCAACTTCAACTTCCCGGCGCTGAAGAGCTACATCCAGAAGCTGGAGGCGGCCAAGTTCGACGCCTTCTTCATGGCCGACCACCTGGCGGTGCTGAACATGCCGGTGAATGCGCTCAAGCGCAGCCACACCGTCACCTCGTTCGAGCCGTTCACCCTGCTCTCGGCCCTGGCCAGCGTGACCGAGCGCATCGGCCTGATGGCCACGGCCTCGACCACCTATGACGAGCCCTATCACATCGCCCGCCGCTTCGCCTCGCTGGACCATATTAGCGGCGGCCGCGCGGGCTGGAACATCGTCACCACCGCCAATCCGGACGCGGCGCTCAACTTCGGCCTCGACGAGGACATCGATCATGACGAGCGCTATCGGCGGGCGCGCGAATTCTATGATGTGGTGACCGGTCTGTGGGATTCCTTCGCCGACGACGCCTTCGTGCGCGACGTGGAGTCGGGGATCTATTTCGATCCGGCGCGCATGCATGTCCTGAATCACAAGGGCAAGTATCTGTCGGTGCGCGGCCCGCTCAACATCGCCCGGCCCATTCAGGGCTGGCCGGTGATCGTCCAGGCCGGCGCCTCCGAGGCCGGCCGCCAGCTCGCCGCCGAGACCGCCGAGGTGGTGTTTGCCGCCGGCGGCTCGCTGGAAGCCGGCAAGGCCTTCTATGCCGACGTCAAGGGCCGCATGCGCAAGATCGGGCGCGATCCCGACGGCATGAAGATCCTGCCCGGCGCCTTCGTGGTGGTCGGCGACAGCCTCGAGGAGGCCCGCGCCAAGCGGGCGAAGCTGGATAGCCTGGTGCATTATGACAGCGGCATCGCCTCGCTGAACGGCGCCCTGGGCTATGACGTGTCGGGCTTCGACCCCGATGGCCCGCTACCCGAGATTCCGCCCACCAACGCCAGCCAGAGCGCCCGCGACCGCATCGTCGCGGCGGCGCGAAAGGACAACCTGACCATCCGCCAGCTCGCCCAGCGCTCCGGCAGCTATGCGGGCCTGGCCTTTGTCGGCACGCCGGAGAACATCGCCGACGAGATGCAAGCCTGGCTAGAGCAGGAAGGTTCGGACGGTTTCAACATCATGTTCCCCTACCTGCCCGAGGGCCTCGACGACTTCGTCGGCAGGGTGGTCCCGGAGCTGCAGCGACGCGGCCTTTTCCGCACCGAATATGAGGGCGAGACGCTGCGCGAGAACCTCGGCCTCGCCCGCCCCGCCAACCGGTTTTTCGAGTCGGCGGCGGTGACGGAACAAGGCGTGGCGGCCGAGTAGCCGACCCGCGTGACGGCGGTTCAATATCATACTTGCCCGATATGAATAGTGGGTGTTAGGAAACCTCGCGCCGACGCTTTCCTGTCGGTCTCCAAGGTTCCCCGCGCATGAGCATACCGCCTGAGTTTCTCTGGTACGTCCCCAACGAAACCCGGCCCGGGCATCGTGGCGACACCTCGGCCGCGCCGCCCGCCAGTCTGGAGACCCTGACCAGCCACGCGACGGCGCTGGAGCAGCACGGCTGGAAGGGCGCGCTGATCGGGACCGGCTGGGGCCGGCCGGACACCTTTACCGTCGCGACGGCGCTCACCGCGCGGACCACGACCTTCGAGCCGCTGATCGCCATCCGCCCGGGCTACTGGCGGCCGGCGAACTTCGCCTCCGCCGCGGCGACGCTGGACGAACTGTCCGGCGGACGTGTGCGCATCAACATCGTCTCCGGCCAGGACAACCTCGCCGCCTATGGCGACAGCGAGGGCGACCAGGCGCAGCGCTATGGCCGCACCCGGGAGTTCATGCGGCTGGTGCGCCGGCTTTGGACCGAGGAGAGCGTCACCTTCACCGGCGAGCATTTCCAGGTCACCGACTCCACCGTCACGCCGCGCCTTCAGGTCCGTGGCGAGCGCCGGCATCCCAAGCTCTATTTCGGCGGCGCCTCCGAGGCGGCCGAACGGACATCGGCGAGCGAGGCCGACATCCAGCTTTTCTGGGGCGAGCCGCTGGACGGCGTGCGCGAACGGATCGAGCGGCTCAAGGGCCTGAGCAAGGAGCTGGACCGCGACCTGCCGCCGCTGGAGTTCGGATTGCGGATCACCACCCTGGTCCGCGACACCACCGAGGAGGCCTGGGCCGACGCCGAGGCCAAGGTCGCCGAGATGGCCAAGAAGGACGACAGGCGCGACCAGCGCCGCTTCGTCGCGACAGGCCAGCAGCGACTGCTTGCCCTGCACGAACGCGGCGAAGTGCTCGACGAAAACCTCTATACCGCGCCGGGCAAGTATGGCGGCGGCGGCGCCGGCACCACCTGGCTGGTCGGCTCGGCCGAGGACGTCGCCCGCTCGCTGCGCAAATATCAGGACCTGGGCGTCACCCACTTCGTGCTCTCGGATACCCCGTACCTGAATGAGATCAAGCGACAAGGCGACCAACTGCTGCCGCTGCTCCGCACCTGAGGCCAGGCGGTCCATCGACATCCGCCTGCGACGCCTTCAACATCGCGCGCTTTAGAAGGGACCGCGAGCAGGTCAACGCCGCCTATACCGTCCGCCGACCCTCGATCCATACCCCGCGAACCATCATATCCCTGCCGAGCCAGACAAGGTCCGCGCGCGCTCCAGGGGTCAAAACGCCTCGGCCGCAGGCGCCAAGGAAGGCGGCCGGAGCGGCGGACGCCATCACCGAGGCCTCCTCGAGAGTGACGCCGACCATCCTCACCATGTTGCGCAGCGCCGTCGCCATATCCAGGTTCGATCCGGCCAGCACGCCATTCTCATTCACGCAGACGCCGTCGACGACGCTGATCGGCTTGCCCTGCAGGACGAAGCTTTTGTCGACCGATCCCACGGTGGGCATGGCGTCGGTCACCAGCATGAACCGGTCACGTGGGCGCGCGTTCACCGCGATCCGCAGGGCCGCCGGATCGACGTGGCGGCCATCCGGGATGATGCCGCAATAGACCGATCTGTTCTCAAGCGCGGCCCCCACGACGCCCGGCGCGCGATGCGTAAAGGGCGACATGGCGTTGTACAGGTGCGTCACGCCGGTGACGCCCGCGGCGAATGCGTCAGCCATCTGCCGATAGGTGGCGTTGCTGTGCCCCGCGGCTACGATGACGCCAGCGGTCGCAAGCGCTGTGATATCGGCGCTCTCGCATTCCTCGGGCGCCAGCGTGACCAGCGTCTTGCCGACCCGCAGGCTGGACAGCAGGGCGATCGCGCGGCCGTCGAGGCGCCGGAATTTGCCGGCGTCATGCACGCCCTTGCGGGTTTCGCTGAGAAAGGGGCCCTCCAAATGGATCCCGATGACGCCTGGCACGCCCGCGTCCATCGCCTGTTCGACGGCGCGCATCGCGGTGTCCACCTGGTCGAGATCGTCGGAAATCAAGGTGGGCAGGAAGGCGGTGGAGCCGAACCGGCGATGCGCCGCCCCGATCGCGGCGATCGCCTCCATCGTTGGATTGTCGTTGAACAGTATGCCGCCGCCGCCATTCACCTGGGTGTCTATGAAGCCCGGCAACAGAAAGCCGTCGTCGAGATCGAACTGCGTCGCGGCCACGGCGGCGTCCGGCTGTGCGATCCGGCCAGCGGCGATGAGAAGCCCTGACTGGTCCTTGCGCCCAACGACGGTTCCGTTGACGAAACGGAGCATCCTCATGATGGCCTCGTGACGGTCTTGAGGTGGGGCGGCGTCCGTGGATTGACGCCGCGCGCGGCCGTCAGGGCGACGAGCCGGTGGAAGCTTTTGGATTTGGATGGCGTCGGCTCCAGCGCGGGTTGGCCCTCCTGCACAGGGATTTCACGGATAACGGCGCGGCTGCCGAAGCCCGCTATTTCATATCGGTCGCTCTGGCGGGTTTGCAGCCCTCGGTCGGCGGCGGCAAAGGCGAGGAGCCCTCGCCCACATTGATGATCCAGGACTGATCGCCGACCGCCCGGCGGCGGCACATCGCCTCTTCGTCAAGCGCATAGGCCCCGTGCAGCGGATCGACGCCGACCGTCGGTCGGGCGCCAAAATCGAGATAGCGGGCCGTGGCCCCAAAGCGTGGCCACTCGACGCCCTGCACGGCCCCCGGCGAGCCGGTGCGGGCGAAGTTTGTCCAATACTCGCCCATGGCGTCCTGCAGGCGCCGCTCGGCTTCGGTGTCAGGAGCGGCGAGCCATGCGGCCGGGACCGGCTTGCCAATGTTCCCGAACACATAGGGGACCTCGCTGGCGTGGAAGGCGCCCAGTCCACGCGCCTCGGCCGCCGGATAGCTGTGTTCAAAGA
>Ga0302314_10020640_pt1 | contig 10886 bp, 11 predicted proteins | sample III_Palsa_N2_3_FD_200533 | JGI IMG/M metagenome (GOLD analysis project Ga0302314, IMG submission 200533) | Peat permafrost microbial communities from Stordalen Mire near Abisko, Sweden - III_Palsa_N2_3 | ecosystem: Environmental > Terrestrial > Soil > Palsa > Peat permafrost | place: Sweden... | reverse complement strand
TTACACGATGGCGCTAGCGGTCGGCGAGGCGGGGTGATTCGAAAATGCATGACGGCGCCGTCATTTTGGTGGTTCCGCAAAGCTTCGCCTTGCGCCAGATTGTCGCCGTGAATCCGGTGGAAAGGGTCGTTCAGCACCCCGGAGATCGCATAAGGCCCGGACAGTCAGATTTTGGAGCGCCCCATGAAGCTTGCCCGCCCGCTGCTGATGCTCACCGCCCTGACCCTGCTCGCTCCGGCGGCTCACGCCGGCGCGGTCGAGGGGGACTGGCTAACCCCCAAGGACGGAGCCAAGGTGCGTATCGCGCCCTGCGGCGGCAAGCTGTGCGGGACCATCACCTGGCTGAAGGCCGCGGTGGACAAGGCCGGCCAACCCCAGAAGGACACGCACAATCCCGACCCCGGCCTGCGAGCACGCCCGGTGGTCGGGATCGCCTTCCTCCACGGTTTCACGCAGGCCGGGACCGACCGGTGGAGCGGCGGCTCGATCTACGACCCCGCCAGCGGCAAGACCTACGATTCCAAGATGAGCCTGGCTCCAGACGGCACCTTAAAGGTTGAGGGCTGCGTCGCTGTCTTCTGCCAGGCCCAGATCTGGCGGCGGGTCAACTGACCAGAGGCCACTAGTCGGCGTCGGGACGATATTCGAACTCGACCAGATAGACATTCTCGCCCGGCCCATGCTTGGCTACCTTGAGCAGGTCGACTACCCCTGCGAACCCCGAGCGCCGCGCCAATTGGGGCGTGATGTCGGCCATTTCGATCCGGTGGAACGCGGTTACCTCCACCGCGCCGTCGCCCAACCGATAGCGCCCGCCCACCTTCACGTGCGGACGCTGCCAGATGCGGACGCTGCAGGTGACATCGCCGCGCATGATCGGCTCGTGAAGGCGCTTGGTGAAGGTCATGCGAGCCCCCTGTCAGTGTCACAGCCTTCGGTGATCAGTCAGTACCGCCGGCCCGGGTCGCGGTCGGTCAGATTGATCTTCTGGCCGTTGGCCATGATGATATCGCCGCCTCTCTGGCCCGGCGCGCACGGACCGGTCCAGGTCGAGGTGATGGTCATCTTGCGCTCGACATTCGCCTGCGGGACCGGCGATCCGGTGGTCTTGGAGTCCATCTCGATCTTGTAGTTCGAATTGTAGTCGCCGGTGATGACGCCGCTGCTGACGGTCTTGCCGTGGGCGCCCAGATCGCAGCTGACGTTGAAGCTGATAGAGCCGTCCAGGTTGCGGCTGAACTGCTGGCTCTGACACAGGTCCTTGCTCTTGTGCTGGCCCAGCAGCGACAGCTTGGCCTCTGACCCGGCGTCCGTGCACGCCTCGACCGCCGGCATGGCCCGGTCCAGGCCCTGCATGGTCATGGTCTGACGCCACAGGCCGGCTTTGCGATGGGGAAGGTCCTGGAGCGAAACCGGAGTTGCGACGGCGGGCGCCGCGGCCTGGGTCCCGCTCGCCGCGCCGGGCGTCGGTTTGCCGCACGCGGCGAGCGACGTCAGCGCGACGCACGCCGTCCCAGCCAAGATCAAGACGCGCATGGATGTGACCCTCCCTGAATGGCGGCAAGCCTAACCGGGATACGCGCGCCAAGGGAAGGGCGCCGTGCCGGGCGCCACCCGTTGCGGCGCGTCCGCACCCTCACCATCTGCCCCCCATGGCCAAGCTGATCCTCGTCAAACACGCGCCGCCGGAGATTAGGCCCGGGGTCATTTCCCATCGTTGGGTCCTATCGGCCGAAGGGCGCGATCGATGCGCGTGGCTGGCGAACGCGTTCAGGGCGCACGGCGTCGCGAGGCTCTATTCCAGCCTGGAGCCGAAGGCGCTGGAAACCGCCGCGTTGGCTGGCGCGCCGTTGGGGCTGGAGGTCTGCCCGCGCCGCGACCTGCACGAAAACGATCGAACCGGCCTCGCCTTCGGATCGCTGGATGCACTCAAGCAGCGGATGAGGCGGTTCTTCGAGGCGCCGTCCGAACTGATCGTCGGCGAAGAGACCGCGGATGCGGCGCTGCGGCGGTTCGAAGCCGCCGTCCGCGCTGCGGCGGCCGAGGCGCCGGATCAAACGATCGCCATCGTGACCCACGGCACGGTGCTGACCCTGCTGACGGCCAAATACAATCCGGTCACGGCGTTCGAATTCTGGGAGGCGCTGACGCTGCCCGCCTATGTGCCGCTGGATGCAGCGACCCTCAGGCTCGACGGACCGGTCGGCGCGTTTCCCGCATAGCGGAACCGCGTCGAGCGATCTGGCGGAGTGGCGTCCCGCAACGGCAAGCCAATCAGGCCTGTCTGCGGACCCATCCGGCTGAGCGACTGGACCGATAAATCGGCGCCAGCCGCCTGCACCTTCGAATAGGCGCGCTCGTGTCCGTCAGGCGAGGACGACCAGCACCACCCGCCGGTTGGCGGCGCGGCCCTCGCGCGTGTTATTGGGCTGGACCGGGGCGTCGGGACCATAGGAGATGGTGCTGATCCGGTTCAGCGCGATGCCCTGCTTGTTCAGGAACAACCGCACGGCCTCGGCGCGAGCTTCGCCCAGACGATAGTTCAGGTCCTTGGGGCCGGTGGCGTCGGTGTGGCCCTGGATCTCGACATAGACGTTGTGGTTGTCGCTTTTCAGCTTTTCGGCGAAGGCCTGCAGCTTGGCCTCGTCGTCGCTGGACAGAGCCGCCTGGTTGACCTTGAACCGGACCGAGTCGTCCTGCAGGACCATGGAGTAGAGGAATTTGCCTTCGGCCAGCTTGCCGGCCGCCTCGGCGCGCTCCAGCGCATCGCGCGTGGTCTTGTCGAGCCCGGCTAGCCTGGCATCGTGATCGGACAGCCGCGTATCGTTGGCTTGGACCTCGCTGTCGACCTTGCCGACCTGCTTGTTGACATAGTCTTTCGTCGCGCATCCCCCCAGACTGGTCGCTCCGATCAGGATCGCCCCGACGATCCAAGTGGTCGATTTCATGCGGTTCACTGCTTGTCTCCGTTGGTAGGTTAACGATGCGCGGACGCAAAAAACCTGCCCGATAGGTTACGCGGGGGCGTCCGTCCAATGGTGCTCAACGCACGACGAGCGATTTAGTGCCATCGGATTCGAGTTACCAGCCAATCGCGTCCTGAACGTTGAAAATCCGAACACAGACGGAGCGCAAAGACGGCTGGCGCTACTCCGCCGCCTCGGGGACGGGCATCGGCCGGCTCATCGGACCGCGCGGCGCCGGGCGCCGGCGGCGCAGGCCCAGAAGGCCGAGCAACCCCTCGATACGGCGCGACAGGGTCGCCGGGGCGGCCAGGGCGACCGGGGTCAGGAACAGGGTGAGCAGGGTCGAGAAGCTGAGGCCGAACACCACCGTGGCCGACAGCTGGACCCACCATTCCGATCCAGGCGCCTTGTAGTCGAACCCACCGGCGCGGAAGTCGGGGTGAAACTGGAACATCAGCGGCAGTAGACCGATCACTGTCACCACGGTGGTCAGCATGACGGGTCGGAACCGCTGGGCCGCCGCCCGCACCGCCGCATCGTCGGCGGCGTAGCCCGCTCGCCTTAGCTGATAGAAGGTGTCGACCAGCACGATGTTGTGACCCACCACCACCCCGGCCAGGGCGACGATTCCAGTGCCCACCATGATGGTCGAGATGTAGTCGAAGGTGTGGGCCACATTCAGGTCGATGCCCAGCAGCACGCCGACCGTCGATAGCACCACGGCCGACAGGGTCACGAACACCCCGTAGAAGCTGTTGAATTGCCAGAGCAGGATCGTGGCCATCAAAAATAGCGTCACCGCCATGGCGACGAGGAAGAACACCCCGGCGTTCTGGTTCTCCTCGTCGGCGCCGCGGAACTTCCAGCGCACCGACGGATCGATCGGGGCGTGCTGCAGCCAGGGCCGCAGTTCGGCGATCTTCTGGTTGGGCGCCTCGCCCTTGACGTTGGCCTGCACCACTACCAGCCGCTGGCCGTCTCGCCGCTGGATCGAGGTGACTTGCTGGGCCGGGGTCATCTTGACGAAATAGCTGGCCGGCACAGGGCCTTGGGGCGTTGTGATCTTCAGCTGATCGAAGGCGGCGATATTGCGCGCGTCAGGCGGGAAGCGGACGCGGATGTCCAGTTCGTCGCGGCTGTCGTCGGGCCGGAACTTGCCGACCAGGATGCCGTCGGTGATGAACTGGATGGCCTGGCCCACCGACAGCACGTCGACCCCGTAGCGGCCCGCGGCCACCCGGTCGACGGTGAAGTTCCATTCGATGCCGGGCGAGGTGCGGGTGTCCTCCAGCTCGATGATCTTCGGGTCCGCGGCCAGCTTGGCGCGCACCAGGTCGGCGGCGCGGTTCAGCGCGTCGATGTCCTGGCTGCGCAGCTCCACCTGCACGTCCTTGCCGACCGGCGGGCCGCCCTGGGGCAGGCGCAGCTCGGTCAGCACGCCGGGGGTCTCGGTCAGACGCTTGCGCACCTGGTCGATGATCTTGTGGCCGGTCAGGCCCAGCTTCTTCTCGACGTCGAAATCGACCAGTTCCAGCTGGATGCGGCCGATCATGTCGTTGGGCGGGGCGTTTCGAAACCCACCGCCGCCGCTGTTGGCGCCGCCGGAGCGTGTGTAGACCGACTTGACGCCGGTAACGCCGGAGACCTTGCGCTCGACCTGGGCGACCAGGGCGTCGTCGGCCTCGACCGACAGGTTGCCGCGGGCCTTGACGTAGATGGTGGCGAAGTCCGGATCCTGGTCGATGAAGAACAGCACCGGATGCGGCTGGGCGATGAACAGCGCCACGATGGCCACGACCACAACCATCGCTCCGCCCGTCACCAGCGCCGGCCGCTTGCCCGCCGCGTCCAGGATGCGGGCGTACCAGCCCATGAAGCCGGCCATCTCGCGCGGATCGCCGTGCTCGGACTTTTGGATCTCGGCCAGATGCGCCAGGTCCGCGCCTTGCCGGCGGGCCACGATCGAACCCAGCGCCGGGGTGAAGATCAGGGCTACGAAGATCGAGGCGCCCAGCACGAAGAACAGGGTCAGCGGCAGGAAGCTCATGAACTTGCCGGGGATCGAATTCCAGAACAGGAACGGCAAAAAGGCGCATAGCGTGGTCAGCGTGCCGTTGACCACCGGCCAGAACATCCGCTTGCCGGCGGCGGCGAAGGCCTCTTCCTTAGGCAGGCCCTCGGCCATCTTCCGGTCGGCGTATTCGACCACAACGATGCCGCCATCGACCAGTATGCCCACCGCCAGCACCAGGCCGAACATGACCATCTGATTGAGCGTGATCCCCAGCCGCTGCAGCATGACGAAGGCGATCATGAAACAGGTCGGGATCGCCGCGCCGACCATCAGCCCCTGACGCACGCCCAGGCTCAGGATGATAATCACCATGACCAACAGCGTGGCCGTGATTAGGCCGGACTCCAGCATGGTCAGGGTCTGTTCGATGAAACTGCTGTCATCGAAGGTGTAGTCGGGCTGGATGGTCGACGGCCAATGCTTCTGGTCGGCCGCGACCATCGCCTTGACCGCCCGCGTGGTGTCCAGGACATTGGCGCCCGGCCGCTTGACCACCTCGACGGTGAAGGCGGGCTGACCGTTGAAGCGGCTGATATAGTTGGGTTCCTTGAAGGTCCGGTGGACCTCGCCGATGTCGCCTAGGGTGACGATCTTGTCGCCGCTCTTCTTGACCGGCAGCAGCAAAAGGTCCTTGGGTTGCTCGACCACTCCCGGCAGTTTGACCGCGAACGAGCCCTGCTTGGTGTGCAGGTCGCCGGCGGGGATCAGCTGGTTGTTGCGCCCGATGATCTGGGCCAGATCGGTGGCTGTGACGTTGTACGCCTCCATTCGCACGGGATCGATGGTGGCTTCCAGAACCTCCTCGCGCCCGCCGGCCACCTCGGCCTTGAGGACGCCGGGCAAGGTCTCCAGATCGTCCTGCAGCCCACGCGCGGCCGCGTACAGCGCCCGTTCGGGCGCGGGGCCGGACAGCACGATGCCGATCACCGGGTCGTCGCTGATATTGGCTTCCTCGATCACCGGCGGCTGGGCATCGGGCGGGAAGCGGCCGCGCGCCAGATCGACCTTGGCGCGGACATCCTCCAGCACCTTGTTCTTGTCGAAGTTGACCTCGAATTCCAGGGCGATCACGGCGGCGCCCTCGTAGGCCCGGCCGTTCATCTCCTTGAGGCCTGGAATGGACTGCAGCTCCCGTTCCATCGGCCGCACCAGCAGGCGCTCGGAATCCTCCGGGCTGACGCCTGGATAGGGCACCACGACCGTGATGAACGGAACGGTGATGTCGGGGTTGGCCTCGCGCGGCAGCGTCATATAGGCGAACAGCCCGAACAGGGTCGCCACAAAGGTGACCGCCAGCACCACCTTGCGCCGTTTGATCGCGCCGTCGATCAGAGCTCCGATCATAAGCGCGCCCTATCCGGCCATGGCCGGGCGGACGGAGACGCGCACCCGCTGGCCCTCGGAGACGTAAGACTGGCCCACCGTGATCAGACGGGTGGGCCCGTTCAGGCCGGCGACCCAGATTCCGCCTTGCGAAGCCTGTTCCAGGACAGTCACCGGCGCGAAGGCCACCCGATTGTCGGGCGTCACATAGCGCACGCCCTGGCGTCCTGCTGCGTCCAGCACCAGGGCCGAGACCGGGATCAGGTGGGCCGGACCCGCGCCGCCGCCGATCTGGATGTCCGCCGACAGCCCCGAGCCGGTCTTGTAGGCGGGGTTCGTGGCGGTCACCTCGACCCGGTAGGTGCGGGTGGTCGGATCGGCGTCGCGCGCCACAAAGCGGACGTGGCCGTGGATCACCTCGCCGGAGACCAGCTTGGCCGTGGCCGCCGCTCCCACCTTGACCTTGCCGGCTTCGGTTTCGGGCAAGTCGCCGACGACCAGTAGCGGATCCAGCTCGATCATGGTTCCGCAGGGCTGGCCGGGCGAAAGGTACGCGCCGACCTCGGCGTCGCGGTGATCGAACACGCCGGCGAAGGGGCTTTTGATATTGACCTGGTTCAGCGCCACCTCCGCCTGGCGCACGGCGGCTGACGCGGAGTCCAGATTGGCCCGGTCGCTCAACATCTGGGACTGGGACATGTAGCCTTTGCCGACCAGATTGGTCGCCGCCTGCATCTGCAGCTGCTTGGCGCGCAGATTGGCGCTGGCCTCGTCCAGCGCCGCCTGCCGCGCGTCGACGGCCAGGCGGCACAGCACCACCCCGGCGCGCACCGCCGTGCCTTGCAGGATCGGGGTCTGGGCCACAACCCCAGAGGTCTCCGAACGGACGATGACGGTGCGCGCGGCCTGGGTGCGACCGCGCAGGTTGATCGCGTAGGGATGCTCGGCTTGCGGCGTCCACGTCGCTTCGACCAGAGGTAGGGCGGGTGGCGTCGCCGCCGAGGCTTCGGCCACGGCCTGACCCTTAGGCCGGCCGGCCAACAGCGGTCGGATCAGCAGATATCCCAGCACCACCGCCAGGATAACGACCACCACTACATAGGACGACTTGCGGCTCATGCCCCGGCCTTGCGACGCGAGGCCCGACGTCGGAGCGGTCCTTCGCCCGCCGACAGGCCTCAATTGAATAGAGTCTGTTCTGCGGCGGTGGGTCTGCTTATGCAAATGAACATAAGGACAGAATTGATCGGCTCGCTCGCCGCGGCGGCGAGATCGAAACCGCTTCGGCGGCGGCGCGTCGGAAAGCGATCAAGCGGCGCTGGCGTTCACCGCCCAATCTGGTTCACCAAATAACAACCATGATTCCGAGTTTAGATTTCAAGTCACTTGTAGTGTAGATCTTAACCTTCAAGAGGGAATGATCCTATGTGAAGGACTCGTCAGCTCGTGCGCGTCGCGATTTGAAGCAATCGCTAAGGCCTTGTTAACGATCCCGCCGAAACACCCATCGGCCGCAGCAGGCCTGTTAGAGTAGTGACGATGCAGAATCTGAAAAGAATCGAAGTTGATTCGGTCGACCTGGTCGAGCCAGAATCCGAGACCCAATTGAGCCCGGCGCCGGCGCTAGGCCTGGTCGATGGTTCCCATTTCGAGGTCGCGTCGCCGGCCCGGGTGCTGCAACAGCGCCTGGTGGATCATCTGAACGCCGAGGGAGTCGATATCGACGACGACGGCCGCCGGTGGGCGCCGCGCACCACGCTGCTGTTCTGCGGCGGGATTTCATTGGCGCTCTGGGGCGCCATCGCGGTCGGAATCGCCGCCTTCCACTAAGGGCGAGTGGACTAGTCGCCCGCCAGCGTCCGATGCGGCGCGTGCAGCGCCCGTTCCGCAATCTCGATCAGATAGAGCCCGTAGTCGGTCTTGGAGAGCTGCCGCCCGCGCGCGAGCAGCTGGTCGCGGGTGATGAAGCCGTGGCCGAAGGCGATCTCCTCCAGGCAGGCGATGCGGATGCCTTGGCGCTTTTGCAGGGTGCGCACGAACTCGGAGGCCTCCAGCAGGCTGTCATGGGTGCCGGTGTCGAGCCAGGCGTAGCCGCGGGAGAGGTGCTCCACATAGAGCTCGCCCAACTCCATATAGACACGGTTGAGATCGGTGATCTCCAGCTCGCCCCGCGCCGAGGGCTTGAGCCCACGCGCCATCTCCACGACCCGGTTGTCGTAGAAATAAAGACCAGTCACCGCCTGGTCGGATTTGGGGTGCGCGGGCTTTTCCTCCAGGCTGATCGCCCGGCCGGTTTCGTCGAGCTCGACCACGCCATAGGCGTTCGGCTTGTCGACCTGATAGGAAAATATGGTCGCGCCGGTCTGGCGGCTCGCCGCGCGCGCCAAAAGGGCGCTCATGCCGGCGCCGAAAAAGACGTTGTCGCCCAGGACCAGGGCGGCGCGATCGTCGCCGATGAAGGTCTCGCCGATCAGAAAGGCCTGGGCCAGGCCGTCGGGGTTCGGCTGGATGGCGTATTCGATGTTGACGCCCAGGGCCGAGCCGTCCTCGAACAGGCGGCGGTAATTGTCGATATAGTCCGGCGAGGAGATGACCAGAATGTCGCGGATGCCGGCCAGCATCAGCACCGACATCGGGTAATAGATCATCGGCTTGTCGTAGATCGGCAGCAGCTGCTTGTTGATCGCCAGGGTCGCCGGATGCAGTCGCGTCCCCGAACCGCCCGCCAGAATGATGCCCTTCATCTAACTTCTCGATTCTTCCGAACGGGTGAGGAGGCGCGCGACGATCTCTTCCATGGCCTCTCGCCAGGGGCGCGGCGCGACCCCGAAATCGCGCCTGATCTTGGCGGTGGAGAGGCGCGAGTTGGCGGGGCGGCGCGCCGGGGTCGGATAGTCGGCGGCGGTGATCGCTTCGACGACGGGCGCGGCCTGACCGTGTGTCGCGGCCGCTTCAAAAATGGCGCGGGCGAACTCGCACCAGCTGGCCTCGCCGTCATTGACGAAATGATAGTCGCCGGTGGGAGCCTCGGCGTCGGCGACCAGGCGCTCGGTTATGGTCGCCAAGGCCTGGGCGAGGTCGGTGGCGCTGGTGGGGCAGCCGCGCTGGTCGTCGACCACGCGCAAGACCGGCCGTTCGGCGCCCAGGCGCAGCATGGTCTTGACGAAATTGGCGCCATGCGGGCTGACCAGCCAGGCGGTGCGCAGGATCACGTGCCTGGGATTGCCGGTCCGCACCGCCTGCTCGCCGCCCTCCTTGGAAGCGCCATAGACCCCCAGCGGCGCCACCGGATCGCTCTCGACATAGAAGCCCGGCTTGTCGCCGCTGAACACATAGTCGGTGGAGATGTGGATCAGCGGAACGCCGGCCTTGGCCGTCGCCTCGGCCAGCATAGCGGGTCCGAGCGCGTTGACCCGCCAGGCCGTGGCGATATCGCTCTCGGCCCGGTCGACGGCGGTGTAGGCGCCGGCGTTGATCACGGCCGACCAGGCCCCCGAGCTGAACACGGCCTCGACGCTGTCCGGGTCGGCGAGGTTCAGCTCGAACTCCGATGGCGCGGCGATCCGCCAGTGCGGCGGCGCCAGGCGCCGCAGCTCCGTGCCCACCTGGCCGTCGCCGCCGGTCAAAAGGACGTTGATCTCGACGCCGCTCACAGGTGGTCTTCCTCATCGCCCAGCGGTGCGAGTGGAACCCCATCGTAGGCGAACGGGCTCTGGAACTCGGCCAAGCGGGGCAGCACTTGGTCCTTGTCGGAGACGATCGGCCCGCCAGGCGGCAATGGCCACGGCAAGGCCAGCGACGCGTCGCTCCAGATCAGGCCGCCCTCGCTGTCGCGATCGTAAAAGGCCGAGACCTTGTATTCGACCTCGGTGTCCGGCTCCAGGGTGATGAAGCCGTGAGCGAATCCCGCCGGCACATAGAGTTGCTTGCCGTTGTCGGCGGTCAGCTCGGCGCCGACCCAGCGCCCGTAGGTCGGCGATCCGGACCGGATGTCGATCGCCACGTCCCAGATCCGGCCGCGGATGCAGCGCACCAGCTTGGCCTGGGCGTGAGGCGGCGCCTGGAAATGCAATCCCCGAAGCACGCCGACCGGGCGCGACAGCGAATGGTTGTCCTGACAGAACGCCACATCGACGCCGAGATCGAGATACCGCTGGCGGTTATAGGTCTCGACGAACCATCCGCGGGGGTCCTCGAAGCGTTTCGATTTCAGAAGTCGGACGGCGCCGGCGCTCTTGGTCTTAGCGGCCGTCATGACACCCGGCGAATCCAGAACGAGCCGGGGTTGCGATCCGGCATAGTCGCGAGGATAGGAAGCGCTTCATAAAGCTTAGTCTCTTTTCGCTTATGCATGTCGTTCAGCGCCAGCAAGATTTCATAGTGAGGGTTTAGACTTAGGAATGCTTCTAGGACGTACTGTTCTGTCCAATATCTTCGATTTTCGTGCAGGAAATAGTGTGTATAGTCTCTCGGTGTAAATATGTCGTGAATTTGAACTAAAACTCCGACCGGAAGAATTGGCA
>Ga0302314_10020638_pt1 | contig 10886 bp, 8 predicted proteins | sample III_Palsa_N2_3_FD_200533 | JGI IMG/M metagenome (GOLD analysis project Ga0302314, IMG submission 200533) | Peat permafrost microbial communities from Stordalen Mire near Abisko, Sweden - III_Palsa_N2_3 | ecosystem: Environmental > Terrestrial > Soil > Palsa > Peat permafrost | place: Sweden... | reverse complement strand
ACTTCCCACAGCATCTCGATCATGCCGACCCGCGCCGCCGGGTCGAACCGTTCGGCCACGACCCGGGTGAAGCGGTAGAGCGCGCTCGACCGGTCGGCCGCGCTCTCCGCCGACGCGATCAACCGATCGACCGAGGCACCGTCGAGCGCGAAGCGCCGGGCCAGCACCGCGCGGATCGCCGCCCGCTCGGCCGGATCGAAATCATCGTCCATGCGCGCGGCTTCGACCAGCAGGGCCGCGACCGCGATATGGATCTCCGTCTCTACCCGCGGCGCGGCGCCCGGCATCAGCAGATCGAGAATACGGTCGAACATGGAGCGGTCCCTACCATGAGAGGCACCCCCGTTCAACCGGTATGAACCCCCCGCCGACGCAACCGTGATCGGCAGGGCGGGACAAAGCTGCTATTGTCGTCCGATCATGACGTCAGCCCCCGATCCTACGCTCATCCCGATCGACCCGCGGCGCTTCGCCCCCGCGACCGAGCGCAATCGCGGTCCGATCCTGGAGCTGCTGATGCGCGTGCTGCCGGCGGCCGGCCGGGTGCTGGAGATCGCCAGCGGCACGGGCGAGCATGCCGTGTTCTTCGGCCGGCACTTGCCCTACCTGACCTGGCAGCCGACCGATCCGGACGCGGCCGCGCGCGCCAGCATCGTCGCCTGGACCGCGGAGGCCGACCTGCCCAATATCGCCGACCCGCTGGCGCTCGACGCGTCGCAGCCCAATTGGCCGATCGACCGGGCCGATGCCGTGCTCGCCGTCAATATGGTCCATATTTCGCCCTGGGCCGCCACGGTCGGGCTGCTGGGCGGGGCCGCCCGCGTGCTGCCGACCGGCGCCCCCCTGCTGCTGTATGGACCTTACAAGCGCGACGGCCAGCATACCGCGCCCAGCAACGAGGCGTTCGACCAGAATTTGCGCCGGCAGAACCCGGCCTGGGGCGTGCGCGATCTGGAGATCGTGGTCGAGACCGCCGACGCTGCCGGCCTGACCCTGGCGGAGATCGCACCGATGCCGGCGAACAATCTGGGCCTGGTGTTCCGCCGTCGGTGAGCCTCTTGGCACGATGATTTGTTCCTGTTATGTTCTGGTAATCTCAAGTGACCGGAGCCGCTGCCATGCCGTCCCGTCTCAGCCGCGCAGCCCTCGACCGCGCCCGTCAGTTCGTCGCCATCAAGGGCCGCCTGCTCGATGCGGTGCTGGTCCAGTACGCGCTGGGCGAGGGTTCCGGTGCCGACGCGCTGGTGGCGCTGGCGCCCTATCAGAACGACGACGGCGGCTTCGGTCATGGGCTGGAGCCGGACCTGCGCACGCCGGCCTCGACCGCGGTCGCGACCAGCATCGCGCTGCAGATCCTGCGCCGGGTCAAGGCACCGGCCGATCATCCGATGGTCCAGGACGCGATCGCCTATCTGGTGGAAACCGTCGACCGGGAGCAGGGCGTCTGGCCGATCATCGGCCCCGAGGTCGACGAGGCGCCCCATGCGCCTTGGTGGAGCTATGGTCCCGACCTGGCCGCCGGCTGGAACGGCTTCCGCTTCAATCCGACCGCGGACCTGCTGGGCGCGCTGATCGACTATCCCGCCCTGGTGCCGCCCGATCTGTTGGCCGACTTGGAGGCCCGCATGCTGGCCAATATACAGGCAACGGCCAAGCTGGACGGCGCCTATGATCTCATGGCGGCCTGGCGCCTGGCCGAAACCGCCGGCCTGCCGGCGCCGCTCGGCGAGGCGCTCGCGCGGTTGCTGGAAGCCTCGCTCGCCACCATCGCGCCGGACGATCCGCACGTGAATTTTCTGGAACTGGCGCCGCCGGCCACAGCGCCGCTTTCCGCCCTGGCCGCCCCACACTTCGCCCGGGCCGCCGAGACCGCCATCGCCGGCCAGCGACCGGACGGCAATTGGGCGCCATCCTGGAACTGGGCGGAAGTCTCCGCCCCCGGCTGGTTCGCGGCCGAGGCCGACTGGAACAGCGCGCTCACCCGCCGCACCATCGAGCTGCTGGCCGCCCATCGCCTGATCGATCCGGCATGAGCGAGGCATCCATCGCGCTGGTGCGCTCGCTGTGGGACCGGTTCGAGCGACGCGATTGGACCGGCGCCCGCCGGCTGCTGGCGGATGATGCGATCATGACCTGGATCTGCACCGCCGAGCGGTTTCGCGGCGGCGATGCGGTGATCGCGGTCAATGCCGCCTACCCGGAAGGCTGGTTGATCCATGTCGTCGAGTGCGTGGCCTTGACCGACGGCCGCATCCTGAGCCTGGTCCGCGTCGAGCATCCGCCGCAAACCTTCTTCGCGACCTCGTTGTTCCAGGTCGAGTACGGACTGATCGCCGGGATTGAAGAATATTGGGCCACCGCCGAGATGCCGCCGCGCTGGCGGACCGATGGCCAATTGCCGGGCTACGAGCGGCTGAGCCAATCGTCCGCCAACAGCGGTTCCCAATCGTCCGGAATGCCCGACAGCGTCTCCGGCGGTGCCGTTTCGCGATAGAGCGCCTGCGCCTCGGCTGCCGGACCTCGCCTTGTGCCGAGCCCCAGCACTTCGATCCGGCGACGGTTGCGGCCCTGAACGAGAACAATCTGCGAGCCGACCCGGACCGCCTGATTGGGCTTGGTCACGACACGGCCGCCCAGTTCGACCAGGCCGGCGGCGCACTGCCGGGCGGCGAGCGAGCGGGTCTTGGCCAGGCGGGCGTGCCACAGCCATTTGTCGATGCGCAGGCTCGCGGCCTCGCTCACCCGCGCCCTCGCAGCGCTCCGAGCTTGGCGAACGGGTGATCGGCCGAGGGTTCCGACGCCGGCGGGGCGTAGCGCGCCTCCTTGCGGCGCGGCGGCCGCTTCTTGGCGATGTAGCTGGTGACGCCGTCTTCGACCACGCCGCGATAGCCCAGAACCGTGACGATGCCGGATAGCTCGACGATCGGCGCGCCGACCAGGGCGGCGAGCGCCCCATCGAGCCCGAACCGCCCGTCGCGCGCCTTGGTCCGCAGCGCCACCGCCAACTGCTCCAGCCGATCCGCCCGGATCGCGCGCGCGCCGACCGGCCGATAGCCGATCGCGTCGAAATAGGCGACCGGCTCGCCGTCGCGCGCCACCGACAGCCGGCCCGGCGGCGGGACGGTCAAGGGCGCGATGCCCTGATGAATCGTCCAGAGCAGCGCCCTGAGCGCCACGGCCGCCGGCTTCAGCAGCCGGTCGAAATAGATCGTCTCGGTCCCGAAACGGATGCCGAGACGGGCCAGCGCCTTGCGGTCGGCCGTCTGCAACTCGGTCACCAGAGCCTGGACCGGCTCGGCATCGAGCGATCCCAGCCCCTCGCCCAGTCGATACACCAGCCCGCGCGCCCGCGCCTCGAGCGGGGCGGCGAGCGCCGTCTCGAGCGGCGCCATGGCCCGCGCAATCGTCTCGCGCACGAACCGTTCGAGCCGCCGCTTCACCCCCTCGCGCGCCTCGCCTTCGAGGAAATCGACTTGGCGCAGCTCGACCCGGGGGCTGAGCGCGCGATCGCCGGCAAGCAGACGCGCGACCGGCTCGCCGGCCCAGCTCAATGCCCCATCGGGCGCCAGCGCGAATGCGGTATCGTCGGCCGCGATCAGCCGTCGGGCGCGGGCCTGAACCTCGCCGCGCAGCATGCGGTTGGCGGCGACCATCAGGGTCTTGGCGCCTTCGCCGGTCGCGGCCGGGTCGGGATGGAAGCCGAAGCCCTTCATCACGCCGACGAAATGGCCCTCGACCCAGACCTCGCCATCGGCGGCGACGCTGGCCACCAGCTCGCGCGATTCGTTCAGGCTGCGCACCAGGAAGGCCGAGCGCCGATCGACGAAACGCTGGGTGATGCGATCGTGCAGCGCATCGGACAGCTTGTCCTCGACCGTGCGGGTGCGGTCCTGCCAGGCGGCACCATCGGCGAGCCAGCCGACGCGGTTGGTGATGTAGGTCCAGGTCCGGATATGGGCGATGCGCTGGACCAGCGTATCGATATCGCCCTCGGTCCGGTCGATGCGCGCGATCTGCGCCGCGACCCAGTCGGGCGGCAGCCGCTCGTCCGGGCCGGTCAGATGGCGGAAGACCTGGGTCAGCAACCGGGCGTGATCCTCGCTCATCACCTTGCGGAAATCCGGAATCTGGCAGATCTCCCAAAGCAGCCGGACATTGCCCGGATTGGTCGCCTTCTTCGCGATATCCGGCTGGCGCGACAGGGCCAGCAACGCCACCTGGTCGTCGCCGGCATCGGCGCGCAGCAGCACGGGCGAGGGCGGCCGCATCTCCAGGCTTTTCAGCAAAAGGCCGGCCGAGCGGAAATCCAGGCGCGGGTTGCGCCACCACAGCGCGGTCAGCGGGTCGAAGCGATGGGCCTCGACCGCCTCGACCAGTTCCTCGTCCAAGGCCCCCGCGTCGGCCGTGGTGCCGAACGTGCCGTCGTTCATGTGCCGGCCGGCGCGGCCGGCGATCTGGGCGATTTCGGACGCGGTCAGCCGGCGGGGCCCGCGCCCGTCGAACTTGGCTAACCGGGCGAAGGCGGCATGGTCCAGATCCATATTCAGACCCATGCCGATCGCGTCGGTCGCGACCATGTAATCGACCTCGCCGGCCTGATACATCGCGACCTGGGCGTTGCGGGCGCGGGGACTCAAGGCGCCGAGCACGACCGCCGTGCCGCCGCGCTGGCGCCGGACCAGCTCGGCCAGCTCGAACACGTCGGACACGGAAAACGCCACGACCGCGCTGCGCGGCGGCAGGCGGGTGACCTTCTGCGGGCCGGTATAGGTCAATGTCGAGAAGCGCGGCCGCGATACGGTTTCCGCCTGGGGCACCAGCCGGCGCAGCAGCGGCCGGATCGTGTCGGAGCCCAGGAACATGGTCTCATACCGGCCACGCGCATGCAGCAGCCGGTCGGTGAAGATATGACCGCGCTCCGGATCGGCCGCGAGCTGGATCTCGTCGATCGCCAGGAAATCGACCTGGCGGTCCAACGGCATGGATTCGACGGTGCAGACGAACCAGTTCGGGTTGGGCGGGATGATCTTTTCTTCGCCGGTGATCAGCGCCACGGCGCGCACGCCCTTTTCGCGGACGACGCGGTCGTAATTCTCCCGCGCCAACAAGCGCAAGGGGAAGCCGATCATGCCCGAGGCGTGGCCCAGCATGCGTTCGATGGCGAGATGGGTCTTGCCGGTATTGGTCGGACCCAACACCGCCGTGATCCGCCCGGACTCGAGGGTCGATCCCATGGTCCGAACATCGGGCCGATGCCGCCGAATTGCAAGCGCCGGCCGATGACGATCGGATGGAGTTTTAGGCCTTTCGGTCGGCAAGCCCAGGCGCCGGACGCGCGGCCGCCGGATCCCGACCGGCCCAATAGCCGGCGAGGAGGGACCCCGACAGATTGTGCCAGACCGAGAAGATCGCGCCCGGCAGGGCCGCCAGCGGCGAGAAATAGAGCTTGCCCAGCGTGGCGGCCAGGCCGGAATTCTGCATGCCGACCTCGAGCGCCAGGGTCCGGCAGACATTCTCCTCGAAGCCCAGCAGGCGCCCACCCCAATAGCCGCCGAGCAGGCCCAGACCATTGTGCAGCACGACCGCGACCAGCACGATCGGGCCGACCGTGGCGATGCTCGCCTGGCTGCCGGCGACGACCGCGCCGATGATCGCCAGGATCGCCAGAATGGAGACGTAGGGCAGGCCCGGCTCGATCCTCTTCACCAGGCGCGGCACGAAATGATTGAGCAGCAGACCGGCCGCGACCGGCAGCGCCACGATCTGCAGGATGCTGAGCAGCATGCCGGTCACATCGACCGGCACGGTGGCGTCCACATAGAAGCGCGTCAGCAGCGGCGTCGCGACGATGCCGACCAGCGTCGACATCGCGGCGATGGTGATGGACAGCGCCACGTCGCCCTTGGCCAGGAACACCATCAGGGTCGATCCGGTGCCGCTCGCCACGCTGCCGACCAGGATCATGCCCGTGGTGAGTTCCGGCTGCATGCCCAGTCCATGCGCGATCAGCCATGCCGCCAACGGCATCACGATATAATGGATGACGACGCCGGCCACGACCGGCGCCGGACGCACCAGCACCCGACGGAAATCCGCAAAACTGAGCGTGATGCCCAACCCGAACATGACGATGGTCAGCAGCAGGGTGACCTGCGGCAGCAGCGGGCGGAAGGCCTCGGGCCAGAGATAGGCCGCCCCGGCGATCAGCACGGCCCAGAGCGGAAACAGACGGGTGACGGACAATGGATAAACTCTGGCGACAGAAAAGATGGCTGGCTTATAGCCGACCGGGCCGAGGGAAGGAAGGCCAGGCGGGGGCCGGCAATGCCACATCGACCCTTGCGATGGCGTTGGCGCTCCTACATATGAGGGGCCCCGTTTCATGCAATCAGGTCGATGGTTCTAAGGATGGCAGAAACCCGCAGTTTTCAGGCCGAAGTCTCGCGCCTGCTCGATATCGTCGCCCACTCGCTCTACAGCGACAAGAAGGTCTTCCTGCGCGAGCTGATCTCGAACGCGTCCGACGCGTGCGATCGCCGGCGCTATCTGGCCCTGACCGAGCCGGCGCTGAGTGCGCCCGACGGCAAGTACCGCGTCGTGCTGAAGCCCGACCCTGTCGCCAAGACGCTGACCGTCCTCGACAATGGCATCGGCATGACCGAGGCCGAGCTGATCGAGAACCTGGGCACCATCGCGCGCTCGGGCACGGCGGCGTTCCTGAAGAACCTCGACGGCGACGCCAAGCGCGACGTCAGCCAGATCGGCCAGTTCGGCGTCGGGTTCTATTCCGCCTTCATGGTCGCCGATCGGGTCGAGGTCGTATCGCGCAAGGCCGGCGAGGCCACGGCCAACAAGTGGGAGTCCGACGGCAAGGGTGAATTCACGGTGACGCCGGTCGAGGAAGCCGAGATCGGCACCCGGATCACGCTGCATCTGAAGGAGGACGAGCAGGACTACATGCTGCCCGCCCGCCTGCGCCATGTCGTCAAGACCTATGCCGACCATATCGCGCTGCCGATCGTGCTGGACGAAGACGGCAAGGAAGAGGCGCTGAACAGCGCGTCGGCGCTCTGGACCCGGTCCAAGGGCGACGTGACGCCCGAGCAGTCGACCGAGTTCTACCGCCAGGTCGCCCATGCCTATGACGAGCCGTGGCTGACGCTGCACTACCGGGCCGAAGGCGTCATCGAATATACCAGCATGCTGTTCGTGCCGGGTTCGAAGCCGTTCGATCTGTTCGACCCGGCACGGAAGCATGCAGTGCGCCTGTATGTCCGCCGCGTGTTCGTGACCGACGATTGCGCCGAGCTGATCCCGGCCTATCTGCGCTTCCTGAAGGGCGTGATCGACAGCGAGGATCTGCCGCTCAACATCAGCCGCGAGACGCTGCAGGCCAACCCGCTGATCGCCAAGATCCGCCAGGGCGTGACGAAGCGCGTGCTGGGCGAGCTGGCCAAGAAGGCGACCAACGCGCCCGAGGAATACGCCAAATTCTGGGAGAATTTCGGCGCGGTGCTGAAGGAAGGCCTGTACGAGGAATTCGAACAGCGTGAGGCCATTCTGAACCTCGCCCGCTTCCGCTCGACCGGCGCCGAAGGGCTGGTCGGCCTGGAGGATTACGTCGGCCGGATGAAGCCGGGCCAGACCGCGATCTATACGATTACGGCGGACTCGCCCGAGGCGGCGCTCCGGAGCCCGCAACTGGAAGGCTTCCGCGCCAAGGGCGTCGAAGTACTGCTGCTGACCGACCCGGTCGACGAGTTCTGGCTGCCGATGGTCGCCAAGTTCAAGGAGCACGAGTTCCGCTCCGTCACCCGCGGCGGCGCCGATCTGGGCACGATCGAAAGCGGCGACAAGGACGCGGCCAAGCCGGACGACGCTCCGGCGCCGGCCGGCACGGTCGACCTGATCGCGCTGTTGAAGCTGACGCTCGGCGATGCGGTCAAGGACGTGCGCAGCACCGACCGCCTGACCGAGAGTGCCGTGTGCCTGGTCGCCGACGACGGCGACATGGACATGCACCTGGCCCGCCTGCTGAAGCAGCACAAGCAGTTGGGCGAAGAGAGCAAGCGCGTGCTGGAGGTCAATCCGCACCATCCGCTGATCGCCCGCCTGGCCGAACGGCTGAGCCAGGGCGGAACCGGACCGGCGCTCGAAGACGCCGCCTGGCTGCTGCTGGATCAGGCCCGCATCGTCGAGGGCGAGGCGCTGCCCGACCCGGTCGCGTTCGCCAAGCGGCTGGCCAGCTGTCTGCAACGCGGCTTAGCCGCCTGAAGACGATGGGTCGCCGTTCGCGGCGGCCCATCATTCCGCCATGCCGCTGCTGAACTTTGCCGGTCGCCCCGCGCTCGACCTGACCGACGAGCAATATGCCGCCGCGACCGGCACGCACGGCCATGCCCTGGTGCAGGCCTGTGCCGGCGCCGGCAAGACCCGCACCCTGGTCGCGCGCTACCTGCACCGGTTGAACGAGGGGGCCGAGCCGGACCGCATGGCGCTGGTCACCTTTACCCGGCGCGCCACAGCGGAGATGCTGGAGCGGCTCGGCACCTTCATCGAGGATCGCCGCGCGCTGGAACGCCGGGTGCGCACGATCGACGGCTTCGCCCAGGCGATCCTGCGCGCCGCCGCCGGCTCGGTCGGCGTGACGCCGGATTTCGGCCTGCTGATCGACGACCGCCGGCGCGGCGACGAGGAGCGCAAGGGCGAAAGCCGCGAGGGCTTCGCGACCAAGCTGTTCGGCCGCAGCGCGCTCGACGTCGATGACGAGGGCACCAACCTGCTGGGCGCGTTCGACGGCTTCCGTGCCCGAGCGATGGGATCGGCCGAAATCGCGCGGCTGGCGACCTCGGCCGATGTCGGCGAGGTTTGGCGCCGCGCGGCCCAGTCTTTCTCCAAATATCAGGCGGCGATGGACCAGGCCGCGCTCTACGACCATGCCGGGATCCAGCACCGCATCCTGGAGCGCTGCCAGACCGATCCGGCGCTCGCCACCAAGCTGTTCGGCCGCTTCACCGACCTGCTGGTCGACGAATATCAGGACGTCACCGCGGCCCAGGTCGCTTTCTTCAAGCTGTTCCTGACCGGCGGCGGGCGGATCTGGGCGGTCGGCGACGAGGATCAGGCAATCTTCGGCTTCCGCCATGCCGAGATCGAGCGCATCCGGCGCTTCAGCCGCGACTTCCCGGCGGCCACCGCCTATCGGCTGGGCACCAACCTGCGCTGCGGCCGGGCCATCACCGGCATCGCGCGCGCCGTGATCGAAAGCGATCCGAAGCGGGGTCCTCGCCCGATCGCCTTGGACGAGCGGCGCGACGCGACCGGCGCCTATCTCAACCCTGGCCGCGTCGCCTGCCACGAGGCGGACGATGCCGAGGCCGAGGGCGCCTGGATCGCGCGCCAGCTGGTGACGCTGATCGACGAGGAGGGCATGCCGCCCGAACGCATCGCCGTGCTGTACCGCGCCCGCCCCTCGGCCGAGACGGTGCTGGACGCGGTCAAATCCGCGCTGCGCCGCCGCCGAGTCCCGATCGAGGAGGGCAAGGTGCCCGGCGTGGCGTTCCGCACCATCCATGAATCCAAGGGCCTGGAATTCGACGCCGTGTTCCTGCCCGGCCTGCTGCTGGGCGTATTGCCGCATTACCGCGCGACCGACGCCAGCGCCCGGGCCGAAGAGCGGCGGCTGTTCTATGTGGCGCTGACCCGCGCCGAGTCGCGGCTGTTCCTCAGCTGGCCGCGCAGCCGTGCCAAGCGCAACGGCGATGCCGAGGCGGTCCGGCCGAGCCCGTTCCTGGTCGAAGGGCTGGCGGCGCTCGACGATCACGACGGGCTGGATTGGCAGGGACCGGGACGGCTCGACGGCTGGCTTTCGCGCCGGGGCCAGACCACCCGGCGCGATGGCCCGATCAGCCGCAGCGTGCCCCGGGCGCAGGCGGTCCCGGCCCTGCCCAGGGCCGGACGGCCGCAGCCGGCCAAGACTCTGGCGCAGTGGCTCGCCGGCTGGAGCCCCGCGGAAATCGCCTTGTTGGACGAACATCTGGGCCGCAGCCTGGGCACGCTGCAGGGGCTGATCCAGCGACCTTATGGGGAGTTGTCGCAGGTGGTGAAGCTGGCCCGCGCCGACCGTTCCGCCCTGAAGCGCCCGTAACGGAAAAAACGGGCGGCCGGATCCGCTCGGGCCCCAGACCGCCCGAGCGCCCACCACAAGGCACGCGCAAGGCTACGCTGATTGCCAGGGACGCCGCAGGCATCCCAGCGGCCATAGTCCGCTATTCAATTGCGGCGCTGGGCTGGCGAAATTATGGCGAAATTGTGATTGCTCGAATGCGGCCCAATTGGTCACAGCGCTCGAAACAATGTCGGCGTCAGCGGATGATCGTGCGTTGGTGCCGCGCCCTGGAAAAGCCGGATGCCGCATTCCATACGTCCAAAGCCCTGTTGTTCCGCTCGCTTCTGCGATATCAACGAGACAGCACGCCAGCTGCCGATCCCGTGGGGGATGCGGGCGCCCTCGGCCGTTCAGGCCCGCGCCATCAGCCAGCCCTCATGTCTTTGCCGAGCCAGAGGAGTTCGCCGTGAAATATTCCGGCCATGATACGCTGAAGACCCGCCGCCAATTGACCGCCGGCGGCAAGACCTATGACTATTACAGCCTGCCCGTCGCGGCCGAGGCGGCCGGTCTGGGCGACATCGCCCGCCTGCCCTTCTCGCTGCGCGTGCTGCTCGAAAATCTCGTCCGGCTGGAGAACGGCCGCACGGTCACGGTCGACGACATCAAGGCGGTCGGCGCCTGGCTGAACGAAAAGACCTCGATGCGCGAGATCGCGTTCCGCCCGGCCCGCGTGCTGATGCAGGATTTCACCGGCGTGCCGGCGGTCTGCGATCTG
>Ga0302314_10020637_pt1 | contig 10887 bp, 8 predicted proteins | sample III_Palsa_N2_3_FD_200533 | JGI IMG/M metagenome (GOLD analysis project Ga0302314, IMG submission 200533) | Peat permafrost microbial communities from Stordalen Mire near Abisko, Sweden - III_Palsa_N2_3 | ecosystem: Environmental > Terrestrial > Soil > Palsa > Peat permafrost | place: Sweden... | reverse complement strand
AGCATTCGAGGTTCGCAAGCTTAGCCCCCGCATGATACGCCATCGCGTAACCGTCACCGGAATTAGCGGCGTTCTCATAGGTGCCGAACATATAGCCTGAGGTCGGCAATCCAAGACGACCCGCAGCTCCCATGCACAGGATGACGGCCTTGGCCTTGATTACCAGGATTTCGGCGGTGCGGGTGTTGACGCTGATCGCGCCCGCCACCCGCCCGTCGCTCGCGGTCAACAGCCTCGTTGCCATGTAACGATTCGAAATCAGGATGCGGGCGCGGCGTAACTGACGATACAGCGCCTTCTTGACCGTCTCGCCATTCGGCATCGGCAGCACGTAGGTGCCGATGTGATGCACCTTCTTGACCGCGTAGTCGCCATTCTCGTTCTTGAGGAAGCGAATGCCGAAACTGTCGAGCTCCTCGATAATCTTGTAGCAATTCTGCGCGTATTTATAGACCGCCTTCTGGTCGACGATGCCGTCATTGGCGATGGTGATTTCCTTGGTGTATTGCTCGGGCGTGGCATAGCCGGGAATCACGGCGTTGTTCAGCCCGTCCATCCCCATCGAAATCGCGCCGGAGCGTTTGACGTTGGCCTTCTCCAGCAGGACGACGTTGGCTTTTGGATTTTTCAGCTTTGCCTTGAGCGCGGCCATCGGTCCGGCGGTGCCGCCGCCGATCACCAGCACGTCGCAGGAAACCTCCGAAAGTCCGTCGACGATCTCATCCATGGCCATCGTGTGCTCCTGTCTTGCCGGCGCATTCGCCGCCGCTACCCTAAGGTTTGTTCAGATCGCGACCCGGCGATAGCAATTAGTTGTCACCGGAGAAGGAATGCCAATGTTTGATCCATTTTCTCAAACCAAAGCCGGGTTCTGATCAACAAAGAGGCAATAACAACCTCATCGTTCGACAAAGGCCTTCTCGATGACGAAGTGACCGGGCTCACTGTGATTGCCTTCGGCAAAGCCACGCGAGGTAAACATCGAATGGAGCTCTTCGAGCATGCCGGGGCTCCCGCACAGCATCGCGCGATCGGTCTCGATATCGAGGCCCGAAAGCCCGATGTCGTCAAACAGCTGGTTTGAGGCGATCAGATCGGTGATACGGCCGCGATTACGGAACGGCTCGCGGGTCACGGTCGGATAATAGATCAGCTTGTCCGCGATCAGCGGCCCGAACAATTCATCTTCGCGAAGCTTCTCGACCAGCGCTTCGCCATAGGCCAGTTCGGAGACCTGGCGGCAGCCATGGGCAAGGATGATGGTCTCATAGGCGTCATAGACATCGGGATCCTTGATCAGGCTTGCAAAGGGTGCCAGGCCGGTGCCGGTCGACAGCAGCAACAGCCGCTTGCCGGGGATAAGGTTTCCAGCAATCAGCGTCCCCGTGGCCTTGCGGCCTACCAGGATCGTATCGCCTTCCCTGATCCTCTGAAGACGCGACGTCAGCGGCCCATCGGCGACCTTGATGCTGAAGAATTCCAGCGCCTCCTCGTGATTGGCGCTCGCCATGCTGTAAGCGCGCAGCAGCGGCCGTCCCTCCACTTCCAGCCCGATCATCGCAAACTGGCCGTTCTGGAAACGAAATCCGGGATCACGTGTCGCGGTAAAGCTGAACAGGGAATCGGTCCAGTGTTTCACCGACAGAACCGTTTCCTTCTGAAAAGCGCTCATCCTTCGTCTCTCCTTCGCTCGATCGATCCCAAAAGCGCATGGCGTGCGCAACGATCAACGTTTCGGCGAGGGACGGATTCCGTACAATGCTGAACATCGATTTCCGGTCGATTAGTTTCTAATTTCGTCAAGGGATATGTCGTGAGCGGCGTTGCGTGACACGCATCCACGAAAGGTCTATCAGGAAAGCAGCATGGCAAAAGCGACGCGGAAGACTTTGAAACGAAATGCTGATCGTGGGTGTCGCCCGGCAATTAGTTGCTATCCAATGGACCGGTGACACCGTAAATATTCCCCGAGAGGAGAGCGACCGTGACAATGACTGCGATGGTTGCACCGACATTGGTCGATTACGAGGTGAGCGCGGATCTGGCGTCACTTTCGATGACGACATCGGCGGGCGGCCGCATCACCTTGACCGCGGAGAAACTGCGCTTGTCCTGCAAATGCGCGCATTGCATCCGCGCACGGTTCGACGAGCGCTTTCCGAGCCGGTTTCCGGGCATTGCGATCGTCGAGGTGGGCGATCTCGGCTACGGGCTGAACATCGCCTTCTCGGATGGCCACAATCGCGGAATCTACCCCAAGAGCTATCTGTTCGACCTGACCGGACATTGATTTTGTTAAACTTTTTGGCGCCAACGCGAAGCGATGGCGGGCTTTCCGGGATGGCGGTCTGGCACGAACATTGCTGCGTTTTAGACCGGATATAAATGGTCCGGAGGCCGGCAATGTTGCAACAGGCGGCAGGCGTGGCGCGCGACGGCATGCCCTCGGCAGCTGGATCGACCGCCAATTCGTCCCTGCTTCTCAGCGAAAGCCAACAATCGATCGGCGGTCCACCGCCGCTGATGGAAAAGCTGACGCCGCGGGAACGCGAAATCGTTCTCAAGCAAGGGCGCCGCAAGGTGCTCAATCGCGGCCAGACGTTGTTCAATCAGGGAGCCAAGCATGACGGCATCTACCTGATCGAGAGCGGCCGCATCCGCGTGTTCTACACTTCGCCGCTCGGGCGCGAGATCACGCTGGCCTACTGGCGTGCCGGTAATTTTGTCGGCGGGCCCGAGGTATTTGGCGGCGGTTTCCATCAATGGTCCGGGATCGCGTCGAGCAACGCTAGCGTCGTGCATCTCCCCGGCAAGGAATTGCGCACCCTCGCAAGCGAGATTCCCAACCTGGCGATTGGCTTGATCGAAGGGTTGAGCTTCAAGGGCAAGTGTTACTCCGCATTGGCGCAGATGTTGGGGACACGCTCGATCACGCAGCGGTTGGCGCACCTTTTGCTGCATCTGATGAATCTCTACGGCGTCGTGGAGCCGGAGGGCACCGTGATCGCCGCGGCTTTTACCCACGCCGATCTCGCTCACATGGTGGGCGCCACCCGGCAATGGGTCACCATCAGCCTGAAGCGGATGCAGGAAAAACAGATCGTGCTGACCAAGCGGTCCCAGATCGTCATTTGCCGGCCGGACGTGCTTGAGGAAATGCGCGGACAAGCCTCGGACTAAAAGATCTTGGACTAAAAGATCTTGGACTAAAAGACCTTGGATTGAAGGACTGATCTGACTGAAGGCCAAAAAGACTCGGATTGGATAGGCCCGGATCAAAGTCGATGCACATGCAATTGGCTTTATGCAGCAAATTTGCCCAACGACTATGCAACCGGTTTTTCCCGGCAACTAATCCACCGTGATCGCCAGTCCCCGTTTGCCCGAAGCGCTCGGTCGACCAATCATGGCAAGCGCAGAACATCCAACCGAATGAGGACGAGAATGGTCCGCTCCGCTCCCGCGCTCTCGACAGCGATGTCCATCGCCGCTCTCACCCTGATACTCGCGCAGCCGGCCAAGGCGGAAACCGTCACCATCGGCATCGGCACCCAGGACACCACCACCAACACGGCGACCACCGGCGTGGTGATCCGGCAACTGCATTTATTCGAAAAGTACCTGCCGACAACAGGCAAATACGCCAACATCAAGTTCGAATTCGAATGGCAGAATTTCACGTCGGGACCGCCTGTTACCAACGCCATGATGGCGAACAAGCTGCAATTCGGTGCGATGGGAGATTATCCGCTCATCGTCAACGGCTTCACCTTCGAAAACAATCCTGAAAGCAAGAGCCGGCTGATCGCGGTGGCCGCCTATAATCTGTCGGGTTCGGGCAACGGCATCGTCGTCAACAAGGATTCACCCTATTACGAACTCGCCGACCTCAAGGGCAAGCTGGTCAGCGTTCCCTTCGGTTCGGCCGCGCACGGCATGGTGCTGAAGGCGATGCAGGATCGCGGCTATCCGGCCGACTTCTTCCAGCTCGTCAGCCAGAGCCCCGAGGTCGGTTCGACCAATCTGCAGGAGAACAAGATCGACGCGCACGCCGATTTTGTGCCGTTCGCGGAGTTGCTGCCGTTCCGTGGCTTCGCCCGCAAGATTTTCGACGGCGTCGAGACCAATTTTCCGACCTGGCACGGCGTCGTCGTCCGCACCGACTTCGCGGAGAAGTATCCCGAAGTCGTGGTCGCCTACATCAAGGCGGTGATCGCCGCCAACCAGTGGCTGCGCGCCGATCCCAAGGCTGCCGCCGAGAAAATCCAGCAGTGGACCGGGACCAACAAGGAGGTCGTCTACATCTTCCTGGGCCCCGGCGGCAACATGACCACCGATCCAACCATCAAGCCCGCCCTGATCGATGCCGCCGCAGCCGACGTCAAGGTCCTGCAGAACCTCGGGCGCATGAAGGAGTTCGATCCCAAAAAATGGGTCGATGATTCCTTCATCCGGAAAGCCTATGCCGACATGAAGCTCGACTATGATGCGGAACTCGCCAGCACCAGGAATTATGAAATCTCCGGTGAAGACAAGTTCTGCAAGAAGCCGATTTCAGATCCCCGCAAGGCCGGCGAAATATGGGTCGACGACGAGGGTATCCTGCCATTCTCCAGCGCGATGTGTACGCTCGGCGCCTATGCCGACTACAAGGCCAAGGGCAAGAAGATCGATGTCGCCTATGTCTTCGACAGCGCGCGCGGCATCAAGTTGTTCGCCGATCAGGCCTTCTTCGCCGTCGGCGGCGGCGACATTGCGCCGTTCCTGCTGAAGAAGGATGCCGAGGCTTACGCCGCCAAAAGCAGCGGCAAGGTCCTGGGTTTCGATGACGCCGTGAAGGCGGCCATCAGCGGAGGCAAGACGTGAGCAGCTCCGCTTTGGCGCGTGATCCGGTGGAACCCATGACCGTCGTATCTCCCAAGATCGAAGCAAAACAGCCGACCATCACCGCGCCGTCGCCGGAAGGCACCGCGATCGGCGTCCTCGCGGCGCGTTGGTACCGCCTCAACAAGGACAAGCTCCAGGCCACGCTGATCGGCGCGACCTCGCTGGTCGCCTTCCTGATCGCCTGGCACCTGCTGACGAAATACCGCGTGGTGTTCTTTGTCCGCTTCACCAACGTGCCCTCGCCGCTCGCTGTCTATGACAGTTTTTCCCGGGCGATCCACGATCCAAAGTTTTTCCTGCATGTTGCGTTGAGCTGCCGCCGTATCCTCGTCGGCTTCTCGCTGGCGGCTGTGGTGGCGATACCGCTCGGGCTGGTGATGGGCCGCTTCAAGCGGATCCACGAAATGGTGTTTCCTGTTGCCGAGGTGCTGCGTCCAATCCCCGCGATTGCCTGGGTGCCGATGGCGATCATGCTGTGGCCGACCAATGAGCAGAGTATCGTGTTCATCACGTTTCTCGGATCGTTCTTCCCGATCCTGGTGAACACATTGCATGGTATGTCGCTGGTCGATCCGGTACTGGTTCGCGCGGCGCGATGCCTTGGGGCGCGGGAAGCCTCGATCTTTCGCGAAGTGTATTTCCCGGCGTCGCTTCCGCATATCTTCACCGGGCTGACCGTCGGCATGGGCGTGGCCTGGGTATCGCTGATCGCGGCCGAGATGATCTCCGGCCAATACGGCATCGGCTATTTCACCTGGGAAGCCTATTCGCTGGTCCAGTATCCCGACATCGCGCTTGGCATGATCGCGATCGGCGTGCTCGGCCTGGCATCGAGCCTGCTGATACGGGCCATGGGAAGGTTCGTCATGCCGTGGGGGAGAACATGAACCAGATCGCGCTCAACACCGCCGAGACCAGCGCCGGCAAAGGACACATCGACGTCAGGAACTTCTCGTTGAGCTACGAGACCATCGATGGATCGGTCGAAGCGGTCACCGACACCCAGATCCACGTCAATCCCGGCGAATTCGTCTCGATCGTGGGGCCGTCCGGTTGCGGGAAGTCGACGCTGCTGAACGCGGTCGCGGGCTTCCTGAAACCCACCACCGGCACCGTCACCGTCGACGGCGAAGCGGTCAAGGGGCCAAGCGCCGACCGCGGCATGGTGTTCCAGCAATATTCGCTGTTTCCGTGGAAGACGGTTCGGGAAAATGTCGAATTCGGAATGAAAATGCGCGGCATGGATCGTTCGAAACGCGAACGCGCGGCCCGCACTTTGCTGGGGCTTGCCGGACTGGAAGCCTTCGAGAAGCATTATCCCGACCGGCTCTCCGGCGGCATGAAGCAGCGCGTCGGAATCGTCAGGGCGCTCGCCACCGGCCCGAAAGTACTGCTGCTTGACGAACCTTTCGGCGCCCTGGATGCCCAGACCCGCGTGATCATGCAGCAGATCCTTACCAACATGTGGCAGCGGCTGAAGATCTCGGTACTGTTCGTGACCCACGATATCGATGAGGCGATCTTCCTGTCGGATCGCGTCTACTGCATGACGGCGCGGCCGGGTTCGATCAAGGCTGAAATCCCGATTCCGCTGGAGCGGCCGCGTCAGCAATCCATGATGATGTCGTCCGAGTTCCTGGGCTTGCGACGAGGTTTGATGTCCCTGATCCGGGAAGAGAGCCTGAAGGCCATGGGCGGTGAAATCACCGACCTCGGCATGCAGGGATTGAGCATCGAACTGAACGGGCAGTCGCTGGCCGACGTACTCTGAGCCGAGTACGCCGCGACCTTTCTAGTCCTTCGAATCCTTTTGCCCGGCAACCCATACGTCGCTCTGCTTGATCTGCTTGATCAAGGCCTGGGGATCGAATTTCCGGAAGCCGGAAGCAATCTCGAACAATTGCGCGGGCTGCGGCTCGTCTCGAATGTTCTCGGCCGCGATCACCGCGCCGTCCTGGGTTTTAATTCGCAGCGGAAATCTGAACGCGGCGTCGATCCAGCCGACCAGTTCCCCACCCGTGGTCGAAGTCGCATCGAAAGTAATGACGCGTCGGCCACCGATCGTCTCCTCGCCGGCGCGTTCGCAGCGCCAATCGCCGTGGTCCGCCGATCCGGCCAGTTTCGCCATGGCCTGCCACTGCCGGCAAGGATCGTCGGGATCGACCGGCACGAACATCCGGGTCAACCGGCTCGATTGCCGGGCATCCATGAAAACCCGCGCCGCGGGCCGTACGAAATAGGCCGCGGGCGTCGCCCCATCGACCAGGAAGAATCCATCCGCAAGTTCCGGCGTTTCCAATCGCACTTTGCCGTCGCGGACATGCAGCTTGCCCGCGGGCTCTGCCGCCGCGCCTTCGTGCCGTACGATGACGAGATCGGCGGAAAACTGCTGCGCGCGCGCCGCCGCGAAGCCGCACAGCAACGAACCGGTAACGCTCAGCACGCTCAGCCATTTCAGGCCGGACGGCAAGACATTGATCAGGGCTTTGGTCATCATCAAGATCCGCTACAGGAAGCTCACCGCGACGGGCGGTGCAAAAAAAACGGCGCCGACCAGGCCATCAGGCCGGATCAGCGCCGCCTCAACGAAGTCAGATCACGATCATGTCGCGATCCCCCGAGAGATCACCAGGACATCACTCGGTGTAGGGCTGAGTGACCGCTTTGCTGAAGTCGAACGCGTCGAACAGATCGGCGAGCGCCGGGCTGTTGGTCGGCACGTACGGATTGTTCTTCGTGGCGAGCGGGTTGGGGAGGTTGTCGCGGCTGCGGTTCGTGAGCGGCTCCAAGTTCCAGTTACGCTCAATGAACTTCATCAGCGAAACGTGATCGCCGTAGTTATGATAGACTTTTCCACCCGTCGAATACGGCGAGAGGATCAGCAGCGGGATACGCGGTCCGTCGCCGAAGAAGTCGATCGACTGGATGAAACCCGAGTCCCAATAACCACCGGCCTCGTCCCAGGTGACGAACACGGCGGTCTCCGCCTTCAACTGCGGATTGGCGTCGAGCGCAGCGAGGACGTTGAGCACGTAGCCTTCGAACAGGTCGACCTTCGAGCTCGAAGGATGGCCGTCGAGCAGACCGTCGGGCTTGCCGAACGACACCGCAGGCAGGGTGTTGTCCTGGATCGCCGTGATCAGATCAGCGGTGTCCTTGACATGCGCCGTCCGGATCGCCGGGTCGGCCATGATCGAGGTCGCATACTGGAACGGATTGCATATCTGGCAGTAGGCCACACCGAGCGCGTGCGCCGGGTCGGCAACCGCCGCGGCCGACAGGTTCGGGCTGGTCGGATTGGCGGCAACCGCTTCATTCGAGAGCGCCACGGCGTCGTTAAACGCACCGCCGTAGTAGGCCCACGAAATCTGCTTCGCCATCAGGGCGTCGCCGATGGTCTTGACCGGTGACGGCGGAAGATTGCCGGCACCCGACAGCGCACCGTTCGGCAGATAGCCGGGGTTGGTGTTGTCGAGCATATAGTAGTGGTTGGGTTGGCAGTTCGGCTCCGCCGCGTAGGGCAGATTCTCCAGATAGTTCACGATCGGCTTGACGCCGGGCTGGGAAATATCCGCGCACGCACTGAAGGAATTATCGGCGGTGTACGTGTTGACAGTGCCCGAGACCGGATTCGGGTTCGCAATCTGGTTCGCCGGCGGCGTGATCGGATTGCCGTGGCCGTCGCTCCAGAAGCCGGCGTCGCCGGTGCCGAGCATGAAGTGGTTGGCGCCGGTGCCACCATGGAACGACTGATGGAAGTTGTCGCTCAGGGTGAAGCGGTCAGCCAATTCCTTCAGGATCGGCGCTTGCTCCTGCTCCGCGTTGTAGAAGCCCATCGAATTGCCCAGGCTCTTGCCGTTCGAGTAGGTCGCCATCACGAACGGGAACAAGTCGCCCTTGCAGCCCGAGCTGTTGGTCTTGGTGGCGGTGGCGACGCTGCAATCCTCTTGCTGCCAATCCTGGTAGAAGCGGTGCGTGGTATCGCCGGTATAGTCGTCGTCGGAGAGTTGAGGTCCCTGCAGCGGGAACGGACCTGCCAGGGTCCCGGCGCCGGGAACCCGGGTGTCGAGAGTGCCCGCCGGCAGAGCGGTGAAGCCGGTGGTCAGGATGTCGAGGCTGGCCGGATCGATGTCCTTCTCAACGCTCGCTTCCGCGATCGTCTTGAACGGAGCGCCGGTGTCGCTCTGCGCGACCGGAGCGCCGTTGGTGTTCGGCTGCGGCATGGTGTTGGTCGGGCTATAGGGCGACTTCGAGATCGCGGGAGCGCCGATGTAGTACGACGTCTGCGCTGCGACCGAGAACTGCTGTGCCTGCGCGAAGTTCGGACCCGGCGTGCCGTCCTCGTTGACGATGCCCTTCGAGAGTAGGTTGGAGATGGTCTGGCCCTGGCCCTTCGGCTTGTACACGCCGAAGGTGTGATCGAGGCCGCGATTCTCGCCGATCAGGACGATCACGTGCTTGATCGGGGTAGCGGTCTTCACCGCGTCCGCCGAATTGCTACCGCCGGCGGGCTTCTGGGCGTCCGCGAGCAGATTGGTGAAACGATTGGGATGCGCGCGCAAATCCCAGCTGCTGACGCCGATATTTCCGGCTGCCAGAGCCACAGTCGCAACCGCCATCGTCGAGACGATGCACAGCGCGGTCGTGGTCCGCCATCTTAGATTCAAGTTTAGTTTCATATGTCGACCCCAAGGTTAAGTTAACGTCGCATCACTTAGTGGGGCAACATGACGCAGGCATATCGATGCTGTGAATGCGTCAAAGAATTTCAGAATGATTCCAGATTTTTCTGTTGAGAGTTTTTGCGCGCGAATTCTTCGATGTATTTTCATCGTCGATTTTCGAATTTCATTCGCGCGTCACTTGGGCTGCAAACAAGGCTACATCGTCGTCGCGAAATCGATTCACGAACAATCCGCTATCGCGGCATATGCTTTGACTGCATCACCTGGCGCAACGCCGCGTAGTGCGAATCATGCACTTTCGGATTGAACAGCGACCACGGCTCGGCCCCCGCGAGCAGCGAAGGCACCGCGGCGGCCATCAGATAGCGATAATTCCTGTAGTCGGCAGCCGCCTCGGTGGTCCGGCCGTCGGCGACGGCCATGTCGATCCGCCGCAAGGTAAGCACGAGCTCCTTGAGCGCATTACGCGCGAGAACGCGCTGCTGCTCACCACCGGTCACGCTGGTATTCTTGCGGTCGGGATATTGCTCGGTCAATTCCCGCAATTCGCTGCCGATGGTGTCGACCGCCAGCGAAACGATATCCTTGTCGCCGGCCGGTATAGCGGTTCCGAGCACGGTCGTGAAATCATTGATCTCTTTCAGCGATGCGCCGGCGCCATCATGCTCGTAAGGCTGCGTGCCATCGCCCACCGCGGTAAGATAGGCCACGAGATCCTGCCGATCCTGCGCCGACAGGCCGAGATCGAACACCCGATCGAAGTGCGCCACCACCTGGTCGTAGCTGTCGAAGCGGCCGTCATGGAAATACGGCGCGTTGAAATCCGCATTGCGCAAGGTCGGCGTCTTGAAGAGGCCACCCGAGCCAATGTCATGTTGCTGATGATCGCTGAAAACGCCGGATGGCGCGTGGCAGCCGGCACAGCTCAGGCCCGGATCGTGCGGGAACGGTTTGGCGAACAACGCTTCGCCGCGGCGCTCCGATTCGCTGACCTTGCCGACCAGCCGGCCGCCCGGGCCAAGACTGGAATTGGGCAAGAAGTCGATGTCCTGAATATAGGCGACGATCGCATCGAGAATCACCGGCGACGGTTCCGGCCCGGCAAACTCGTTGACGATGACGTTATGAACGAAATCGCGCAACGATGGCATCCGGCCGTCGAAACCATAGGGCGCAAGATAGCGGGCGCCGCGCAGGCTGGGGATCCTGACCGGATCGAGCAAGAGATCGTCCGCCTTCGGGTTGAACAACGGGCCGGTGGTGTCGAAATTGCCCGGGCGCGTCGACATCTTCGGCATGAAGAACTTGGCGTTGC
>Ga0302314_10020636_pt1 | contig 10887 bp, 9 predicted proteins | sample III_Palsa_N2_3_FD_200533 | JGI IMG/M metagenome (GOLD analysis project Ga0302314, IMG submission 200533) | Peat permafrost microbial communities from Stordalen Mire near Abisko, Sweden - III_Palsa_N2_3 | ecosystem: Environmental > Terrestrial > Soil > Palsa > Peat permafrost | place: Sweden... | reverse complement strand
GACTGGTCGGGGTACATCTCGCCGTTGCTGTTGGCGTCGCCGGCCACTTGCCAGCCCGACAGGTAGATGGCCTTGAGGCCGGCCTTGACCTGCTGCATCGCCTGGTTGCCCGTCAGCGCGCCCAGCGCGTTGATGAAGGGCTCGGTGTTGATCAGGTTCCACAGCTTTTCCGAACCGCGGCGCGCGAGCGTGTGGTCGATCTGCAGCGAGCCGCGCAGGCGCACCACGTCGGCCGCCGAATAGGTGCGCTTGACGCCCTTCCAGCGCGGGTTCTCGGCCCAGTCCTTCTCGAGGGCGGCGATCTGCTGGTCACGGGTCAGTTGGGTCATGGTGGTTCCTTCGAAGGTGGATGACAAGGTGGTGAAAAAGCGGCGTTCGTTGGGATCAAGCGTATTCCTCTTGCAAGCGAAATGGAAGACTTATGTCTTATATAAGACTAAAGTCGTCGACTTTATTAATCAATGGGTTAGGCGACTCATTCCACGATGCGGCAAACAATTTCCCATGATGAGAAACTTTGCTGCGACGCACCACCCTCGCATTCCGCAATGCGGAATGCTCTTTCCGATGCGGAATTGACGCCGATCGAAGGCTTGCTTCGCGCGCGGGAAAGCCCGATCGCGCCCGCCCGGAAAGACACCTCGCCTATCATTCGCGGCCTCGGCCCGCCTCAGGACGGCCAAGGCGCTGAGTCTCGATCGAAAGTCGCTCATGACCGCCTTCCCGTACCTGTCGCACGCCGGCTTCCTCGGCGCCGCCAAGGCCTCACCCGACCACCCGTTCGCCGTCGCCGGCGTCTGCTGGGACGGCTCGGTGACCAACCGCCCCGGCGCGCGCTTCGGCCCGCGCGCGATCCGCGCCGCGAGCCACATGCTGTGCGACGCGATCCATCCGTACTTCGACGTCTCGCCGACGTCCTTCGTCGGCGATGCCGGCGATCTCGCGCTGCCCAACACCGGCCTGGAACGCATGCGCGAGGCGCTGCCGGCGCAGGTGGCGCCGCTGATCGCCGCGCACGAGATGGTGTGGCTGGGCGGCGACCACTCGATCACGCTGCCGCTGCTGCGCGCCTACCGTGCGCATTTCGGACGCCCGCTGGCCGTGGTGCATTTCGACGCGCACTGCGACACCTGGACCGACCACTTCGGCGAGCCCAGCGGCCACGGCACCTGGGTCTACGAGGCGATCCAGGAAGGCCTCGTCGTGCGCGAATGCATGACGCAGTTCGGCATCCGCTCCGCGGGCGAGCGCGCCGCGCGCGACTACGTGCGCGACCAGGGCGGGCTGATCTTCACGGCGCGCGACCTGCGCGGCCTCGCGAGCCCGGCGCAGCTGGCGCCCTTCATCGACCAGGTGCGCGCGCGCTGGGCGGCCAACGACAAGCCGCCCCTCTATCTCAGCTTCGACATCGACACGCTCGACCCGGCCTACGCGCCCGGCACCGGCACGCCCGAGCCCGGCGGCCTGAGCACCGCCCAGGCGTTCACGCTGCTGGAGGAACTCGGCGCCCTGCCCTTCGTCGGCATGGATTGCGTCGAGGTCGCGCCCGTCTACGACCACCAGGAGCTCACCTCGCTGGCCGCGGCGCAGATCGTCTGGACGTGGCTCGCGGGGCGCGTGAAGTCGTCGCCGGCGATGACACCGGGCTGACACATTTCGCCAGGCGGAAGCGGTCGCCGGCGTTACATCTTTTCGGGGAAAAAGAATCTTGCGAAAGCGGGCATGCCATGCCATGCTGAAGTCAACCCGCCTGAGGTCCACTTCGAGGAGATGCCGTGAACGATTCCCGCTCCAACGACACCCCGATCGCCAGCGCATTGCCGGTGCTCGACCGACTCGATGCGACGCACGAACAGATGCGTTACTGGCTCGGCGAACTGCAGAGCCTGGTCAACCACATGGAAGACCGCGGCTGGGACACCTGGGCGCGCGACCACGCCCGCTCGGTGATCGACTTCTTCTCGCACACGGCGCGCCAGCACCACGTCGACGTCGACCGCCAGATCTTCCCGCTGATCACCGGCCGCGGCGACGCGTCCATCGAGACCAGCGTCGACCGCCTGCGCCAGGACCAGGGCTGGCTCGAGGAGAACTGGCGCGAAGTGCTGTCGCAGCTGCAGCCGGTGGCGCAAGGCTTCGGCGGCTACGACGTCGACATGCTGCGCCACGCCGCCGACGTCTACGCCGCGCTGCTGCTGGAACACCTCGCGCTCGAGCAAGGCCACGTGTTCCCCGCCGCGCGCGCGTCGGCCGACACGCAGATGAAGGCGATGGAAGTCCGCCGCGCCGGCACGGCGCTGAGCGCCGCCGCCTGAGCGGCGCCGCGAGGCCGGCGGCGCCGGTCTCGCGCCACGCTATTCGCTCAAGGGCAGCGCGGTCGTCTTCTTGACCGTGCGCAGCACCAGCATCGAATTCGAGCGCTCCACGCCCGGCAGCCGCATCAGCACGTCGGTGTGGAAGCGTTCCAGGTCCTCGGCGTCGCGATACGCGAAGCGGATCAGGTAGTCGTTCGAACCCGCCACGTAGAAGCAATCCAGGATCTCCGGCGATTCCTTGACCGCCTGCTCGAATTCCTCGAGCAGGTTGTTGCTCATGGTCGCGAGGTTGATGATCGTGAAGCTGACGCCGCTCTGGCCCACGAGCTTCGGGTTGAGCAGCGCCACGTAGCCGGCGATGACCCCGGTGTCCTCCAGTTGCTTGACCCGCCGCAAACAGGCCGACGGCGACAGGTGGACGCGCGCCGCCAGCTCCACGTTGGAGAGCCGCCCGTCGTTCTGGAGCTCGTTCAAGATGCCACGATCTATCGCATCCAATTGCAGGGATTTGGGGATTTGGCGCATGACGTGCGAATGGTTTCTGGTTTGTTCGCATGATATTGCGTTTTCACGTGTTTACCCTGCGTCAACCTGAGAGCACATTGCGCGGTCTCCCCGATACAGTCGAGTGATTCACGGATAGCGCCTCGACGACGCCGTGACGACACCGCCAGACACGTTCCGAAAGCGCTGCATGCCCACCGATCTCGACGCCTACTGGATGCCCTTCACGGCCAATCGCCAGTTCAAGAAGGCCCCGCGCCTGTTCACCAAGGCGCAGGGCATGTATTTCACGACGGACGACGGCCGCCAGGTGCTCGACGGCATCGCGGGGCTGTGGTGCGTCAACGCCGGCCATGGCCGCACGAAGATCACCGAGGCGATCCAGCGCCAGTCCGCGGAGATGGACTTCTGCCCGCCGTTCCAGATGGCGCATCCGAAGGCGTTCGAGCTGGCGCGGAAAGTCGCCGAGATCGCGCCCGCCGGCATGAACCGCGTGTTCTTCACCAATTCCGGCTCGGAGTCGGTGGAGACCGCGCTGAAGATGGCCATCGCCTACCACCGCGTGCGCGGCGAAGGCCAGCGCACCCGCCTGATCGGCCGCGAGCGCGGCTACCACGGCGTGAACTTCGGCGGCATCTCGGTGGGCGGCATCGTCGCCAACCGCAAGATGTTCGGCACGATGCTGGGCGGCGTCGACCACATCCGCCACACGCACGACCTCGCGCGCAACGCGTTCAGCGTCGGCCAGCCGCCGTTCGGCGCGGAGTTCGCCGACGATCTCGAGAAGGTCATCGCGCTGCACGACGCGTCCACCATCGCCGCCGTCATCGTCGAGCCGGTCGCCGGATCGACGGGCGTGCTGATCCCGCCCCAAGGCTACCTGCAGCGCCTGCGCGAGATCTGCGACCGGCACGGCATCCTGCTGATCTTCGACGAGGTCATCACCGGCTTCGGCCGCACCGGCCAGCCGTTCGCGGCGCAGACCTTCGGCGTCACGCCCGACCTGATGACGCTGGCCAAGGGCCTGACCAACGGCGCGGTGCCGATGGGCGCAGTCGTCGCGAAGCAGGCCATCCACGACACCTTCATGACCGGCCCGGAACACCTCATCGAGTTCTTCCACGGCTACACCTACTCGGCGCACCCGCTGGCCTGCGCGGCCGGCCTCGCCACGCTCGAGACCTACGCCGACGAAGGCCTGCTGACGCGCGCGGGCGAGATGGCCGGCTACTTCGCCGAGGCGCTGCATTCGCTCAAGGGCCTGCCGGGCGTGATCGACGTCCGCAACGTCGGCCTGATCGGCGGCGTCGAGCTGACGCCGGTGGCCGGCCAGCCGACCAAGCGCGCGTTCGACGTGTTCCTCGACTGCTACGACAAGGGCGCGCTGGTGCGCACCACCGGCGACATCGTGGCGCTGTCGCCGCCGCTGATCATCGAACGCTCGCACATCGACCGGCTGGTCGACATCCTCGGCGGCGCGATCCGTCGCAACGCCTGAGGCGAAGAGTCGAGGCGACCGCAGAGTCCGCCCGCGAGCAGTTCGAGACTTCCGAGACAATCTCGTCGGCAGCTTGGCTAGACAAGCTGCCGCCCTCCCCGAAAAGGCTTGCCTAGCGCACGATTTCATGAGCTTCCTAGCGTCCGACCGCGATCTCTCGCGGAATTCGTACTACGCCGCGACCGCCGAACGGTCGCAGCGGCATGCGCCTCTTTCGGGTGCAATCCGCTGCGACGTGGCGATCGTCGGCGGCGGCCTGGCCGGGCTCAGCGCGGCCCTCGAGCTGAGCGAGCGCGGGCTGGACGTCGTCGTGCTGGAAGCGCGCGAGATCGGCTGGGGCGCGAGCGGCCGCAACGGCGGCCAGGCGATCCACGGACTGGCCTGCGGCCAGGACGTCATCGAGGCGCAGCTGGGACTGGCGGACTCGCGCAAGGTCTGGGACATGTCGATCGAGGCGCTGGACATCCTGCGCGAACGCATCGGCAAGCACGGCATCGATTGCGACTGGCGCGACGGCTTCCTCGGCGTGGCCACCAACGCGCGCAAGGGCGCGGCGCTCGCGCAGTGGGCCGACGAGATCGCGGACAAGTACGCCTACCCGCTGACCCGGATCGCACCGGCCGACGTCGGCAAGTGGGTCGCCAGCGGCCGTTACCACAGCGCGATCCACGACCCGCGCTCGGGCCACCTGCATCCGCTGAAGTACGTGCTGGGCCTCGCGCGCGCGGCGGCGGCCGCCGGCGTGCGCATCTTCGAGAACACGGAAGTGACCGCGCTGACGCAAGGCGTCGGTGCGAACACTTCCGTGTCGCTGGCGCAGGACGGCGGCGTGACGCTCCGGACCGCCGGCGGCGAGGTGCGCGCCGGACGCGCGCTGCTCGCCGGCAACGTCTACCTGCAGGACGTCGCGCCCGCGCTCGAGTCGCGCATCATGCCGGTCGGCACCTACATCGTCTGCTCCGAGACGATGGACAAGGCGCTCGCCGACTCGCTGGTCCCGACCCGCTCGGCCGTCTGCGACACCGACTTCGTGCTCGACTACTACCGCACCACCAACGACCAGCGCATGCTGTTCGGCGGCCGCGTCAGCTACAGCACGAAGACGCCCGCGAACATCCGGGAGAGCATGCGCCGCCGCATGGTCGACACCTTCCCGCAGCTCGCCTCGACGAAGATCGAGTTCGCGTGGGGCGGCTTCGTCGACATCACGATGAACCGCGCACCCGACTTCGGCCGCATCGGCGCCAACGTGTACTACCTGCAAGGCTTCTCGGGCCACGGCCTCGCGCTGACCGGCCTGGCCGGCCGTGTCGTGGCCGAGGCGATGACCGCCGACGCCGGCCGCTTCGACCTGTTCGCCCGCCTCAAGCACCGCACCTTCCCCGGCGGCCGCCTGCTGCGCACGCCCGCGCTGGTGCTGGGCATGGCCTGGTACCGGATGAAGGATCTGCTGTGAACACCACTCCGTTCGTTCCCATGAACTCCGCCCCCAACGTTCCCGTCGACGAGTCGCCGGCCGCGCGCCGTCCGCTGGTCCTCGTGCCCGCCTGCAACAAGATGCTGGGCGACCATCCGTACCACATCGCCGGCAAGAAGTACGCCGACGCCGTGCGCCTGGCGGGCTGCCTGCCGCTGGTGATTCCCAATGCCGACGAGATCGAGCTGCAGGCGCTGCTGGCGATCGCCGACGGCGTGTTCCTCACCGGCTCGCCCAGCAACGTGCACCCGTCGCATTTCGACGAGGACGTGCTGGACCTGTCGCTGCCGCTCGACCCCGCGCGCGACGCGTGGACGCTGCCGCTGATCCGCCACGCGCTGGCGGTCGGCCTGCCGCTGTTCACCGTGTGCCGCGGCACGCAGGAGACCAACGTCGCGCTCGGCGGCTCGCTGCACCAGGCGGTGCACGACATCGCCGGCAAGGCCGACCACCGCGCGCCCGGCGACAAGCCGGTCGACGTGCAATACGGCCCCGCGCACGAGGTGTTCGTCGAGCCGGGCGGCGTGCTGGAGCGCGTGGTCGGGCTGGCGAAATTCGACGTCAACTCCGTGCACGGCCAGGCCGTCAATCGGCTGGCCGATGGCCTGCGCGTGGAAGCGCGCGCGCCCGACGGCGTGGTCGAGGCGTTCTCCGCCGTCGACGCCAGAGGGTTCAACCTCTGCGTGCAGTGGCACCCCGAGTGGCAAGCTGCCAGCAACGATGTCTCGATGCGCATGCTCACGGCCTTCGGGCAGGCCTGCCGACAGTGGAAGGAAGGATTGCGCGGCCCGCATCCGTGACGCGGCGAACCGCCCCGCCGACAGCACCGCAATCACCCCACGAAAGACAACGATGACCATCAACAGAAACCTCGCCAACTTCGCCGATCTCGAACAGTGGCTCAACGAGAACCGCGTCACCGAGATCGAATGCCTCGTGCCCGACCTGACCGGCGTGGCCCGCGGCAAGATCCTGCCGCGCGAGAAGTTCACCGAAGACCGCGGCATGCGGCTGCCCGAGGCGATCGTCGCGATGGGCGTGACGGGCGAGTTCCCGTCCGAAGGCCCGTACTACGACGTGATCACGCCCACCGACCGCGACATGCACCTGCGCCCCGACCCGACGACGGTGCGCATCGTGCCCTGGGCCACCGACCCGACCGCGCAGGTGCTGCACGACTGCTACGACCCGAGCGGCAACCTGATCCCGTTCGCGCCGCGCTCGGTGCTGCGCAACGTGATCGAGCTGTACACGGCCAAGGGCTGGAGCCCGATCGTCGCGCCCGAGCTCGAGTTCTACCTCGTCGCGCGCAACACCGATCCCGACATGCCGCTGAAGCCGCCGATCGGCCGCAGCGGCCGGTCCGAGACCTCGCGCCAGGCCTACTCGATCGACGCCGTCAACGAGTTCGACCCGCTGTTCGAGGACGTCTACGACTACTGCCAGAAGATGGAGTTGAACGTCGACACGCTGATCCACGAGATCGGCGCCGGCCAGATGGAGATCAACTTCTTCCACGACGCGCCGCTGGGCCTGGCCGACGAGGTGTTCTTCTTCAAGCGCACGGTGCGCGAGGCCGCGCTGCGCCACGACATGTACGCCACGTTCATGGCCAAGCCGATCGCCGGCGAGCCGGGCAGCGCGATGCACGTGCACCAGAGCGTGGTCAACACCGTCACCGGCAAGAACATCTTCTCCAACGAGGACGGCACGCCGACGCAGGAGTTCTACTGGTACATCGGCGGCCTGCAGCGCTACATCCCGGCTGCGATGGCGCTGTTCGCGCCGTACGTCAACTCGTACCGCCGGCTGGCGCGCCACACGGCGGCACCGATCAACATCCAGTGGGGCACGGACAACCGCACCGTCGGCATCCGTTCGCCGATCGCCTCGCCGCAGGCGCGCCGCGTCGAGAACCGCGTGATCGGCGCCGACGCGAATCCGTACTGCGCGATCGCCGCCACGCTGGCCTGCGGCTACCTCGGCATCAAGAACAAGATCGCGCCGTCGGCCGAGTGCAAGGGCGACGCCTACCTCGGCGCGTACGCGCTGCCGCGCAGCCTCGGCGAGGCGCTGCAGCTGCTGCGCGACGAGTCCGACCTGCACGAGGTGCTGGGCAAGGACTTCATCACCGTCTACACCGAGGTCAAGGAGATCGAGCACGCCGAGTTCATGAAGGTGATCTCGCCGTGGGAGCGCGAGCACCTCTTGCTGCACGTCTAGAAATGCCAGCCCCAGCCCGCTCCGCTCGCAGCCCCCGAGGGGCGCTTCTTCGCACGACACCATTCGAGGCCTAACAGAATGACCACCCCCCGCACCACGAAGCAGTGGCAGGAAGCAGATTCGAAGCACTTCCTGCATCCGTTCACCGACCACCAGTCGCTGGCCGCCAAGGGCGCGCGCGTCGTCGAGCGCGGCGAAGGCATCTATGTCTGGGACACCGACGGCAACAAGATCCTCGACGCGATGTCGGGGCTGTGGTGCGTCAACGTCGGCTACGGACAGCAGGCGCTCATAGCCGCCGCCACCGAGCAATTGACGAAGTTGCCGTTCTACAACGCGTTCTTCAACACCTCGACGCCGCCGGCCATCGAGCTCGCCGAGCTGCTCGCCGAGGTCGCGCCGAAGGGCTTCCGGCACTTCTTCTTCTCGAGCTCCGGCTCGGAGAGCAACGACACCAACGTGCGCATGGCGCGCCGCTACTGGGACTTGATCGGACAACCGCAGCGCCAGGTCATCATCGGCCGCAACAACGGCTATCACGGCTCGACGATGGCGGGGGCGTCGCTGTCGGGCATGTCGGGCATGCATGCACAAGGCGGGCTCCCGATCCCCAACATCGTGCACGTCGAGCAGCCGCACTGGTACGAGTTGGGGCGCGACATGACGCCCGAGGCCTTAGGCCTCCAGGCCGCGCGGACGCTGGAGGCGAAGATCCTCGAGATCGGCGCCGACAAGGTCGCGGCCTTCATCGGCGAGCCGGTGCAAGGCGCGGGCGGCGTGATCGTGCCGCCCTCCACGTACTGGCCCGAGATCCAGCGCATCTGCCGCAAGTACGACGTCCTGCTGATCAGCGACGAGGTGATCTGCGGCTTCGGGCGCACGGGCCACTGGTTCGGCTGCCAGACCTTCGGCGTCGAGCCCGACCTCATCACCTTCGCCAAGGGCGCGACCTCGGGCTATGTGCCGCTCGGCGGCGTGATGGTCGGCGAGCGCGTCGCGAAGGTGCTGATCGAACGAGGCGGCGAGTTCAACCACGGCTACACGTACTCGGGCCATCCGGTGGCATGCGCGGTGGCTGTGGCGAACATCCAGTTGATCCAGAAGCTGAAGCTCGTGGAGCATGTTCGCGACGATGTCGGCCCGTATCTTGCAAGCCGGTTCGAAGAGCTGCGCGACCATCCGCTGGTGGGTGACACGCAGACCTGCGGCCTGATGGGCGCGGTGCAGATGGTCAAGGACAAGGCGAGCGGAACCCCGTTCGACGGCGACCTCGCGGTCGGCATGATCTGCCGGGCGCACTGCTTCGCCAACGGCCTGGTGATGCGCGCGGTGGGCGACCGCATGATCGTCGCGCCGCCGCTGGTCATCACGCGCGCCGAGATCGACGAGCTGGTCACCAAGGCGCGCAGGTGCCTCGACCTCACGCTCGCCGACCTCAAGGCGCGCGGCCTGATCTGAACGCCAGAAGTTGCCGACCGATTCTTCCAAGACTGACGGAGACCCGAAGATGAAACCATCGTTCCACCGCCTGGCGGTCCTCGCGAGCGTGCTCGCGCTGGGCGTGGCCGGGGGCGCGGGTCAGGTGCAGGCGGAGCAGCCGGAAGAGAAGGTCCTCAACATCTACAACTGGTCGGACTACATCGCCGACGACACGATCGCGAACTTCGAGAAAGAGACGGGCATCAAGGTCCGCTACGACAACTTCGATTCCAACGAGATCCTGCACGCCAAGCTGGTGGCGGGCAACAGCGGCTACGACGTCATCGTGCCCTCGTCGTACTGGGCGCGCATGCAGATGCAGGGCGGCCTGCTGGCCAAGCTGGACAAATCGAAGCTGCCCAACCTGAAGAACGTCGATCCGGGCGTGGCGGCGCAGCTGGCCCGGTTCGACCCGGGCAACGAGCATGTCGTCGACTGGTTGTGGGGCTATACAACCGTGGGTATCAACGTCGCCAAGGTCAAGGCCGCGCTGGGGCCGCTGCCGATGCCCGAGAACGCGTGGGACCTGCTGTTCAAGCCCGAGTACATGGCGCGGCTCAAGACCTGCGGCGTCTCGTTCCTCGACTCCGGAGACGAGGTGCTGCCCGTCGCCCTGCACTACCTCGGCAAGCAGCGCGGCACCGGCAATCCGGCCGACTACGAACAGGCGCTGGCGCTGCTCAAGCCGATCCGCCCGTACGTCACCTTGTTCAGCTCGTCGGGCTACATCAACGACATGGCCAACGGCGCCGTCTGCGCGGTGATGGGCTGGTCGGGCGACATCAACATCGCGCGCCAGCGGGCGATAGACAACAAGACCGGGCAGGACATCCGGGCGCTGATCCCCAAGACCGGCGGCCTGCTGTTCTTCGACGTGATGGCCATCCCCAAGGACGCGCCGCATCCGCAGAACGCGCTCAAGTGGATCAACTACATCCTGCGGCCCGAGGTCGCCGCGTCGCTCACCAACAAGGTGTTCTACGCGAACCCGAACAAGGAGTCGAGGAAGTTCGTCAAACCGCAGCTGGCGAACAACCCGACGCTGTTCCTGTCGCCGGAGGACCTGTCGCGCATGGTGGGGCCGCCCGAGAACTGGAACAACGACATCCGACGCCTGCAGAACCGCACCTACACGAAGTTCAAGACCGGCACCTGAGTGGGGACCCCGACTCGCGCCGCGCCCGGCCCGGCAAAATGCACCCCCGGCAAACGCGAGTCGCGTCGCCGCGTGTGCTCCACGCGCGCGACGCATTGAACAACATCTGAAGACGCCCGAAGGGGCGGCACGACCCATGAACACAAGCGCCGACAACGCGAAGTTCCTCCAGATCCAGGACGTGGTGAAGGACTTCGCCGGCTACAAGGCCGTCAACAACGTGAGCCTCGACATC
>Ga0302314_10020633_pt1 | contig 10888 bp, 8 predicted proteins | sample III_Palsa_N2_3_FD_200533 | JGI IMG/M metagenome (GOLD analysis project Ga0302314, IMG submission 200533) | Peat permafrost microbial communities from Stordalen Mire near Abisko, Sweden - III_Palsa_N2_3 | ecosystem: Environmental > Terrestrial > Soil > Palsa > Peat permafrost | place: Sweden... | reverse complement strand
CAGCCCGGCGCGCGGCTGCAGATCGGCCAACCCATCCCCGCCGGCGAGCTCGAAGCCTTCGTCGACGGCCAGGTGATCCGCGCCATGCAGGCCGACCACGTGGCGGGCGTCGCCGTCTCTGTGGTGCAGAACGGCCAGCTGGTGATGGAGAAGGGCTATGGCCGCGCCGCCCTCTGGCCCGTGCGCAGGATGGATCCCCGCGCCACCCTGGTGCGGCTGGGCTCCGCCTCACAGGTCTTCACCTGGATCGCGGCGCTGAAGGCGGTCGAAGAAGGGCGGCTGAACCTCGACGCGCCGGTCAACAGCTACCTGCCCGACGAGTTGAAGATCCCCGACGAGGGCTTCGGCCAGCCGGTGCTGGTGCGCCACCTGATGAGCCACACCGCCGGGTTCGAGGACCGGGCGCTGGGCCGCCGCTACGTCAACAACGCCGACGACCTGCTGCCCCTCGACCAGGCGCTGCAGCAGCTGAAGCCCCGCCGCGTGCGCGCGCCCGGCATGCTGTCGGTGCCGTCCGACTACGGCGTCGCGCTGGCGGGCCGGGTGGTGGCCCGGGTGGACGGACGGCCCTTCGACCAGATGATCGAGACCACCATCTTCAAGCCGCTCGGTCTCGCCCACACCAGCTTCCGCGAGCCCTACGCCGCCGACGGCCGCCTGCCGGGGCCCCTGCCCGGCGCCCTCGGCAACGCCATCAGCCAGGGCTTCATGTGGGACGCCGAAGGGCTGAATCCCGCGCCTTTCGCCTACGGCCAGTCGCTGGCGCCCGCAACCTCGGCCTCCACCACCGCCGACGACATGGCGCGGCTGATGATCGCCCTCCTCGGCGGCGGCAAGCTCGGCGGCGTCTCCATCTACGGTCCCAAGGCCGCCGCCCTGCTGCGCGCGCCGCTGCAGCACCCCGCGCCGGGCGTCGAGGGCTGGGCGCACGGCCTGGCGCTGCAGCGCCTGCCCGGCGGACTGGAGATGCTGACTGATTCGGGAGGGAACACATCCTTCCACAGCACCATGGCGCTGGTCCCCGGCATGGGCCTCGGCGTATTCGTCTCGACCAATACCGACACGGGCGCGCCCCTCGCCCGCGACCTGCCGGGCGCCCTGGTGCAGCGCTTCTACGCCGCGCCTGAGCCGCCCGCCTTCCAGGGCGGAACGGAGACCCGCTTCGAGGGCCATTATCTCTCGGCCCGGCGCGCCTACCACGGGCTCGAAGCCTTCGCCGACCGGCTGACGCGGCAGTCGACCCTCACCGCCGACGCCGCCACCGGGGGGGTGGTGCTCACCAGCAACGGCGACCGGCGGCTGTTCGAGCCGACCGCCAATCCAAACCGTTTCCAGACCGACCGGGGCGAGGAGCTGCTCACCCCCGCCGAGGACGGCCGGGCCCAGGCCTATGTGCTGGGCTCGGGCGGCGGCGCGGCGGAGCGGGTGGGCGGGATTCACAGTCGCGCGGTGCTGGAGGGCTGGGCGGTCGGGACCCTCCTGACCGTGCTGGCCACCTTCGCCGGCCTGTTCATCCGCGAGCGCATCGACCCGCGCGAGACCCGCCGCCAGATCGCCGCCAACGTCACCCAGATCGTCACCTGCCTGGTCTGGTGCGTGGCCTTCGCCGCCTTCGCCATCTTCGCCAGGCGGGGCCTCTCGCCCGTCAGCCTGATGTTCGACTGGCCCAACCGCTGGCTGGTGATCGCCTCCTGGGCGGCGCTGGTCGCGGGCGTGCTGTCGATCGTGATGGTAGCGCAGATCCCCGGCGCCTGGCGGGAGGAGAGGCGCATCCACGGCTGGTCGATCTGGCGCAAGATCCGCCACACGGGCACGGTGGCCGTGTTCCTGGTCTTCACCGCCATACTCGCCGCCTGGGGCGCGCTGGAGCCCTGGACCAGCTAGAGCTCAGGCGGCGCCGGGCCTCAGCCGATCACGCCGCAGGCGAGCCGCGCGCCGCCGCCGCCCAGGGGCGCGGGCGTGTCGCTGTAATTGTCGCCGCCCGCGTGGATCATCAGCGAGCGGCCCTTCAGCGCCGAGACGGCCTTCACCCGCGGCGCCGTCAGCACCACGTCGGCGGTCCCGTCCGCAGCCACGGTGACGCGCGGCAGGTCGCCGAGGTGGCCCATGCCCTCGGGCCCCATGTGCAGGCCGGTCATGGCAGGATCGAGGTGCCCGCCCGCAGCCCCGCCGGCCACCATCGCCCCGTCCTTGCCCGGCGCGGCGTCGCAGGCGCCGTTCTGATGAATGTGGAAGCCGTGCGGCCCGGGCGGCAGGCCGTGCAGGTGGACGGTGAAGAGCGCCCCGGACGGGCCGTCCGAAATGTCCACCGAGCCGACGCCCGCGGCGCCCGGCCCCGTCAGGGCGAGGTCCGCGTGGAGGGGCGCGGCGGCGACGGCGCCCGCAAGCCCGAAGGCGGCCAGTCCGGTGATGATGAGCGATAGGGTGCGCATGACGATCCTCCTGAAGCCTTCATTAGCGCACGATCCAAAGTTCAAGGCGAGCGCGGTCTGACGGTCACCGTGAGCCGCTCCCGCTCGCCCGCCCGGCGCTCCACCAGGAGGCGCCACACCTGGGCGTCGTCGTGGAAGGCGTAGCCCTTGATGGCGTCGAGGATGGCCTTGGCCAGGTTGTCGAGATCCATCCACGGCGGATCGCCGGTGTATTCCATCAGGATGTCCACCTCGAAGTCGCCCCAGGCCGGACGGGCGCCGCGCCATTCCTTGCGGAAGAACTCGTGGATCAGGGGCTTGTAGTATTTGGCCTGGGTGGTGAGGCCGTCGACCGCCACCTCCAGCGCGCCCGGAACCTCCCGCGCCCGCACCTTGCCGACGCCGGTCCAGCCGTTCATCCGGCGGTGGCTCGCGGGCGGGGCGGTGGGGGGGCTTGTCGAGGCATGGTCGGCCTTACCAAGCGCAATCGTTCGAGGCGAGCGGATACGGCGGCGCACTGGCGCATTGTAGGCCCGAAGTCTGATCCGCGCGGCGCAGATGGTCTGCCCGCCCCCAGCCATCGGTGGTAAAGCCCTTGAGGCCTCTGGTCGTCTGTCGATGGATGAAGGGACGTTGATGCGCGCGAACGCAGCCCTCTCGAACACCGGCCCGCGGCCCTGCCCGGCCTGGGCGCGGCGGGCGGGGATGCTCGCCCCGGCGCTCGGCCTGTCCGGCTGCGGGACGGGCGTGCTCTCGCCCGCAGGGCCCGTCGGCGTGGGCGAGAGGGTGATCCTGTTCGACTCCGTCGCCATCATGCTGGCCATCGTGGTTCCGGTCATCGTCGTCACCTTCGCCTTCGCCTGGTGGTTCCGGGCGTCGAACAAGAAGGCGGTCTATCGGCCGGAGTGGTCCTATTCCGGGCGGCTGGAGCTGTTGGTCTGGTCGATCCCGGCGCTGGTGGTGCTGTTCCTGGGCGGCGTCGCGTGGATCAGCTCCCACGACCTAGACCCCGGCAAGCCGCTGGCGGGCCCGACCAAGCCGATCGAGGTGCAGGTGGTGTCCCTCGACTGGAAGTGGCTGTTTATCTACCCCGACCTCGGCGTCGCCAGCGTCAACCGACTGGTCATCCCCGCCGGGACGCCGGTGCATTTCCGCCTCACCTCCGCCACGGTGATGGACAGCTTCTTCGTGCCGCAGCTCGGCAGCCAGATCTACACCATGGCCGGCATGGCCACCCAGCTGAACCTGCAGGCCGACAGGCCCGGCGCCTACAGGGGCCTTTCCGCCCAGTTCAGCGGCGACGGCTTCTCCGATATGGCGTTCGACGTGCAGGCCGAGGCGCCGGCGCAGTTCGCCGCCTGGGCCGCGCAGGCGCACGGCGCGGGCCCCGCCCTCGACGCCGCGGCCTACGCCGAACTTTCCAAGGCCAGCAAGGCGGTGAAGCCCTACACCTACAGCGCCGTCACGCCCGGCCTGTTCGACTCCATCGTCATGATGACCGCGCCCCCGCCGCCCTCGCCGCAGACGGGCGGCCCGAGGCCGACGAGTCCCGCCGCCGGCGCCAGGCCCGCCATGCCGCTGGCCGCCCAACAGAACAAGGGACGCTGAAGATGCTCGGCAAGCTCACCTGGGCCGCCATCCCGCTGGACCAGCCGATCCCCATGGCCGCCTCGGCGCTGATGATCGTCGCCATCCTCGGCCTGCTCGCCTGGGTCTTCCTCAAGGGCTACTTCCCCTATCTGTGGAAGGAATGGATCACCAGCGTCGACCACAAGCGGATCGGCGTCATGTATGTGCTGCTCGCCTGCGTCATGCTGCTGCGGGGCTTCACCGACGCCATCATGATGCGCTCCCAGCTGGCCCTGGCCACCGCCGGCGCCCCCGGCTACCTGCCGCCCGAGCACTACGACCAGGTCTTCTCCGCCCACGGCACCATCATGATCTTCTTCGTGGCCATGACCTTCATGATCGGGCTGATGAACTTCGTGGTGCCGCTGCAACTGGGCGTGCGCGACGTGGCCTTCCCGACCCTCAATTCGGTGAGCTTCTGGCTGACCGCCTCGGGCGTCCTCCTGGTGAACATGTCGCTGGTGGTGGGCGAGTTCGCCCGCACCGGCTGGCTGGCCTATCCGCCCCTGTCGGAGCTGAAGTTCTCGCCCGGCGTCGGCGTCGACTACTACCTCTGGGCGCTGCAGATCTCGGGGGTGGGAACCCTCTTGTCCGGGGTGAACCTCGCCACCACCATCCTGAAGATGCGCACCAAGGGGATGACCTATACGCGCATGCCGATCTTCTGCTGGACGGCGCTGGCGTCGAACCTGCTGATCATCGCCGCCTTCCCGATCCTCACCGCCACCTTCGCCATGCTGCTCTTGGACCGCTACCTCGGCTTCCACTTCTTCACCAACGAGGCGGGCGGCAACCCGATGATGTACATCAACCTGATCTGGGCCTGGGGGCATCCGGAGGTCTACATCCTGATCCTGCCGGCCTTCGGCGTCTTCTCGGAGGTGATCTCCACCTTCTCCGGCAAGCCACTGTTCGGCTACCGCTCGATGATCGCGGCGACCATGGTGATCTGCCTCCTCTCCTTCGTGGTCTGGCTGCATCACTTCTTCACCATGGGCGCGGGGGCCGACGTGAACGGCTTCTTCGGGGTGATGACCATGATCATCGCCGTGCCGACGGGGGTGAAGGTGTTCAACTGGCTCTTCACCCTCTACGGCGGGCGGGTGCGGTTCACCACGCCGCTGCTGTGGTCGCTGGCCTTCATGGTCACCTTCGTGATCGGCGGCATGACCGGCGTCCTGATGGCGGTGCCGCCGGCCGACTTCGTGCTGCACAACTCCCTCTTCCTGGTGGCCCACTTCCACAATGTGGTGATCGGCGGCGTGCTGTTCGGGGCCTTCGCCGGCTACACCTACTGGTTCCCCAAGGCGTTCGGCTTCACCCTGGACGAGACGCTCGGCAAGTGGGCCTGCGGCTGCTGGGTGGCCGGCTTCTACGTCGCCTTCATGCCCCTCTATGCGCTGGGCCTGATGGGCATGACCCGCCGGATGCAGCACACCGACAATCCCGACTGGACCCCCATGCTGCTTTTGGCCGGGGTCGGCGCCCTCATCATCCTCTGCGGCATCGGCTTCCAGATCGCCCAGCTGGTGGTCTCCATCCGCACCCGCGACCGGCGCCGCGACCTCTACGGCGACCCGTGGGACGGCCGTTCGCTGGAGTGGGCCACATCCTCTCCGCCGCCATCCTTCAACTTCGCCGTCATGCCGGATGTCGAGGGCGAGGAGGCCTACTGGGGCGTCAAGCAGAAGGCGATCCAGAACCAGACCCTGGTGGACGAGCCCGACTACCAGCCGATCGAGATGCCGAAGAACAATCCCACCGGCGTGGTCACCGCCTTCTTCGCCACGGTGATGGGCTTCGCCATGATCTGGCATATCTGGTGGATGGTGATCCTGGGGGCCGTCGGCGCCTTCGCCACCTTCGTGGTGTTCGCCTGGCGCGACGTCACCGAGGACGAGATCCCGGTCGAGGAGGTCGCCCGCATCGACCGCGAGCGCCGCCGCACCCGCCTTGAGGCCCTCCCCACCCTGAGGCGCCCCGCATGACCGCGACCGCCCCCGCAGACGCGCGCCACCCCGGTCACGATCCCCATGTGCTGGGGCGCCACGGCGGCGGCCATCCGCCCCCCGCGCCCGGTAGCGACGGCGGCCCCGCCAGCAAGCGGATCATCGTCGGCTACGGCTTCTGGCTGTTCCTGCTCAGCGACATCATCATGTTCTCGGCCATTTTCGCGGCCTATGCGGTGCTGCAGGGGGCGACGGCGGGCGGGCCGGACGGTCGGCGGCTGTTCAGCCTCTCCAATGCGGCGATCGAGACCGGATGCCTGCTCCTCTCCAGCTTCACCTGCGGCCTCGCCTCCATTGCCGCCACGGCGAAGAACCAGCTCTGGACCCAGATCGCCCTCCTCGTCACGGGCCTGCTCGGCTTCGCCTTCCTGAGTCTCGAGCTGCACGAGTTCGCCGACATGGTCGCCAAGGGCGCAGGGCCGCAGCGGAGCGCCTTCCTGTCGGCCTTCTTCGCCCTCGTGGGCTGCCACGGCCTGCACGTCAGCGTCGGCCTGCTCTGGCTCGGCACCATGATGGCGCAGTTCTACGCCAAGGGCTTTCGCGCCGACATCCTCAGGCGGATGCTCTGCTTCAGCCTGTTCTGGCACGCGCTGGACATCATCTGGGTGGCGATCCTGACCATCGTCTATCTCATGGGAGCCGGTCGATGAGCGAGCCCGCCCACCACCCGCACGACGACACCGCCCCCGGCGACGACCACGAGGTCGACGTCGCCGCCGGCGTGCGCGGCTACCTGATCGGCCTCGCCATCGCCGCGCTCCTCACCGTCGCCTCCTTCTGGGCGGTGGGCACCCACCTGATCTGGGGCCCCGGCGTCGGCGTAGCCTTGGCGGTGCTGGCCATCGCCCAGATGGGAGTGCACCTGGTCTTCTTCCTGCACATCACCACAGGGCCGGACAACACCAACAACACCCTCGCCCTGGCGTTTGGCGTGCTGATCGTGGCGCTGGTGGTGGGCGGCTCCCTCTGGATCATGGCCAACCTCAACCACAACATGCTGCCGATGCCCCAGATGACGGACCTGCATACGCAGCGGTAAGGCGGCGCGGCCCAGCGCCAGCGCCCTGTTGCGGCGGACCCGTTTGATCGGCATAAGGCGCGAAGGCCGGCTTAGCTCAGTTGGTAGAGCAGCGGTTTTGTAAACCGAAGGTCGCGGGTTCAAATCCTGCAGCCGGCACCATCCATCCTTTCATACCCTGAGCGGTCTTTATCCTGGGCTTCCCACTGGATTAACGACGGCGTCGTAGCTAGGTGCGGCTCCCGATCGAGGAGCACGGCGTATGACGAAGACCGCACTGGTGGTGGGCGCGACAGGCATCGTGGGGTCCGCGACCTCGGACCTGCTGGTCCAGGAGGACTGGTCCGTGGCGGGCCTGTCTCGCAGCGCTTTCACCAGGCCCGGCGTGGTCTCCATCCCCGCGGACCTGCAGGACCCCGCGGGCGTGACCGCAGCGCTCGCCGAGCTTCGCCCCACCCACGTCTTCATCACCACCTGGGCGCGGCAGGCGAGCGAGGCGGAGAACATCCGCGTCAACGCCGCCATGGTGCGAAACCTCCTGGGCGCGCTTCGTCCGCACCGGACCCTGCAGCACGTGGCCCTGGTCACGGGGCTGAAGCACTACCTCGGACCGTTCGAGGCCTACGGCAAGGGCGTCCTGCCCCAGACCCCGTTCCGCGAGGAGCAGGGGCGGCTGGATGTGGAGAACTTCTACTACGCCCAGGAGGACGAGGTGTTCGAGGCGGCGAGGCGCGACGGCTTCACCTGGAGCATTCACCGCCCGCACACGGTGATCGGCCACGCGGTCGGCAACGCCATGAACATGGGCTCGACGCTGGCGGTCTACGCCACCCTCTGCCGGGAGACCGGCCGACCCTTCCGCTTTCCGGGCTCCGCGGCCCAGTGGAACGGCCTGACCGACATGACCGACGCCGGGCTCCTGGCCCGCCATCTCCTCTGGGCCTCCACCACCCCCGCCGCCGCCGACCAGGCCTTCAACGTGGTGGACGGGGACGTCTTCCGCTGGAGCTGGATGTGGGGCCGCATCGCCGACTCGTTCGGTCTCGAGCCCGCGCCCTTCGACGGCGAGGTGTTGACGCTGCAGACCCAGATGGCCGGCGACGGGCCGTTGTGGGCGAAGATCGCGGCGCGGGAGGGCCTGGCGGAGCCCGACCTCGCCCGCGTCGCCTCCCCCTGGCATACGGACGCCGATCTCGGCCGCCCGATCGAGGTGGTGACCGACATGTCCAAGAGCCGCCGCCTCGGCTTCACCGCCTACCAGCCGACGGACGACGCCTTCTTCGCCCTGTTCGACCGGCTGCGGACCGAGCGGATCATTCCTTAGGCGCCCGGCGCGGCCATTCCCTTATCCTGAGGGACTGTCCATATGGGGCCGCTCCCTTTAGACGAAGCGCCATGGCCCGCATCCTCATCACCTCCGCCCTGCCCTACATCAACGGCATCAAGCACCTCGGCAACCTGGCCGGCTCTATGCTGCCGGCGGACGTCTATGGCCGCTTCCAGCGGGCGCGGGGCAAGGAGGTCCTGCTCATCTGCGCCACCGACGAGCACGGCACTCCGGCCGAGCTCGCCGCCGCCGCCGCCGGCCAGGACGTGCGCGCCTATTGCGACGAGCAGCACGCCCTGCAGCGGGACGTGGGCGCCCAGTTCGGCCTGTCGTGGGACTGGTTCGGCCGCTCCTCCTCACCCGAGAACCGCGCCCTGACCCAGCACTTCGCCGACGTGCTGGAAGACCACGGCCTGATCGAGGAGCGGGTCGACCGCATGATCTATTCGATCGAGGACAGGCGCTTCCTGCCCGACCGCTACGTTGAGGGCACCTGCCCCATCTGCAGCCATCGCCCGGCGCGGGGCGACCAGTGCGACAACTGCGGCAGCCTCCTGGACCCCAAGGACCTGATCGAGCCCTATTCCGCCGTCTCCGGCTCCACCAACCTCGAGGTCCGCGACACCAGCCACCTCTACCTGCTGCAGACCAAGCTGCAGGACAAGATCAGGGCGTGGGTCGAAGCGCGGAGCGACTTTCCCGCCCTCACCCGCTCCATCGCCCTGAAGCATCTGGACGAGGGCCTGATCGATCGGGGCATCACCCGCGACCTAGCCTGGGGCGTGCCGGTGACCCGCAACGGCGCGCCGCGCCCCGGCTTCGAGACCAAGGTCTTCTATGTCTGGTTCGACGCCCCGATCGAATACATCGCCGCCACCCAGGAATGGGCCAACGCCGAGCCCGGGCGCGACTGGGAACGCTGGTGGCGCGGGCCGGCGGCCGGCGACGTCCGCTATGTGGAGTTCATGGGCAAGGACAATGTCGCCTTCCATACCGTCAGCTTCCCCGCCACCCTGATCGGGGTGAACGAGGAGAAACAGGCGGACGGCGCCTGGGCGGTGACCAGCAACGCCCCCTGGAAGACGGTGGACCAGCTGAAGAGCCTGAACTGGCTGAACTGGTACGGCGGCAAGTTCTCCACCTCACAGAAGCGCGGGGTCTTCATGGACGCGGCGCTGGAGATCCTGCCGCCGGACGTCTGGCGCTGGTATCTCACCGCCAATGCGCCGGAGAGCTCGGATTCCGCCTTCACCTGGGAGCAGTTCCAGAATCTGGTGAACAAGGACCTGGCCGACGTGCTCGGCAACTTCGTCAACCGCATCGTCAAGTTCGCCGAAACCCGCTTCGACGGCGTGGTTCCCGAGGGCGGGGAGCCCGGCGCGCTGGAGCTGAAGCTCTATGCCGACCTCTCCGCCCGCCTGGCCGATCTCACCGAACAGATGGAGGCGATCGAGATCCGCAAGAGCGCGCTCGCCCTCCGCTCCATCTGGGTGCTCGGCAACGAATACCTGACCGAAGCCGCCCCCTGGACCGCGCTGAAGACCGACCGGGACCGAGCGGCGATGATCGTGCGGACCGGTCTTGGCCTCGTCGCCCTGTTCTCCCGCCTGATCGGCCCCTTCATCCCCTTCACGGCCAAGATCGTGGCCGAGGCGGTGGGCGAGACCGAGGCGGACGTCTGGCCTTCCGCCGACGGTCGCGCCGAACTCTCCCGGCTGGAGCCGGGCCGCCCGGTGAAGGCGCCCGAGGTGCTGTTCAAGAAGATCGACGACGCCCAGGTGGCCGAATGGATCGACCGCTTCGGCAGCGGCGAGGCGGGTTGAGGCTGCGCCTCGCGCGGGGCGCCGCGCCCACGCGTTAGGCCGGCTTCTCCGCAAGACGGTCAAATCTCTCCCCTCCCCTGTCCAAGGGGGAGCGGTCAAAGTGGGCATGCCTAAAGAAGCAAAAGGCCCAGGCGTTTCCGCCGAGGCCCTGCCGACTTCCGTCGATCTATCGGCTCAGTGCGCCGTGGTCTCGTCTGTGCCGGCGCCCATGTCGAGGGGGCGGCCGCCGCGGGCTGCGCGGCGCGAGGCGCGGCGCGCCTCGGCCGAGCGGGTGGGGCCGCCACGGCCCCGGGCCAGCCAGGCCACCACCAGGGCGGCGATCAGCACCAGGAGCGAGGCGCCGATCACCCGCGGCGTGAGCTTCAGCCCCATGCCCGAAGCCTTCTGCACCGACCCCAGCGCCAGCTTGTCCGATCCGCCGCCGAGGAGATCGGCCCCGACGTCGGCGTGCAGCGGGCCCTTGGCGTCGGCCATGGCGGTCACGGTCCAGTGGAACTGGGTCGGCTCGCCTGTCACCAGGGGCGCGGACTGGGTGTCGTCCGGCGTTACCGAGAAGCCGTCGCCCGAGAGCAGCGCCGTCATGTTGACCGAGGCGGCGGCGTCGGCGAGGCCGAGCTTCTGGGCGTCGCCGCGCAGGGTGTCGGCGAAGTCTGCCGGCACGGTGAGCGAGA
>Ga0302314_10020632_pt1 | contig 10888 bp, 6 predicted proteins | sample III_Palsa_N2_3_FD_200533 | JGI IMG/M metagenome (GOLD analysis project Ga0302314, IMG submission 200533) | Peat permafrost microbial communities from Stordalen Mire near Abisko, Sweden - III_Palsa_N2_3 | ecosystem: Environmental > Terrestrial > Soil > Palsa > Peat permafrost | place: Sweden... | reverse complement strand
GAATGGAAGAGAATGGATGAACAACTGGGAAATGACCGATCGAGAAGGATGCAATGAGGTTGATACAGCCTCGGTTATTTGAAAATCGAATAAGCTCTATCGGGTTTATCGAGTTGTAAAATGCATAAGGATCGGTCTAGAGTCTGCAGGAGGCAACCAACAAATATTATTTGACAATTGATGCTTCTGGCTGGCTGAAGTCGGACGTACCCTGCGAGCCCCCGTGCTGCACACCGTGCTTCGCGGGCCGCGGTGCGGCGGAACGCCCGACCAAATCTGAAAACGATGATAGGGAGTAAAAATATGGCTACCAGGACCGCTTGGCTGCTTTCGCTTGTCGGGTTTTTTCTGTTCACTGGTTCGCGTCCGTCGCTGGCCGACAGCGCGGTGGCGCCTGCCGACTCCACCACGCTGGAGGAAATAGTCATTACCGCGCAACGGCGCACCGAGAATCTGCAGAAAGTGCCGATCGCGGCGACCGCCATTGCGGGTGATCAGCTCGAAGAGAAAGCCGTCGTTCGATTGAGCGATTTGCAATTCGTCTCGCCATCGTTGTCGATCACCGATGCAGGCCTCACCCAAAACATCAATATTCGCGGCATCGGCCTTGCGAGCGGATCACCGGCCGTGGCCAATGGCATCGCAGAGTACGTGGATGGACTGTTTCAACCACCCATTGTCACCACCAACACATTCTATGATGTGTCGAACGTCGAAGTGCTGCGAGGCCCTCAGGGAACGCTGGTGGGATCAAATTCGACGGGCGGCGCGATTTTCATCACGACCCATAATCCGGTACTCGATCAAACAAGCGGGTATGCCGAGGCCGGGTACGGCAATTACGACGCCCGAACTTTTCAGGGCGCGATCAACGTTCCCTTGACGGACACCTTGGCGATACGCGCTGCAGGCGACTACACCGATCACAACAGCTACTACAACAGTGTCGGTCCGGTTCACACCGATGCGGGCATGCTCGATGAGAAATCCGGACGGTTTGGCGTGCTGTGGGTTCCCGGAGATTTCCAATTATTGGGCAAAATAGAATATACGGATCGCAATACCGGCGGTTATCCGTATCGCGCGATTCCTACTACCCAATATGCGCCATTCTCACCGCCGGGCGACTTCAATTTGTCGTTCGACAGTCCCGAGGAGAATCACGAGCGCGGGTTAATCTCGGGAATCGAACTCCGCTACACATTGCCGGACGGCATCACGCTGCGCTCCCAGAGTGGATATCAAGACAAGAACATCCACAACCTATACGACATCGACGCAACGGCCGAGAATACCGTTGCCAATCCGCAGGTAACCGAGGACCAATACGTGCGGGAACGAGAGTGGAGCGAGGAACTCAATGTCATTTCGCCGACGAATGGTAGCTACAATTGGATCGTCGGCGCCTATCTGCAGCACAATGTTATCGGTGTGCACATTCTCGACGAAACCGCGGGCTTTCCGACCATCATTACGCAACCCGAGAACAAGACTACCACCGGGTGGTTTGGGCAGATCAACTATCACATCACCGACCAATTCGAGTTACAGGTAGGGGCCCGTTACTCGACGTTCCGCGTGGATGGACTGGGTTCCGTCGTCATCGGTAGTGGTATACCCACCTTCCCGCCGGGGGGCTTGGAAGTCGCGAATTTATCGGGCAGCCACAACGATGATCGACCGACCGGCAAGGTGGCGCTCAACTACACACTTGATGAGAACAATCTGCTGTACGCGTTCGTGGCGCGCGGCTACAAGCCCGGGGGGTTCAATTCGGCGACGTCTGATTTCGCGCCTGAGACCGTCATGGACTACGAAACGGGCTGGAAGTCGACTTTCGCTGACGGCCACGTGCGCACTCAGATCGGCGGCTTTTTCAATGACTACAACGATTTTCAGTTCGGTCTCACCGACTTAGCTACCGGTCAGGTCGCGCAATCGAACCTGCCACGGGCAATCATCAAGGGAATCGAAGGGCAGCTGCAGGCGCAATATGGCGGCCTGGGCCTGGATACCGGTTTCGCGTACGTGGACTCGAAGCTCGGGACGATCACGTTCGTCAACACGAGAATCCTGCCGCCCGGTACGCTGGGGCCGCAATGCGGCGCCGTTGTGACGACCGGTTGCTTCGATTACACGCCGTACTTGCAAACGAATTCGAGCGGACCCAACCTCTACTCGCCGAAGTGGACCTTCAACGCCGGGGCCGACTACAAGTTCCCGCTCGCGGACGGGATCACACTGACGCCGCGTCTGAACTATTCCTATGTCGGTGGGCAGTATGACAACCTACTCTACAATCCCGTGACGGACTACCTGCATTCGCGCGGTTTAGCCTCGGGCCTTCTCACGTTGGCATTGCCGCAGCGCTGGACCGTCGAAGCCTACGGCAACAATCTGGCCAACAAGGTGTACGTGTCAGGCGCAACCAACCAGAGCGGAAACAACGAATTCTTCGGGCCGCCTCGTACCTACGGTATCCGACTGCGCAAGGAATTCTGACGCCAAGCGACCGCCGGTGAAGCCGCGACTCAGGCTGACATTGGGCGATCGATTGTTTATCGATCGCTTCAATGCCGACTCGTGACGCGGGGCGATGAGCAGCCAAACGGAACTTGCAGCCATTAGGCACTTAATGCTTTTCGCTGGTGAAACACCTTGGAAACGACGCGGGTCGTCAAAGAATGCACGCAGTTTGCCCAGCGCTCTGCTCACCGGAGGTTGACTTTTACCGAGCCGCACAGCGGCTCCACTTACGCCTCGCTCTAAGCCGGTGGGCTCGATACCGCATGTGGTGCGGACTTCATCGCCGAACCTCGTTTCTAACAGCTCAACAGTCTTGGGCGCAGCCAAATCCCGATTTCCCAAACTGGCTCAACGACATGCTGCTGGCCGGGATATCTGTGCGGCAGCTCGGAACCCTCGTCGATAGTGTCCCAAGTGAGCGAGGTAAGATCATCGGCGCGTTAGATCTTCTGATCACAGGGATCTAGCACTACCGGTGATCCAACCTCGCCCCTCGTACGCGAAGGGCACGCCCGCGAATCACATCAACGTATTGGGATCGATTCGCATGTTGGAGACGATTTTCACCGTGCCGTCTGCCAGCGGTACCGTCAGCGGAACGACGGCCACTTTCGTCAGGCCCTGCTTCGGTTCGAGGCCGATGCGATGCGCGGTGGCGGGCGAGAGGTCAATGATGCGGCCGTGAACGTAGGGGCCACGATCCTTGATGGTCACGAGCGCGCTGCGGCCGGTCTCGAGGTTGGTGACGCGCGCAGTGGTACCCAAGGGTAGGGTCAGACTCGCCGCGTTATTGCTGTCGGGCCGCATGCGCGTGCCGTCCGACATGGTGCGGTTGTAGTACTTGCTCGCATAGAAGGAGGCCTTGCCCACCCGCTTGTGGCCGCTGCGATCGAGCACCTTCGCGGTGGTTGGCGTGTCAGTTTGATGCTGCGCGAGTGCAGGCGGTGTGTTGGCGCCATCGTCGGGTGCCGCAATGACCTTCATACTGAGTACGCTGGCGCCGGCGGCGAGGCCCCAGGCTATGGCAACGGTGCCGACGAATTTCAGCCGAGACATTCGTTGAGTTCGCTTTTGCATATGTCTGTACCCTCAAAACCTGCCTTGGCAGAATGGGTGCAGTATCCCGATAAGCCGGGTTCGAGGCTGTCGGCTTTCGAGGGCAATCCAGGTAGGACTGCCGGACCGCGTCAAGCGGCCACTAGGCGGATCCGGGTGATCTCGCCTGGCACGATAAATCGATTCGGCGGCCCCCAATAGCCGGTGCCCACACTCACGTAGACCTGAAGGTTCCCAAGTTGATTCAGTCCCGCCGTAAACCGCTGGAAATACCCCACAAACAAGTTCCAGGGCCAGAATTGGCCGCCGTGGGTATGACCGGAGAGTTGCACGTCGAAGCCGGCGTCGGCCGCGGCTTGGGCAGTGCTCGGCTGGTGCGCCAACAAGATTTTTGGCGCGGTGACACTGTTCGCTCCGTGGAGGGCCGCGGCGGGGTCACTGTGCTGTGCGGGATCAAAATGGTGCGCGCTGTAGTCATTCACACCGGCCAGAAGCAGCGATGCACCATCATGCTGCAGGATCACATGTTGGTTCTTGAGGACTGTGAGCCCTAGGCGTCGTAGTTCTGCGGTCCACGCGGGCTCGCCGGAATAATATTCATGATTGCCGGTAACAAAGAACACGCCGTGGCGTGCGGACAACTCGCGCAGAGGCGCTGTGTGCGCGGATAAATCATGCACCGAACCGTCGACCAAATCGCCTGTGATGGCCACGATGTCAGCCTGCAGGCCATTGACTCGCGCAACGATGCGCTCGACGAAGCCGCGCTTAATGGTGGTACCCACGTGCAGGTCACTGATCTGCGCGATGGAGAATCCTTGCAGGGCTGCGGGCAGGTTGGCAATGGGAATGTCGACCTCGACCAACCGCGGCCGGCGCGCAATAACAAATCCGAGGACCACGGAGAGCAAGGTCAGACCAATGGCCCAACGCGCCGTGGGTGCGGTCAACGCAGACGCTTCTGGTCCCGAGAGTAGGAGATGCGCGCCCAACAAAAACACATCGCGCACCAAGGTGACGACGAATAACGACGAGAGAAAGCCCATGAGGAGAAGCCCCACCCAGGCGAGGCAATCGGCCAGCGCGCGGTTTTGGATGGACCGAGTGTTAACCGAGAGCGGAATAACGGCGCAAGCCGCCAAGAGGGCGATGACGCCGACGGCCGTGCCCAGCGGGCGCAACTCCAATCCCGGCAACAGCCGCCAGCCCACATAACAGGGCAAGGAGGCGATGAGCCAAGCTGGATGCAGGAACCTACGCCTGGGGCGGGTCTGCCGAACGGTCAAGGCGGGAACTTCAGTATCCAAGCTGCCATGATGGGGTGTTGGGCTGGGGAGTTCAAGGCCTGCGTTCTGTCGCGAAGGCGCGCAGAGCGGCGGCAAGCTCTGCGATCACGCCGGCATCGCTGGTCAGGCAGGGAAGGAATTTAATCACCGCCGGCTCGATGAGCGAAATGCTGTGGCACATGACGCCCCGCTTGAACAACGCGGGCTGAACCGCGTCGCGATCGGCCTGGGTGCGCAGCCCGATGGTGGCGATGGCGCCGAGCACGGATCCGGGCACGAAGGTGGCGGGAAATTCCGTGCACAGCGTCGCGAACTCACGCGTCAGCAGTGTCTCGAGATGTTTGACGTTGTTCGTCAGCGCCGGACGTTGGGTCATGTCGATCACTTTGGCGGCGATGAGCGCGGCAATGGGACTGCACGCCATGCTGCTGCTGAAGCCCCAATGCCCATCGTTCAAGCAGCGATCGTAAATGGGCCGCGTCGTGAGCAGGGCGCTCACGGGATAGAGGCCGCCGCCGAGACCTTTGCCCAGGATGAGAATGTCGGGGGTGAGGCCTGGGTAGTGATTGGTCAGCCACGGAAGGCCCGACCGCCCAAGCCCGGTGCGCGTTTCATCGATGATGAGCAAGACGCCTTTGCGACGGCAGTCGGCGGCGATTTGCGCAATGAAGTCCGCGGATGCCGGCTCGAAGGTTTCGAAATTCATGAGTTCGAGAATGAGCGCCGCACACTCGCTGTCCAGCACCTGCGTTACCGATGCGGCCGAGCCGTAGTGTTCGAAGAAGCGAGTCTGCGACCGCGACAAGGAGTAGTGCTCGATCTGACCGTCGTAATCGGATCCGGTGACCAGCGCAGCCATGCCGCCGTGTCCATGGTAGCCATGACGATAGGCCACCAACTTCCCACGGCCTGTGCAGCGCATGGCAAACATCAGCGCGAGATCGATGGAGTCCGTCGAGCTCAAAGTGGTCACGCAGCGGCATAGGCTGGGATCGGGAGCCATGGCGGAGAGGGCATCCTGCAAGGCGAGCGATTGGGCGGTGGGCATGGACCAGATGCCGGCATCATATTGATCGTAGGCCGAGCGTAAGGTGTCAAGAAGCTCTGGATTGCGGTGCCCGAGCGAGTGCACGCCCCCGGCATTGCCGCAGTCGAGCAGGCGGTGCGTGCGCTCGAGATTCCATAGGTACGGTCCCTTCGCTTCGCCAATGACGAACTCCATGCCGGAAGCCTGCTGCAGCTCTGCCAGGAAGCGCCATGAGCGGTCGATGTACTCGGCCAGGATCGTCTGAGTCGAGCTGCTGCTGGGCTTTGCGTTCAAGGGGACCTCTCGCGGTACTTCGACTTACGATCGCTGGTAGCCGGGGACCACTGCCATTCTTGGGCCGAGTTGCGACACCCGCCACCCGGGCGGCCGGTCCACGCGCGACCGCGAATAATGCGTCCGGGGGTCGCCCCGGTCGGCTGCCCGTCCGCCAACGCTGGCTGACCGTTGACGAAGACGTCGGTGACGCCGGTCGCGAACTGCAACGGCTGCTGATAAGTGGAATGATCCTGGAAAGTGTGCGGATCGAAAATGACGACATCCGCATAGGCGCCTTTGCGCAGACGGCCGCGATCGCTCAACGAGAGTACGTCTGCGGGAAGGGAGGTGAGCCGGCGCACGGCCTCCTCGACCGTAATGATATGCTCGTCCCTCACATATTTCGCGAACAGGCGTGCGAAGTTTCCATAGGCGCGCGGGTGAGTGGAGGACAGTAAGAACGGCCCCTCCGGTGCGCTGGATTCGGCGTCCGAGCCGAAGCTCACCCAGGGCAGGGCGATCTCCCGAGGAATGTTGTCCTCGCTGATGAAGGTGTAGGCAACGTCATCGAGATCGCCGGCATTGTCCTCCACCACCAAATCGATAATGGCATTTTCGGGACTCACGCCCCGTTGACGCGCAACCTCCGCGATGGTCTTCCCGATCAGCGGCTTCAGGGATGCAGCCTTGACCCCCAAGATCAACATGCCATCGGGGCCGGATAGGTGAAACAGGTTTTCCCAATCCGCAGGGTGCGCTTCCTGCATGGTGGCTATCACCCGCGCTCGGGTCGCGGGATTTCGGAGCCGTTCGGTCATGGCTTCTTGGCCGCCATCGTGAACCCACGGCGGTAAAGAAGCGTCTAAAGCGGTACCACCCGCCGTGTAGACGTACATATCCGCCGTGATACGAATGCCGGAGGATCTCGCGCCGTCGATCATGTGCACGACGCGATCGAGTTTATTCCAGTTATCGGCGCCCATGAGCTTCAGATGATGAATCTCGGCCGGCGCGCCGCTGGCACGCGCAATGTCGATGGTCTCCTGCACAGCCTGTTCGATGTGATCGCCTTCGCTGCGCATGTGGGCGGTGTAGATGCCGCCGCAGCGCGCCGACTCCCGCGCCATGGCAATGAGTTCCGGCGTCATGGCATAGTTCATGGGTGCATAGATGAGGGCCGTGGTCAGACCCAGAGCGCCTTCTTCCATGGCTTGTCGCACCAAACCGCCCATGGCGGCCAGTTGCGCGTCCGTGGGCGTGGCATCGGTTTCGCCCAGAACGTTGACGCGCACTTCTCCCTCGCCGACGAAGCTGCCGACATTCGGTGCGATGCCCTTGCGCCGCAGTTCATCGAGATAGCCGCCGAGGGTGCTCCAGGTCACTTCGTACTGGAGGTCGCCTTCGCGTGCGACCATGAGTCGCGCCATCTCGGGGGTGAGAGGGCCCTTCGATGTTTCGGTGAACACGTCGAGCGTGACGCCTTGCCTAAGTCCGCTCAGCGCGCGGCCATCGATGAGTAGGGATTCCTCGGAATGTCCCATCATGTCGATGAAGCCTGGTGAGACCGCCCGGCCTTTTGCATCGAAGGTCTTGCGCGCTTTGAGGGCGCGATGCGGTCCCACATAGGCAATGCGATCGTCGTCGAACGCCACGTCGCCCGCGAAAGGCGGCCCGCCGGAGCCGTCGTAGATCATGCCATTGCGAATGACGATGTCGTGGATCACGGGGACCGCCGACGCGCTATGGCCAACCGCAAGCATTAGGGCGACGATATACTGATACGACACGCGACAGCCGCCCTTACAGTTTTGCATCGTGGAACCGGATGACCGACGCTCCATCAGTAGACCCCGACGCCTTGCGATTGATGCGCGCCGGGCGATTGGCCGAAGCACTGCCGCTGGCTGAGCGCGCGGTCGCGCACGCGTCCCTGTGCGTTCCCGGCCATAGCTTTCTCGCATCGCTGCTGTTCAAGCTGGGGCGCGCCCGCGACGCGGGCGAGGTCATCGATCGAGCGGCGCAATTGGGGACCGGTACCGCGGAGGCTTATGACGGCCTCGCGTACGTGTCGACGGAGCTTGGCCGTCACGAACAGGCGAATGCGCTGTATCGTCGCGCGATTGACCTCGAGCCTCGGAGGCCGCGCTCCTGGTACCACTTGGCGTGCAGCGAACGGAGTTTCGGCCGGCTCGAGGAAGCTGAAGAAGCCTGCGAACGCGCGATTGCGGTTGATGGCAGGGAGTATCCGAGCCTGTTGTTGCGGTCGGAGTTGCAAGTGCAAACCGCCGACACCAACCACATTGCCGATTTGCAGCTCCGACTGGCCGACCCGCACCTGGATATTCACGGCCGGATATTCTTGGGCTACGCGTTGGCAAAGGAATTGGATGATGTGCAGCGCTTCGATGAGGCCTTTCATTGCTTTGCCTTGGCCGCGGCGGCACGGCGGTCGCAGATTCGGTATGACGTCGCGGGGGACGAGCGGCGGCTCAAACGCATTGCGGAGGTATTTTCGGACGCGTGGGCGCAAGATTATGGCGTCAGTCTCGCGTCGGGCGCCCATGGCGACTCACCGTACATTTTCATCGTCGGGTTGCCGCGTTCCGGGACCACCTTGGTGGAGCGGATATTGACCGGCCTCGATGGCGTCAGGTCGAACGGCGAGACGGAGAATGTCGCGCGTGCCCTGACGGCTGCAAGCGCCTCGAATGGCGGCGCCGCGATCGAACGTGCGGCCGCGGCCGATCCTGCGGCCCTGGCCGAGCACTACGGACGGCTTGCCCGTTTCGTGACGGGTGCGGGCCGCGTCGTGGAAAAGCTCCCGACCAATTATTTGTATCTGGGAGCTATTCGCCGCGCCTTGCCGGGCGCCCGCATTGTCTGGGTGCGGCGCAGCCCGCTCGACAGTTGCTTCGCCCTGTATCGCACGGTGTTTGGCGAGGCGTATCCCTTTAGCTACGACTTCGATGAGTTGGCTCGCTACTATGCGGCGTACGACGGGCTCAGGGCTCATTGGTCGCGGCTCTTTGGCGATGCGATTCATGAGGTCCTCTATGAGGACCTGGTGCGGGAACCCCAGCGAGTGGGGGCCGCCTTGGCACAATTTTGCGGACTCGAGTGGCGGCGGGACGCGACTGACATCCAGAGCAATCGATCCGTGTCTCTGACCGCGAGCGCGGCGCAGGTGCGACGGCCCATCTACGGCAGTTCGTCCGGCCGGTGGCGTCATTATAGAGCCCACCTCACGCCATTGACCTCTGCTCTGCGCCGCCTTGGCATTCCGTTACCCGACGGTGCAGGCCCTTGAGATCGTGCTGTTTCACTGGTTGAAACGATACTTGATTTCGACGCCGATGGTGCGCGGCTGGGAGATCAGGTAGCGAGGCCGCACGGCGGGGCTTTGCAGTTCGATGACTTCGGATTGCTCGTCGCCCAGGTTGGCACGTACGTCGAACAGATTCTTGGTGAACAGGGAAGCTTCCCATGGCCCGGAATCGCCGCCGATGTGCAGGTCCACCATGCTGTAGGAGGCGCGTGGTCGGCCACCGTCCTGCACCGATATCACGGAGTAGCTGACACTGCGGCCGGTGAAGCTGTACTGCGGACGTACGAAGGCCTTACCGAAGGAGGTGGGCACGCTGTAATCCGTGAGGAGAGACGCGGTCACTTTGGGCACGCCGTTGAGCGCCTGCCCTGCAACGAAGCCGGTGGCGCCCGCAGGCACGGAGGTAATCTTGGCGTTGTCGTAGCCCAAGGCCAAATTCATGTTGAGCCCGCGCAGGGGCGCAATGTCGGCCTCGAATTCCGCGCCCGTGCTGGTGGCGGAGCCCGCGTTTTCTGTCACGCTATAGGTGCAGGGAAGCAGGATGCTTTGCTGAATGTTATTCCAATCGATGCGATATGCCGCGACGCGAACATTCATGCGATTGTCGAACAGGGTGTCCTTGGTACCCACTTCGTAGCTCCACAGGGAGTCGCTCTTGAACTGTCCGGCACCCGCGCCGCATTGATCGGGGACACTGTTGGCGCCGCCGCTGCGAAAACCCTTCGCGGCGCTGGCGTATACCATGGCATCGGGGTTGATTTGATACTTGGCGGTGTATCGCGGCGTCACGGAGTGTTCGCGGTGGCTGACCCAGACGTCCTCGAGGCCTTCGTTGATCCAGCCATACCAATAGTTGTGCTTGGTGTATTCCAGCGTCGAACCGCGGACGCCGGCCGACAACTCGAAGCCCGCGATCGTGTAGGTTAGGTCGCCGAATTCGGCGACTTCGTTGTTGGACAGCGGCACGTCCTGGATATAGGGATAGTAGGTATACAGCGGTTGGCCCACGAGTACCGGTGTAGTGATGTCCTGACCCGTATGGCTCTTGCCGTGATCGTAGTAGAGCCCGGCGATGGCTTGTATGGGGGCGTCGAATGACGATTCGAAGCGAATCTCCTGCGTCACCGAATCCGAGTTGAGAAAGCTCGGTGCGGGAGATGCCAGGTAACTCGCGGGTAATAAGCCGGTGGCGTACGTTGGGCCCCAGAACGTCGCCGACACCTCGGTGTTGTCTTCGTTGTCGTGGGTTTCGCGGTGAAACCAGGCGCTCGAGGCGATTACGGAGCCGAAGTCCATTTTGTACTTGGCGGTCAGGCTGCTGAACACCCACTCGTCCAGATACGACTCTTCGACATTCAGAGGTCTTTCCTGCACCAAATTGTCGGGCGAATA
>Ga0302314_10020629_pt1 | contig 10890 bp, 8 predicted proteins | sample III_Palsa_N2_3_FD_200533 | JGI IMG/M metagenome (GOLD analysis project Ga0302314, IMG submission 200533) | Peat permafrost microbial communities from Stordalen Mire near Abisko, Sweden - III_Palsa_N2_3 | ecosystem: Environmental > Terrestrial > Soil > Palsa > Peat permafrost | place: Sweden... | reverse complement strand
CGGCAGCGACGCGACGGCTGACGCCGGGGGCGAGACGGCAGCCGGGACGGCCCGGATCCGCGGCCCGGCGCGCAAGGAGCGGATTCTCGCCGCCGCCGCCGACCTGGTCGCTCGCCGCGGCTATCACGCGGTATCGATCTCCGACATCGGCGCGGCCGCCGGGGTCACCGGCTCGGCGATCTACCGGCATTTCGAGAGCAAGTCGGCGGTGCTGGTCGCGCTGTTCGACCGTGTCATCGACGGGCTGCTGGCCAGCGCCGCGGGCATCGTCAGCTCGGAGACCGACGAGCGCGGCGCGCTCGCCCGGCTGGTCGCCGATCAGGTCGAATTCGTGATCACCGACCGGGAGCTGGCCAGGGTCTACCACAACGAGATCAACAACCTGCCCGCCGATGACCGCCGGCGGCTGCGCCGCAAGCAGCGGCTGTACCTGGAGGAGTGGGTGCACGTGCTCGGCGAGCTGCGCGGCGACCTGCCAGACGGCGAGGTGCGGGCCATCGTGCACGCGGCGATCGGCGCGATCCAGTCGGTGCTGTTCCACGACAGCGGGTTGCCGCCCGAGCGCCTGGGCGAGCTGATGACCGCCAGCGCGCACGCGGTCCTTGCCGCCGGCTGACCGGGAGACCTACGATCCGGCTGACCGGGAGACCTACGATCCGGCTGACCGGGAGACCTACGATCCGGCTGACCGGGAGACCTACGATGGGGTGCATGCAGCGGGCTGGGCGCATATCAGATAACGGTGCGGGGCGCGGATGCCGGTGACGGCGCCCGACGGCGCGATCCGGACGGCGATCCTGACGGTCGACGACGACCCGGGCGTGTCCCGGGCGGTGGCCCGGGACCTGCGGCGCCGCTACGGCGAGCAGCACCGGATCGTGCGCGCCGAGTCCGGCGCGGCGGCCATGGACGCGCTGAAGGAGCTGAAGCTCCGCGGCGACCTGGTGGCGGTGATCCTGGCCGACTACCGGATGCCGCAGATGAACGGGATCGAGTTCCTCGAGCAGGCGATGGACGTGTACCCGGGGGCGCGGCGGGTGCTGCTCACCGCATACGCCGATACCGACGCTGCCATCGAGGCCATCAACGTGGTCGACCTGGACCACTACCTGCTCAAGCCGTGGGATCCGCCGGAGGAGAAGCTTTACCCGGTCGTCGACGCCCTGCTCGAGGCGTGGCTGGCCTCCGATCACCGGCCCGTCCCCGAGACCAAGCTGGTCGGTCACCGGTGGTCGGCCCGGTCGTCGGAGGTACGCGAGTTCCTCGCCCGCAACCAGGTGCCCTACCGCTGGTACGCCTCGGACGAGCCGGAGGGGCAGCGGCTGCTCGCTGCCGCCGGAGCTGACGGGCTGGCGCTGCCGCTGGTGATAACGGCGGATGGCGAGGCGCTGGTCGAGCCCACCGACGCGGAACTGGCCAGCCGGGTCGGGCTCGCCACCACGCCAGCGCGGGACTTCTACGATCTGATCGTGATCGGCGGCGGGCCCGCTGGCCTGGGCGCCGCGGTCTACGGCGCGTCCGAAGGACTGCGCACCGTGCTGGTCGAGCGCACCGCCACCGGCGGCCAGGCGGGCCAGAGCTCGCGGATCGAGAACTACCTCGGCTTTCCCGACGGCGTGTCCGGGGCGCAGCTGACCGACCGGGCGCGCCGGCAGGCCGCCAAGTTCGGTGCCGAGGTGCTGACGACCCGCGACGTGACCGGCCTGGAGGTCAACGGCTCGGCCCGCAGCGTCCGTTTTGCTGACGGCAGTGCCATCGACGCGCACACCGTGATCCTCGCGACCGGGGTGTCCTACCGGCAGCTCGCCGCGCCTGGCGTGGACGAGCTGACCGGCCGGGGAGTGTATTACGGCTCGGCGCTCACCGAAGCTGCCGCGTGCTTCGGGCAGGACGTGTACGTCGTCGGCGGCGCGAACTCTGCCGGGCAGGCCGCCGTCTACCTGTCGCGGGGCGCCAAGTCGGTGACGATCCTGGTCCGGGGGCCGTCGCTGGAGAAGTCGATGTCCTATTACCTCATCCAGCAGATCGCCGGCATCGGATCGATCTGCACCGAGGTCATCGCCGCGCACGGCACCGATCACCTGCAGAGCCTCACCCTGCGCAACACCGCGACCGGCGCGACCGAGGACGTCACAGCCCAGGTGCTCTTCGTGTTCATCGGCGCGGCCCCGCTCACCAGCTGGCTGGACGGCGTGGTGATGCGGGACAGCCGCGGCTTCGTGCTCGCCGGCCCCGACCTGTCGGTCGAGGGAGAACGGCCACGGGGCTGGGAGCTTGACCGGGCTCCCTACCACCTGGAAACCAGCGTTGCCGGTGTCTTCGTGGCCGGCGACGCGCGGGCCGAGTCGGCCAAGCGCGTCGCCGCTGCCGTCGGCGAGGGCGCCATGGCCGTCATGCTTGTCCACCGCTACCTGGAGAAACTCTGATGACCGGGCCGGACCAGCCGATGCTGTGCAGCGCCGATGAGCTCCGCACGCTGTTCCTGTTCGAGAAGCTGACCGACGAGCAGCTGGGCTGGCTCTGCCGGGAGGGCAGCGTGGTGTCCCTCGATCCCGGGCCGGTGTATACCGAGGGGGACCCGGCGACCTGCTTCTACGTGCTCCTGGACGGCACCCTGGTGCTGTCGCGCCGGGTCGGCGCCGACGACATCGAAGTCAACCGCACCTCCGAGCGCGGCGTCTACTCCGGCGCCTTCTACGCCTACCTCGGGGACCGGGTGCCGCAGCTCTACAACAACTCGCTGCGGGTGACCGAGCCGACGCGGTTCTTCGTACTGGACGCCGGCATCTTCGCCAAGATCATGCACGAGTGGTTCCCGATGGCCGTGCACCTGCTGGAGGGACTGTTCTTCGGCGTCCAGAACACCCAGCAGGCGATCGGCCAGCGCGAGCGGCTACTGGCGCTCGGCTCGCTGTCGGCCGGCCTCACCCACGAGCTGAATAATCCCGCGTCCGCAGCGGTCCGCGCCACCTCGGCGCTGCGCGAGCGAGTCGCCGGGATGCGCCACAAACTGGGCACCATCGCCGCCGGGCCGTACAGCCCGGCCACCCTGGAGACCCTGATCCAGCTGCAGGAGCGCGCGGTGGAACTGGTAGCCAAGGCGACCGCGCTCAGTCCCATGGAGGCGTCCGACCGCGAGGACGCCATCGCCGACTGGCTCGATGAGCACGGCATCGCCGATGGCTGGGAGCTCGCGCCGGTTTTCGTGCAGGCGGGCCTCGACACCGGCTGGCTCGACTACGTCGCGGCCGCCGTGGACGAACCGACCCTGGAAGGCGCGCTGCGGTGGCTGAACTACACCGTCGATACCGAGCTGCTGATGAACGAGATCGCGGACTCCACTACCCGGATCTCGACCCTGGTCGGCGCGGCCAAGCAGTACTCACAGCTGGACCGGGCCCCCTATCAGGTCGTTGACGTGCACGAACTGCTGGACAGCACGCTGATGATGCTCGGCAGCAAGATTCCCGAAGGCGTCACCGTCGTGCGGGACTACCAGGCCGGGGTGCCGCCGATCCCGGCCTACGCCGCCGAGCTGAACCAGGTGTGGACCAACCTGATCGACAACGCGCTGTCGGCGATGAACGGGACGGGCACGCTCACCGTGCGCACCCGGCTCGACCGCGACCAGGTACTCGTCGAGTTCGGGGACACCGGCCCCGGCGTGCCGCCCGACATCCAGGAGCGGATCTTCGAGCCGTTCTTCACCACCAAGCCGGTAGGCGAGGGAACCGGCCTCGGACTCGACATCTCCTGGCGCATCATTGTAAACAAGCATCACGGGGACCTCCGAGTACAATCAGTCCCCGGCGACACCCGCTTCCTGGTGCGGCTCCCGCTGACCGCCCAGGAACCCGACAGCCAGGAGCCCGGATGACCGCAGTGCCAGGGATCAACCCCTCCGTGCCGCCCAGCGGGAACGGCTGCCTGGAGTGCGATGCGGTCGGCGGCTGGTGGTTCCACCTGCGCCGGTGCGCCCAGTGCGGGCGGATCGGCTGCTGCGACACCTCCCCGGCGCAGCACGCGACCGCGCACGCCACAGCGAGCGGGCATCCGCTCATCCGCAGTTTTGAGCCGGGTGAAGACTGGTTCTGGAGCTATCAGACCAAGGAGTTCTACGACGGCCCGCCGCTGGCGCGGCCTGAGCATCACCCGCTCGACCAGCCGGTTCCCGGCCCGGCGGGCCGGGTTCCGCCGGACTGGCAGAACCACCTGCACTAGGTCAGCCGGATGTCGCTGACCTTTGCGTCTGGTGCCGCGAACGCGAGCAGCTTCTCGCCCTCGCGCAGCACTTCGTCGCGGTCGCGCGCGGCGAGCGGCCCGAACATCGCGACGGCCAGCTCGGCGCTGCCGCGCGACCGGCTGATCCGCCAGGTGCCGGCGACGAAGCCGTCGACCAGCACGGTGCCGGGGCAGATGCCGTTGACGGTGGACAGGCGCCTGCGGTTCTGCTCGCTGACAACGCGGGTGCGGTCGGCGTGCGAGAGCACCAGGTTGTCGAACTCGGCGACCAGGCGCACCGGAGCCGGCGTATCGGGCTCTGGCCGCGGCGCCTGGGGGAGGTCGAACAGCTCGGCTCCCTGCTCGCCGGAGAACGTGCGCAGGCCGGGCCGGATCCGCTCCACGATCTCAGCCAGCCGGGTCAGCCCAGACCAGGCCTGGATGTCGGCGACGGTGGCCGGGCCGAATGCGGCCAGATAGCGGGTAACCAGCTGCTCGGGCCGGGGGCTCCGGTCCAGCGGACGGCCCAGCCAGGACTCAGCGGAGGTATGCAGGGCCTGCCCGGCGGCACCCCAGATGGCCCGGGGCGGTACCTGGACCAGCGGCACCAGGACGCGAACGCCCTGGGCGAGGGCCGCCGGGTCGGTGCCGGGCCAGCGCTGCGCCAGCAGCATGCCCAGCTCGCTGAAGGTCCTGGGCTGCTGTTCGACCAGTGCCCGGCCGGCGGCGGCGAGCGCGCCGGTGTCCAGATCCCCGAGCCGCTTGCCGAAGATCGTCTTGAGCGCGGAGTCCAGGACCGGCTGGACCAGCGGGCGCAGCAGCAGGCTGTCGCGGGCTGAGACCAGGTGCAGGGTCCCCCGCATCAGCGCGATGCGGACCACCTGACGGCTCAGGATCAGCTCGGAAAGGTCAGCTGGCCGGAAGTCCGCCAGCCGCGACCACAGGCCGTAATACGGCGGGAACGGAGCCTGCGCCTGCATCCCGGCCAGATGCTCCACGGTCGCGACCACCTGCCCGGCCCGCTCCGCCTGCGCCGTCGGCTCCGCCTGCGCCGTCGGCTCCGCCTGCGCCGTCGGCGCAGGCGCCCGGCGCAGTAGCAGCTGACGCTCGAGCAGCGCACGGTTCAGCGCCCGCGTACTCAGCACGTCGGCGGGCACGCACGTTCCCTTCGGTGTCAGCGGTCTTGCTTGAGGCTGCCACGGATCGCGGCCTTGACGGCTCCCTGCACGGCACTATGGAGTCAGGCGACTGAGTCAGGCGACTGAGTCAGGCGACTGAGTCAGGCGACCCCGGCGGGCGCCATGGCGGTCTGCCGCCGGTGCCGTCGCCAGTGGCGCGCCAGCATGACCAGGCTGACCAGCACCAGGACGGCGCCCCCTTCGATCAGCAGGCAGACGACAACGGCGATGACGGCGGTCTTGTCGCTGTCGATCAGCGCCAGGCCGAGCCCCCACCTCCATACCGGCTCGCGGACCGGGAATGGCTTGTCGAGCGGTACCACGTTCTGCCAGCTCGCGCTGATGCCGGCGCCGCCGGTCTCCAGGATGCCGTCAGTGGTCGTCCCGCAGCTGTACCTGTCGCAGCTTGTCTGGTACGAGACCGGGTCGAAGGTGACCGTTCTTCCGGCACCGGCCAGGTACGCCGTCCCGTCGACCAGGCCGGGCACGGCGACCACGCCCGCGACCAGGATCAGCAGCATCCCGACCCAGCGCACGGCCCAGGTGACCAGATGCCGGGGCGGGTAGTGGTGGGCATGCGGGCCGCTTGGGTGGCGGGCGGCGAGCGGCGCGGCCTGCGCCCGGACCGCGGGCGGCCGGCGCCGCAGCTGCCCGGAATACACCACCACTGCGATGATGCTGACGACGGTCAGTGCGCCCAGCGCGATGATCATGTCCAGGAACCACGACGGAGGAGGCGCCCCCTGCGACTTTGCGTTGGCGTAGCCACCGTAGGCCAGCAGGAACGCAATCAAACTGGTAACGGCCGCCCGGTTCCAGCCATGACTGCGGTGCAGCAACCGCACCGTGGCGGCCACATCCGGGTCGGCGGCATCGGTACCTGGCTGAGAGGTGGATTCCACGCGGCAAGATTAGACCGCAAATGGCGGCAGTATCCAGAGCTTTGGCGGCGTCAGCGGTCTTGCTTGAGGCTGTCACGGATCGCGGCTTTCTGCAGCTTGCCGCTCGCCGTCCGCGCCAGCGAGCTGACGAAGGACACCCCGACCGGGCACTTGAAGTGCGCCAGGCGCTCTCGCGTCCAGCCGATGAGCGCCGCCTCCGTCAGCTGCGCGCCCGGCTTGAGCACGACCACCGCGTACGGCGACTCGCCCCACTCATCGGACGGCACGCCGACCACGGCCACCTCGGCCACGTCGGGATGCCCGGTCATGGTGCTCTCGACCTCGGCCGGATAGACGTTCTCGCCGCCGGAGACGATCATGTCCTTGAGCCGGTCGTGCAGGTAGAGGAAGCCGTCTTCGTCGAAGGACCCGCCGTCGCCGGTCCGCAGCCAGCCGCCGGGGAGCAGCACCTGCGCTGTCTGCTCGGGCTTGCGCCAGTAGCCCTTCATCACCCGGGACCCGCCCACCAGCACCTCGCCGCGCTGGCCGGCCGGGCAGTCCTGCAGGGTGACCGGATCGACGACCCGCACCGGCGTGCCGGCCATCGGCCGTCCGGCCGAGCGGAGCCGGTGCGCCAGCGCCTCCTGCGGCACGTGGTCCGCTGGCCCCAGCAGCGTGAAGCCGCCGGTCGACTCGGTGAGCCCGTAGGACTGCAGGAACGAGCAGCCGATGACCTCGGTGGCTTCCCGCAGCACCGGCAGCGGGATCGGCGAGGCGCCGTAGACCACGTAGCTCAGCGCGCTCCAGTCCGCGGTCCTGCACTCCGGCAGCGCGAGCAGCCGCTGCAGCACGGTCGGGACCACCGCCGCGTGCGTGACTTTCCTGTCCACCAGCAGCCGCAGCACGCCGAGGGTGTCGGCTGCCTGCTCCAGCAGCAGGCTGCCGCCGTTCAGGTTCGCCGCGAGCAGCAGGCCGAGCCCGGCGATGTGGAAGAAGGGAATCGGCGCCGCGCAGACCGAGCCGGTGTCCAGGCCGATGCCCGCGTGCAGCTCGTGCAGGGCGCAGCCCAGGTTGCGGCCGGTCAGCTCGACGCCCTTGGGCAGCCCTGTGGTGCCGGAGGTGTAGAGGATCAGAGCTGTCTCGTCCGGGCCCGCGATCTCACCGGGATCATCGGCCGGCATCGCGTCCCGCCAGGCCTGGTAACTCATCGGGGTATCGGGGCTGCCGCCCGCCACCCGGACGTCGCAGCGGAATCCGAGGCTGCCGACCCCGGCGACCAGCGCGGCGGCCGCGGTGTCCACCACCAGCACCCGGGGCTCGGCGTCGGCCAGGATGGCGAGCACCTCGGGGGCGGCCAGCCGGTTGTTGACCGCGGTGAAGATCGCCCGGCATTTCGCCGCGCCGTAAAAGACCTCGACGAACTCCGGCCCGTTGGCCCCGATGAAGGCAACACGGTCGCCTGCCTGCACCCCCGATGCCCGCAGGGCCTGGCCGACCTGGCTCGAGCTGCGGTCCAGGGCGCCGAACGTAGCCGACCGGCTGGCCTGCGAGAGGGCGGGCAGGCCCGGCGTCGCCGCCGCGCGCTTGCGGATGATGTCGGCGACGCAATACACCGGCGTGCCGTCCGGGTGAAAGGACCAGGGTTCGCTCTCGGCCATGTCGTCGTCGACCGCCCTTCCTGCAGCTGCCTGCAGACACTACAGTAAGCGGAGTCGGGTACCTCGTCCATCGGCCAGGGACGCCCCCGATGGCCGGACCGGGAGGCTGCCTGCAGTGGACGCGACGATCGGCGCCATGCTGGCGACCGCGGGCCGGCGTTTCTCCGGCCGGCCGGCCCTGGTCCGGGGCGGCGAGGTCCGCACCTACGGTGAGCTGCTGGAACGCTCGGCCCGGCTGGCGAACGCCCTGCGCGGCGCTGGCCTGGCACCGGGGACACCGGTCGCCGCCATGCTGGAGGACAGGCTCAGCTCCCTGGAGGTCTACGTCGGGGCGGCACTGGGCGGCTATCCGCTGATCCACGTCAACGACCGGCTCGCGGCCCCCGAGGTGGCGCACATCCTGCAGGACTCCGGTGCCCGGGCCCTCTTCCACACCGACGGGCGCACCGAGGTGGTGGCAGCGGTCGACGCCGGGTCGGCGCTGCGGCTGCTGGTGACCATCGGCACCGAGCGGCCGCCCGGGGCGGCGGCCTTCGATGAGCTCATCGCCGCGGCCAGCCCCAGGGTCGAGGTGACCCCCCGCGCGCCCGGCGACCTCGCCATCGTCGGCTATACCAGCGGCACCACTGGCGTCCCTAAGGGCGCCATGGTGACGCAGGCCGCGCTCACCGACTGCGTGCGCCTGATCCCCTCGATCTACGGCATCAGCAACTACGGGCGCTGCGCCTTCACCGGCACCCTGTCCTTCGTCAGCGGGATCTGGGGCGTCATCTACCCGCACCTGTACACCGGCGGAACCGTCACCTTCCTGCACCCCTACACGCCGCAGTCGTGGGCCGACCACATCGAGGCCGACCAGTCGACCTTCACCTACGCGCCGACGCCGTTCATCCCGTCTTTCACCGAGGAGCTGCGCCGCCGGCCGCGGGCCCTGCGGTCGCTGGAGTCGGTCATCCACTCCGGCTCGCCCGTGCCGCGATCGCAGGTGGCGGCGCTGGTGGAGGTGGTCGGCGACCGCTATATCGAGATCTGGGGGATGACCGAGGGGGTAGCACCGTTCTCGGCGACCACCCGCGCCGACTGGCGGGGCAGCGGCGACGCCGCCGATGTGTACGCCTCGGCCGGGCGGGCCTTCCCCTCCGCGACCATCCAGGTCACCGGGCCCGACGGCGGGGTGCTGCCAGCTGGCGAGGAGGGCGAGCTGACCGTCGAGGCCGACATCCTGTTCTCCGGCTACCTGGGTGACCCGCAGAAGACGGCCGGCAGCTTCGGTCCGCACGGCTTTCGCACCGGTGACCTGGGCCACCTCGATCCGGCCGGCTACGTCTACGTCACCGGGCGAGCCAAGGATGTCATTATCAGCGGCGGCATGAACGTCTACCCCGCCGAGGTAGAGGCGGCCCTGGCCACCCTGCCCGGCGTTGCCGAGTGCGCGGTCGTGGGCATGGCCGACGAGAAATGGGGCGAGGCCGTCACCGCGGTGATCGTCATGGCGCCCGGCGCCCGGCTGACGAAGGAAAGCGTCATCGCGCACGTCCGTACCCAGATCGCTGGCTACAAACGGCCGCAGCGCGTGCACTTCGTGCCGACTCTGCCGCGCAACGCCAGCATGAAGGTCCGCAAGGACCAGCTGCGCGAGCAGCTGGCCGGCCCGCCCGGCGACCGCCAGAGCGCACCGCTTGACGGCGCGGCGGGCGAGGGCTGAGAGTTACTTCAACTAAGAAAGTGAGGTGGATGCGTGCCTGAGGCCTATGTTCTCCAGACGCTCCGCACGGCGAGGACCAAAGCGTCACCGCGAGGCGGCTTCGCCGACATCTCACCTGTCGACCTGCTGTCCGGCCTGCAGCGCGAGCTCGTGCGCCGCACCGGCCTGGACCCCGGCCGGGTCGAGGACGTCATCATCGGCTGCGCGTCTCAGAACGCCGAGCAGGGCGCCAACATCGCCCGTACCGCCACGATGCTGGCCGACTGGGGCGACGTGCCGGGAGTCACCATCAACAGGTTCTGCGCGTCGGGCATTGACGCGGTCGCGCACGCGGCGGCGCGGGTGCGCGGCAACGACCTGGAGCTCGTCGCCGCCGGCGGGGTCGAGAGCGTCTCGCGCGTTCCGATGTTCTCCGACGGCGGCCCGCTATTCTGCGACCCGGCGACCGTCAGCAAGGTCGGCTCGGTCTTCATGGGCATCTCGGCCGACCTGGTCGCGACGATGGAAGGCTACGAGCGGGACGAGCTGGACGCCTACGGCCTGGAAACGCAGCGCAAGGCGGCCCGGGCGTGGGACGAGGGCTTCTTCGACCGCTCGCTGGTCCCGTTCACCCGCCCCGACGGCCGCGTCGTCGCCCGCGACGAGCTGCTGCGTCCCTCGACGACCCGCGAGAGCCTGGCCGCCCTGGAGCCGGCCTTCGTCAAGCAGGGTGCTGACGGCCAGGATGCACTCGCCCTCGCCGCTCATCCTGAGGTCGGCGAGATCCGGCACCTGCACACCGTCGGCACCTCACCCGCGCTCGCCGACGCGGCCGCGCTGGTGCTGATCGGCAGCCAGGACGCGGCGAAGCGGATCGGCCTGGCGCCGCGGGCCAGGATCGTCGCCTCGGCTACGGCGAGCACCGACCCGGTGATCATGCTGACCGCCGGGCAGACCGCCGTCGAGATGGTGCTGGCGCGCGCCGGGCTGCAGCCCGCCGATGTCGACGTCTTCGAGTTCGCCGAGGCCTTCGCCGCGCTGTGCCTGCGATTCCGGCGCGACCTGGACGCCGGCCCGGACCGGATGAACCCCAACGGCGGCACCATCGCGATGGGCCATGCGTTCGGGGCGACCGGCGCGATCCTGCTGGGCTGCTGCGTCGACGAGCTCGAGCGCCGCGGCGGCCGGTACGGCGTGGCGGCCGTCAGCGGCGCCGCCGGCCTCGGCGTCGCCGTGCTCGTCGAGCGCGTGGCGGCGTGAGCGCCGTG
>Ga0302314_10020628_pt1 | contig 10890 bp, 10 predicted proteins | sample III_Palsa_N2_3_FD_200533 | JGI IMG/M metagenome (GOLD analysis project Ga0302314, IMG submission 200533) | Peat permafrost microbial communities from Stordalen Mire near Abisko, Sweden - III_Palsa_N2_3 | ecosystem: Environmental > Terrestrial > Soil > Palsa > Peat permafrost | place: Sweden... | reverse complement strand
TCGGTCCGTAGATGCGCATGGTCAGATCCCGCTGTGTGCCGCGAGCTTCGCCCCGATATGGTTAAGGGAGCGTAAATGACCCGGCAAAATCTGCCGCAACGGCAGTTTCGCCGCTGCCGCGGGCCGGCGCACAGAACACCTCTCCGATATTTTATATAGTTAAATCAATCGCCTAACAGGGAAACGAGGCGTGGCACGGGGCTCGCATAGTTAATGCCGGATCGCCGTCATGGGAGTGGCGCGCGGGTCCAAGCCAAAGACCTCAGCGGGGAGCAGAGGATGCCAAGCGTCGTTTCGGCGAGTGTGTTTCGGATGGCCTGTGCCGCAGTGCTGGCGCTGGCCATGGCGTTGTCGGCTGCGCCCGTATCCGCGACCTCCCGGATCAAGGACCTCGCCAATATTGAAGGCGTGCGGCAGAATCAGCTGGTCGGCTACGGCCTGGTCGTCGGCCTCAATGGCACCGGCGATACCCTCAACAACATCCCCTTCACCAAGCAGTCGCTGCAGGCGATGCTGGAGCGCATGGGCGTCAACATCCGTGGCGCCACTATCCGCACCGGCAACGTCGCCGCCGTGATGGTGACCGGCAACCTGCCCGCGTTCGGCACCCAGGGCACCCGGATGGACGTCACGGTGTCGTCGCTCGGCGATGCCAAGAACCTGCAAGGCGGCACCCTGCTCGTCACCCCCCTGCTCGGCGCCGACGGCAACGTCTATGCGGTGGCGCAGGGATCGGTTGCGATCGGCGGCTTTCAGGCCGAAGGCGAGGCCGCCAAGATCGTTCGCGGCGTGCCGACGGTCGGCCGCATCGCCAACGGCGCCATCATCGAACGCGAGATCGAGTTCGCGCTCAATCGGCTGCCCAATGTGCGGCTGGCGCTGCGCAATGCCGATTTCACCACCGCCAAGCGGATCGCCGCCGCGGTCAACGATTATCTCGGCGCCAAGTGCGCCGAACCGATCGATCCTTCGACGGTGCAGTTGACGATCCCGGGCGAGTTCAAGGGCAACGTCGTTGCCTTCCTGACCGAGATCGAGCAATTGCAGGTCGAACCCGACCAGATCGCCAGGATCGTGATCGACGAACGGTCCGGCATCATCGTGATGGGCCGCGACGTCCGTGTCGCCACCGTCGCGGTGGCCCAGGGCAATCTCACCGTCACGATTTCCGAAAGTCCGCAGGTCAGCCAGCCCAACCCGCTGTCGCGCGGACGGACCGTGGTGACGCCGAACAGCCGCGTCGGGGTGACCGAAGACGGCAAGAAACTGGCGCTGGTGAAAGACGGCGTCTCGCTGCAGCAGCTGGTCGACGGCCTCAACGGGCTCGGCATCGGCCCGCGCGACCTGATCGGCATCCTGCAGGCGATCAAGGCCGCCGGCGCGATCGAAGCCGACATCGAGGTGATGTGATGCAGGCCGCCCCCAACACCATCTACAGCCGCCCTACCCCCAAGACCGGGACGCCGACCTACCACGGCCATCCGGACTACGACATGGCGAAAGCCTTGCAGAAGGTCTCGCCGCAGGCCCAGACCAAGGCCAAGACCCAGGCGACCGATTTCGAGGCGATGTTCCTCAATCAGATGTTCTCGCAGATGACCTCGGGCCTCAAGGGCGAAGGCCCGTTCGGCGACACCGAAGGCACCGGGGTGTGGCGTTCGATGCAGACCGAACAGATTTCAAAATCCTTCGCCAAGGCCGGCGGCATCGGCATCTCGAACGAGGTCTATCGCTCGCTGATCCTGCAGCAAGCCAGCCGCGCCAGCTAGATCCGAACAACCAGACGGGAAAACCAGACATGCAGCAGCATCCACAACGCCGACCGGCCCCCGTCGCACCGGTCCCGCTGGCGACCACGCCCGCCGAAGCCCGCAAGCTCGCCGAGAACCTGATGGATGTGATGAGCGCGCTGCTTGGCATCATCGAGCGCGAAACCGAACTGGTGCGCGCCGGCAAGCTCCGCGAAGGCATGGCGCTGGAGCCCAAGAAGTCCGAATTGTCGCGGCGTTATGTCGGCGCCATCACGCATCTGAAGGCCAGCCAGAAATATCTGCACCAGACCGCGCCCGATCTGCTCAACACGCTGCACCGTCACCACGACGTATTTCGCGCCATGCTGCAGATCAATCTGACGGTGCTGGCCACGGCGCACGCCGTCTCCGAAAGCATCGTGCGCGGCGTCAACACCGAGATGCAGCGCCGCAATATTCCCAATACCTATACCGCCGCCGGAAAACGCGCGACGCCCGGGCCGCGCCACAATACGCCGCTGGCGGTCAGCCGTTCGCTCTAGATTTTTGTTTCGACGCGTTTTCTTCACGCGAACCGGTACCCACTTCGCTCGAAAACGCTCTGAATATTGCGCTCTGAATATTGCGCGGCCGGAATTTCGATAGGAACATTTTTCATCAATTTCGCACGCCGGTAGCAGCGCAAACTTCAGCGCGTTTTCTAACGCAACGTTGAGACGTGCCGGTCATAATTGACGTTTGGAGGGGTTGGGATTTGACTCGAGGAAAGCCAGGAGGCTGCCATGAGTACGGATTTCAGCATCAAGCCAGTGGGGGCGCCGGCTACAATACCCGTTGCTGCGCCAGTGAGCGTGGCGACCAGCAATGCGGTCGGAACCCAGCTTCCGGCCAGCCAAAGCGTCACCGCCGCTGACTCCGGCGCGGGCGTACGCAGCGATTCGCAGCCCGCGAGCGATCTATCGCACCAGGCCTATTTGGATCGCGCGGCGGGCTCGATCGTCTATCAGGTCATCAATGGCAACACCGGTCAGGTGGTCAATCAATTCCCCGACGAGTCGACCTTGCGTCGTCGCGCCTATTATCGCACGCTCGATCTGACCAAGAGTCAGCCGACCGGGCTTCTCGCCACCGACCGCAGAGCGTGACTTCGCAGGGCCCGACGCCGACCGAGAAGAACTTGAGTTGAAAAAATTGAGCTGAAAAAGCTGGGTGATCAGGCGCGCCCGGCAAGACCCGCGGCGATGTTCGAGTTGATGTTGATCAACGATTGGATCTTTTCCGGGGTCGGATGGGACTGCAATTCGACGGTCCGCTGCAACACGAACATCGCGATGTTGCGGATGTTCTGCCGGATCTCGACCGGCTGCGGATTGTCGTTGTTTTCCGCGGCACTCATGAAAATGGTCCAAAGCCTTCGATTGAACAGCAGCGCGGCGTGAAAGCGCTTGTCGGCCTTGTTGCAGTCTTGCTGAACTTCCACCAACTTCCTTGCTGCCATCAACAGGGTCTGTGCTTCGATGTCACGGGGAGAAGAGGACTGTTGTGCGGTGCGAGCGTAGGCGTTGGCAGCGTTGGACATTCATGACCTCAACGGGAACTGGTGCAGGCTGCAGGGTTCGCGCTGCCTAGGTTTTATACGTCCCTGCTTTTAAAATTGGGTTAGCGGCGATTTCAAAATGCGATGAAATGGCGGCGCCCCGAAGCCTCTGATGGCTCACGCGAATCTCGTTCGCGCCAGATCTTGTTCGCACCGATTTCATCCCCGCAAAACTACGGTGTCGCGACGGATATCGCGCGGCCCAGCAACAGCGGCGGAGTTTTTCTCCGCCGTTTCAAATTGTTTCTTGAGAGATTCGATCAGCGCAGCAGTTGCAGCACGCTCTGCTGGGAGGTGTTGGCCAGCGCCAGCGCCGACACCGCGATCGACTGGCGGGTCGAAAGCGCCTGGCTGTTCGCCGCTTCCTCGTTGGTGTCGGCCAGCGTCAGGTTCGACGCGCCGGTCTGCAGCACGTCGATCAGATTCTTGTTGAAGTCCTGGCGGATCTCCACGATCGACAGGTTCGAGCCGAGCGAGGAGGCTTCTCCGGCGAGCGTGGTGCTGGCCTGCTGCAATTGTGTCAAAACCGTATTGGCGGAGTTATTATCCAGGAAGTCGGTACCGACGTTGAGGTCCGAAAGGCTAAGGCCCGCATCGTTCAAGACGGTGCCCTGGATCGCAAGCTTCGATGCGCCGGTCTCATCGAACGTCAAGTTAAGGGTATCGCCGTTCAACAGGTTGATGCCGTTGAAAGAGGCATCCTGCGACGTGGTGTTGATCTGCGCCAGAACCTCATTGTACTGCGTCACCAGATTGGCGCGGGTCGACTGCGAGTTCGGGTCGGCGACAGGAGCTCCCGGGGCAAGACCATTGAAAGCCGCTCCGGAAGCCGTTGCCGTGCCGGTGATGACCGGAGCGGTCGCGTTGTTGCCGATGGTTGCCGAGGCCGCGTTGTTGGTGGTCGAGATATTGATATGACCTGACGTGTCGACGCTGGCCTGCAAATTGTTCGCCGCCAACGCCGTATTGAGCTGGTTGAGCGTCGAAATCTGCCCGGTGCCGGTGCCGAATACGATATTGGTTGCCGTACCATTGCCGGTCGCGGCGATCGAAAGGGTTTCGCCCTCCAGCGCGGGAGGGGTCGGAGCGACGGACGTCGCCGTAGACACGGCCGTAAGACCGAGCGCTGCGAGCACGTTGGCGCTAGTCCCCGATTGCGAGATCGTCAGGCTGGATTTGATGCCCGTGCTCACTTGGAGCTCGCCGGCGTTGGCGCCAGTACCGACGGTCGAAGGAACAGTGGCTCCAGTGATGCTGTCGATTGCGCTCAGAACGGAACCGACGGTCTCCTGGCTGCCGCTGCCGATACCGATCGTGACATTGCCGTTGGCGTCCGTTGTCGTCGTGGTCTCGGTATTTACGAAGGTGATGGTGTTGTTGTTGATATGCAGCACCGAACCGTTCTGGATCTGGGTGCCAAGGCTGTCGGAGGGAGAAGTGCCGACCAACAGGGTGGCAGAGGTAACAGGCGCCGGGGTGCCCAGTTGATTATCCACGGCCGTACCGGTCGCGGTAGCGTTGACGTTCGGTCCCAACAGATTGTTTGCGGTCGCGCCGGCAATCGCGGACGACGTCACGTTGGATTTCGTAGTGTAGCCGGTCGGCGCCTGCAGCACCTGGTTGGCAATTGACTGCGCGTTGGCGATCAGGCTTTGCAGCGAAGTGATGCCGGTGTTGGCGGCCTGTAGCACCTGGACGCCGTTGCCGATGCTATCGAGCAGGTTGCTGATATCGCCAGCACGGTTGTTCAGGTCCTGCGCGGTAAAGAATTCGGTCGGGTTGTCCAGCGCGGTATTGACCTTGTTGCCGGTCGAGAGATCGTTTTGCGTGGTCGCCAGCAACTGGGCCGTATTCTGCAGCGAGAGCAGGTTCTGCCGAACCGAAGCCGAGAGAACGATACCGGACATGGGTCACCTTCCAAATTTGCGTATCCGGGTTTTATCGGGACTCCTTTAAATTATGGTTAATGGTGCTTTAAGTTTCATGATTAACCCTTCGTAACCTCGGCGCGCCGCACCAAGGTGGATATCGTTTCGTGTCGAAAAAGCGCGTCAAGGCAACAAGATCGCATCCGCTCTTGCCTTGCGCGCGGCCGTCTTTTCGAACAAAAAAGCGGCGGGGTTTCCCCCGCCGCTTCGATGTCTCTTGTGTCGGATCAGATCAGCGCAGCAGCTGCAGCACACTCTGCTGCGACGTGTTGGCCAGTGCCAGCGCGGACACCGCGATCGACTGGCGGGTCGACAGCGCCTGGCTGTCGGCCGCTTCCTCGTTGGTGTCGGCCAAGGTCAGGTTCGACGCACCGGTCTGCAGCACGTTGATCAGGTTCTTGTTGAAGTCCTGGCGGATCTGCACGACCGACAGGTTTGAACCGAGCGCGGAGGCTTCCGTGCGCAGCGTGGTCGATGCCTGGGTCAGCGTCGTCAACACGTTGTTGGCCGAGTTGGAGTCCAGGAAGTCGGTGCCCGACGACAGGCTCGATAAACCGAGGCCGGCGTCGTTGAAGGTAACGCCGGAGATCGAGAGCTTCGACGCGCCGGTTTCGTCGAACGTCAGGTTCAGGGTATCGCCGTTCAACAGGTTGATGCCGTTGAACGAGGAATCCTGCGCTGTGGTGTTGATCTGCTGCAGAACCTGGTTGTACTGATCCACCAGGCTGGTGCGGGTCGCCTGCGAGTTCGGATCGGCAACCGGAGCGACACCGGCGGCACCAGTCGCGAAAATTTTGCCTGCTCCCGTTCCGACTGCCGTGCCCGTGAGCGTGCCGACCGTTGACGACGATGCGTTGTTGGTGGTGGTGATGCTGAGCACGCCGCTGGAGTCGATAGAGGCCTGCAGGTCGTTCGCCGCCAACGCAGTGTTGAGGTCGTTGAGCGTCGAAATCTGGCCAGCGCCGGTACCGAAGGTGATGTTGGTCGGCGTCGTACCGGTGGTCGTGGTGGCGGTGATCGAGAGGGTTTCGCCGCTCAGTGCCGGCGCGGTAACATCCGTCGTCCCGGCGGTCAGACCGAGAGCCGTCAGGGTACCGGCCGTGCCGGCAATCGTCAGGTTGGACGCCGTACCCGTGCTCAGCACAAGAGCGCCTGCCGTTACGACCGAAGCAGTCCCGGTTCCGGTGATGCCGTCGATCGCGCTCAGGACGGTCTGAACGCTAGCGGTGCTGCCGGCGCCGATACCGATTGTGACGTTGCCGTTGGCGTCCGTCGATGAGGCGGCGGTCGCTGCTGTGCTGAAGGTGATGGTCTTGCCATCGACGGTCAGGGTCGAACCGTTCGCGGGCGCGGTGGCAAGGCTGTCGGTGTTCGTAGCGCCGACCAACAACGTAGCAGCGGTAATCGGTGCCGCCGTGGTCAGCTTATTATTCACGGCCGTTCCGCTAACAGTGTTGTTGGTTCCCGGACCCAACAGGTTATCCGCGGTTGCGCCGGTAATGGCGGTCGAGGAGACCGAGGACTTCGTCGAATAACCGGTGGGTGCCTGGAGCACCTGGTTGGCAATCGACTGCGCGTTGGAGACCAGGCTCTGCAGCGAGGTGATGCCGGTGTTGGCGGCCTGCAAGACCTGCACGCCGTTGCCGATCTGGTCGAGCAGGTTGTTGATGTCGCTGGCGCGGTTGTTGAGGGACTGCGCGGTGAAATAGCTGGTCGGATTATCCAGCGCCGAGTTGACCTTGTTGCCGGTGGCGAGGTCGTTTTGGGTGGTGGCGAGGAGAGATGCAGTTGACTGCAGCGAGAGCAGGTTCTGGCGAACCGATGCGGAGAGCGTAATACCGGACATTTTTCATACCTTTCTGGTGTGAAACTGGTGTGTGTGCGTGATCCCGATCTTCTTGATCGGTAACCGGGGCAACTTGGGATCAAGCCTCTAACAAAACCTGAATCGGCGCCGCTAAACCGGTATCCGGGTCGCTCCGGCGGCGCGCGGGTTCGCCATCGCGGCGGGGTGTGGCTGCATAACGGCACTGATATTGCTGCACATTTTCGCGACGTCGACGCCGTTTACGCGGTGTTAACCATGATGGGAAAGGATTGTGGCCGGATCGGCTAAGAGATCAATTCCCGCCTCGCCGGCGCGCGAAAGCCGGCGTTTGCTCACGCTCACCAGCGGCCGCGACGCGGGTATCAACAACCGGGAACGGAGAACAGGCATGGCTTTAAAGGTCGAACTCAAGCCGAACGAGTGCATCATCATCGGCAACTGCGTGGTGACCAATACGGAGCAGCGCGCCCGGCTGTTGATCGATGGCGATAATGTTCCGATCCTCCGCGAGAAGGACATCATGACGCCCGCCACCGCCGATACACCGGCCAAGCTGGTCTATCTGGCCGTGCAGTTGATGTATCTTTCGCCGAAGCCCGAGGTCAGTCACGGCACCTATTTCAGCCTGCTGCGCGATATCGTCACCGCCGTGCCGAGTTCCTGGGCGATCATCGAAGGCATTAACACCAACATCCTGAGCGGCGATCTGTACCGCGCGCTGAAGGAAGCCCGAAAACTGATCGCCTACGAGAAGAAGCTGCTGGATCAGCATCAGCAGACGGTTGCGAAGACCAACGCGGCCTGAGTTACGGCGCGTCGCGACGAACGCTCCGCGCTTGTCGCGGAGGTCTGCTCACATCGCCAGCGGCGGCGACTGCTCGACATCAACCACGCCGGCGCCCGTTCGCTGCGCGCCGAATTCCAGCACCGCTGAAACCAGCGCATCGATGTCGCAGATGTCGGTTCGGTGATTGACGATCGCCGCGCGTATCGCGAGCTGGCCGTCGAGAACCGTGGTCGACGGCGCCGCGATCCCGGACTCCTGGATATCGGCGACGATCTCGCCGTTTAGCGCGTTGGCATCCGTGCCGCGATAGCGGAAGCAGACGATGTTGAGCTGCACCGGCGCCAACAATTCGAGCCGTGGTTCGGCTGATATGCGGGCTTCCAGATAACTCGCCAGCGCGCAGGTGCGCGTGATGACGGCGCCGAGCTTCTCGGTGCCGTAGGCTTTCAGGGTGAACCAGGTCTTCAGCGCCCGGAAGCCGCGTGAAAGGTCAGGCCCGAGATCACACGGCCAGGACGAGCCGGCGGCGAGGCCTCTTGTTTCCCGGCGCAGATACGCAGCCGGCGCTGCAAACGTATCGCGGTGCTGCCGGCCGTCGCGAACCATCAGGAAGCCGGCGTCATAAGGCACCTGCCCCCATTTGTGGAAATCAAGCGCGATCGAATCGGCGTGTTCTATTCCAGCGAGCCGCGGCCGCAGTTCCGGCGACAGAATGCCGAGCGCGCCATAAGCGCCGTCGACATGAAACCAAAGCTTCTCTTCGCGGCACAGCGCGCTCAGCGCGACGAGATCGTCGATCGCGCCGATATCCACCGTGCCGGCGGAGCCGACCACGAGAAATGGATTAAGGCCGGCCTCGCGATCTCTGGATATTTGCGCGCGCAATGCCGCCACGTCGATGCGATGACAATCGTCAACCGCGATATTGCGCAGCGCGTTGCTGCCGAAGCCCGCGATATCCATCGCCTTGGTGATGCAGCCATGCGCGGCTCGCGAGGTGTAGGCGGTCAATAGCGCCCCGCCGTCGCCGATACCGTGCTGCCGGACGCTTGATCCAAGTGCTGCGGTTCGCGCCACCAGCACCGCCATCAGATTGGCCATCGAGGTGCCGGTCACGAAGATGCCGCTGGCTTCGGCTGGAAAACCGAACATCGCGCGCGTCCATTCGACGACCTGGCGTTCGACTTCGATGGGCATATGATCGCGGCCGCCGAGATTGGCATTGAGTCCGGCCGCCAGCATCTCCGCCAGCATGCCGACCGCGGTGCCGCCGCCATGCACCCATCCCATGAAACCCGGATGCACATTGCCGGTCGCATGGGGCAGGACGAAATCGCTGAATTCGCGATAGACCTCGTGGAGCTCGGTGGGTTGATGCGGAAGTGCGCTGCGAAATCGCGCGCGGACGTCATCGGGGACCGGCGACCATACCGGCCGTTCGCGGATGTTGGCAGCGTAGTCGAACATGTCATCGAGCATGCGATGACCCTGCGCGCGGATATCATCCCAGTTATTTGGATCAAGCGTCGCGCTCGCCTCGGCGTGCAGCGATTGATTGCGCTGGACGATGGTCATGCCGCACGCTCCTGCTGTTGTCTTGCGCGGTGATCGAGCATGGTCGCGAACGCGTCGAATACCTTGCGCATCTGAGGCAATTTGTATGGAAAGATATCAGGTGGATCCATGTCGTGGACAACAGCGGTATTGTCGGCTTCGAAGATCAACAACGATCCGTTGCTGGTTTCTGCACAATCCACCGTAAAATACTCCAGTCCGATCCGCTCGGCGATGCCAGTGAGCGCCGTCCGATGACGGGGCGCGAAGCCGGCCTCGAAGCTGCCCATGAACGCTTCTTCTTCAAAGCGCTTGGCGGCGCTCTGCGACATGCCGGCGTTGAGATACCAGATATCCCAGCGATCGGCGATCGCGAGGTGGCAAGCGTAAGGCCGGCCGTCGATGAAGACGATGCGGTATTTGCGAAACAGGCCGTCGCTACCGGCGTAGTCGACAAAACGCGCGATGAAAAATTCCTGCTCCGGCCGCGCATCGAGATAGCGCAGCAGCGCGGCGCGATCGTCGAGTTTGGCAAGGCCTGCGCCGGCGTGCGATCCGCGCGGCCTGACAATGATGGGAAATTTCAGATCGATCGCGGGCGTCGAATCCGACGCCTCACGCAATTGCGCATGCGAGAGCGCGATCGTCACTGGGATTTCCAGCCCCTCGATCCCGCCGAGCAGGCGATGCAACTTGTCGCGGTCGAGATTGCCGACGAGGCGCGGCGGATTCAACAGCGGCCGCGGCCAGCGCGCAGCCGCGCGATCGATCTTGCCGAGCGCATCGCGGCACTCTTCCGAGTCGGACGCAATCACGATGGCGACGTCGTGGTCGGGCAGCGGCACCGGAAGTTCGACATCCGGGATGACGTAGAGCGTGATCAATTCGACGCCGGAATGCTCCAGCAAAAACTCGATCGGCGTATTGCTGCCCATGTCGGTTGCCGCCGCCAGCGCCAGCACGCGCAACCGCGGCTTTTCCAGCGTGCAAGGCAACCGGAACAATTGGTGCGAGGCCAGGATCTGGTCCTGGATCGCAAGCCCCACTGGCTTGTCGCCAAGCAATTGCGCGATCAGCGCGAGATCAAGCCCCTCGCCTGCTTGCAGCGTGCCATCGATCAGTTTCGTGATCAGCGATTGCCACAGCGGGCGAAGATCGCCGCCGCCGGCCTGCATCCTGGCGAGCCGGGCTACCCCGATACGGTCCGCACAGCGATCTTGAGCCGCGCCGACGCCGCGATCGGCAACATCTGCAAGCTCAGGCCGCATCGGTCGCAAGTGCCGGCGCGGTAAACTGCGCGGAGATATCGCCCTGGAACACCGACGGACCGACGTGATCGAGACGGCTCTCGAGATCGGCCCAGATCTCGCCACCCAAATCGGTCCAGCGCTGGCAGAACGCAAAATCCTCGCTGAGATAGGTCTTGCTGTTCGGATCGATCATGC
>Ga0302314_10020627_pt1 | contig 10890 bp, 9 predicted proteins | sample III_Palsa_N2_3_FD_200533 | JGI IMG/M metagenome (GOLD analysis project Ga0302314, IMG submission 200533) | Peat permafrost microbial communities from Stordalen Mire near Abisko, Sweden - III_Palsa_N2_3 | ecosystem: Environmental > Terrestrial > Soil > Palsa > Peat permafrost | place: Sweden... | reverse complement strand
ACCTGCTGCTGCGCGCGGTCAACGTGCTCGAGCTGTTCCCCGAGGTGCGCGCGCACTACGTCGAGACATTCCATCACGTGCTCGTCGACGAGTACCAGGACACCAACCGAGTGCAGTACCGCTGGCTCGAGCTGCTCGCCTCAGAGCGTCGCAACCTCGCGGTCGTCGGCGACCCTGATCAGGCGATCTACGGGTTCCGCGGAGCGGACATCCACAACATTCTCGACTTCGAGGACAACTTCCCCGACGCGAAGGTCGTCAAGCTCGAGCAGAACTACCGCTCCACGCAGACGATCCTCGATGCGGCCAACGCGTTGATCGCCAACAACCGGGGACGCTCGGGCAAGCGGTTGTGGAGCGAGCTCGGGGAGGGTGACCCGCTGCACATGCGTGAGCTCGACGACGAGCACGCGGAGGCCCGGTTCGTCGTCGGCGAGATCCAGCGGATGGCCGACGAGGGAATCTCGCTGCGCGAGATCGCCGTGTTCTATCGGACCAACGCCCAGTCGCGCGTGCTCGAGGATGCGCTCGTCCGTGCCGAGCTCGGCTACCAGGTGATCGGCGGCACCAAGTTCTACGACCGCGCCGAGATCAAGGATGCGATCGCGTACCTGACCGCGCTCGTCAACCCGCAGGACGCGGGCGCGTTCACGCGGATCGTCAACTCGCCGCGGCGCGGGATCGGCAACACATCGGTGTCGAAGCTGCTCGCGTTCGCGAACACGATCGGGCTGTCGATCTGGGACGCCGCGTCGGACCCTGCTCAGGTACCCGGCCTCGGGGCCGCCGCCGTCAAGTCGATCGGGCGCTTCATGGCGACGATGCACGTGCTCAAGGAGCGGATCGAGTCGGGCGCGTCGGTCGCGAGGCTGCTCGGCGAGCTGCTCGAGGAGACCGGCTACCTCGAGGCATTGCGCGCCGAGCGGACGATCGAGGCGCAGGGGCGGCTCGAGAATCTCGACGAGCTCATCAACGTCGCCGCCGAGTACGACGCCTCCGGCTCCGCGGAACCGTCGCTCGCCGAGTTCCTGCAGCAGGTCGCGCTCGTCGCCGACGCCGACGAACGGACCGACGAAGACGGCCTCGTCACGCTGATGACGATCCACAACGCCAAGGGCCTCGAGTACCCGATCGTGTTCATCATCGGCTGCGAGGATGGGGTGTTCCCCCACTCGCGGGCGCTCGAGGAGGGGTCGGTCGAGGAGGAGCGCCGGCTCTGCTACGTCGGCATCACGCGCGCGCAGCGCGACCTGTACCTGACTCACGCGCGACAGCGCACCGTGTTCGGCGCTCGCACGTACGGCATCCCGAGCCGCTTCCTGGCCGAGATCCCGGCGAGCCTGACAGACCAGGACGAGGTCCGGCCGCCCGGCCTGGCAGGCTTCCGCGAGCGACTCACGTCATGGTCCCGGACGCCCGTGGCCGAGGCTCCCGCGCCGGTCGCGTACCGGCTCGGCGAGGACGTCGCCCACCCGTCGTTCGGCGAGGGCGTCGTGACCGGCCTCGAGCCCGGCGGGATCGTCGTGATCCGCTTCAGCCGGGACGCGTCGGAACGCAAGCTCGTCGCCGAGCTGGCGCCGATCACCAAGCGCTAAGTGGCCCGATTCGTACCATCGAGCTCCGGCGATCGGCTACCGTCAGCAGGCGTGTCGGCGACGATCATCGATGGCAAGGCGGTGGCACGGAGCGTCCGCGAGGCGGTCGCGCGCGACGCCGCCGCGTGGCGCGAGCGGACCGGGCTGCAACCGGGCCTGGCGACGATCCTCGTCGGCGACGATCCCGCGTCCGCCGTGTACATCGCCAGCAAGCGCAAATCGTGTCTCGAGACAGGGATCGCCGATCGGCACCGCCACCTCCCGCCGGACACCTCCCAGCTCGAGGTGGCAGAGCTGATCGAGGAGCTGAACGCCGACTCGACGGTCAGCGGCATCCTCTTGCAGCTGCCGGTGCCGGAGCCGCTCGATGGCAAGGCGCTGACCGAGCTGATCCTTCCGGAGAAGGACGTCGACGGACTCACGCCGATCAGCGCCGGCCGGCTCGCCCAGGGGACGCCCGGGCTGCGGCCGTGCACGCCACTTGGCGTGATCGAGCTGCTCGACCACCACCGGGTCGCGCTCGAGGGCGCCGAGGCGGTTGTCGTCGGTCGCTCGGACCTCGTCGGCAAGCCCGTCGCCCAGTTGCTGCTCGGGCGCAACGCGACCGTCACGATCTGCCACTCGCGCACGCGCGACCTTCAAGCGGTCTGCCGCCGAGCCGACGTCCTGATCGCCGCCGTCGGGCGGGCGCGGATGATCGGGCCCGACCATGTCAAGCCGGGCGCGGCGGTGATCGACGTCGGCATCAACCGGACCGAGTCAGGCCTCGTCGGCGATGTCGACTTCGACGCAGTCGAACTGGTCGCCGGCCTCCTCACCCCGGTCCCGGGCGGCGTTGGGCCGATGACGATCGCGATGCTGCTGCGCAACACGCTGACGGCCGCCGCGCTGCAGGCCGGTGCGGCCGAGGCGCAGCTCGCCTGAGGAAGCAGGGTGCGACCGAAGCTCTCGCGTGTGAGAGCCCCCGAGTGGGTGATCGGCGTTGCGTCGGCGGCGATGCTCGTCGTGCTGTTCGCGACGCCGTGGTACGGCTACGACCACCGCGTTCACGAGAGTGGCTGGCAGGCCCTCGCGATCCTGGGGCCGTTCGCGTTGCTCGTGGGCGTGCTCGGAGTCGCGGTCCCGTTGTTGCAGGCCACGCGACGCGCGCCGGCGCTACCCGTCTCGGCGACCGCGTTCGAGCTGCTGTTCTCGTTGCTGCTGTCGATCGCCTTGGTCGTCCGGGTGCTGATCGCCCATCCTGGAGGCGCGATCGACGCCCGTTACGGCGCCTATCTTGGGCTTGGGCTCGCGGTGGCGGTGCTGGTCGGTTGCTACGGGTCGCTGCGAACGGATGGGATCGCGCCGGAGGACGGGTCAGAGGAGATCGAGGTGGTCAGGCTCGCCGACCTCGCCAGGGTCGGGTCGCCGGGCGCCGAACCCTAAAATCGACGGCATGCTGACCCGGGCAGAGGTGGACCACGTCGCCAGGCTCGCGCGCCTCGAACTGAGCGACGAGGAGGCCGAGCGGATGGCCGTGGAGCTGTCGAACGTGCTCGACCACATCGACCGGATCCGCGAGCTCGACCTCGAGGGCGTCGAGCCGACCTCGCACGTGGTCGACGTGGTCAACGCGCTCCGTGCCGACGAGCCCTGGCCCTCGCTGCGGCGCGAGGTCGCACTCGCGCAGGCGCCGGAGCCGGTCGACGGCGGGTTTGGCGTCCCGAGTCCGGGCGCCTCGGAATGAGCGGCGAGCTGTTCGAGCTGACCGCGGCGCAGGCGGCGGCCGCCGTCCGCGCGGGCGAGCTCGACCCCGGTGAGCTGTTCGACGCATACCGCGCGCGGGCGGCGGCGGACGCGCTGAACGCGTATCTGTGGGTCGCGGACGGTCCTGGAACAGGGCCGCCGGCTAGCGAGCCGGCGGCCTCATCAGCTCCGCTCGGCGGTGTGCCGCTGGCGGTCAAGGACCTGTTCTGCACGGAGGGCGTACCGAGCCAGGCCGGCTCGCGGATCCTCGAGGGCTACCGCCCCCCGTACACGGCGACCGTCGTCAGGAAGCTGGCGGAAGCAGGTGCGCCGCTGCTCGGCAAGACCAACCAGGACGAGTTCGCGATGGGTTCCTCGAACGAGAACTCGGGCTTTGGCCCGGTGCGCAACCCGTGGGACCAGACGCGCGTCCCCGGTGGCTCCTCCGGCGGCAGCGCGGCGGCGGTCGCCGCCGGCAGCGCGCCATGGGCGCTTGGCACCGACACCGGCGGCTCGATCCGCCAACCCGCGGCGATGTGCGGGATCGTCGGGCTCAAGCCCACCTACGGCGCCTGCTCGCGGTTCGGGATGATCGCGTTCGCCTCCTCGCTCGACCAGGCCGGGCCGCTGACCCGGGACGTGACCGATGCGGCGCTGCTCCTGCGACACATGGTCGGCCACGACCCGTGCGACTCGACCTCGCTCCAATTCCCGGAGGAGATCCGGCTGCCGAGCCGAGAGGATCTGCGCGGGGTCAGGCTCGGCGTGCCCGAGGAGCTGATCGGCGCCGAGGGCGGGGTTGAGCCGGGGGTGCGCAAGAGCTTCGACCAGACCCTCGCGCTCGCCGAACAGCTGGGCGCCAGCGTCGAGCCGTGCCGGCTGCCGCACGCGCCACATGCGCTGTCGGCGTACTACCTGATCGCGCCGGCCGAGGCGTCGGCGAACCTCGCGCGGTTCGATGGCGTTCGCTACGGGCTACGCGTCGACGGCGACGGCGATCTGATCTCGATGTACAGCCGCACGCGCTCGGCTGGTTTCGGGGCCGAGGTCAAACGGCGGATCATGCTCGGGACCTACGCGCTCTCGAGCGGCTACTACGACGCCTACTACGGCAGCGCCCAGCGGGTGCGGACGAAGATCGCCGATGACTTCCGCGCCGTCTTCGAGACAATCGACTTCGTCGTCGCGCCGACCAGCCCGTGGACGGCGTTCGAGCTCGGCGCCAAGGCCGACGATCCGCTCGCGATGTACCTGAACGACTTCTGCACGGTACCGATGTCGCTCGCCGGGATCCCCGCAGTCTCGATCCCATCCGGCCTGGCCGACGGGCTGCCCGTCGGCTTCCAGCTCGCCGGGCCGGCGTTCAGCGAGAACCGCCTGCTCGACACCGCGTTCGCGCTCGAGCGGGCGATCGGGTTCGACGCAAGCCCGGCCCGGGCAGCTTCGGAGGTGAGTCGGTGAGCGAGCAGGTGGAGTACGAGCCTGTCATCGGGCTCGAGATCCACGTCCAGCTGAAGACGCGGACGAAGATGTTCTGCGGCTGCGAGTTGTCGTTCGGCGATGAGCCGAACATCCACACGTGCCCGGTGTGCCTGGGGCTGCCGGGGACGCTGCCGGTGCTCAACGCCCGCGCAATCCACTTCGGACTGATGATCGGGTTCTCCCTCGGATGCGATATCGCGGAACGATCACAGTTCCACCGCAAGAACTACTTCTACCCGGATCTCCCTAAGGGCTATCAGATATCGCAATACGACATCCCGTTGTGCCGGGGAGGGCGGCTTGGCGAAATCCGGATCCACCGCGTGCACCTCGAGGAGGACGCCGCAAAGCTCGTGCACCTGGGGGCCAGCGGTCGGATCCACGGCTCGGACCGCAGCGTCGTCGACTTCAATCGCGGCGGGACGCCGCTTGTCGAGATCGTGACCGAGCCCGACCTGCACTCGGCCGAGCAGGCGCGCGACTGGCTGAACCTGCTGCGCTCGACGCTGCGCGTCCTCGGCGTCTCCGACGTGAACATGGAGGAGGGGTCACTGCGGTGCGACGCGAACGTGTCCGTGCGGCCGGTCGGCAGCACCGAGCTTGGGACCAAGACCGAGCTCAAGAACATGAACTCGTTCCGCTTCCTCGCGCAGGGGGTGCGCGCCGAGATCGAGCGGCAGATCGCACTGCTCCGGGCGGGCGAGCCGGTCGCGCAGGAGACGCTGCACTTCGATCCGCGAACCGAGACGCTGACGCCGCTGCGGTCCAAGGAGGAGGCACACGATTATCGCTACTTCCCCGAGCCCGATCTCGTCCCGATCGTCCCGACGCGGGAGATGCTCGAGGCGGCGCGGGCCGCGCTGCCGGAGCTGCCGGCGGCGCGCGCCGAGCGGTTCGAGCGCGACCTGGGACTGCCGGCCGACCGCGCGCACGAGCTCGCCTTCCGGACCGAGCTCGCTGACTACTTCGAGCAGGCGCTGGCGACCGACGGCGCCGATCTGGACCCGGTCGCCCTCGCCAACTGGATTCCGGCGCTGGTCGAGCGGATCGGCTCCGACACCGACCCGGCGCACTCACTCGTCAGCCCTGCGAGCCTCGCCGGCCTCGTCAAGCTGGTCAGCGCCAAGGCGGTCAGCACGACCGCCGCGCGCGAGGTGCTGACGACGCTCGTCGAGGAGGGGGGTAACCCGGCGGACATCGTCGACCGCGAGGGCCTCGAGGCGATCAAGTCAGACGACTCGGGGCTCGCGGAGCTGGTGGCCGAGGCGCTTGCGGCCGATCCCGACGCCGCCGACAAGGTGCGCGGCGGCAACATGAAGGCGATCGGCCCGCTCGTCGGCTACGTGATGCGCGAGACGAAGGGCCGCGCGGAGGGCGGCGAGGTCACCCGCCTGATCCGCGAGTTGCTCGGACTTTCGTAAATCAGAACGAGACGGTCACGGGCGCGGCGAACACGCTCTCGTACCAGCGGTGGGGCGGCACCGCGCTGCCCCAGCTGAGCACGAGCTGTGTCGGCGACAGCGCCGAGAGGCCGAAGGTGTCCCCGGGCGCGACGCTGGGGCCCCCGTATTGGGTCGAGATCTGCGCCGGCGGCGACAGCCAGCCGCTAGCGATCGAGAACAGGCGCAGGTAGGCGGCGTAGCCGGCGGGGTTGTCGTCGGACACCCAGCCGACGTACGCGGTTCCGGCGGGCCCGCCGATGACCTCCATGTTGTGCGGGACCGGCTCGTCGTCGGTCGGGCCCTGCAGCGCGGGCGACCAGCTGGCGCCGCCATCGGTCGAGTACGACAGCCAGCCCGTGTCCGTCGTCGAGGTTTGGGTGTCCCACACTGCGTAGAGGTTGCCGGCGGTGTCGATGCCGATCGAGCCGTCGTTCCACCACTCGTCCGGGGTCTCGGTGCCGGCGCTCGGATCGACCGCGACCGGCGGGCTCCAGGTCGTGCCGCCGTCGCTGGAGCGCGTGAAGTACGCGTATCCGGGCCCGAACGTGAGCGTCGCCGGGTTCGTGATCGAGTAGCCCTGGTAGAGGACGTCGAGGGTGCCGTTTGGGGCGACGACGATCGGGGCGGCGTCGGCGCCGCTCGCCGGATAGCCCGGGCTGATGTACGAGATCGGTCCGAACGTCAGCCCGCCGTCGGTGGAGGACTGGATCACGGCGTTGACATCGCCGGCGGTGAAATAGCAGCTGCCGCCCTTGGCGCAGACAATCGTCACCTCGGATGCCGACGGTCCCTCGTCCCAGGTGACGTAGATCTTCCCGTCGGGCGCGATCGCCATGTACGGCTCATCGCCCCAGTTGTTCGCCACCGGCGGCCACAGCCAAGTCTCGTGCGAGAACGTCTCGCCGTGGTCGTGCGAGATCGCGAGCACCGGGAAGGACCGCGTGTAGCGCGTCACCATGAACAGGACGTAGACCGTGCCACCGGGCCCGACGGCGACCATTGGGTCCCATGCGCCGTAGGACCCGGGAATTGCCGACGCCGGCGCGAACGTGCTGCCGCCGTCGGTCGAGACCGCAAAGCCGATCTGATCGGAGCAGCCCTCCCATGCCACGTACACGTCGTCACCCCTCGGGTCGACCGCCTGCTCGATGTCGCCGCTCAGACCGGGGCAGGCGGCGCTGATGTCCGAGATCGGGCCGACCGTGTAGCCGCTGCCGGCGAGCGCCGGCTCGGCCGCGGCGGCCGCGATCACGAACGCGGCGACGAACGACGCGACAGCGGTCCGCAGCCTCCACACGGTGCGGATCATAAGTCAGCGTCGCCGCCGTGGCGAGGGTTACGTGAGCGTGACGACGACTGACTTGGTCTCGAGGTACTCGTCGAGTCCCTCGGGGCCGTTCTCGCGGCCGTAGCCCGACTGGTTGTAGCCGCCGAACGGCATCGCCGGGTCGAGCTTCGCCCAGCCGTTGACCCACACGATGCCGGCCTTGAGCGCCGCTGCAACGCGGTGGGCGCGGCCCAGGTCGCGCGTCTGCAGTCCGGCGGCCAGGCCGTAGCAGGTGCCGTTGGCGAGTGCGATCGCGTCGGCCTCGTCGGCGAACGGCTGGATCGTCACGACCGGCCCGAAGATCTCCTCCTGAACGACCCTCGAGTCCTGCCCGACTCCCGTGAGCGCGACCGGCGCGACGTACAGACCGCCCGGCGGAACCTCGCGCCCGCCGGCCACCGCGGCACCGTCTTCGAGGGCCGCATCGAGGAACCCGTGCACCTTTGCGAGATGCTTGGGCCCGGCCATCGGTCCGATCACGGTGTCAGGCGAGAACGGGTCGCCGACCGGGACGTGAGGTAGGGCGCCCGTGACGCCCGCAACCACGTCGTCGTAGACAGGCTGCTCCACGAGCAGCCGGCTGCCCGCCATGCAGAACTGGCCGGTGTTGAACACGAATGCCTGGATCGCCGTCTGGATCGCGGCGTCCAGGTCGGCGTCGGCAAACACGATGTTGGCGCCCTTGCCGCCGGCCTCGACGGTCACGCGCTTGAGCGTCTCGCCGGCGAGCGAGGCGATCCGCCGACCGACAGTCGTCGAGCCGGTGAAGGCGATCTTGTCGACCCGCGGATCACGGACGAGCGCCTCACCGGTGGCGGCGCCGCCCGTGATCACATTGAGCACGCCGGCTGGCACCCCGGCTTCGGTCAGGAGCTCAGCGAGGCGCAGCGCGGTCAGGGGCGTCTCCTCGGCGGGCTTGTGCACGACCGTGTTGCCCGCCGCGAGCGCGGGCGCGAGCTTGGTCGAGGTGAGGATCATCGGGAAGTTGAACGGTGTGATGGCGACGACGACGCCGATCGGCTCGCGGCGCGTGTATGAGACGACGTCGGCGCCCGTCGGGCGAGCTGCGCCCTCGATCCCCGCGGCGAGGCACCCGTAGTACTCGAACGTATCCGCGGCGGTCGGGATGTCGATCATCCGTGTGAACCCGAACGGCTTGCCGGCGTCGAGCGACTCGAGCGCGGCCAGCTCGTCGTTGGCGGCGCGGATCAGCTCGGCCGCGCGGATCAGGATCCGGCCGCGGGCGCGTGGCGTCATCGCGGCCCAGTCGCCCGCGTCGAACGCGCGGCGGGCGGCGGCTACCGCGGCAGCGGCGTCGGCCGCAGCGGCGCGGGCCTGGGTGGTGAACGTCGCTCCGTTCGATGGGTCCACGACGGCGTCGGTCTGCCCGTCCGCCGCCGGGACCCACTCGCCTGCGATGAACAGCTGGCGCGGCGTGGTGTCGATCGCCGGGCGGGCGACCGGGGTCGTTGCTGTCTCAGTGGTCAAGCTGGGCCCCTCTCCTGGTGCCTATGACAAGGTACTTGCGATTCTTGCAGAAGCTCTGCCTCGCAGGCACAGAGTCGCGAGTGCTTCCCGCCGACTCTGTCGACGTTAGCGCTGTTGAACGACCGAAACATCGACAGAGTCCGAAAGGTCGCGACGCAGAGGGCCTGTCCGAAGCGGCGGACGGGCTTCGAACCCGCGACCTCAAGCTTGGGAAGCTTGCGCTCTACCGACTGAGCTACCGCCGCGCTCGCGGCGATTCTAAGCTGTTCCCGTGCGCGGCGCGGGCGAGTCGACACCACTAAAGTTGGTCGCCGCATGTGCTTGTCTCGAGAGTCAGCCGCCAGAGCCGTCCGATCGTAACGTTGGTCGCCGGATGCGCAGGTTCCTGATTCCCGGGGTGATCACGGCCGTCGCGGTCGGGCTGCTTGCGGTCCTCGCGATCGGGATCTCGAGCCAGGGAGCGAGCAGCTCGATCCCCGCCGAGGTCGCCCGTGGGGACTTCCCGCGGGCGCCGCGCTACAACCTCGCGCTGCCGCTCCTGAGCTCCAAGACCACGCGCGAGAGCCTCGGCGACCTCCGCGGCAAGGTCCTGCTGGTCAACGTGTTCGCGTCGTGGTGTGACCCCTGCGCGGCGGAGGCGCCGTTGCTCGAACGCGCGCAGCAGATGCTCGCCAAGCACGACGGTACGGTCGTCGGCGTGACATACGAGGATGACCCGGGCGACGACCTCGCGTTCGCGCGGCGCTATCACCTGACGTATCCGATTCTGCGCGACGTCAACGGCGACTTCGTGCAGGCGTATGGCATCACCGGTGTGCCCGAGTCGTTCGTGATCAACCGCCAAGGGCGGATCCAGGCGCTGCTGGCCTACCAGGTCTCCCGCCAGTGGATCGACCAGACGCTGCCGCGAATCCTCGCCGAGCGCGCGTGAGGCAGCTGATCGGCGTGCGCGGAGCCCTCGGCGCGGTCGCCGCCATCGCTGCCTGCCTGGCCTTGAGCCCACCCGCGCTCGCCGCCCCACAGAGCGGCGACCACGCACTACTCGGCCTGGAGAGCCAGTTCATGTGCCTGTCGTGCCACGAGCCGCTCGAGCTGGTCTCATCGCCGCAGGCACAGCAAGAGAAGGGCACGCTCAAACGCCTCCTGGCACAGGGCGACGACACCTCACAGATCCGCGCGGCGATGGTCGCGGACTACGGCAAGCTGGTGCTCGCCGCGCCCCCCGCGAGCGGCTTCAACCTGCTGCTCTATGTGCTGCCGCCGGCGCTGCTTGTCGCGGGCATCGGCGGCCTGCTGTACACGCTGCCGAAATGGCGGGCGCGCTCGCGTGCGGCCGCCGCGACGCCGCTCGCGGCCGGACCCCCGCTGGCGCCGGGCGAGGCCAAGCGGCTCGACGACGAGCTCGCCCGCTTTACCTAAGTGGTCCTGTTCGCAAATATGCGGCGTGTTTGAAGGAGTCGTAACTTTGCTGGCGAATTCTGGGGGCCGATGCCGCAGAAACCGCCGCGCGGGCCGGGCTTGAGTGATGAGCAGCGCCAGGCGCTGGAGCGTCGCGCCCGGGCCTATTCGGGTCCGCGGGTCCGCACCCGACAACGGCAGCGCGCACCGCGGGCAACGCTCGATTGACCGCCTGAAAGGGCCTGGCCAACCTGACGCCGGTGCACACACCGGTTCACGCAAGCTGGATGAACCAGGTGTGAGAACCGACCAAAACTGGCTCTACTGACGTATCTGTGGGTGTGATCGGCGTCGTGGGGTGGTTGGCACGCCGTTCCCGCGTAGGTTTCTGGCTTGTCGAAGGTCAGCTACCAGGAGCGGAGAACGGCGTGCG